>LQAJ01000118.1_pt1 | contig 46085 bp, 50 predicted proteins | sample 1535811 | NCBI WGS metagenome assembly LQAJ01 (sample SAMN04331587, study PRJNA305678) | bioreactor metagenome | isolation source: bioreactor_6 inoculated with Wadden Sea sediment 2nd replicate of a... | place: Germany: Wadden Sea, Janssand Flat
AAAAAGTCCGCAATACCATTTTGCAAATCGTAACAATTTTCCCTTCCTGAACACTGCATTCATCGTAGACAACTGGAAAAACCGGGTGTATGCCGTGCCCATGCGCACAAAGAGAGATAGAATTCGTCACACCATACTGTTCGAGCTGCTCGGACTGCTTATCTGCACACCGCTGGCATCGTGGATTCTCGGCAAGGACATGCATAAAATCGGAGCCATGACCATCTTCATTTCCGCTACGGCCATGGTCTGCAATCTTCTGTATAATGTAGCCTTTGACTATACCCTGAAGAAACTGGGACGCCCTGTGCACCATCGGCCGCCCATGCTGCGGGCCATACACGCGGTTCTCTTTGAATCCACACTCATCTGCTTCACCGTGCCCTTTGTGGCCTGGTGGCTGGACATGACCCTGTGGACCGCTTTCATAGCAGACATCGGCTTCGCCTTGTTCTATCTGGTGTACGCCTACATCTACAACTGGGCCTACGATTACGTCTTCCCCATGCCGGTGGACGACACGGCTCAGGCATAACAAAAGGAGCAGACATGCCCGGAGTTCACGATCTTATCCTTTTCGTCATTTCCGGTATCATTCTGAATCTCACGCCCGGTGCCGACGTGGCCTACATTGTCAGCCGCAGCGCATCACTCGGCTGGAAACGGGGAGTCGTTGCCGTACTGGGTGTCTGCACGGGCTGCCTTGTCCATGTCTTCTCCGCAGCCCTCGGCCTGTCAGCCATTCTCGCCACCTCCGCATCGGCTTTCACCGTGGTCAAACTCACCGGAGCGGCCTATCTCGTCTACATCGGCGTGAACATGCTTTGGGATCGCAACGGCAAGAAGACAGCCAAAACCGAAACCGTCACAGTGTCCCGACGCAAGGTCTTTTCCCAAGGCTTCCTGACCAACGCCCTCAATCCGAAAGTCGCGCTGTTCTTCCTCGCATTTCTTCCGCAATTCGTGAGTTCGGACGCCCCGTCCAAGCCAATGGCATTCCTTTTCTCGGCGTGGTCTTCACCTTCAATGCCATCTTCGTGAATCTGCTCTGGGCATGGGCAGCCGCCAGAATCTCCAACCTGCTCAGCAATAATGGCCGGTTCGGAGCATGGGCCAAACGCGCTGGCGGCGCGGTATTCATGGCATTGGGCATCCGCCTCGCCATGGCTGACTCCGTATAAAATCTCCAGACAATCTAGCCTCATGAATGAACAAAAAAAGGGACACCGCATGCGGTGTCCCTTTTCGTGATTTCAAATATATGTGGGGGAAAGTGCGTATCCTAGCGAAGCCTTGTCTCATCCACTGCGCCGTGAAAAAGGTCAGGCGAAGAAGCATGGCAGTCTGCCGAAGATCAAATCACCGCCACTCTTTGCCTTGAGAAAGGCCATGCGCCGCAATTCAAGTCGTTCAAACTGAAGCGACCGACGCCCCAGCAGCTGATCGATACGTTTCCGACGGGCCTCGACGGAAAGCGCAGTCTCGGCGGCTGCATTCGGTTCAATGGAGTTGCAGCGACAACGGTTTCCTGCGGCACGTCAGCCTCGGCGGTCATGATCTCACCCTTCCTCTCGGGAGAATCATAGCCGGGTACGTGATCGGGCAGCATGAATGCTTCACCCGACAGGATGTTGTTGATCTTGTCCTCGATGACTTCACCGGGATCCTTGTCGTTGGCCGCGTAATGATACGTGAACTCACCCACGGTATATGCCGTGGATGCGTACTGCAAAGGCGCAACGCCAATCATCCCGCCCATGCTGAGAAGCGGTCCCACAACCGCACAGCCGGGCAGAAAGGCAAAACTGAATATCACCGCCAGTGATGTAAGTACCGTTTTCCTCAAAACGGCTTTCACGCATCCTATCATGGTCACCCCCACTTACTACTTTCGTTGACCATCCTCATCCCACTGAGCCGGATAACGCAGTGAGACTATACACTATTCCATTTCATCGGACAATGTTTTCAAAATATTTAGAGGGGTTGCAAAAAGGGCAACGCCAGACCCAAATATATGGGAATTATTTCAACACATTAAAGACAAGAACAATCGAGTGAAAAATGTTCAGGAAAAGCACTTGGTTAAAAAAACACATCTTGAAATTATTGAAAATTTCATTTTTCGAGCTGCACGGTGTCCCTTTACCTGCACACGCCAAGAGGGTATTCAGCAGGTCGTATGACTGTCCCGCAAGACATATCGTCCCGCCCATCCGGGTTTGCCTCCATTCCTCTGGCAGTGGCATATATTGCCGTGCCCCTCGGAACGGCGATTACGCGATACATGGGCGGAGCTGAAGTCTCGGCCATGGGACCATGGCTGCTGCTGGCCGCCATAGGAACACTGCTGGCACTGTACCGCCCCACACCCGGGGCAAAAAGAACAAGCGGTTTCGTTGTCAAAGCCATTACCTTTCTGCTGCTCGTGACCGGCTTTGTTTTCTATGCGCCCGACATCCTCGCCTCTCTCATCACTGCGATTCCCTATCTTTACGAGGCGACACCGCTCATCTTTCTGCTTTTCGCCGCATTGTGGTGCCTGACCTGCGGAATGCCGGACCGGGCTGATTTCCAACGTTACGGCGCAGTGCTCGGACTTGTCTGCATTATTGACACGCTGGCAGAAGCGGCGCTGTACCATGCCGTCCCCTCAATCAGGTGGTTCGGCAATGCCGACATTCTGGCCGGACTCCTGCTCATTTCCCTCTGCGCGGGGCTGCGGCCCGGAGAGAATCAGGGCGGCGTGGACGAGCCGGATCAGGGACACCGCGCATGGCGGGCGCTCGTCATGCTCGGCCTTCTCACCTGTCTGTCGAGAACGGCACTGTTCGCAGCCGCATGGGTCGTACTCTGTTTCGGGCGTGGCCGGATATCCCGACGGGTCTTGTATTCCCTCGCATGTGTCGCGGCCCTGACCCTTTCACTTTTCCTCCCGACGACCCCGTCTGATGCGACCCGGTACACTGACTACTGGCTCTGGGTCGAAGCGATTCGCCTGTTTACCGCGACCCCTTCGCTGCTGCTGACAGGATTCCCCGTCAACGCCCCGCTGCCGGCCTGGACTTCCCCATCGGCATGAGCGCCATATGGGAGGCGGCGACCGGCATGCCGTCCACAGCCGGGGCCTTCCTGTCTCAAGTGCCGTCCTTCTGGCTGCGGCTGATTCTGGCATGGGGCATAAGCGCCCCCATCGCCCTGCTGAGTGTGCTGTTCGTCCTGCTTGTCCGTCGGCTGACACGGCTGGGAGCAGGCCTGACTGCCGCGCTGTTCGCGCAGGGAATGACCACACCACTGCTGTACGACCCGGCCTTCGGTGCCATGATCGGGCTGGCCTTCGTACTCGCGCTCTCCGCTCCAAAGCGAAAAGCAAACATTAAACATGCACCGCCGCCGGAAGCCGCCCCGAACACCGAAACGAATGAAGCAAATGCAGAATCTGCAACCGAAGAATGGAACCTGCGTCCGCTGTAGCGACTTGACCCGCTGCCGAATCCGGGTCACAAGCGGTTTCGCGAACAACCCAGGAAACATCATGTCCATATTTCAGAAAACATCGTCCATTCTCGTCACCTGCCCCAAAGGGATGCCCGAATACCTTGAAGCCGAACTCAAAGGGCTCGGGTTCAAGGAGACCTTTCTTCTCGATGCGGGAGTACAGGTCAAAGGCACGCTGACCGACTGCATGCGCCTCAATCTCTGGGTGCGCACAGGGCATCGCGTGCTGTTCGAAATGAAACGTTTCGACGCCTTCGGCCCTGACCAGCTGTATGCCGCAGTCCACGCCCTTCCGTGGGAAGACTATATCGAACGGGACGGATATTTCCGGGTGGACGCCTCCATCCGCGACACCAGGTCAACGCTCCCGGTTTGCTGCCCTGCGCGTCAGGATGCTGTGGCCGACCGTTTTTCGGACAAGTTCGGCAGTCGTCCCGACTCCGGCCCGGAGACCCGCGGCAGTTGCCTGTTCCTGCACTGGCGGGGCCGCAACGCCACCATGTATCTGGACACCACCGGGGAACCGCTGCCCCGGCGCGGCTACCGCAAGCGCCCGCATTCCGCCCCCATGCAGGAAACGCTGGGTGCCGCATGCATCCTTGCTGCAGGCTGGCCGAAGATCGCCGAACAGGGCGGTCATTTCATCGTCCCCATGTGCGGCTCCGGCACCCTTGCCATCGAAGCCGCACTCATGGCCATGAACGGAGCCCCCGGCCTTCTGCGTGACAATTTCGCCTTCATGCACATTCCGGGATACGACCCCGCCGTTTGGGATGATCTCATCGACGCCGCAGAGGACGCCGAAAACCCGGACATTCCCGGCCGCATCATCGCCACCGACCATGACCCGGCAGCCATTGAAGCCGCCATCGACAACGCCCGCATTGCCGGAGTCGGCGACTTCATCGAATTCGACACCTGTGATTTCACGGAGACTGAAATTCCTGAAGGTCCGGGCATCGTCATGCTCAACCCGGAATACGGCGAACGCCTCGGGGAAGTCGAAGAACTGAAGGCCGTGTACAAGGGAATCGGAGATTTCTTCAAGCAACGCTGCGGCGGCAAGACCGGCTTCATCTTCACCGGCAACTCAAAACTCGCCAAGCGCGTCGGCCTGCGCACCAAAAGCCGTCGCATATTCTTCAACGCCAAGATTGAATGCAGGCTGCTCGAATACGAACTGTACGCGGGAACCAGAAAACAGAAGTAAAAAGGATAAAAGGGCCGGACGAGTCGTCTATTTCAGACCGATAATGCCGCGCTGTCCTATATTCTTTATGAATGCGGTCACGCTGAGTTCCGCCTCTCTCGGCTGCACTTCGTATTGGTCGGTAAAGGCTTCTGCGATATTGCGGACGGATCGTTCGCCATTGATGAGCCGCCACACGAACGTTCCCATCTCGTCCAGCTCCAATCGCTTTACCATGGGCTTCTTGTCCCACATGCCCACCTTTTCGGCGAGACGGCCGAACCACGGCTTGATGGCCAACGGATAGGAAAGCTGCACCAGATCGCCGGGAACTGGCTTTTCCGTGACTTCCGAGTTCCGTACCGGCACCATTTCCAGTGCTTCGGCACGGGAAATGATTGGCTGCGGAGGTTTCTTCTTAAACAAGCTCATAGGATGCAACTATCTCGTTGAACTGTGCGTCATCCACCGGAATGACTCCGTCAGCGGTCACACACAGGATGGAATTCCCCACATCGGTTGTCCGCACCTTGCCGCGAGTATGCTTTTCACGGTGCAGCACCTTTCGCAGCAGAGAGGTCTTGTCCACACCGTTCCACGCAACGGAACCGGGACCGGCTGCCATGGGCGAAAACATTTTCGGCGCGGCATCAAGGGTCTCACCGGTCCAGTCCGACAGGTTTTCTCCTTGAGCAACACACTGGCCGGAGCATATCTCTCAAAAACCAGATGCGTCCCCGGCCCCTTGCCAACAGGGACTTTCCCTGCATATTTTTCCGACTTGGGCCGCCAGAACCGAATGCAGTAATGCCCCGGCTTGAATGAAAACGTGTCGAGCAGGAACCGGGACGGCACACGGGCCGACAGGCCGAACATGGCCCACGGAATCGTCTTGCCGCCGGAATAATCACGCAGGGTGGGCAAAGCCGCCGACGCAACGGACTCATCGGCATCCACCGCAATAAAAAACTGAACGAGCGCGGCCATGCCTGTGGCAGGATTATGCAGGGCTGCACCGATACCGCGATGCTCTCCCTCGCCCCATATGAAACTCTGCATCCGAAGGCCGGACTCGGCCAGACGCTCCATGCCGCGTGCCCACTTTTCCGGTGTGGCATGCTCAGGTATAGCCTGAACAGCAACGCCCTTGTTACTTTTGGAAAGCCGCTTCAGGTGCTTCTCAAAAGAAAATGTGCCCTGCACAGTGCGCCATTTCAATTCGCAGACAGGCCGACCGTCGCACTCAAGAAGCAGGGAATCCCGCTCAAGGGCAGCGGGTTCCCAGTTATCAGGCGTTGTCAGCCCCAGTCCGTTCCAGATGAAATCCGACACGTTAGCGTGGGAGGAAGTCATCCAGATCCGCAATCTTGGAACTTTTTCCATTGCTCTGTTTCTTGCGGCTCGCCTTGTAGCACTCGTACTCACTGTCAAGCAGGGAAGACAGCGTCATCTTGATGGAGACACCGGGGCGCATGTCGTTGACCCGGCTCCACATGAGGATCAGGGAAACACGCTCATCACCCTGGGTGAAATCCCATTCCCATGCGATGATATTACGAAAGGAATCACCCTGATAGCTGTCCGCCTTGCCGAAAGCCGCTTCGTACTTCCTAAGCAGTTGATCGAACAGTTTCTGGCTACGGTCATGAAATTTGAGCTTGATGCGGACCAACTTCCCTTTTCGTTGCAGTTTGCATAGGTCAGGCTGCCGCCGCGAATGCCCTGTATGACATTTTTTTTGAGGTGGGCCTCTTTGAGAAACGGTGCATCCGGCATGACCGATGCAGGCTGTCTTTCACAGCACTCGTCATAATTCGACATGTCCTGCCCCAGGGTCAGTCCTGCGAGAGTCATGGGGAACCCTTTTCCCGCATAGGCTGCGGAAGCGGAAATGAGAAGTGCTGTCAGTATGAATGCGAGAATTTTTTTCATGTTCGGATACCACCTTGTTTGAATAAAGACTTGTCCACCGCCACTGAGGTACACTATGGTTAAACGAGAATCGTGGCAATGGCAAAACCAGATCACATTTAATGGGAAAAGGTCAATGATACCTCAAAATACCACAGGTCGTGCCGCCTTCTACTATCTGCTCACGGTTCTGGCAGGAGCCGTCTACGGCGGTCAGGTCTGACCGCTCATGGTACAGCTCCCGGTCTGGGAGCTTGGATTCGTGATTTTCATCCCCATGGCGACTGCCTGTGCCCTGCGATGCCCACTGGAGAAAAAGCTGGTACTCCGGAAACCTCCCATCAAGCGTTCCCTTGCCCAGTTCCGTCTCGATCTCGCACTCTTTTTTACAGCGGGCATGGGCATGGCGCTCATCCTGCTCATCGGCTACCACTTTCCCCTGCTGCAAAGCGGCATGAAACTGGTGCTCGGCATCTTCACGGTGGGCATGTTCGCGTCCATAGACCTCGCCCTTGCACGGGAACGCCTCGTCATCCAGGCCGCCCTGTCAGGAGAAGCGACCTTTGCCCCGCCCCGGCAGCTTTCTCCGCTCACAAGAAAATTCTCACTCGTCGCCACGCTCATCCTCGTACTCATCACCGCCATCATCCTGCTCGTGCTCATTCGCGACATCCACTGGCTCGCCTCGCAGGACCTGACCATGGAGTCCATTGATCTACTCGGCCGTTCAGTGCTGCTCGAAATTCTCTTTGTCATGGGTTTCCTTCTGCTCATGGTCATCAATCTGGTTTTCTCATATGCCCGCAACCTCCGCATCCTCTTTGACAACGAAACCGTGGTGCTTGAGAACGTCAGTCAGGGCGATCTCACGCGAAAGGTTCCGGTCATCACCAACGACGAACTCGGATTCATTGCCGGACATACCAACACCATGATTTCATCGCTCCGGGAAGGCGTGCGCATGCGCGAAGGACTGCTCGTGGCACAAGAAGTCCAGCAGCATTTCCTGCCCGCCTCCGCACCTGTCGTTCCGGGGCTCGACATCGCCGGGACCGCCCGATTTCCGATGAGACAGGCGGGGATTTCTATGACTTCGTCGATTGCGAACTGAATGAGTGCGGCACCATCGGCATCGTGGTAGGTGACGTTTCCGGCCACGGCATCGGCGCGGCCCTGCTCATGGCGGCAGGCCGTTCACTCGTCCGCCAGAGCGCAACGCTGGGCGGTTCTCCGGCCCGAAACATAACAACCGCAAACCGCAGCCTTGCCCGCGACATTGACGGAAGCGGCCGCTTCATCACACTCTTCTTCATGACCATCAACCCGCTAGGAGAGACCGCCACCTGGGTCAATGCAGGCCATCAGCCGCCACTGCTCTATGCCGACGACACATTCACGGAACTGCGCGGCAGCGACATACCGCTCGGCGTCGAGGAGACATGGGAATTTCACGAACAGCAGATGGCCCTGCCCGGTCCCGGCCAGATACTGCTCATCGGCACGGACGGCGCATGGGAAGCACACAATGCTCACGGAGAAATGTTCGGAGACCAACGTATCCGGTCCGTCATCCGCGACAACTGCGATCGCAATGCCGAGGAAATCCTGGAGGCAATCATCAACGCCGTACGGGAGGTTCTGCGGGGAAACGGCGCAGGAAGACGACATAACCATGGTCGTCATCAAGGGAGTGGACGAATAAGACAATCAGGAATGATCCCCTGAAACAAAAAAAGGCCGGACATCTGTCCGGCCTTTTCATTGTCATATGTCTTACTACTACTTGGCTTCGATGACCTCAAGGCCGCCCATGTAGCGTTTGAGGGCTTCGGGCACGATGACGGAACCATCGCCTGCTGGTAGTTTTCCAGCACGGCCACGAGGCAGCGGCCCACGGCAAGGCCGGAACCGTTGAGGGTGTGCAGGAACTGCTTCTTCTTGGAGTCCGTGGGCTTGAACTTGATGTTCGCACGGCGCGCCTGAAAGTCCTCGCAGTTGGAGCAGGAGGAGATTTCACGGTACTTGTCCTGACCGGGCAGCCAGACTTCGATGTCGTATGTCTTGGCCGCGCCGAATCCGATATCGCCGGTGCAGAGCTCGATGACGCGGTAGTGGATGTCGAGCAGTTGCAGAATCTTTTCCGCGGATGCCGTCATGTCTTCCAGCGCTTCGTAGGACTTGTCCGGATGCGCGAAGTTGACCATTTCCACCTTGTAGAACTGGTGCTGACGAATCAGCCCCTTGGTGTCCTTGCCGTAGGAACCGGCCTCGGAACGGAAGCACGGGGTCTGGCGCAGAACTTGACCGGCAGCTGTTCCTCGTCGAGCACCTCGCCCGCGTACACGTTGGTGAGCGGGACTTCGGCGGTCGGAATGAGATAAAAATCACGGTCATCAGTCAGCTTGAACAGGTCTTCCTCGAATTTGGGAAGCTGGCCAGTGCCGGTCATGGTCTTTCTGTTGACGATGAACGGCGGAAGCACTTCGGTATACCCGTGCTTCTCGGTCTGGGTATCAAGCATGAGCTGGGCAAGGGCGCGTTCCAGTCGGGCGCACCAGCCGAAGCTGATGGAAAAACGGGAGCCGGCAAGCTTGGCAGCACATTCGAAATCAAGGCCGCCGAGTTCGGTGCCGAGTTCCCAATGTTCCTTGGGCTCGAAATCGAGTTCCGGCTTTTCACCCCAGTAGCGCAGCACCGGGTTGTCGTCCTCGGTCGCTCCCACGGGAACGGATGCGTGCGGAATGTTCGGAACGGACATCATCCATTCCTTCTGCGCAGCCTCCACTTCGGTCAATTCCGCATCAAGCTCCTTGGTGCGGGCAGAGACCTCGCCCATCTTCTTGAGCAGGTCGGAGGCGTCCTCGCCCGCCTTCTTGCGCTTGGCGATCTCGGGACCGACGGAATTCTTCTCGGCCTTGAGCGCTTCGACCTCGCCGATCAGCGCCTTGCGGCGGGAATCCAGTTCGGCAAATTCAGTGACATCTATTTTCGAGCCGCGTTTTTCAAGGCTCTCCCGGACAACCTCCGGGTTCTTCTGCATCATTTTCAAATCAAGCATGATTCATACTCCTCGTTCAATTCGATCACCGTAGTACAGCAACTCGCAACAGATGAAAACCCCGGCAGAGTTGATAACGAAAGGGGATACCGCCTCCCGGCCATACCGAGTGCACGTATTTCCCCTGGATCAAGGCCGAAGGCTTCAAAAATCCCGACTCGCCTTCGGCGAATATGTTCACTAAAAATTTATTACTTATCCAGACCGTCGAGCGCCTGTGCAAACCGACCGATATCGCCCATGACCGCGGTCATGGCCTGCTCAAGTTCCTCGGGGACAGTGCCGGTTCCGAGCATTTCCTCAAGGATCTCGGGTGCAAGACCGTTCTTTTCGGCCAGCACACGAATCTTTTCACGCAGGGCATCGTCCATGTCAGTCCTGCTCAACCATGAAGCCCTTGAAATTCGCACCGGACGAATGGGATGCCTCGGGTTCGGGCGTTGCAGCAAGCTGCATGCGCACGGCCTTGCCGACAAATGAAGCCGGACCTTCCGCCACAATACGCCATTCATTCTTTTTCGAAGACGTCCCCACGAGATCCAGCACCTCGGCATCCCCGGTCGGACGGATACTCAGAATGGAAAATTTTCGCGTGGTCGTGCCCATGGCCGAATCCGCAGCAAAGACCATCATGGAAAACTGGTACCCCGTCTCAAGGTTCTCCCACTTGACCGGAGTGCGTGACGGCACGCTGTCCAGCGCATGCCCGATGCGGTGCACATCCGAAGCCGCGAGGTATTCGCCCACGTATTCAGGCCCTTGCGGCAGTTCGATGATTGCGTTGGGATTCCGCTTGCAGCCTGCGGCAAAAAGGACAAGTGCCACCGCCGCGAAAATGATTGCTGTTCTTTTCATGATTCACCCCTGAATGTGATGAACGCACCATAGTGAAGAAACGAAGCAGAGGCAATGATACGCATGAATACAAAAAGGCGCACCCGGAAGGAGTGCGCCTTTTGATATTCAAAAGAGGACCCGACTTATTCCGTGGGAACCTTGATCTTCACGATGGGCGAACCTGTGCCGTCCACGTTCAACTTGATGGCCTGCGCTGCGGCCACGGATTCGGGATCGGACTGGTTGGGGTGACACTTCGCGCAGAAGGTACCCATGTTGCCGCCCTCGCTGGTGGGCAGGATCAGATATTTGTAATTGGCATTGGACGGGTGCGGGTTGTGACAGCTGACACAGGTGAAAATGCCGTCCTTGAGCAGTTGACGCGGCACCTTGGTGTAGGTGGGCGTGACGCCCGTAGGGTGAGTGGTGTGCATATTGACGGGGAGGATGCCTTCCTCCTCGTTATGGCAACCGAGACAGAGCGCGTCGATGTCGGCGATCTTGGCGCGGGTACGGGTACGAGCCGGGTTGTCGGCGAAAAGAGGTTTCACACCCACTGCGTAATCGCCTTGGCGTAGTGAGTGCTGTGACATTCCATACATTCCATATCGTGCGGTCCGGCGGCAACGCAGTAGTGGCCATGAGCAGGATGACGATTCCAAAACTGAGCATCAACAGTCGCTTCATTGCAAACTCCCTCGTATGTGATTTTCCCCCAACAGGCGTCGCGATTATGCCCCCCACGCGAACCGCCTGATTTTTCAAACCAATAGCAGCCCTTATCCCCGCAGGCAAAAAATGTCAAAGCGGAGAATAAAAAACCGCGTTGATCTTATCGGCAAAAAAAACGAAATATTTAGAGGGGACTTGACTCAGGTCAATGTTATTGCCGGAAAGGACGCATACTATGCAATCATGGTCACGGCGCAGAGGCTGTGGCCAGACACACTCTACCGGTCGTCGACTTCCTGCCATTGGTCGACGGCGAACAACACCTCCTCCCTAGTTGAAGCGCCCCTCGCCAGCGCTTTCTGCTTGATGACAACCGCAATCAGGCAGGCTGCGAGAAGGTTCGAGGGCAAGGCGCAAGAAAAGAGCAAGGCCGACGCGTACTTCCTGTACGCGAGGATTTGCTCTTTTTGCAGCAACGCAGCAATCGACCTTTATCGGCAGCCTGAAATATTCGCTGGATTGTTGGCTTGAAACCGCTTATTTCCTTAGTCTATGGCAAACGCAAAAATCACAGCAGACGCAGTCGCGGGGATGGCGAAGAAAGTCGGTCGCCCCATATTCGCAAAACAGACGAAACAGCTTGTCAGATATCTGGACCATCTCACCAAGTGGAACAGAAAAATGAATCTGATCGGCAAATCCGACTGGAAGACGGTCTTTGAAACATTGATCGTGGATTCACTGTTTCTGGCAGACTTCATGGACGGTCTGGACGTGGCGGAAAACCCACTGTGTCTCGACTTCGGAGCCGGGGCAGGCCTTCCGGGCATCCCGCTCCGCACCATATGGCAGGACGGTGAATACTGGCTGGTGGAAGTGCGCGAAAAGCGTGTCCTGTTCATGCAGTCAGCGCTCGGACGTATGGACCTGCCGGGGGTCAACGTATTTCACGGTCGGGCCGAAGACGTTCTGGAGCATCTGTCCGACGAAGACCGTCAGGCCAAAGCGGATGTCATTCTCAGCCGCGCCTTCATGCCGTGGCCCAAACTGCTTGATCTCGTACAGCCCATGCTGCAACCGGGCGGCGTGGTCGTCATCCTTGCCAATGAGCAGCCGCCCACGGAGTCGGAACTGCCTGTCGGATGGACGCTCGGGGATGTCATGGAGTATCCCGTAAAAGGCGGAAAGCGGCATTTCTGGTCCCTGCGCTTGAAGCAATAGTATATATCATTAGAAGAAACTTTCACTTGACCTTATAGAATATTCAGGGCAAGGCAACGCGCATGAATGAAACGTTATGGATTTTGTTTGCGCTTGCCGACCTGTGCATGGTGCTTGTCGTGTACCGGTTGTTCGGGCGTGTCGGCCTGTTCGGCCTGATGGTGTTCAACCTGCTCCTGTGCAATATTCAGGTGCTCAAGACTGTTGAACTTTTCGGATTGACCACCACGCTGGGCAACGTGCTGTATGCCAGCGTCTTTCTCTCCACCGACCTTCTCAGTGAATTCTACGGCAAAAAAGAAGCGCGCAAAGGCGTGCTGCTCGGCTTTGTCACACTGGCGATGATGGTCGGCTATATGCAGATAGCACTTCTCTTCCAGCCCGCAGCAGATGATTTTGCCCAGCCGCACCTGAGCGCCCTGTTCGGATTCATGCCGCGCATCGCACTGGCAAGCATGGCCGCGTATCTCATTTCGCAGATGCATGACGTGTGGGCCTTCCACGCCATCAAGGAACGCACCGGCGGCCGGATGCTCTGGCTCAGAAACAATGCATCCACCATGATCAGCCAGCTGCTCGACTCATCCATTTTCTGCATCATCGCATTCTGGGGGCTGTTCCCCATGAACGTTTTCATGGAAATTCTGCTGTCCACCTACATCATCAAGGTTGCTGTCGCAGCCCTGGATACGCCGTTCATGTATCTCGCCAGACACCTTTCCGGAAAGACGGCGTTGTTGCGGAACAGGCATAGGCCGGACAACCAGTGAAGAAACACTCTCGATTAATTCAGCTCAACACGGCCCCTGTCTCGACAGGGGTCTTTTCATACGGAGACCCGGCGTGTACAAAGGCAACAAACTGGACCAGAACCCTGAACCTCACACCGCAATGAACAGCAACGACAGCGAAATACTGCGCCAGCTTCTGCTTTCCCTCGGCAACGCCATCGATGCCAAGGACCGCGGCACGCGCCATCATTCCGGCGAAGTGGCCGCGTGGCCGAAGCCATCGGCTGGGCCATGGGACTGTCGAACCACGATGTGCGCTGGCTGCACATGGCGGGACTCCTGCACGATGTCGGCAAAATAGGTATTCCGGATTCTGTCCTGACCAAACCCGGTCCGCTTGACGACAAGGAATGGAAACTCATCTTCAGCCACCCGGAAAAAGGTGATGCCATCGTCCGTCCTGTCGGGGAATTCAGCAAACCGGGCAGCGTTGCCGACATGGTTCTTCACCATCATGAACGGTTCGACGGCAGCGGGTACCCCAAAGGTCTCAAAGGCGATGAAATCCCGCTCGGCGCACGCATCATCAGCGTGGCCGACACACTCTCGACCATGATGCAGGACCGTCCGTACCGCAAGGGCCGGTCATTTGAAGAAGCCTCGAAAGAGGTCCTCCGCTGCTCGGGAACGGCATACGATCCGCAGGTCGTCGAAACCTTCATGGCAGTGCTGGACGACATCCGGCACATCATGGAAACGGCGCGGAATAACCTTTCCATAGACGCAAAAAAGGCGGGCCCTGCGGTCCGCCTTTTTTATTTCTATTGTACAGCCGTCTTCTTTCTCAGCAGCGGCTTTCCGATACCGTGTCTGGCGAGGACCGCCTTCATGTCCGCGGTGGAAGCGGGGTGCCGTGATGCAGGACCTGTACCCGGTACCACATGCTGCCCTTGGCTTCACCGGACGAGATGTTCGTCCGAAGACCGGCATCCACCAGTTTGGCGCTCAGGGCCTCGGCCATGTCCGCCTTGCGGAATGACGCCACCTGATAGGTATAATCATAGACTGGCTCACCATCTTTGGCAGGCGTCGGCTTATAGACTTCCGGTTTCTCCTGAGCAGCAGGTTTGGGGCTGGCAGCAGTCTTGGCCTTTTGGGCAACGACCTTTTTCACTTCAGCAACAGCCTGACCATCCTCCATCATCTTTTCGGGGGAAGCCTTGAGCCGTTCGGGATATTCCAGTTCCTCGGGCTTGAGGATTTCCGGCTTGACCGGTTCTTCCACGGCAACACCGTGTTCCCTGACAGGCATGATCTCGCCCAGCTGCGGCACGTCCGCCTCGGGGCGGTAACCACGCCCGATCAGGATGCCCATGACAAAAAAGAACGTCAGCGCAAGCACGCCTATGCCCACCGCGCTTATCATGCCCGGAAGACTCAGGGAAAAATCATAGGTCCTGCCCGATGCGTTGATCTTGGGAACCTTGACCTTGTACTTGCCGCTCTTTTTTTCAGCCATGGAATTGCCTTTGTTACATGGATTCGGGAGCGCCCACGCCGAGCAGTCCCAGTCCGTTTTTCACGACACCGGCCACGCAGTCGAGCAACATGAGCCGTGCGGCGGCAACATCGTCATCCGCCGAAAGGACATGGCAGTTGGTATAGTATCTGTGCAGGGTTGATGCAAGCTCCTGCAAATATGTGCTGATAACGTGCGGGCTCTGGGTCTTGGCAGCGCCTTCCACACAGTCAGGATACTGATCCAGCAGCTTGAGAATCTGCATATCGTATTCGGTATCCAACAGGGCCAGGGATTCCGGACCGACCTGTGCGGCCTTTTTGCCAGCCTCCGCCGCCTTCTTGTTCAGAGAACAGATGCGGGCGTGTGCGTACTGCACGTAGTACACGGGGTTGTCCATGGACTTCTGCTTGACCAGCTCCAGATCAAAATCAAGCCGGGAGTCGGACTTGCGGGACAGGAACATGAACCGGGCGGCATCCGCGCCGACTTCGTCCACCACGTCCTTGAGCGTCTCGAACTGTCCGGCACGCGTACTCATGGCTATGGGTGCGCCGTCGCGCAGCAGGTTGACCAGATTGACCAGAATGACATGCAGGCCGCCCTTCTTGCCGAGCGCCTCGCAGGCGGCCATCATGCGCGGGATGTACCCGTGATGATCGGCACCCCAGATGTCGACGACGATATCGAAACCGCGCTTGAACTTGTTGTCATGGTACGCGATGTCAGAGGCAAAATAGGTGGTGTCGCCGTTGGACTTGCGCAGCACACGGTCCTTGTCGTCGCCCAGTTCGGTGGACTTGAACCAGTACGCGCCGTCGGCCTCGTATCCCATACCGGACTTGGTCAGGTCGGCAAATGTTTCGTCAACCTTGCCGTCCGTGACGAGGCTCTTCTCGGAGAACCAGACGTCATGGTGTACGCCGAAGGCCTCAAGGTCTTCCTTGATACCTTCGAGAATGACATCCTTGCCGTACACCTTGCAGATTTCCGTGGCCTCGGCCTCGTCCATCTCCATCAGGTCGGGGTGCTTTTTCAGCACGTCCGCGGCGATGTCGGCAATGTAATCGCCCTTGTAGAAATCCTCAGGCTCGGCCACGTCCTGACCGGAAGCCAGCTTGGCGCGGTACAGGATGGAACCGCCCAGAATGAGCATCTGGCGACCAGCGTCGTTGATGTAGTATTCGGCCTCGACGTCATAGCCGGCCTTTTTCATGATGCGCGTCAGGGAATCACCCAGAGCCGCACCGCGGCCATGGCCGATATGCAGCGGGCCGGTGGGGTTGGCGGAAACGTATTCCACCTGCACCTTGGTGCCCTTGCCCATGTCGGACACGCCGTATGATTCGCCTGCCTCAATGATGGCGGGAACAGTCTCCTGCCAAAAAGACGGCGCAAATGTGAAATTCAGAAATCCCGGCCCTGCGATGTCGATCTTCTCGATCAGCGCGTCGCCTTCCAGCGCGGCCACTATATCCTCGGCGATGGCACGCGGAGCCTTCTTGGCCTGCTTGGCAAGCATCATGGCTACGTTCACCGACATGTCGCCGAATTTCTTATCTTTAGGCGGCTCGATTACGGCCTTTTCCGGCCATTCCCACCCGTTGTCCGCCAGCACTTTCTTGAGTGCTTCTTCCAAATGTATTTTCGCTCTCATGCGTTTCCTATCTCCTTAAACAAAGGTCGTGGGGGCCGCTGTAGCACGTTTACCCCCGCAATCCAAGCGCAGAAAACGCCGGTTCGCGGGCAGAACAGGAGAATCCACGGGAACAATCAGAGTTCGTCGGAACAGACTGAAGCCGCCAATCAGCGACAGCCTTTCCTCTCTTCCAAGACAGTCTATTTTCCGTTCGACTTCTCTTCCGCAAGCGCCTTTTCAACACCTTCTTCACTGGTCATCGAGGCATAGGCATCCTTGAAGATGAGCTTGGTAGCCAATTCGTCGGCCTGTTCGCCCAGATCCATGAGGTGTTCGAGAAAATCAAGAATAAGCAGCTTGCGATCTTCTTCGCCATTGTCGAATTCGAATTTGCAGTCACCGCTTTCAAAATAGTGGGCCACGCGTTCCAGGTAAGCAACATCAAGCATATTTGTCTCCATCAGTCGTGATGATACGGCATGTTTTTGAGTATGGTTCCGGCCCGGTAGAGCTGTTCAAGCAGGAGCAGGCGCGCCAGTTCGTGCGGCAGCGTCATGTCGCTGAGGCGTATCTTGTGCCGCGCGGCCTTCTTGACCTCGTCCGACAGCCCGAACGGACCGCCGATGGCAAATACGGGACGCTGGTTCGGAGCGTCGGTCCACTTCTGAACCCGCTTGGCCAGCTCGCGGGACGTGAGCCGGTCTCCGTGTTCATCCAGAATGATGAGCACGTCACCCGGCTTGAGTTTGGCAAGGATGCCCTCACCTTCCTTCCTGTTCTTGTCAGCAGGCGGCAGTTTGCCGGGAGCGTCCTTGACCATGGCCTCATCGAGCTTGAAAAACGCGACAGCTTTTCCAATACAGGGCACAGCCGTCCTTTGAAAAGGACTCCTTCAATTTACCGACCCAGATAAATCCGATCTTGCTCATTACACGCTCAACAGTTCGGCCGACAGTTTTCCGTCCGCCAGTTCAATCCGAATGTATCCGCCGCCAGCCAGCATGCCGGGATTGATAACCGGGGTATTGCCGATCATGTCCACGGCGCGGGATTCATGAATATGCCCGGTCAGCACCACATCCGGCTGCACGCGCTCGATGAACGCCCGGACCACAGCACTGCCGACATGCTGTCCGGCTCCGATCACGTCCAGCTTCGAGTTGCGCGGCGGCTCGTGTATGGCAACGACCAGCCGCTCAAAGCCCTCGGCTGCGGCGTAGGTTTCATCCAGCCACTTGCCGAGCGTTTCCTCCGGCACTTCGCCGGGAGTGCCGAACGGAGTGGGGGTGGACAGGCCGACGCCCATGAGGCCGACACCGGGAGCGAGCTCGCGCACCTTGAGATGGATATCCATATCCCGTTCGCAAAGGTAGCCTTGAACCGCGTCGGTGTCATATTCCCCGGCTGAGCCAGAATACGCGGGTTGACCGCCTCCACCGCACGGATCACGGACTCCACGGATTCACGACTTCCCCGGTTGGTTATGTCCCCGGTGATTATCACCGCTTCGGCATCCGCCAGTTCCGGGATGGACTCCAGCATGACAGTGCTCTCGTGTATATCGCCAAAGGCAATCCAGTACATTGATGCATTCTCCATGTGAAAGCTGAGTGGTAAAAAACTGGCGGCACTTTACTGTCGGCAAAGGGGCTGCGTCAATACGGACGGCAAGCACTCACCCAAAACGACACCCCCGTTTATTGACCATCACGAAAATCAGTACAGTACAGTCGCTATGAAATATCCGACAAGCGTCGCCGTACCCACACCGATGAACCCCGGAACCATGAAACTGTGATTCAGAACATACTTTCCGATACGTGTCGTACCGGACCGGTCAAAGCTGATGGCCGCAAGGTCGCTGGGATAGAATGGAAAGAAAAAATACGCGTAACAGGACGGCAGAACGCCGATAAGGACTTCCTTGTCAAGACCAAGCGAAAATCAAGCGGCAGCATGACAGTCAAAACCGCGGCCTGACTCTTGAGGAATACGGAGACGATGAACATGGCAATGGCAAATGTCCAGGGATAGTGATCGACCATGCTGCTGACCATGGAGATGATGTATTCCTTGTGGTGGCCGATAATAGTGTCACTAAGCCATGCAATACCGAAAATCGTGATCACGGCAACCATGCCTGCTGTGAAAACACTGCTGTGAACGATGTCCTTGGGCTTTACTTTGGTGAAAAGGAGAATGAAGGCACCAACGGACAGCATCAGAAACTGGATCGCTACCGACATGCCTACACCTGCAGGCAAAACCCGCTTGGAGGTGAGAGCGACCATGATGACGCAAAGAATGCCGAGCAGAAAGATGAACAGACCACGACGTCCGCCGGGGCCGACTTCCGTATCCTTGTTTTCGGCTGAGGCCCCAGCCGCTTCCTGCGCGAATTCAGGGTCCTTCATTCTCTCAAGATAGGCAGCGTCCTTGTCCAGATCCTTGCCGCGCCTGAGTGACCACGTGGCAGCCGCGAGCATGCCGATGAACGTTGCCGGGATGGTCACCACGAGCACGTTAATCAGGCTGATATCGAGATTGTTATCAGTGGCTGTGGCAAGGACCACGGCGGCAGCTGCGGCAATCGGACTGGCCGTGATGCCCATCTGGGAAGCCACGGTCGAGATAGCCAAAGGCCGCTCCGGGCGAATGCCTGGTTATATGCGACATCGTAAATGACCGGGAGCAGCGGATAGACCGAATGACCGGTGCCGACCAGTACGGTCAGTGTGTACGTACATATGGGACCGAGGAACACGATGAATTCAGGATGCTTTCGCAGGAGTTTTTCAGCGAATTGTACAAGGAGATCCAACCCGCCCGTGGCTTCCAGCGTCGCCGAAGCAACGACCACTGCGAGAATGATAAGCATGACGCTGACGGGTGGTGCGCCGGGGGCAATGCCGAACACGAAAGACAAAATAGCGACGCCAAGCCCTCCGAGCAAACCAAAGGCGACGCCGCCAAAGCGGATACCGATGAAGATAACGGCCAGAAGCAGCAGCAGATGAATCCAGAACATTCCAATCTCCTCGTGAGGTGCCGTGTTGCAAGTGAGTATTTTCCCTCTAAAAAAATAAGCCGCCCGAGCTTACGCTTCGGACGGCTTATTTATCAATTCTTTTTTATACTTTAGCAGTTAACCGCATTTGGTATACGCACAGGACTTGCAGATGTGACACCCTTCCTCAAAGACAAGAGGCTGTCCGCAGTCCGGGCACAGTTCCCTGCTGAGAGAAGCCGTTTCAACATCCACGTGATCTCCCTGAAGGTAGCGGGATTCAAACACATAGGCGATAGCGTCCGGAATGGATTTGACCAGTTTCTTTTTCATGAACTTGGGATTTTCGCCGCCGATCCCCTTGAGCTGCTTCACGATTTCCCGGACCTCGACCCCGGAACGCAGGGCAAGGGAAACAAGACGCCCTATGGCCTCGGCCTTTGCCGTGATGGACCCGCCGGACTTGCCGATGGTGGCAAAGACTTCAAACGGTTTGCCGTTCATCTCGTTGACCGTCAGGAACAGCTCGCCCAGACCCGTGGAAATCTTCTGGGTGAATCCGTAAATGACATCCGGGCGGTCCTTGACGACCGAGGAATCCGCCTGCTCATCCTTTTTCTTGTCGCTGTCCCCGGTACACAGAACCTGCGACGTCTTGCTGCCATCGCGGTACACGGTGACGCCCTTGCAGCCGTATTCGTAGGCCTTCCAGTAGATATCCCAGATATCCTCTTTGGTGGCCTCGCTGGGCAGGTTCACGGTCTTTGACACCGCGTTGTCAGTGTACTTCTGGAAAGCGGCCTGCATCTTGAGATGCCAGATAGGCTCGATATCCATGGAAGTGACATAAATACTCCGGATGTCCTCGGGCAGGGTCTCCATCTTGCGAATGGAGCCCACTTTGGCAATCTCCTCCATGAGATTGGCGGAATAGGCATTCGCATCCTTGAGCGCGGTCTCGAAAAATGGGTTCGTCTCCACGAGTTTGTCGTCGTCCATGACGTTACGTACGAAACTCAGGGCAAAGAGCGGCTCCACGCCGGACGAACAGCCCGCAATGATGGACAGCGTTCCGGTGGGTGCGATGGTCGTGGTTGTGGCGTTGCGATAGGGTCCGAGATTGGCCTCACCAAAAATGGACTCCGCATACGTGGGGAATTCACCACGCTCGGCAGCCAACAGTTTGGACGCACTCCGGGCCTCGTCATGAACAAATTTCATGACACGCTCGGCCAGATCCACGGCAGACTGGGAGTTGTAGGGAATTTTCAGTTGATACAGCAGGTCGGCCCAGCCCATGATGCCCAACCCGATCTTGCGGTTCTTCTCGACCGTCTCGGTGATCTGCGGAAGCGGATAGATGGACGCATCGATGACGTTGTCAAGAAAACGGGCCGACAGATGCACGATACGCTTGAGTTCCTCCCAGTCGATTTCGGAATCATGACCGTTTTTGCCCTTGGCAAAGCACTTGCCGAGGTTGATGGAACCGAGGTTGCACGCCTCATACGGCAGCAGCGGCTGTTCGCCACAGGGATTGGTGGATTCGATTTCACCGAGACTCGGGGTGGGGTTGTCCCGATTGATGCGATCAAGAAAGACGATACCGGGATCGCCGGATTCCCACGCCTTGTTCACGAGGATGTTGAAAACGTCGCGGGCGTTGAGTTCCCCGACCTTCTCGCCGGAGTTGGGAGCGACAAGGTCGAAATTCTCCTTCTTTTCCACTGCACGCATGAACTTTTCGGTCAGGGCGATGGAGAGATTGAAATTGTTCAGTTCGCCGTCGCGCTCCTTGGCCTTGATGAAATCCATGATGTCGGGATGATCCACACGCAGGATGCCCATGTTGGCCCCGCGCCGGGTACCGCCCTGCTTGATCTGCTCGGTGGCGCAGTTGAAAATCCGCAGGAAAGACAACGGCCCGGATGCTACGCCGCCTGTGGAACCGACAACGGACTCCTTGGCGCGCAAGCGGGAAAAGGAAAATCCCGTACCGCCGCCAGACTTGTGGATCATGGCCGCATGCTTCACCGCGTCGAAGATGCCTTCGATGGTATCCTCGACTGGCAGCACGAAACAGGCGGCAAGCTGTCCGAGACCGGTTCCCGCATTCATGAGCGTGGGAGAATTGGGCAGAAACCGGTATGAGGTCATGAGGTCGTAAAATTCACGCGCCAGAACCGCTGGCTTGCAACTGGAATTCTCATATTTGCCCTCTTCCTCGGCAATGGCCGAAGCCACCCTCCAGAAGAGCTCCTTGGGGGTTTCATACACAACCCCGTCAGCGTCCTTTCGCTGATACCTCCGCTCAAGAACTATCTTGGCGTTTTCGTTGATGATCGGCTCGGGAAGACGGGCAGGCATTTTAAGTTTGGGCATAAACAGACCTCATATAACCAATTGAAATAAAACGATTTTGTCCAACAGCACACTGCAAAGAAATGTTGGCGCTAGAGAATGTCTAGACTACAGAAGCGGGTGCTAAAAAGCCAGCCAAAATTATATTTTTGCGACAAAAACGGCAGGAACCCGCGTGGCTGCTGGCTTCACGCCATATCGCCAACTAGGAATCAGTCTCGGATTTTCCAGGCAATGAAACCAGAAGAGTCGTGCCTTCGCCTTCGGATGAGGAAAAATGAATTTTCCCGCCAAGGGTCAGCGTAATAAGACGGGCGGTGTACGTCCCCAATCCGGTGCCTTGATCCTTGCCGGATGTAACGTACTTATCAAAAAAAGTTTTCCTGATGGAATCGGGGACGACCCCTTCATTATGGACGGTAATGACATGCTCGTCGGCAGTACTCATGTTCACCGTCACCATGCCGCCTTCGGGCGAGGCCTCGGCTGCGTTCTTGATAAGATTGGCCAGCAGGGCATAACAGAGCATGCCTTCGGACTGGATCATGAAGACACTCTCGGCCTCAATCGGCTCACCTTCCACGTTAACGCCCACGTCAATCTTCCTGAAACGCAGAAGGGGCGAGATGTCCTTGATAACCGAATCCATGATCGAAAGCAGATCCAGCGTCTCCGGCCGCATCTTGTAGGTCCCGGCCTCCATCTTGAACAGTGCGCGCGACATGTCGATGATATTGAGCATCCGGCGACTGGCCTTCATCACGCTTTCCAGAAGCTCCTGCTGATCGTCCGTGAGATTGTCGGCCTTGTCGAAAATCTTGAACAAGGTCTGAACGGCAATGGTAGGCGACCGCAGATCGTGACGCACCATGCGCTCCACATCCTCACGCAGGCTCTCCACCCGTTTGCGTTCCGAAATATCCGAAAAGAAACCGATAGCCAGTTCCGTTCCCTTGAACATGAGATAGTAGGCAGTGACCTCGACAGGTATCACCATGCCGTCCCGCCTGCGGACAGTCTGCTCGAAATGAGCATCTGGTTGTACTTGAGCCGCTCCCAGAACTTCGGCCACCGTTCCCTTGATATGCCGGGAACTACCTCGGGAACAATCTTCCGCCTGAGTTCTCCCCTGGTGAATCCGAGCATGTTCGAGGCCGCACGATTGGCATAGACGATATGCCCGGACGGACGCACGCGAAAAACACCCACCGCGGCGTTGTCAATGGCGAACTGAGTCAGACGCAACTCTTCCTGTGCGCGAATCCGTTTTGTTATGTCCGCACCAAAGGAAATGGAGACAAGCTCCTTGTTTTCATCACTTACGGAAGAATTTCTCCAAAGAATGTGACGCATTTCGCCATCCTTCGTGAGGATGGGACTCTCAAATGTCTCAGGAGCGTCTTCACTCCCTTCACTCTGTAGCCGATTAAATTCTTCCCACACGTAGGGAAAGCGTTCCTTGGGGACGATCAACTCAAACCAGTTCTGGCCAATAATCTCCTCACGTGAATAGCCGGAGATTATCTCCCCCGCCCTGTTGAACAACCGCACATTCCCTGAATAATCGAGCCCGACAATGATGATATCGGCGGACTCAATGACCAGCGTGTTGGTTTCATTGGCACGACGAAGTTCCTTCTCGGCTTTTTCCCTGAGCCGAATCTCGCTGGCCAGCCGCCTGTTCCAAAAGGAAACCAGCCCGATAAGGGTCACAGCCACGAACAGGATGGTGAAGGTTATTCTCCAGAAATACGGGCGCTCCACCCACCTCTCATCCCTGAACACGGTCCAATGGTCGAGAATGGCCCTGCGCTCCTGATCGGTCATGGATGACAATGCACGGTCGATCATCCGTTTGAGTACCGGCCAATCCTTACGGACTCCAACGGACAAACGGCATGAATACTCGGTAAAAGCAGCAATACGGATATCAGGAAACTTCCCCGTTCTGGCAAGATAGGAAATAACGGCTTCTGACACGACATAGGCGTCTGCCCTGCCGGACCGGACAGCCTGGAGTCCCATCTTTGCTCCACCAACAGGCAGCACCTTGATTTCAGGATAATCACCGGGAATACGGGAATGAGCAACGTGCCCCGGCTCCATGGCCACTATTTTCCCTCCAAGATCGTCAAGGCCCGCAATAAACGGGTAATCCGTGCGTGTCACCACGACAATGGGCAGGGAAAGATAGGTTTTGGACATGAGCATGTCCCCTGCACGATCAGGGCAGTGGACAACAGCAGCTACAACGTCAACTTCACCCGCCTTGACCAGTTCCCAAAGGGCAGTAAAGCTGGAAGCCTGCAACGGGCGCGGCTTCACTCCGAGCTTGCCGAAAATGACATCCAGATAATCAACGATTATTCCCTGAAACTGACCGTCTTCGCCGCGAAACAGGATAGGTGGCGTATCGACCCACAACCCGACACGCACGTCTTCATGTGCATCGAGCCACGCCCGTTCCGTGCCGCTTATTGAAAAAGGAGCCACGCTTGATGCCAGCTGTCCGGTCTGTGCGACGGCAGGAGAAAAGGCCAGCACAGTGAGCAGAAACACTGTCGTGACTATCCCCCATTTCCAACGGAAAACAGCATGCGGTCTCCAGGTTGAGGCCTTCACATCTCTGCCCATGCAGCGAACCCACGGACTCTCTACATACCTCATTTTGAAAGCCGGGACAAACAACGGCGCAAGATAATAAAAGCCTGAAAACGCAACGCCCCCTTTCCCGCATGCAGGATGAACGAACACGCCTCCGGAAACAAACGTTTCCGGAGCGTGTCATTCCTGCGACCGGCAGGGGAACCCCGATGCCGGACTGCTGCCTTGTAAATCACTTTTCAAGCACGTAGAACTCGTACCCATACGTGCCCGGATACGCATGGTACAATTCGTTTTCCCTGCGGGAGATGTCAATGATCGCCCGGGCGTCAGGATCATCCCCCAAGGCTTCCTCAACGTCATCCAGCCTATGCTCCAAATCACGGTAAAAATCATCCCACGACACAGTATCAAGCGTGAAATGATCGAGCACCCGGTAACCCGCCGCCTCGGCAGCCGCCACGGTATCTTCGGGGAACCGCATCTCAGGATATCCTTCGGCCCAAAACTCCCTGACTTCATCAGGAACGTCGCGGGCCAGCCAGACAGCGTCACTGAACACAAGATATCCTCCCGGCTTCAGAAACTGCTTCCAATACCCCAACGCCTTGTCCACGCCCATGATATAGGCTGCTCCCTCACACCAGAGCAGATCAAATGATTCCGGCTCGAAATCAAGGGCTGCCATATCCTTCTTCCCGACGGTCACCCTGTCGCCGACCCCCGCCTCCTTCGCCCGCTTCACGAGCTGGTCCAGATATGGCTGATACACGTCAGTAGCGATGACAGTGCCGTTTGCAAGTTGCGCCAGGTTCATCGTGGCTCCGCCGGACCCACAGCCTAGCTCCAGTATGGAAGCCCTGTCCGGCAGGTTCCCGCACAAATCAAATGCCCGCTTTGCGGCCTTGTAATTTCCCGGACCCTCGCGGTCCAACCCTTCGTAAATCTTGAAAAACATCTTCATGAATCTACCAGAATCCCTGTTTATGTTGAATATCTCGTGCGGTGCCGCCGCCATGGCCCGTATGACCGAAATCTCCTTTTCCGGCATGTGCAGACTGCGCAGAAACCGCTCATGGCTTTCCGGCGCACTCCGCTCAAAACCAATATGCCAGCGTCGCATATCGTTCGCACTGAATCCTGCATCCGACAGAAGCGCTCCCCATGTCCCCATGTTCATTCCGTCATGACAGGCAAAAACATCCTTACGTCCGAGCAGCCTCACCACGAGAACCTGCTGTTCCCTGAGCGCATCCATCTCTCCATTCAGCTCCACAAGCCTCCGTTCAAGCGCTTCGGCCACCCCGACTTCAGCAGGGTCATCAAGAATCCGACTGATATCTTCGAGCGCCATTCCCGCACGGCGATATTCGCAAATCCGCGCAAGTCGCTGATCATCCGCATCGGAATATCGACGATATTCTCCCTTGCTGTGACCGGACGGGGAAAGCAGCCCGATCCGATCATAATACAGCAGTGCGGAACGTGACAGACCGTGCCGTCGGGCCAACACCCCTACCGTATACATAAATCCCCTCCCGGAACGTTCAATAAGCATCCTTCCTTTTCCCGAATCCCGCACATTCTCCATACATCCTCTTTTGCACTATGAACCCATGGACAGGTCAACAGACTTCCAACATCTTTTTCCCAACCAAGTAAAAATGGATTCCCCCATACCCCACCGCGTAAAACAAATTTACCTCCCGAAAAAATTGGGCTATGCGGGCAGACAGCGGACCACTCCAACCATAAACCTTTCGAGAGAGAACCGATGCGAATTTCCGAACGACTGGCACAGATCAAACCGTCTGCGACCCTGGCCGTCAATGCCAAGGCACAGGAACTCCGCGCCCAGGGGCGTGAAATCATCAGTCTGGCAGTAGGTCAGCCTGATTTCGGCACCCCGCAGCACGTCTGCGACGCAGCCAAGGCTGCCATGGACGACGGGTTCACCCGTTACACGCCGGTCCCCGGCATTCCCGAGCTGCGTGATGCCGTCGCAAACTACTACACCAAATTTTACGGGGCAAAGACCTGCGGCGACAACGCCATTATCAGCAATGGCGGCAAACAGGTACTCTACAACCTGCTCATGGCCCTGATCAATCCGGGAGAAGAAGTGCTCATCCCGGCTCCGTACTGGGTCAGCTATCCCGCCATGGTCCAATTCGCCGAAGGCGTATCCGTCTTTGTGCCCACCACGGCAGAAGAGGATTATCTCGTCACTCTGGAAGGGCTTGAGGCCGTCCGCACGGACAAGACCCGCGTCCTCATCCTGAACTCCCCATCCAACCCGACCGGATGCTGCTATACTCAGGAACAGCTTGAAGCCATTGCCCAGTGGGCACGGAACAACGACATCTTCATCATCTCTGACGAGGTATATGACCGCCTCGTATACGCTCCTGCAGAACCCGCTTCCCTTGCGAAGGTATGGGAAACCCATCCCGAAACCATCGCCATCGTGGGCGCACTCTCCAAGTCGTTCTGCATGACAGGATGGCGCGTGGGATACGCTCTGGCACACGAAGAGCTGGTCAAGGCCATGTCCAAGATTCAGGGCCAGTCCACATCCAACATCAATTCCATCACCCAAAAGGCCGCATTGGCCGCGCTGAACGGGTCATGGGACATCGTTGACGAAATGAAGGAATCCTTTGTCCGTCGCCGCGATCTCGCCTACGAAATCATCACCGGTTGGGGCGCGGAATGTCCCAAACCGGACGGAGCATTCTACCTTTTCCCGGTACTCGACAAATTCTACACGGAAGACGCCCCCGACTCCGCAGCCATGTGCACAAAGATTCTCGAAGAAGTCGGCGTCGCACTGGTTCCGGGCTCGGCCTTCGGCGATGACAAATGCATCCGTTTTTCCTACGCCGTGGACGACGAAACTCTCAAGGATGCCCTTAGCAAGGTCGGCTCGGTACTACTCGGGAAATAATCGACATTCAGACCACAATACTTACGGGCCTGCCGCACATCGCGGCAGGCCCGTTTTTTACATATACCGCCATGCTCCACTTCGCCTGATAAATTCTCCCTTGCCTGCCAGCCTGTTTACGGCGATACTGCATAAGCAATGAACGTCTTCCCCGGAGATAATACATGCGGATAACCTTCGCAGGCGTTGGCGAAGCTTTTGACGATAAACTTGCCAACACCAGCATCCTTGCCGAATCCGACTCCACTTCAATCCTGCTCGATTGCGGATTTACTGCCGCTTCTGCTTTCTGGAGTGCGGCACGGAATCCACTTGGGCTGGATGCACTGTATATATCCCACTTTCACGGAGACCATTATTTCGGCATCCCGGCACTCCTCGTCCGGTCAGTGGAAGAACAACGCACCAAGCCGTTAACGATTCTCGGGCAACCCGGTGTGGAAAGTCGAATAAGAAAGCTCATGGAAATGGCCTATTCCAATGTCATGACAAAAGCGAAATTCGATCTGTATTTTCTGGAATGCACTCCCGGCGAAGAAGTTCATTTCGGTGATTTCAAGCTGGGGTTCGCAATGGGAGACCATTCCATGCCATCTCTCGCGATTCGTCTGAACAGCACGGAACACTCCGTATTCTATTCCGGTGACGGCAGGCCTACGGACGCCACACGCCAGCTCGCCGCCGGATGCGGTCTGATAATTCATGAATCCTTTTCACTGAAAAAAACCGTTCCCGGACACGGGACCGTTGATTCATCCATTGAATTTGCCAAAACCGCCGGAGCGCACACTCTGGCAATGGTCCATGTCACGCGCACCGTTCGGCACGGACAGGGACCAGAAATACTGGCAAAAGCCCAAAATGTTGATGGCTTGAATGTTTTATTACCGGCCCCCAGCGATTTTCTGGACCTGTAACCGCGTCGTGTAATTTACCAGTGGTTATTCTAATAGCATTTTCCCTGCATCCGAAATATAACTCCCGAACAGGGAACAACAGTACTGCAAACCATACCGTGCGACAGCAACGCCGCATGATCGTTCCAGAGGATATCAATGGCGGACAAAAAATACGATTCCATAGTTTACGACTACTTTGAAAAGCGACACGGAACCGTGGTTCTCATCAGCGAGGATGCCATCTTCAAAAAGATGCTCGCGAGCACCATTCATAAAATCACAGGCACCCGGCGCGACAATCTCAACACCTATGAGAATGTCCAGACCGGCCTGAAAAAAATTCAGGAAAACACCAAAAACAAAACCGAATCCGTCGTCTTCATTGAACGACACATCGCAGGCCGCCCCAGCACCGACACCATCATCACCATGAAGCGACTCCTTCCCGACTTACGCATCATTGTGCTCGTGGGCGAAACCAAACGCGAAAATATCGCTTATTTCTATGAGATCGGGGTTAACAACGTCATTTCCAAGCCCGCATCCATGAACAATATCATCGAAAAGATGGCATTCACCATCAAGCCACAGGGCAAGCTGAGTGAATACATGGGACTGGGCAAACGCTTCCTTGCCGCAGGCAAACTCAAGGAAGCCCTTGATGTCAGCACCAAGATTCTCAAAATCAAACCGGACAGCCCTGCCGGACTCATGCTGCGTGGAGACGTCTTTCTCGAAGCAGGCAAACGCGATGACGCCATCAAAGCTATCTGCTGGCGCACGAAAGCTCGCGCCTCTACCTTGAACCGCTCAAGAAGCTCGCCAACGCCTACAAGGATGTCAATCAGGAAGAATACCTGAAATATCTCAAAAAGCTTGATCGCCTCAGCCCGCTTAACACGGACCGCAAAACAAACATCGGCAAGGTGTATGTAGACCGCAAGGAGATGGGGCGCGCAGAAAAATACTTTGATCTGGCTCTGGAATCAGCGAAACAGGAAGCCATGAGCATGGTCAGTTCCGTGGCTGAACGGATTTCCGATGCCGTGGGGCAGGCTTCCCCCAGCATGTCGGAAAAATACCTTGCCAAAGTTATCGAGAGCAAAGGCAACAACCTGACAAAAGAAGACCTTACCCTGTTCAACAAACTGGGCATAGCTCTCCGCGGTCAGGGAAAATGGCGCGAAGCCATCGACAACTACACCCGCGCCCTTGACATCTCGCCTGACGACGAAGGCCTCCATTACAACATGGGTATGGCCTACTACGACGGCAAGGAACTGAAAATGGCCGCCAAGAGCTTTGACATCGCGCTGGAAAAGAATCCTGAATTCTACAAACACAGCGAAGGCGCATCCATGAACATGGGTGGTATTTATATGGAAGCGAAAAGGTTCGACAAGGCACGCATTTTCTTCACCAACGCGCTCACATTGAATCCACGAAATACAACAGCAAAACGCAAGCTCGACGCCATTGAAAAGGCGACAGCCTAGCCATTCAACGTCTTCCCGACGACAATCAAGCCCCCTCTGCCTTCCGGTGGAGGGGGTGTTTTTTTACCCCGCCTTGACCCCCTTCGCACAATTCACGTAAAGTGGAAAATAGTAAGGACCGTTCTTTTGGCGACATGTCACAAACTGAGGTAACCATGCCGGGACAACAGTACGACTCCATTGTACGCAACTTCCTAGAGGAAGAAGGGGGCGTCATCGTCTACCTGTCTGACGACTCGGTGTTTATCCGTGCCCTGCGAAATATCGTCTCCCGCGTCATCGGCCTCAAGGGCGAACTCCTTTTCCCCTTCTCTCAACCAGAACAGGCCATGGTCAAATGCCTTGAACTCCGCGACAACAATATTCCCTGCATCCTCTTTGTTGAACGCATGCTCGGAGAACGTCCGACCACGGATTTCATTATTCGCCTGAGCCGCGAATTTCCGGGCATTCGCATGATCGTCCTGACATGGAAAGCAACACTCGAAACCGTGGCCTATTTCTTTGAACTCGGGGTCAGCCGGGTGTTGGTCAAGCCGGCATCCGCCAACAAGGTGATCGAAGAACTCGCAGCCACCATCAACCCGCCGTCCGAACTCAAACGGCAGATGGACCGTTGCGCTGCATTTCTGGCAGATGACAACTTTGATGAAGCCCTGGAAGTCACAGACCGCATCCTCATACTCAAACCGGACAGTGCCCGCGGCCTCGCCATGCGCGGAGATGCTCTCATGGGAATCGGCGAGACCGACAAGGCCATGCAGGCGTACATGGCCGCCCATGAAAGCAAACCCATTTTCATGGCCCCGCTTATCAAGCTGGCTACGGCATTCAAGGACATGGACCATGACCGGGCGCTCGGCTACATGAAACAGCTTGATGAAATCAGCCCGCTTAACCCTGAACGAAAAATAGACATTGCCGAAGAACACCTGCGCCGCAATGAGCAGGCAGAAGCTGAAGCGTATCTCGACAAAAGCATGGAGGTCGCCGAGGCCGAGCAACTCAGCATGGTCGGCGACCTTACCGAACGCATTGCCGATGCCGTTGCGCCGGTGGCTCCCAATCTCGCTATCAAATACCTCAACCGCGCCATTGATTCCAAGCGGGTCCTCAGCCGTGATGACCTCATCCATTTCAATCGGCTCGGCATCATTCTGCGCGGCGAAGGACAATGGCAGGAAGCGGTCAACGTCTATATGAAAGCACTGGAAATAGCCCCTGACGACCCTATCATCCATTACAACATGGGGCTGGCTTATTGGGAAGGCAATGAACGCATGACCGCCATGGAATCCTTTGAAAAAGCGCTCTCGCTTGACCCTGGTTTTATACCGGAAGTATCGGAGCCGCTCTCAATATCGGTTCTCTCTATCTTGATATGCGCCAATACGAAGACGCCGAACCCTATTTTGAACACGTCCTTGAACTCGACCCGGAAAATCACACGGCCCAAAAACGGCTCAATGATGCCCGAGAGCGAATCCCGCCTTCCCACACACCCAAATCGCAGTCCCGATCCTCCCAAACCGCCTATGATGTCGATTCTGCGAGCTTCTCCGTGGACGAACCAACTCCGCAAAAGAAAAGAGAAAAACACTCTTCCGGCACCGTTTTCAACGTTGATGAAATGAGCGGCAAACCGCAGGCCGGGAAAAGCAGAAAACCGACCGGCACAACCTTCAATGTGGACGAACTCTCAGGTTCCACCGCGCCTCCGCCAACAGAAAAAGGCCGCCCCGCTTCAACTGCCGGGATCAATGTTGACGAGCTGGGAGAGACAGCTGCGTCCGGCAGTCGACGGACCAAAAACGGGGTAAAGTCACGAAACTTGACTTTTAGGACACCGCCAACCATAGGGCTGGCAAAGGCCATTTCCACTGAATTTACCTCACACACGGCACCCTCTTTTATTAAGACGTAAATGATATTGGTACATATCTTACGATACATATATTCATATGCATCATGTTTGAATACTCAATGACTCACTGGACTACGTTTTTGGCCGCCGCTCTGTTGCTCAACATCTCTCCCGGACCAGACATGGCTTTCATACTCAGCCATACGGTCAAGGGCGGAAAGAAAGCCGGGACCGCAGCCATGCTCGGCATCTGGACCGGTGCATGCGGGCAGGTTCTCCTTGCCGCTTTGGGGCTGACCGCCATTATAGCCACTTCAGCCACAGTATTTACCGCAATCAAATGGGGCGGGGTGATCTATCTGGGATGGCTCGGCATTCAGGCCCTGCGCTCAAACGGCGATTCCATGTTGATAACAGAGGAAGGGAAACCGCAGGCCATGGCCTCGATCTTTCGTCAGGGCGCTATCGTACACTTGCTCAATCCCAAGGTGGCGACCTTTTTCCTCGCCTTTCTGCCCCAGTTTGTCGTTCCGGGAAGCGGACCGGCATGGGCACAATTCATGTTGCATGGATTCCTGATTATTTTTGTGGCTGCCTTTGTGGAACCTCCACTGATCCTTGTCAGCGACAGGCTGAGCGATCGGTTGCGGCAAAGCCGTTCCCTGCGGGTCTGGCTGGATCGTCTGCTGGGTTCCGTATTGATTTCATTGGGCATCAAACTCGCGCTTTCCGATCGGTAGGTTGTTCCCCGAAATAGCCCATGCTCTCGCCTTCCCATCAGTCCATATAAGCCACAGCCAACCTTCTCTGAAAACCGGCAACGAAAAAGGGGCAGACTCTCACGAGTCTGCCCCTCTTGTATCAGGGTTTAGGATCAGATCCTGCTAGCAGGTGCCGGCATCCTTGCCGCTCGTCTGGCAGCTGATGCGCGCGATGGCCCTGCGCAGAGCAGCCTGATTGCGGGCTGCGTCGATCTTTTCCTTGGCTGCGGAAACACGCTGTTCAGCGCGATCCTTAGCCTTAGCAGCGCGGTCCACGTCGATGTCGATAGCTTCTCAGCAACTTCGGCCAGAATAGTGACCTGATTGTGGCTGACTTCAGCAAACCCACCGGCGACGAAGACATAATGCGCCTTGCCGTCTTGTTTATAATGGAGATTGCCGATTCCCAGTGCGGACAGGAAGGGAACGTGGCTCGGCAGTACACCGAATTCACCGAGAATGCCCGGTGCGCCAACGTATTCCACGTCCTCGGAAAGTACTTTCGATCGGGAGTGACAATTTCAAGTTTCAATGTTGCCATGAATGACCTCGCTTACTGCTTGGCTTTTTCGATGGCTTCCTCGATTCCGCCGCACATGTAGAAGGCCTGCTCAGGCAGGTCATCGTACTTGCCGTCGAGAATGTCGCGGAAGGCCTGAACGGTGTCCTCGGTCTTGACGTACTTACCGGAAACACCGGTGAAGACCTCAGCAACGTGGAACGGCTGAGACAGGAAACGCTGGACGCGACGAGCGCGGGCAACGGTCTGCTTGTCATCGTCAGACAGTTCGTCCATACCGAGAATTGCGATGATGTCCTGCAAGTCTTTGTACTTCTGAAGCACGGACTGGACTTCACGAGCAGTAGCGTAGTGCTCTTCACCGATGACTTCGGGAGAGAGGATACGAGAGGTGGAGTCAAGCGGGTCAACAGCAGGGTAAATACCGAGCTCGGAGATCGCACGAGACAGAACCAGAGTACCATCAAGGTGAGCAAAGGTGGTAGCCGGTGCGGGGTCAGTCAAGTCATCCGCAGGACGTAAACGGCCTGAACGAGGTAATGGAACCTTGTTGGTGGAGGTAATACGCTCCTGCAGGCCACCAAGGTCAGTACCCAGAGTAGGCTGGTAACCAACAGCGGAGGCATGCGGCCGAGAAGTGCGGAGACCTCTGCGCCAGCTGAGTGAAGCGGAAGATGTTATCAACGAGAGCAGCACGTCCTGGCCTTCTTCGTCACGGAAGTACTCTGCGCAGGTCAGTGCGGTCAGAGCAACACGTGCGCGGGCTCCCGGAGGCTCGTTCATCTGGCCGTAAACTAATGCGGCTTTCTCCAGAACGCCAGCTTCCTTCATTTCGAAGTAAAGGTCATTACCTTCACGGGTACGCTCACCAACACCAGCGAAGACGGAGATACCACCGTGCTGCTTAGCGATGTTGTTGATCATTTCCATCAAGATAACGGTCTTGCCAACACCTGCGCCGCCGAAGAGGCCCATCTTACCACCCTTCGGGAAGGGAATAAGCAGGTCAACGACCTTGATGCCGGTTTCGAGCAGTTCAACAGAGGTGGACTGTTCGGTGAATGCCGGAGCATCGCGGTGAATGGGGAGACGCTTCTCGCAGGGGACCGGACCCATTTCATCAGAAGGCTCACCAACAACGTTCATGATGCGGCCCAGAGAACCGGAACCAACAGGAACGGTGATCGGAGATCCGAGGTCAACTGCTTCCATGCCGCGGACGAGACCTTCAGTAGCGTCCATGGCGATGGTGCGAACGACGTTATTACCCAAGTGCTGTGCAACCTCACAAATCAGGTTCGGTGCATCAGCGTTGTTGGGATTCTTAATCTCCATCGCAGACAGAATGTTGGGAAGATTCCCTTCGGCAAATTCGACGTCGACAACGGCGCCAATTACCTGAACAATTTTACCAGTATTAGCCATTTTCATAGCCCCCTTTTATCCTTTCAGCGCTTCCACGCCGCCGACAATGTCCATAAGATCGCCAGTAATGGCGGCCTGCCTTGTCTTGTTGAAGAGCAAGGTCAAGGTGTCCGTCAATTCATCACACGCCTTGGTGGCGTTATCCATGGCAGCCATACGTGCTGCATGCTCGGAACAAGAAGTATCGAGCAAGCCGCGGTAGACTTGGACTTTGATGAAGCGAGGCAGCAGCTCTGCGAGCAGGCCCTCAACCGACGGTTCGTACACGTAGTCTCCAGCGCCGCTTTCTTCGGCACCTTCTTCGGTCTCGTGTGCGGCCATGGGCAACACGGTGAGATCGACGGGAGGCTGTTTTGCCATGCTCTGGAATTCACCGTACACGACATGAACTTCGTCAAACTCGCCATTGATGTAACCAGCGATAAGCTCGTTACCGACACTGGCGGCCAGAGTGAAGTCAAAGCTTCCCATGGCGTCGCCTTCGGCGCGCACCATTTCAAACTCAGTCTTATTGAAGGTATCACGGGCTTTCTTACCGATGCAGTACATCTTGATAGCCTTGCCTTCAGAAGCCTTTTGCTTGGCCAATTTCATGGCCTTATTGATGATATTGATATTGAATGCGCCGCACAGGCCTCGATCAGAAGTGGTAACCATGATCGCCACGGTTTTCACTTCGTCCCGGACTTCCAGCAGCGGATGTACCGATTCGTCAGCGCCAGCTGCCAAGTCACCGAGCATCTCATAAAACTTGTCCGCATACGGACGGAACCGTTCAATACGATCCTGTGCGTTGCGCAGTTTTGCCGAGGCCACCATATTCATGGCCTTGGTGATCTGCTTGGTTTTCTTGACGCCAACAATCTGATTTTGGACGTCTCTTAACGATGCCATTCGTTACCCCTTAGTTACGCGCTGAAGCCTTTCTTGAACTCTTCGATAGCGGCCTTGAGGTCAGCTTCGACGACATCATCGATCTGCTGCTTCTCAACAATGGAGTCAAGAACGTCAGACTTGGAGTTAGCCATGAATTCGTGGAACTCAGCCTCGAACTTCTGGACAGATTCAACAGCAACGTCATCCAGGAAACCGCGAGTAGCTGCGAACAGGATGGAAACCTGCTGCTGCACGGTCTGCGGGAGGTACTGGGGCTGCTTCAGAACTTCAACCATACGTGCGCCACGATTCAGTTTGTCCTGAGTGGCCTGGTCGAGGTCGGAACCGAAGGATGCGAATGCTGCGAGCTCGCGGTAGGTAGCGAGGTCGAGACGCAAAGTACCGGCAACCTGCTTCATGGCCTTGATCTGTGCGGAACCACCGACTCGGGAGACGGAGAGACCGACGTTAATGGCCGGACGAACACCGGAAAGGAACAGGTTGGGTTCCAGGTAGATCTGACCATCAGTAATGGAGATAACGTTGGTCGGAATAAACGCGGAGACGTCACCGGCCTGGGTCTCAATAACCGGCAGGGCGGTCAGGGAACCGGCACCGAGGGAGTCGTTTACCTTGCAGGAACGTTCCAGCAGTCTGGAGTGCAGGTAGAAGACGTCACCCGGGAATGCTTCACGGCCCGGAGGACGACGAAGCAGGAGGGACATTTCGCGGTAAGCAGTAGCCTGCTTGGAAAGGTCATCGTAGCAGATCAGGGCATGCTGACCGTTATCGCGGTAGAACTCTGCCATGGTTGCGCCGGTGTAAGCAGCGATGAACTGCAGCGGTGCGGGCTCGGAAGCGGTAGCGGAAACGATGGTGGTATATTCCATTGCGCCGTGCTGACGGAGAATGTCGGCAACCAGGGCAACAGATGCTTTCTTCTGACCGATGGCAACGTAGAAGCAATGCACGTCGGTAGTTCTCTGGGCGAGGATGGCGTCAACGCAGACAGCGGTCTTACCGGTCTGGCGGTCACCAATAACGAGCTCACGCTGGCCACGGCCAACAGGAGTCATTGCGTCAACAGCCTTGAGGCCGGTGTAGCAGGGCTCGTGAACGGATTTACGAGCGATGATGCCGGGAGCCTTCATTTCAACCGGGCGGGTTTCAGAGGCTTCGATCGGTCCCAGACCATCGAGGGGCTCACCCAGCGGGTTGACAACACGGCCCATGACGGCGTCGCCGACAGGAACGGAGTAAATCTGACCGGTACGCTTGACCGGATCGCCTTCCTTAACACCGGTATCGGAACCCAGCAGGGCAACACCGACGTTGTCTTCTTCCAGGTTAAGCACCATGCCCATCAGGCCGCCGGGAAATTCCAGCAGCTCCATGGCCATGACGTTCTCAACGCCGTGAACACGAGCAATACCGTCACCAACGTAGAGGACGGTACCGGTCTCGCTCATTTCAACACGAGACTCATAATTCTGAATCTGGTCCTGAATGATTTTGCTGATTTCTTCTGCTTTGATCTGCATTGCCCTACTCACCCCTTTTAATATTTTCTTTCAAAATCTGCAGTTGAGCCTTGAGGCTGGCGTCCATTACTTTGTCGCCAACTTTAAGAACGATACCTCCAAGGATATCCTTGTCGGTAGCGAAAGCGAGTTCCAGCGTCTTGCCGGCCTGCTTCTCAAGATTTGCCTGGATTGCAGATTTTCTTTCCTCATTAAGCTCACTCACCGTGATGAGTTCGCCGGAGATGACACCGGACACGGCGTCCATCATAACCTTATAGTCAGCGGCGATGGCAGGAATCATCTCGACACGGCCCTTGTCAGCCAGAAGGTCGCAGAAGTTCTTTACCATCGGATCAACCGACATTTTCTCAACGAGCTGATTGAGGACCGCTTTCTTCTCTTCAGCAGAGAAAGAGGGATTCTTGAAGAATCCAATGGCCTCAGGAGCGCCCATAATGGAATCGCTGAGAGCAGCCAACTGCTCACCGTACGTTTTCTGATCTGCCTCGCCTTTGGCGGCGCCAATAGCGAACAGAGCCTTGGCGTAGCGGCGGGAACTACGTTACCGGTCAATTGAGCACCACCTTTGTTAAATAGTCATCCACGAGCTTATCGTGATCCTCGGCGCTGAGCTTCTCAGCAACGATTTTCTCGGCAGCATCGATAACCAGATCGGCCATTTCAGCACGAATGGTCTTGATGGCAGCCTGAGCTTCGTTGGCAGCAGTGCGCTTGGCCTGCTCCTTGAGAGCTTCGGCATCCTTGTGAGCCTTCTCGACGATGGCGACCTTGAGAGCTTCGCCCTGCGCCTTGGCGCCGTCGAGGATTTCCTGCTTCTCCTGAGCCATGTTGGCGATGCTCGTCTCGACTTCCTTCAGCTTCTTTTCAGCCTCGACCTGACGGGTCTGGAGATCATCGAGGTCCTGCTTGATCTGGTCACGACGACCGACAAAGAACTCTTTGATCTTGGCACCGGCAAACTTGTACAGCAGACCGGCGAAGATGATGAAGTTGACGATACGAAGGCCGTAATCCTTCACGTTATCAGCCGTGAAGAGAGCATGACCTTCCGCAGCGCTGGCAAAAGCGACAGAGGAGATAGCCAGGGCGGTCAAAAGAACCGCAAAAAACACATACATCCGTTTCAAGATGAAACCCTCCTTACCTCGCCTAAGCGCCCAGGATCTTGCCCGTGGCGGCTTCCGCGAATTTGTCGACATCCTTGGTCAGCTGATCCATGGCACCCTTAACCTGCGTCTTGATTTCGGCGCGGGCAGCCTGGATGGTGCCGGAGGCTTCCTTGCCGGCCTCGGACAGCAGGGCCTGCTCTTCAGCAGTTCCTTCGTCCTTCTTGGCGGCGCGGAGTTCGTTGGCTTCCTTGCGTGCTGCAGCGAGTTGGGTCTCGTAGTCCTCGACCTTCTTCGCAGCACTGCCGTTGAAACCTTCGATCTTCTCCAGCTGGTCAGCCATCAAACCCTTGCGTTTCTTAATGATTTCGCGAATAGGTTTGATCAGGAGCACGTTCAACACGAAGATCGTGATGAGGAAGTTTGCTCCTTGGATAAAAATTGTTTTGTCAGGTAATACCATACCGTATGCCCCCCGAGAGGTTGTGAATTTTAGCGCAAAGTCACTGCCAATTACGCAATTTAACGGATTGTGTCAAAGCCTTTTGGCTTTTGACACCCCGGAAATGCCATGCCGACACACCCTGCCGTGAACTGCTAGGAGCCCTCTTCAGACGCCGCTGCGGGTGCTTCGTCCAGACTGCCCATGAAGAGCTGTCCGTCAAGCACCGCGCCTTCCTCTACCACCAGAACAGGAGTTCTGATGTTCCCTTGTAAATTGGCCGTCTTATGCAGAACGACCTTGCTCTCCGCCTCGACCTCGCCCTGAATATTGCCGGAAAGGACGAGCTGACCAACCTTGATCTGCCCTTCCACAACGGCCTCCTGGCCGACTACCAGCGTTCCGTCGGACACAACCTCACCACGGAAATTACCGTCGATACGGACCGCACCCTGAAAGTGCAGTTTTCCCTGATAGTTGGTTCCGGCCCCCAAAAACGCATTGATTTCGTCTCTCGCCATGAAACGCGCTCCTACAATCCAGTTATGAGATAAGGACCGACACTGATGCTGCGTCAACTCTGTTTGAACAGAAATCGCCGCATTGAAACATTCAGCACAAGCCCTACGAGACAGAAGTTTACCAATGTAGCGCTACCCCCGTAGCTGATGAACGGCAAGGGGATGCCTACTACCGGCATAAGCCCGAGGACCATACCCGTATTTATAAGGATTTGCCAGAAGAAATAGAAGAACACGCCCGCCGCAAGGTAGCTGCCAAAAAGGCCCCGTGCATCGCGGGCAATGACGACTATCTGGTAAAGAAAAAAGCAGAATAGTGAAAGAAGTAACATAGTACCGACAAACCCCCATTCTTCTCCAAAAACGGCCACCGCAAAGTCGGTATGGCGTTCCGGAAGAAAGCGGAGCTGTGACTGGGTACCTTCGAGAAACCCCTTGCCCCAGAATCCGCCGGAACCGATGGCGATCTCCGACTGAATAATGTGATAGCCCGCACCGAGCGGGTCTGTGGTCGGGTCAAGGAAGGTCATGATCCGCTGCTTCTGGTAATCATGCAAAAAGAACCATGACATCGGCAGCAGGGCAGGTATCGCGATAAGCGCGGTCTTGAACACGCGCGGAGTGACCCCCCGGAAAAGTATCATGCCGCCCAGTATCATTATAATGGAAAGGCCGGAGCCGAGGTCGGGCTGCTTGATGACGGGGCCCGCCAGAATAAGCCCCACACCGAGCACATATCCGAGCCGGATGAAGTCCAGCGGCTCCCGCTCCTTTGACAGGATGCGTGCGCCCACGATGAGGACAGCAATCTTGGCCAGTTCGGACGGCTGGAAATTCATGAAACCGAGATCAAGCCAGCGACGTGCTCCATAGATGGTCTTGCCCACGAAAAAAACCGCTATCAAAAGCGCGACCGTTGTCCAGAACAGAGGCCACGCCATGGTCTTGAGATGCCGGTAATCGAAAAACATGAACACGACCATGCCGCAGACGCCCATAAGACCCCAGACGAGCTGCTTCTGAAAATATGGGCCACATTCATGCCGCCCTCAAGCCGATACCCGCTGGCGGAATAGAGATTGAGCGCACCAAACAGGAAAAGCATGACAGCCGCGCCGAGAAGGGTCCAGTTGATATAAAAGAGGAGCCGGCGATCAATGGGCATTGGAACTCCTTGTCGGATTCACCGTGATGAGACGCGCAGCCCTCGCCTTGGCCTTTCTCGCCTCGGGCTTGACGTGCACCTTGTTCAGGAAAAGATAGTCGATAACAGCCTTGACCACCGGTCCTGCACCGGAACCACCGTGCAGGCCATGCTCGACAAGAGCGGCGATGGCAAACCGTCTGCCGTCCTTTTCCGCGATGGCAGCCATCCACCCATGATCTCGATATTTATACGGAATATCGTCGTCCTTCAGATTCTTGAGTTCATCCGTGAGCCGCACAACCTGCGCCGTACCGGTCTTGCCACCCACGATGACCCCCTTGGTCCTGAGCCGCCGACAGGTGCCGCGATTGTTCCGAACGGTCTCGATGAGCGCGGTTTCCAGCAGGGTAAGCTGCTCCTGACTCAGAGGAATCTGCCCCTGCACTTCGGTTTTTTCGTCTTTCAGAAGCAGCGGCTTGAGCAGCTTGCCGCCGTTGATGACACCGGCAAAGAACCGCGCCACCTGCAACGGCGTGACCAGAGTATACCCCTGACCAATCGACATATTCAGGTTGTCGCCGCCCTGCCAGCCTTCGCCGAACCGCCTGCGCTTCCACTTCCTCGTGGGAATAATGCCTGATTTCTCGTGCGGCAGGCGAATTCCAGTCAACTTCCCGAAGCCGCAGGCCTTTGCAAAGTCACTCATTCGATCAACGCCGAGCTTCTTGCCCATCTTATAGAAATATACGTCACAGGACTGCACAAGCGCCTTTTCCAAATTGGTCTTGCCGTGCCCGCCCTTTCTCCAGCAACGAAAAACATGCCGTCCGAGCTTGACCTGGCCAAGGCAGTTCACGGTCTCCTTGGGATCAAGCATCCCGTAACTCAAACCGGCTCCGGCCACCACGTGCTTGAATACCGAACCGGGCGGATACACGGACTGAATAACACGATTCTGCATGGGCGAAAGCGGATCATCCCGCAATGCGGCCCATTGTTCCGGCGTCAGACCGGATGAAAAATCATTCGAATCATACGACGGAGCCGTTGCCAACGCCCATAGCTGACCGGTATCGGCATCCATGACCGCCACGCCGCCAGCCTCTTCCGACAGCCAGTCCATGGCGAGCTTCTGCAATCCGAGATCAATGGACAGGGAAATCTCATGTCCGGCACGGGGGTGTTTGAGAATGCGCTCTTTCAAACGGCGACCAGTGACATCCACCTCGTACTGAGCAAGCCCCTTGACCCCGCGCATCCGGTCTTCAAGCATGTACTCGATGCCCTGCTTGCCCACATAATCACCCAAGGCGAGCTCCGGACGCTTGCCCATTTCCTCTTCATTGGCCTCGGCAACATAACCAAGCACATGAGCGAGAAGCTTGCCGTACCGGTACTGTCTGCGCGGACGGACCTGCACTTCAAGACCGGGCCACCTCAGTCGGTTGGCATCAATAATGGCTACCTGGGAAAAAGAAAGATCCGGCACAAGAATGAGCGGCTCAAACGGTTTCACCCGCTTGCGGTTCTTTTTGTAGAGCTTTTTCAATTTGGAGAAATCCCCGCCGGTCCACATGGCCACCTGATGCAGGGTGGCATCAATATCCTTGCAGTCTTCCCGGACAAGACCGAGCGCATAGGCGGGTTCATTCACAGCCAGCAAGTCACCGTTACGATCACGAATAAGGCCGCGCGGTGAAAAATGGCTTCCTGACGAAGCTGGTTTTCCTTTGCCTTGAGGGCAAAATCCTCACCCCTGTGAATCTGCAGGTACCACAGGCGTATGGCAAACAGACAAAACAGTCCGAGAATAAGCGACTGAAGCAATATCAGGCCTGACCGGGGAGGATGTTGGCTGCCGTTGTCAGAAAGGTGTGACATCCTGCCTCAGCTTTGTTGGGAATAACCAGTCCGCCACAGCCCATACCAGTGGAAACAGGAGGGCCTGCAAGGCGCCTTCAACAAGAACCGCAGGCTGCGGTGCGGCCAATTGGCCAAGGCCGACAAACCATATGTGAGCAGCGGATGCAGCACACCGAGCCGATACCGAGCAGGCACATGAACAAAAGGAACGGCCTCGAAAGCCAGCGCCCACAATGTAAAAGATGACAAGCAAGCCATACCAAGCAATTCCATAGCCGAAAGGCAGGTTGCCCATGCCTTCCTGCAACAGAATCCAGAGCACCGCCAGCCAGACCGTACGATACCCGGCCTCCTCCTGCATGGACAGCACAAGACCCGGAGCAAGAAAATCCACACCGGGAATCACCTTCTGCGCCCAGACGGCGACAACGGTATAGGCCGCCCACCAGAACAGGGCGAGAAAGTTACATGCCAGCGGCACGATCGACTCCCTCCCGAGGTGCAACCTGCCCAGCTTCGGCGGGCAGACGATTCAGCAGAAGTACCTCCTCAAGTCCAGCGATATCCACAAGCGGCTCGGCCAGTACTGTCAGAAACAAGGAAATATCAGAACGCTGAACCTTGAGGACTCGCGCCACGGGCAACCCTTTCGGATAAATACCGGACATTCCCGAAGTCAGCAGCAGTTCGCCGGGATCGATGATAGCATTGAGATTCACATAGCGGACAAGCAGCGGCTTGCCATACCCCTGACCGGCCAACATGCCCGGAGAACGATTCTGTGCGCCCCTGACCGCGATACGGCTGTTGGGATCGTTCAGCAACAGGACGGAAGACGCGGCAGCACCGGTATCAAGAACCCGTCCGGCCACCCCCTTGAGGCTGACCACAGGCATATCGGATTCCACCCCGGAAGCGGTTCCCCGGTCAATGGTCAGCGTTGCCAGAGATGCAGCAGGCCCCATGCGATGGGCAATGACCTTGGCCCCGCTGAATCCCCAGAAATCGGGCGGCGTGAATCCGAGCAGCCTTTCCAACCGCTCGGCGGAACGGGCACGGGCGTAAGTAATCATGTTCTCACGCCTGAGTTCGGCATTTTCGTCCCTGAGAAGATCGTTTTCCTGTTTGAGTCCCACCAGATAGACGTAACGGCTCCAGAAGTCCCCGACCTGATCGGACACCCACAGGCCGGGACGAATGATGACCCCGGAAACATCCAGACCGGTATAACTCGACAGCGCGTCAAGATGGCCGGTCCTGAGATTCCACGTGAAAATACTCAGGTAGATAAAAGACCCGCCACGACGATCGCAGCGATTTTTTTGGGCGTATTCACGCGCAACCCCCCGGCAGATGTCGGGGGGAGCTTAAATAATGGGCCTTCTTCACATGTATACCCTTCGGAATTTCAGACCGGGTAAAAAATTAATCGGTCGTGATATCCTTGTAGAGATCGATGTTGTCCAGCGCCTTGCCGGAACCAAGCACAACTGCGGTAAGCGGATCTTCAACCACTGTAATAGGCAGTTGGGTCTCATGCTGCAGGAGCTGATCCAGCCCCTTGAGCAGCGCGCCGCCGCCAGTAAGGACGATGCCCCGGTCAACAATATCCGCAGCCAGTTCGGGCGGAGTCTGCTCCAGCGCGATACGCACGCCCTGAACAATCCCTTCCACCTGTTCACTGATGGCCTCGCGGACCTCTTCAGCGGTGATGGGACGGTTCTGCGGAATACCGGTGACAAGATCACGGCCTTTGACTTCCATGATCGGCTCTTCGTCTCCCAGAGGTAGGCGGAACCGATATTGATCTTGATCTGCTCAGCAGTGGATTCACCGATGAGCATGTTGTACTTGCGCTTGACATGCTGCATGATCGCCTCGTCCATCTTGTCGCCGCCGATGCGAACGCTTCGAGCGTAGACGATACCGGACAGGGAGATGACAGCAATCTCGGTGGTACCGCCACCGATGTCAACAATCATGTTTGAGGTCGGTTCAGTAATCGGCAGGTTGGCGCCGATGGCTGCGGCCATGGGTTCCTCGACGAGATAGACCTCGCGGGCACCGGCAGACTGGGCCGATTCCTTGACCGCACGCTTTTCAACCTGCGTAATGCCGGTGGGCACGCAGATCATGATGCGGGGCCGAACCAGACGTCGGCTGTTGTGTACCTTGGAAATAAAATGACGAAGCATGGCTTCGGTAACCTCGAAGTCGGCGATGACGCCGTCCTTCATGGGCCGAATCGCCACGATGTTGCCGGGCGTACGACCGAGCATCTTCTTGGCTTCGGCTCCCACGGCCAGCACGGTTTTTCCACCGCGCGAATCCTTCTTGACCGCAACGACCGAGGGCTCGGAAAGCATGACACCCTTGCCCTTGACGTAGACAAGCGTGTTCGCCGTACCGAGGTCGATGGCGAGATCGTTGGAGAAAGATCCGATAATCTTGTTGAGCAGGCTACCCATTTAACCCCCGTTCCATACAAAAAACGTTCAAAATTCGTATCAGTAAAGGCGCTTCCAAATACCCCGGAAGTGCGCTAGCGTACATTTTCAATTGATGATTGGTATCAAATAGAACCGCCTCAGGCAATACGCCAGACCCGGTTTGAGCATATTTTCTCAACTTTTTCTAAAAAAATCATGCAACGCTTCCACGCCCTGTCAGTATACAACCGCCGACGCTACGGCAAGCGTGTGCAGAAAATACCACTCGATGCCGATTTTTCCTGCCCGAACCGGGATGGAACCATCTCGCGCAGGGGATGCATCTTCTGCAATCCGCTTGGGTCGGGATCGGGCTTCAGCGACAGAGGAATGGACCTCGGGGAACAGTGGAATTTCTGGCACGATCTCCACACGAAGAGACACCGCCTCGCAGCCTTTACGGCGTATCTCCAATCGTATTCCAACACCTACGGGCCGATAGAAAAGCTCGCCTGCATCCTCGACCGGCTCGACGGACTGCCCGGTCTTCATTCCCTCAGCCTTGGCACACGCCCGGACTGCCTTGACGACAAAAAGCTCGACCTGCTCGCCGAACAGCGTAAAGCACTCGGCCTGAGCGACATTTTCCTCGAACTCGGCCTGCAATCGTCCAACGACGAGACGCTGAAACACATCAACAGGGGGCACGATTCCGCCGCCTTTGCCCGCGCCGTGGAAGCCGCTGCCAGCCGGGGCCTGAACGTGGTGGCGCATGTCATCGCGGGGCTGCCTTCGCCCCGTGGCCGGGAGACTCTGGAAGACCTGCTTTCCACCGTCGATTTCATCAACGATCTGCCCGTGGACGGCATCAAATTTCACAACCTCTACGTCTGCCGGGGCACACCGCTGGCGCGGCTGCATGAAAACGGCGAGTATACCCCGCTCACGCAGGAAGAATATCTTTCCCATCTGTCCGAAGCCCTCATGCGCCTCAAACCGACCACCGTCATCCACCGCCTCAACGGCAACCCCGACCAAAGGCGAACTCATCGCCCCGGACTGGGCCGCGAACATGCGCGGCCTGCACAACGAGGTGCGCGCCTACCTCAAAAAGTACGACGTATGGCAGGGAAAAAAGAACGGCGCGGAAACAGGCATACCGGACTGGTTCGCCGCCGAGGACTAGCCGTCAAACGTCCCAATCCGCGGCCCGGGGCTTCCAGTCCGCCTGTGAAGCCGAGGGGGATGTTCAGGGCAGGACCTTCAGTTTATCAACTCTATTTTTCAAGTATTTTTCGTAATTCTCTTTGAATTGTCGCAACTCTGTCGAGTCAAGATGCCGGACCTGTGTGAGTTTCGGCCAAAAGGCTGGAATCATACCGAGGCCTGAAACAAAAAAACAATATGAGCTTCCATCTGTCCCGAATTCTTCGGTATGAACATTCAAGGCTACTTCGATCACTTCCCGCTTTGTCCCCAATACTTTTTTTACACTTCGACTGACAATGCTGTAATGCGCTTCCGTCTTTACCGGAGACGGACATTTGTCTACCGGGGTCCCCTCGGAACATCCCGCATGCAATATGGTTTGGCCGCTCCACTCTTTTTTTTTCAGATTGAGCATTTCTGACTCGGGAGTCCCTTTAAGGATGATCTTTTCATCTTGGACAAAAAAGCACTGTGTTAAATACCCCTTGAAAGGGGCTGTCTTCCCTTTTTCTTTTTCTATAAATTCTCTCACCTGCCAAGGAAGGTCCATTTCAGTTACGACCTTCAAAACCCCGTCATTCATTTCCAGACCAACCATTCTTATGTCACATCCGGGAGCAGCCGCATCTTTGAATACAAGCATTGTTCCCGGCTTCGGCCCAAGAAATTCCCTAGGGGAGCATTCTGCCTCAGCAGAGACGCTCCCCAAAACCAATAAGCAAAGGGCTATTCCTATATATTTACAATAGCGAATCATAATAGGTGGTAAGTGTCGTAGCCGGTCCACCT
>LQAJ01000119.1_pt1 | contig 46032 bp, 52 predicted proteins | sample 1535811 | NCBI WGS metagenome assembly LQAJ01 (sample SAMN04331587, study PRJNA305678) | bioreactor metagenome | isolation source: bioreactor_6 inoculated with Wadden Sea sediment 2nd replicate of a... | place: Germany: Wadden Sea, Janssand Flat
AGTTAAGTTTTCAAAAAACGGCTATTATAAAGCTAAAACGATTTTTCTGTGTCGGGTATAATTTAAATTTGTTTATAATTCACGTTGAGTGTTTTGTTGACATTAGGAGGGGCTAACCCGGATATTCCATGAAACGGACCAAGTTCACATAAGTCAGTAATTTTTTGCAGTATTTCCAAAAATCGAGCGATGCAGCGTTCGAAACCATGGGCAGCTGCTCTCAAAAATTAAAATTCTGCTGAGATTTCTAAGAGTTGACCGATTCTGAACGTATATATTCCCAAGGGAAAGATGGAATGTTCCCGTTTTTTTAAAAGTTTTCTTCAGGTGGTTCCCAGTCGGCGGGCAACTTGATAGAATATCTCTTGGTACGGATTTGCACTTGTTAACAGCTTCTGAATCCGGCGGGTGTTCCTGAGCACGATGGCCCCTATCTTGAATCGCTTAAGACGGATGGTGCTGCAACTGAATCTGAAGAAATCCGTGTGGTTCAATACAAGACGCCGGATGTATGTCAGGCCGGACCGGCATTTTTTCCGCCGCCCGGATAAAAAAGATGCCCGGAAACAAGATGATGATTTGGGCCGGGGACGCGTGTTCTCCTCATACAGAAGCATGGCTTTGTCATCCAAGGTACAGCCGCCGAACCTCATCGCTGGCCAGCAGTTCCCGGCCGGTACCGGTCAGACGGTTTCTGCCTAGTTCCAAGACATATCCTCTGTGACTGACGGACAAGGCTTTTCTGGCGTTTTGTTCCACCAGGAGCACTGATGCGCCGCGGGCCGCGATGGCAATGATTTCATCAAATATCATGTCCACCACCATGGGGGCAAGGCCCAGTGAGGGTTCATCCAGAAGCACCAGATCCGGTTTCAACAGATGTGACCGGCTCAGGGCCAGAATCTGGCGTTCGCCGCCGGACAGGTCCCTGGCAAAGTGTCTGCGTTTGTTGTAAAGCACTGGAAACCGGTTCAGTACCTCCCGGACAGCCTGCTTGAGCAGTGGTTTGTTCTCAATGAGGGCGCCTGCGATTTCCAGATTTTCAACGATGGTGAGATTCGGAAAGATATTGATTCCCTGGGGAATGAACACCAGGCCCTGCCGCCCCCGGTCCGCCACAGACAGCGGCGTGATATTCTTTTCTTTGAAAATAATTTTTCCCGATGAGGGGATCAGCTGTCCGGCTGTCGTGCGCAGTACCGTGGATTTGCCTGCCCCGTTGGGGCCGATGATACAAACGATTTCACCGGGCGCCACCGCCATGGACACACCTGTGAGCACCGGGGCATGGCCGTAGCCGGCGGTGATCTGATCAATGGTCAGCAGCATGGCTCTGTCTCCCTAAATAGGCGTCAATGACACGGGGGTTGGACTGGACTTCGGCAGGGGTTCCGGTACAGATGAGACGACCGGAATCCATGACATGGATGGTGTCACATAGCTCGGTCACCAGGGGCATGTTGTGTTCGATGAGAAAAATACCGATGCCCTGATCCTTGAGCCGGAAGAGAACTGTGACCAGGTCGCGGATCAGGCGCGGGTTGATGCCCGCAGTGGGTTCGTCCAGGATGATCAGGCGGGGGTCAGTCATCAACACCCTGCCGATTTCCAGCAGTTTCTGCTGGCCATAGCTCAAATCCCCTGCCGGCGTGTGAACCAGGGCATTGAGATGCAGGGTTTTCAGGATGGAAAGGGCCTTGTCCCGGTTTTCGGCTTCCTGGTTCTGAATTGCAGCCGGTGAAAAAAACAGGGGCAAAATGGCTTCACCCGCCTGAAACGGGGCCGCTGCCATCAGGTTGTCCAGAGTTGACAGAAACGGCAACACCCGGGTCTGCTGAAAGGTTCTGACAATGCCTTTTTGACTGATGATATGGGGCGGCAGCCCCGAGATCTTTTCAGACCCAAAGAAAATCGTTCCCCTGTCCAGGGTATAGAACCCGGTGATCAGATGAAACAGGGTGGTTTTGCCGCTGCCGTTGGGGCCGATGAGTCCTGAAATGCCTTCCGGCTTCATGCAAAAGGAGATATCATCCACGGCCCGGAGTGCACCGAAGTTTTTGGAAACCGTTTCCAGAACAAGCATGGCTGTCTCCTTATTGTCTGCGTGATTCCGGTATGATCCCCTGGGGACGTCTGCTCATCATCAGGATCAGAATCAATCCGTATACCATCCCCTGGACGGGGGCCACAAACCGGGTATAGTGGGCCGGAATGGGAATGAACCGCACGATCTCTCCAAAGAAGATCACGGCAAAGGCACCGATAAAAGGACCTGAAAGGGTGCCCCGGCCTCCGAGAACCACGCACAGCAGGACCAGGATGGTTTCGGTCAGGGTAAAATCCGCCGGACTGATAAAGGTGACATAGTGGGCCCATAGTGCTCCGGCAAGGCCGGCGAACACGGATCCAATGACAATGGCCTTTGTTTTCATGGATACCGTGTCTTTGCCCAGGGCCTTAGCCACAAATTCATCCTCTCTGATCACTTTTAGTGCCCGGCCGAATGGGGAGCGGGTGATCCGAAGCAGCACGGCCATCGTCACCAGCACACAAAACGCCGTCAGGATCATGAACAGCGGCAGACTGTCCGTTCCGGTGCCGATCCAGGAGGGACGGGGGATGTTTGGCAGCCCCATGGGCCCACGGGTCAGGTCCCGTTCATTCAGAAAAATCAGATGGGCCATTTCGGCAAACACCAGGGTGGCAATGCCGAAATAATCGCCGGAGAGTCGCAGGGTGGGAATGGCCAAAGCCTTCCGGCCAGCCCTGCTGAGGCCATGGCCGCCAGCATGGAAGCCATACCGGGACCCTTCAGTGCCAGCAGGGCGGATACATAGGCCCCAGGCCGAAAAACGCAATGTGTCCGAAATTGTAGAGGCCGGTAAAGCCCAGTTCCAGATTCAGGGACTGGGCAAACAGGGCATAGATCAGGGCGATGATCACCATGTGATACAAATAATCCATGTTCAGCGCACCCCGCCTTTGATACCGAAAATACCGGTGGGTTTGATGAGCAGCATGGCAAAGATTACGGCAAAGGAGATAAAGTCTTTGTAATCAGGGGAGATAAAGGCCACACCGATATTTTCGGCAATGCCGATGAAAAGTCCTCCTGCCAGGGCTCCCCATACATTGCCGGCACCGCCCACCAGCACGGCGGCAAAGGCTTTGATCAGGTTGGCCATGCCCATCATGGGGTCCATGCTGGTGTCCAGGGCCAGCAGGATACCGCCGCATCCGGCGAAGACCGCAGCCAGAATCCATACCGTCAGGGTGACCCGGGCCATGTTAATGCCCATGATGGTGGCCAGTTCCATGTTGTCTGACACCGCCCGCAAAGATTTTCCCATCCGGGTCTGTGTCAGGATGAGATACAGGGCGCCGAGAAAGCAGACGGCTGACAGGACCATGAGGATCTGGGGCCGGGTGATATAGATGCCCTGGAACATCAGTCCTCTGTCCAGGGGCAGATCATAGGTCTGCATATCTGATCCCCAGAAAAGACGGATGGCATTGCGCAGCAGATAGGAAAGGCCGATGGAAGCGATCAGTATGGCTATGGGATTGCTTTGGCGCAGCGGTCTGTAGACAAACCAATCCTGGGCCAGCCCGATGCCCACGGTCATGCCCAGGGCCGGCAGAGCGGCTGCAGCCAGGGGCAGGGAAACGGCGGTGACGAAAACATCAGGGTCAGGTAGCTCCCCAGGTGATCAATTCTCCATGGGAAAATTGATGAACCTGAATACACCGTATACCATAGTCAAACCAACGGCAAACATCGCGTAGATGGCGCCGGCAATGATGCCGTTGGTGATGAGCTGACAGATGTAAACGGTCACGGATATTAGATATAAGAAAGTATTAAGTGTTAAGTATTCAGCGAATACCTGATTTTCTGTATACTTTCATCCTTTGCTGAGATCTCTCGGACCATGGTGTTTATTTGTAATCGGTGATACTGCTGTCTTTGACCGTCCATCGACCATAATTGGCGCCCACGTCTCCGTTTTCGTCAAAGGACTTGTCTCCGGTGACCCCGATAAATCCCTGGCTTTGGGCCATGAGTTCGGTTCTGATGTCTTCGGCACCGTAGGAAGCGGCAGAAGACATGGCCAGGGCCGTGAGCTTGACCATATCATAATTGTACTCCCCGAAAATCGGAGTTTTTTTTTCCAGGATATTTTTTTCTCCCATGCGGTTTGAAAGGCCTGGTATTCAGGCGTATCCTGAGAAACACTCGGATAGGTGCCGATCACCCCTTCGGCAGCCTCTCCGGCCAGTTCGACCAGCTTGGGGGATTTCGAGGCGGAGCCCATGAGCCACTGGGTTTTCAATCCGGTTTCATAGGCCTGTTTTAAAATGGTAGCCCCCTCCTTGATGTAGGTCAGGTTGACGATGGCTTTGGCATTGTGGCGCTTCATCCGTAACACTTCGCTTCGGTAGTCGGTTTTCCCTTCTGCGTGGGGCAATTCATCGATGACGGTTCCGCCGGACTCAGTGAACCTGGACTTGAACACTTCTGCCAGGCCACCCCCAGTCATTGTTGACATAGGTCAAAACAACCTCCCTGTATCCCAGAGAATTGGTGAGCTCTGCCACGCCGATTCCCTGGAGCAGATCGGACGGGAACACCCTGAAAACATAGGAGCCGCAGTTACTGATTTCGGCGGCCGCGCTTTCAGCCCCGATCAGGATGGTCTGATTCTGCTGGGCAATGGGGCAGACCGCCAGGAAATTGGAACTGGCGGCCGGGCCGAAAATCACCGGAAGTTTGTCAATGGTGATCAGTTTTCTGATGGCTGACACAGATCCATTGGCCGTGGAGGTGTTGTCTTCAAAAACAATTTTGAGGGTGTCGCCGTTGATTCCGCCGGCCTCATTGATTTCATCCACCGCCAGGAGCATGGCCTGCTGAAACCCTTCGCCATATACCGCCAGTTTTCCGGTGAGCGGGGTTACCGATCCTATGGCAACCTCTCCGGCACATGCCGCACCTGCCCAGGCTGCCAGCCCGATAACCAACATCCAGAAACAATGCTTTCTCATGGTTCCTCCTTTTTAATGAATTTGTGTATACAGGTTTTGAAACCGGATAAGAAGTTTTTATAGACAATCAGTTCCCAGAGGTCAACGGAAATTGTGCCGGAAACCATTCACGGTCCCATTCGTCGGTTTCTTTTGTATATCCGGTCGATTTTTGAAAAGATTTTTTCCCAGGTAAAAGGAAAGGATTTGGTGCAGGCGTAGTCCCAGTCCGGTTCGGGATGAGACTGGACATCATGGATGGTTTTTGTCAGAACGGATGCCAGGTGTTTTTCCAGCGCCGGTATATCTTTTTCATAAGGGGTGTCGATGGTTTGAAGGGGGGGCAGGCTCAACAGCCGGACCATGGGACTGTCATCGTTTGCCAGCAGTTCTTTTACCCCGGGCAGGGCTGTTGCGACCAGGCGGCACCCACAGGCCAGTGCCTCCATGAGCACCAGGGGCAGGCCTTCATAGAACGAAGGCAGCACAAATACATGGGCGTTTCTCAACAGGACCCCTAAATCATCATGACTCAGGGGTCCGTGATAGATTACTTTTTCTTTCAACACGTCGGCCAGTTGAAGGCACCGGGCTTTTTCCAGGTCACTGCTGTTTCCAGCCAGGTGCAGCCGGAAGGGCAAATGCCGGATTTCATCCAGACTTTTGAGCAGCCAGGGTACTCCTTTGGCTTGGCTGAGCTTGCCGGCATAGACCAGTTCCACCACCCCGTTAAAAGGTTTGGGAGCATGAAAGAAACAGGCATCATTGTATCCGCCGCTCACCACATGGATCGATTCCGGAGCTGTGCCGATGGTGCGGGTGATTTCCTGTTTCTGGCTTCGGCTCAAGGCAATGACCCGGTCGATCTGCGTCAGGTCCGGTGTGATGCTTTGGCTGATCGAGGGACATAAAATATGCTGGCGCAGGCAGGTGCCGTGGCAGGAGGTGATCATGGGGATACCGGCACTGAGACGTCTTGCAATGGCGGATACGATCCACAGGTGATGGGAATGAATGATATCCGGCTCAAACCGGCCCAGTGCCTGACGGATTTTTGTTTCAAACACCTGCTGGTAGGCGGCCAGTTCCGGCGCTTTCATTTGGGAAAACACCCGGCTTTCATAGGGCATGACATCACTCATGCCGGGAATGGGGAAGTCCAGGTCTTTGCCGTCAAACCGGACAAAGACGCAGCGATGGGGTTCAATCAGCCCGGCAGACAGGGTAAAATCCCCCTGGACTCCGGCCACCAGAAAATTGTCATGCCCGGCTTGGGCGCTCTGAAGAAGAATCTGCTGGATATATTTCCCGCTGCCGGTAAAATCCGGGGCTTGGCTGATGATGTGAAGGATTCTCATCTCAATCCAAGCTCAACCCGGCTTTGCACTGGTTGCACCGTACCACCCCTCTGAAGACCTTGTGGCCGCATTCCGGGCAGAAATACCGGTCTTCCTCATCCTGCATCCATTGCTCAGTACTGATTTCACGCCGCAGAGGGACACACCGCCGTATGACCTGTTTTCCCACGGTCATGGGAAATTCATCAATGAACCGGCAGGGAAACTCATCGCACTCATGGCATCCGGCAATGCCTTTGGCCATGCAGCAGTCCCTGATATCGCACTGCTGACAATGCATGAAACGGTTGTCGGACAGGCATCCCTCACAAAGAATATCATCTGTGGTCAGGTTTTCACAGTTGGGCAGGATGCCTTTGCCGGGCACCTCTCCCCGGTACAGGTTCTTCAGCCGTTTTTTGAACTTTTCGTTGTGGTCTCTGTGGGCGATGAGAATGGCACAGACACCGCAGTAAAGCCCGCAGGGGGATGCATATTCCGGACGTGTCATGGCAGACCTCCTTGGAGACGGATTGGACGGCATACGCCTGGATTCAATTTAGATGGGCGGTTACTGAAAGTCAACACCAAATCCTGAGGGCGGAAATCCCGGGCCCGCTTCTTATTTGCAAGGAGAACCCGGAAGCGGTGTGTATCCAACGGGCGCCCATGATAATGAAGGGAAGAGTAACCCCCTGAGTTCAAAGCCGGCCACGATCCGTTTAAAAAAGCGAAAGATACCGTCCATACCCCTCTTGTTCCAACCGGTCTTCAGGGATGAAACGAAGGGCCGCGGAGTTGACGCAGTATCTTTTGCCTGTTGGGGCAGGACCGTCCTCAAACACATGTCCAAGATGGGAATCTCCATGCCGGCTTCTGACCTCGGTACGGGTCATGAACAGGGACCTTTCGGTTTTTTCTACCACATGATCCGGCTCCAGGGGGCGGGTGAAGCTGGGCCAGCCAGTACCGGAATCAAACTTATCCGTGGAGGAGAACAGGGGGCCCCGGAGACAATGTCCACGTAAATGCCCGGTACTTTGTGGTCCCAGTATTCATTTTGAAACGGTGGTTCCGTGCCGCCTTCCTGGGTGACTTTGTACTGAAGCGGGGTGAGGTTCTGCCTGATGATATCGTCATCGGGTTTTGACCAGAGGATTCCTTCAACCGTCTGGGTCTGACGGGTGTCAGGAGATGAGGCGGGCACCGGATGTTCCGCTATGGGACGGTTTTTCCATATCCGTTTCAGAAACTGATCCCGGCCCGATCCCAGCCGGTAGTACTTGTATTGAATCCTGTTTTTTTGAAATAATCCTGGTGATAGTCTTCCGCCGAGAAGAATTTTTCAAACCGGGTGACCGGCGTGACTACAGGTTTTCAAAATGCCGGCCTTGTTCAGTGCTTTTCTGGAAGCCAGTGCCTGTTGTTTCTGGTTTTCGGTGTGATAAAAATTTCCGGACGGTACTGGGAGCCTCTGTCCACAAACTGCCCGTCGGCATCCGTGGGGTTGATGTGGCGCCAGAAAATGGTCAACAGCGTATCATAGGTCACCAACTCCGGATCATAAAACACCTGGACCGCTTCGGCATGGCCGGTAGTGCCGGATGACACGGACTGATAATCCGGGTCCGGGTCATGGCCACCGGTGTATCCGGAGATCACTTTTTTGACTCCGGGCACCGATTCAAAATCCGCTTCAATACACCAGAAACAGCCTCCGGCAAAGGTGGCGGTTTCCAGCCGGTCTTCGTTTTTAAGTGACGACCCTGCCGTGGCGGCAAAAGCGAAAACCCCCGCGCCCAAAACCAGGGTAATAAGCATCAAATCCATGGCAATATCCGGTTTCATGGTATCCTCCTTTCAAAAAAGCAATATTGGTTATTAATTCGTATTAATTATTAATTTAACCATGCCATTTGAAAAACAAGGAGGAAGTCATGTGGGCGTGTTTCATTGGGTCATGAAAAAACAAGGAACCGGGATGATTGTCAGGAAAAGTGAATTTTCCAAATAATTCTTGACATGTAGCTGCAATGTATCTAAATAGTATCTATGGAACAGCTGGATTCATCCGCTGTTACCGGGATTGCAAATAGGAGTCGGTGGCATTATGGCAAACCAGGATGAAAAACAGGAAGAGACGGAAACCGAATACAAAGAAAGAAAGGTGAAATTCGAGGTCTATGGCAGAGAAATGATCGAAAAGATCGTGAACTCGAGCGGCAACAGCGGGCGGGTGTACCTGCCCCCTGACTGGATCGGTACCAAAGTCAAAGTGATCAAATGCTAGCACAGATCAATATCTTTCAGCCCGACGGGTTCCAAAGCGCCACCTGCTTTTCGTTTCGAAAAACAATTCAATACACAGAAAGGAGAAAACGATGGGAAATGTGCCTGACACCATTCAGACATGGCAAATGATTCAGCCGTTCAAAAAAGACCGGGAAACCGGTGAAGTGACCCCGGGTAAGCTGGAAAAAGCCCAAATTCCGGTACCGGAACTGGGGTCGGGGGATGTGCTGGTGGAAGTGGCCGGATGCGGCGTCTGCCATACGGATCTGGGCTATTTCTATCAGGGCGTACCCACAGTGAACAAACCGCCGTTGACACTGGGTCATGAAATCTCCGGAACCGTGGTGGACGCAGCGGACGATGTCAAGGCATGGATCGGCAAAGAGGTGATCATTCCCGCGGTTATGCCCTGCCGCAAATGCTATCTTTGCAAGACCGGCCGTGGCAACCGGTGCCTGGCCCAGAAAATGCCGGGCAATTCCATGGGGATTTATGGCGGATTTTCTTCCCATATTCCAGTCCCGGCCATTGACCTATGCCCGGTCACCAACCGGGGGGATATCCCGCTGGAAAAACTGGCCGTGGTCGCGGATGCCGCTACCACCCCGTTCCAGGCTGCCAAACGGGCGGAGGTGGGTGTAGGGGACCATGCCATCGTTATCGGTGTGGGCGGAGTCGGTCAATACATGGTCCAAATCCTCAAAGCCCTGGGGTGTGACACGGTGATTGCTGTGGATATCAACCAGGAGCGCCTGGACACCATGCTGGAAAACGGTGCGGATTTTGCCGTGAATTCCATGGGCAAGTCCTTCAAGGAAGTCTCTGCGGCGATCAAAGAATATCGCAAGGAAAAAGGACTGCCCGGATACGGCTGGAAAATCTTTGAAGTATCCGGCACCAAACCGGGGCAAGAACTCGGGCTGGCCCTGTTGAGTTTTACCGGTAAAATGATGGTGGTGGGCTTCGGACCCCAGAAGGTGGAATACTCCATCTCCCGTTTGATGGCGTTTGATGCGGAACTGATCGGCACTTGGGGGTGTCTCCCGGAATACTATCCGTCAGTACTGAGTATGGTCACCAGCGGAAAAATCAATTTTGCACCCTTTGTCCAGACCCGTCCCATGAGCACCATTGCACAAAGTTTTGAAGAGGCCCATAAAAAGTCGCCTGATCAGCGTATCGTTCTGGTACCTGATTTTTAATAGTGTAACTGAAATGATTAACATGACAAGGATGAGCGTATGAAACTGGAAGGAAAGAAAGCCATTGTCACCGGCGGCAGCCGGGGAATCGGACGGGCCATTGCCCTGCTTTACGCAAAGGAGGGCGCCGATGTTCTGGTCAATTACCATTCCAATGACACGGCGGCAAAAGAAACCGTGGCGGAGATTGAAAAACTGGGCAGAAAAGGGGTGGCCGTGGCAGCGGATGTGGCCTCTTATGCGAGTGCCCAGAACATGGTGGAAGAATGCGTCAAACAGCTGGGAGGCGTAGATATCGTGGTGAACAACGCCGGGGTGTCCAAACCGTCCATGCTTCTGAAAATGAAGGAAGAAGATTGGGATGCCATTATCGACATCCATCTCAAGGCCGCTTTTAACACCACCCAGGCTGCGGGAAGGCACATGAAGGAACAGAATTCCGGCCGGATCATCAACGTGATCTCCACGGCAGGCATTTTCGGCACCATCGGTCAAATCAACTATGCGTCCGCCAAAGCCGGAATCATCGGATTCTCCAAATCCGCATCCCGGGAGCTGGGCCGTTACAACATCACCGTGAACGTCATCTGTCCGGGGATCACCAAAACCGAAATGACCGGTAAACTCCAGTCCGACGAAAAGCTGCGCAAGATTTATGAAGGACGGATTCAGCTCGGCCGGTTTGCCGACCCGGAAGAGATCGCCCCGGCTTTTGTGTTCCTGGCCTCGGACGATGCGTCCTATATCACCGGTCAGGTGCTGGGTGTCGATGGCGGATATATCGGTTAGTTAAGGCCATCCGTTCAGACAAGAAACGACAACGAATCGAATAAAAAAAAGGAGGAACCATGGCATTAGAGTGGATGCCCAGAGACAACGAGCCCAAAGATCATTCTTTGCATAGAAATCCGTATTGGAGCAATGAGGCTCCAGGGGTGATTTTTGAAAAAAAACCGTTGATCGATCCGGACGGCAAAGAGGTGAAAGACCTGTATGTGGCCTGGATTACCCTGAACAACCCCAGACAGTTCAATTCCTATACCACAGACATGGTCAAAGGGGTGATCGCCGGATTTGAAAACGCCTCCCTGGACAGAAGCGTCATTGCCGTGGTGTTCACCGCGGTCGGTCCCTATGCGTTCTGTACCGGCGGCAACACCAAGGAATATTCGGAATATTATTCCAGACGCTGTGATGAATACGGTCAGTACATGGAACTGTTCAACCATATGGTGGATTCGATTCTCACCTGCCATAAACCGGTCATCTGCCGGGTCAACGGAATGCGGGTGGCCGGGGGCCAGGAAATCGGTCTGGCCTGTGATCTGGCTATTTCTTCCGATTTGGCTATTTTCGGACAGGCCGGACCCAAACACGGTTCTTCCCCGGCCGGCGGATCTTCCGACTTCCTTCCCTGGTTTCTGACCATGGAAGATGCGATGTATAACTGCGTGTCCTGTGAAATGTGGTCTGCTTACAAGATGAAGATGAAGGGCATGATTTCCAAGGTGGTTCCGGTATTGAAAATCGACGGCAAATGGGTGAGAAACCCCATGATCGAAACCGATCAGTTCATCAAGGACGGCGAGATCGTTTATGGGGAATATAAAACCGGCGATGCCTGGCAGAAGGCAAAGCGTTGGTGAAACAGCACCAGGCCAACGCGGATTTCGAACTCCTGGACAAGGAAGTGAACAAGATCGTCTGGAGGTTTGCCAACCTGTTCCCGGCGTGTCTTGTGAAATCCATCGAAGATGTCCGCCAGAAAAAGAAATTCTTCTGGGATACTATGAAAAACGACCACCGTCACTGGCTGGCCGCCAATATGAGCGGCGAGGCATTCCTGGGCTTCGGGGCCTTCAACACCAAGAAGATCACCGGACAGGACACCATCGACTTCCTCAAGTTCCGCCAGAATGTGGCGGCGGCCCGTGACTGGGATATGGAGATGTTTGCCGAAGTGATGGGTAAACCCAAAGAATAGCTTGAAATAATGAATAGCTCGAAATAAGGTTGCGCTGCAACCTGTTAAGGTGGCCTGGAACGGTGTACGGGATTCCGGGCCACCTTTTTTATGTGGTTCGGATATAGACATACCCGCCCCGGCCGTATCCAAATATGTGAAACAGGTGCAGGTAATTGGTGGAGATGGCCCGGTAAAACCGGTGAAAAGGCACAGCATATGGACAAGGCTGGGAGGTGTCCACATCCAGGAGCATGACCTCACCGGTGTCCGGATCAAATCCGCCCACCGGTGATATATGGGGAATATTCAGGTCATGGATCAGACTGCCCTGATCAAAGTGGGCGATGATGATGCCGTCGCCTGTGCGTTCAAACCGTTCCAGGCGGGATTTGAGGGTTCGCAGGTAAACAGCGGTTTTTTCGGGATCCCTGGTGGCCGGTACCACTTCAACTCCCTGATGAGAGATATTGAAGACCTTAAGGCTGGCTGTTACCACCTGTCCCAGCTCCGGCAGGGGGAGTCCCCGTCGTCCCCGGTACCCGTTTGGCCCCATTCGTTCCTTCCAGTGAGCTGTGGTCACTCGGTTCAGCAGGTCCTGCTGGCTCACCGTCGTCCCCGGTAACCGGCCCTGGCTTTCCAGCAGGGCGTTCACCACACAAGCCACGGATGCGACCGAACAGGAGGATTCGTGGAATTGCCGGACATGATGGCGGAAAAGCCCTGCCTTGATCGGGTTGCCCTCAATTGTCGGCAGAAAGGATTCATACCGGGCCGGGTTTTTGCCAAATGAACCAGTAGCAGAAAATTTATGAAAAAAAAACCGCAGGTACAGAACGGTTCGCATCAGAATGAAAATCAGTTTCATGGACCTTTCTTTTGCCGTCATGGATCTGCCTGAGTCAGGTATACCTGACAAAATGATTCCAAATCCTTGATTTGTCAATAGGAGAGAGCGCGATATCCGGTCCCGTCTCATTTTTAGGGTTGCAATATTCCGGCGGGGCAGGTAAACACGAGTGACGATCGACCGGCTCTTGTACGCAGGCAGGAAGGACTGCTCCGAACAGGAATCCGGAAACAGAATTTTGTGATGAAACAATATCATATAAAAAAGATCACGCATGTTATGAACCCCTCATTTGATACCGCTGCGTTTGGCGGAAAAGGCTGGTCACCCAGACTTCGGACCCATGCCATGGAGATTGGGGATATCTGGACCGGCTGCGGGCTGGACAGTGAATGGAAACCGTTGAAAACCGTTCTGGTCCATCGGCCGGGACCGGAGCTGTCCATCTCCCGGGATCAGGCAGCCGCATTCCAGCTGGCAGAATCCCTGGATATGGTAAAAGCCCGGGAAGAGCATGACCGCATGGTGGAGATCTACCGGAAAACCAGGTGACCGTTGAAGTGCTGGCTCCGGGATCACCGGTTCGGCCCAACCAGCTGTACTGCGCGGATCTGGCGGCCATGACTCCCCAGGGAGCCGTCCTGGCGCGGCCGGCCTCCACGGTCCGGGCCGGAGAGGAACGGTGGGTGGCCCAGGCCTTAGGCATGCTGGGAATGCCGATCCTCAAGACCCTGACCGGCACAGCCACCTTCGAAGGGGCCGACCTGATGTGGCTGGATTCCGCCACCGCCGTCATCGGCAGGGGACTGCGCACCAACCAGGCCGCTATCGATCAGATCACCTCCCTTTTGTCGGAAATGGACGTCACTGCCCTGGCCTTTGACCTGCCCTTCGGTACCATGCATTTCATGGGCATGCTCAGAATTGTGGACAAGGATCTGGCATTTGTTTGGCCCGGCAGAACCCCCTATGCCCTGGTCGCGGTCCTGAGAGACCGGGGCTATCAGGTGAAGTCCCTGCCCAGTGAACCCGAAGCTCTGTCCGGCATGGCATTTAATTTCGTGGTGCTGGGGCCTAAAAAAATCATGCTGCCGGCCAACAATCCGGAAACCATTGCCGCGTATGAAGATATGGGCATTCATTGTATTCCGGTGCCGGTGGATGAACTTCAGAAAGCCAACGGCGCGGTGGGTTGCATGACCGGGATCCTGCACCGGGAAATGTGAATAATCGGGCGGTTTTTCCAGTGAATCATAAAAAACCCGTGATTACATATTGATTTTGTTGCCAACAATTTATATAGATCAGGGGACATGAAAACAGAACCCCATTGCTGAGGAATTTTACATACGGGAGGAACAGGATGAAATCATATGCACGTTTGGTCTGCTGGGTGGTCGCATTGTTAATTTTGCCGGGACAGTATCTGGTACATGCGGATGAAGGCCCGGAACAACTCATGCTGCCCATCGGCACCATGACGCTGTCAGCCCCGCCCGATGCGGAACGTGAGCCCCAGTTGTCGCCGGTGGTGTTCCCGCATTCCCTGCATTTTGCCTATTCCTGCAAAGACTGCCATCATGAGTGGGATGGCCAAAGCGAGGTGCAGAGCTGTGCCGCCGCCGGATGCCATGAAAACCTGTGGGCCGCCCCTCCCGGCACCTCCCCGGTGGGAGAAAAACGGATCAAGTCCCTGGCCGGCGCCTATCACCAGACCTGCCGGGACTGCCACCGTGAAGAGCTAAAAGCACAGAAGGCCGCCGGCATGAAACGCTTTTACACCGGCCCCATTGGCTGTGAAGGATGTCATCCAAAACCCCATGCCGAACCGGTGCATGATATCGAAATGCTGCCGGTCCCCACCGGCACCCTGACCATTGCCCCGCCCGAAGAAGTGGAAGCCAGAAGGGCCGCCGTGGAATTTCCCCATGGGGTTCATTTTGATTACTCCTGCCAGCGGTGCCATCATGACTGGTCTGGGGAAGGAGACGTGGAAGGCTGCATGACCGAGGGGTGTCACGATCAGTCCGAACCGGATCCCTCGACCCGTAACATCAAGGATCCGGCCAATATGCCCTATTACCTGGCAGCCTATCACAATACCTGCCTGCCGTGCCACCGGGATCTGCAGCAGGAACGCAATGCCTTTATCAAAGCCGGGATCACTGATGAGGAAGAACTGCCCGCCGCCGGACCGGTGGCCTGCATTGAATGTCACTGATACCTGAAGGGATTGGAAGATACTGACAGGGCCGAATTTTTTTGGGGATCACTGCCGGCAGTCAAGAACTTTCGTCAGTCCAACCGGTTCAGGAAGAAGGTTTTTGCTGAATTTCATGGGCTGTGCCGTCCAGCACCAGAAACAGACGGTCCTCTTTTCCTCGATAAGACCTGCCAGTTTGATTAATGCCCGCTGCCCGAATTTAATGCAGTGCTCCGGAGTCTGTATATACAGATTGTCGTTTCGGGTGAACAATTGTGACGGGTCCAGGGTCACGGTTTCCGTGGTGTTCAGCACCAGGGTATCCGAGCCTTTCAGGTCCACCACGAACAGGGCCGTGTCTTCATAGGGAAAGTAGACTTTTTCCTCACACCCGTCCCGGACCTGATACACATGATATCCCTGGTCGTCCCTGCGGATGGATTTATGAAAATAAGCTATAATTTTAGGGTGTTCAAATTTGCCGTGCTCATTATGCCAGAGACCGTTTTCATCCATCCAGAAAACCGCATTTTCCTTGGGAACGATAATCTGTTTCATGTCAGATGTCATATTAGCGACTCCTGTTAATCTTTTTCATTATGATATCTCTGTTCCTTTGAATGGTCTTACCCAAAAAAACCTTGAAGAACAATAGGGAATCCGCTTTTTTTTCCGGTTCAGACCTGCCGGTGACCCGGGTACTGCCCGAACTGAATGCAGTGCTGGATCATCCGGGACGGGCCGTGCTTCAGGCCCCGCCGGGATCCGGCAAAACCACCCGGGTACCTCTGGCCCTGCTGGATTTGCCATGGCTGGCCGGCAGAAAAATCCTCATGCTGGAACCCCGGCGCCTGGCGGCCCGGACCTGTGCCCGTTTCATGGCGGTTCAGTACGAAGAAAAGGTGGGGCAGACCGTGGGATACCGGGTCCGCATGGGAACCCGTGTGAGTCCCGGTACCCGCATCGAGGTGGTCACCGAAGCGATCCTGACTCGGATGATGCAGCAGGACCCGGCCCTGGAAGGGGTGGGCCTGGTGATTTTCGACGAATTCCACGAGCGGCATATCCACAGCGACCTGGGGCTGGCTCTGTGTCTGGAAACTGCGGAGGTGCTGCGGCCGGACCTGCGGATCCTGGTGATGTCCGCCACCATGGATATGACAGCGCTGGGGGATCTTCTGGCACCGGTGAAAATCATTGTTTCCAAGGGTCGGCAGTGGCCGGTGGAGACGATCTATCTGCCCCCGCCGCCCGGTCAAAGGGGCCCAGGCCCTTATGGCACGGTACTGGCCGGATGTGTGACCGCGGTTCTGACGGCGCTTGACCGTCATGACGGCGATATCCTGGTATTTCTGCCGGGGGCTGCGGAAATCCGCCACATGGAACGGATGCTGGCGGGGAAAACCGGGCCGGATGTGCAGGTATTCGTCCTGTCCGGACGGCTGCCTTTTGACCGGCAACGGGCGGCCCTGGCACCGTCTCCGACAGGGGGCCGCAAAGTGGTTCTGGCCACGGCCATTGCTGAAACGTCCCTGACCATCGAAGGGGTGACGATAGTGGTGGATTCCGGACTCATGCGCAGGCCTTTGTTTTTTTCGGGCACGGGCCTGACACGGCTTCAGACCCTGCCGGTGTCCCGGGCATCGGCGGATCAACGCCGGGGTCGGGCCGGCCGAACCGGTCCGGGTGTCTGTTACCGTATCTGGTCCGAACATGTGCATAAAGGGCTGGTGCCGTTTTCCCGGCCTGAGATCGTTGAACAGGATCTTACCGGCGTGGCCCTGGAACTGGCAATGTGGGGGGTCCATGACCCGGGTGCCTTGAAGTGGCTGGATCCACCGCCGGCACAGGCGTTTGCCCAGGCCAGGGACCTGTTGCACCGGCTGAAATGCCTGGATGATCAGGGAAGAATCACTGCCCATGGGAAAACCATTGCCGGATCCGGAATCCATCCGCGGCTGGCGCATATGATTTTGGAAGCAGAAGGGATTGGAAACGGTTTTCTGGCCTGCTGCATGGCCGTGCTGCTGGAGGAAAATCTGGATCTGCCCGGATGTTCCCATGATCCTGACCTTCGGACCCGGTTGGAATTCTGGTCTCTCTCCAGCTCAGCCGGGACACCGGGGCAGGTCTTCTTGTCGTGATGATGATGCGCAGAGACCGGGCCTGCAGGGGATGCCTGAAGAAATCCGGTCCCGGGCCGGAGCCATCCTGGCTGGTTCCCGGCGCCTGGCCCGGAAACTGAAAATCCGGGAGCAATCCATTGATCCGGAAAAAGCCGGCATCACCCTGTCCTTGGGGTTCCCTGAGCGAGTGGCCCGTCGCCGGGGGCCGTTGTCTTATGTTATGGCATCTGGCAGTGGGGCGCATTTCAGGGAACCCGGCACTGTGTCAATGCATGCCTACCTGCTGGCGGCTCATGTGGAAGGCCCCCCTGGAAATGCGGTGATCCTTCTGGCAGCACCCATTCAGGAACTGGATTTGGACCAAGTGTGGGCACAACGGATGGAAACCCGTGAATTCGTGGCATGGGATCTGGACAGGCAGGCGGTCCGGGCTCAGACCCAGACCTGGTTTGGCCGGATTCTGATCCGGCAGACCCCCCTGACGGATCCGAACCCGGAAACAGTGCAGCAGGCATTGATTCAGGGAATTGAGCAGACAGGACTATCGGCCCTGCCCTGGACCCGGAAACTGATGCAGCTTCGTCACCGGGTGTGTTTTCTTCGGGAAAAGCCGGGCTTGACCATCTGCCGGACCTGTCTGACACCGGATTGACGAAAACACTGGCTTTTTGGCTGGGCCCTTTTCTGGCCGGAGTCCGGTCGATCAGGGATCTGAACCGGGTGGATCTGACCGGAGCGATGGCGGCACTGTTTTTCATGAAGACCGGCGCCAGGTGGAAGCACTGGCACCGTCCCATGTCACGGTCCCGTCAGGATCCCGGATTTCGTTGTCCTATACAGACGGCAACCGGATTCTGACCTCACCGATCCTGGCGGTCCGGATTCAGGAGATGTTCGGGGAAACCCGCACCCCTGCGGTGGCGGGGGGCAGGATCCCCGTGACCCTTCATCTGCTGTCCCCGGCAGGCAGGCCGGTCCAGGTGACAAAGGATTTGGAAAATTTCTGGAGAAACACTTACCGGGACGTGAAAAAGGATCTCATGGGGCGTTACCCCAGGCATTTCTGGCCGGATGATCCCCTGACGGCCATTCCAACCGGCCGGACCAAACCCCGTTCGCCAAAGAGATGAAAATTTGACTTTTAAAACGGTTTATTTCCATGGTATGGTAACACCACATCTTATGAGCAACCTCGAATCATGGTGGGGAAGGCTGAGAGGACGGATCATGGCAGTCTTTGTTGAGTTTCCTGAGGAATTCATTTGAGAAGTCCGGGAAAATGGAAAACACGGCTCAACGGGATTTGAATTTCATTATGTGGGAATCGGCGCTTCCTCGGGCGGGTTCGAAACGGTCGAAGACTTTTTTTCTCACATGCAGGAAAAGGTGCTGTTTGCCCGGCTGGGGATTGGTGACCGGGCCTTGGGATTGATCGACGATCTCCAGAAAAGCCTGGCCTGTCAATCAGTTCAGCGGGCTTTTGTCCATCTGTGCCCACTGCGAAAAGATCCGGGATGATCAGAGATTCTGTGAACAGCTGGAAAGCTGCCTGGGCAGAGATTCAGAGGTCAAGTTCAGCCACGGGATCTGCCAGGAATGCCTGAAAACGCATTCCTTTGAATTCTGCGATGATAACCAACCAGATAAAGGGGAAGCTTTTTCATGACCGCTTCCGGAGACATCAGACCTTGTGTTGTTCAGGGTGCAGCGGATAAACCGCCTCCTAGTGACCGGGCAAGGATTGAAAGTATTTACCGGGCTGCCCCCATCGGGATCGGTTTGGTGAAGGACCAAATATTTCTGGAGGTCAATGACCGCCTGTGCCGGATGACCGAATATTCCCGGGAAGAACTGGTGGGACGAAATACCCGCATGTTGTATCCTTCTGATGATGAGTTTGACTATGTGGGCAAAGAGCAATGCCATCAAATTCATGCCCAGGGAACCGGTTGCTTGAAGACCCGGTTCCGCACCAAAACGGGGAATATGGTGGATATCATGCTCAGCTCCACCCCGATCGATCCGGATGATCTATCTGCAGGTGTCACGTTTACAGCAGTTGACATCACCCGGGACATCCAGCTGGAAGAGCAGCTTCACCAGGCCCGGAAAATGGAGGCCATCGGGGTGCTGGCCGGGGGTATCGCCCATGATTTCAACAACATTCTCTTTCCCATCATGGGGCATGCCGAACTGATGCTCGAAGACATTCCCCCGGACAGCCCGTTCCGGAATAATCTTGAAAAGATTCATGCCGCATCGCTGCGTGCCAGGGATCTGGTGAAACAAATCCTAACGTTTTCCCGTCAGGAAAAGAAACGTGCCCGGGGTTTGATCATCCAGCCGGTGGTCAAGGAAGTCATGAAAATGATCCGCGCCACCCTGCCGGCCTCGATTCGGATCATCGAGAAAATTGATGCGGATTGCGGTTCGGTCCAGGCCGATCCCATTCAGATCCATCAGGTGGTGATGAACCTGGCCACCAATGCCTACCATGCCATGGAAGAGACCGGTGGGGAATTGACCGTCTCCTTGACCCCGGTCGACGGTCTGCCCCCTGATCTGACGATCAAGGAGCTTAAAACCCCAAAAAAGCCTTCCGGCCCCTGGATCCGTTTGAGGGTGTCGGATACCGGCACTGGCATGGACCCTTTGACGGCTAATAAAATATTTGACCCGTTTTTCACAACAAAAAATCCGGGCAGGGGGACGGGGATGGGGTTAGCTGTCGTCCACGGTATTGTGATGGAAATGAACGGCGCTATTCAGGTCTCCAGTGAGCTTGGCAGGGGCACGACAGTTGATATGTTTTTCCAGCAACTCCAGATGTACAGGCAAATGATCCCGTGCAGGTAAATGAGAAGATTCCGGGCGGCATTGAAAGGATTCTGCTGGTGGATGATGAAACGGAAATCGTTTCAATGGAAAAAGAGATGCTGGAATTGTTGGGATATGAGGTCACTGCATTCAGCAGCAGTGCCGATGCCCTGGAGTGCTTTAAAACCGCTCCGGATGCATTCGACCTGGTCATCACGGACATGGGCATGCCCGAGATGAGTGGTGACAGACTGGCCGGGAAACTGCGGAAAATCCAGCCGGGGATTCCTTTGGTGATCTGTACCGGATTCAGCCAGATTCTGGACCGAGACAAGGCAGTGTCTCTGGGATTCAACGGATTTTTGTACAAACCGGTGGTGATGAAGGATCTGGCCTTTACGATCCGCAGTATATTGGATAGCTGAAACTGAAAGGGTAACAATGATGACGGGCGACGGAAAAGCCGCTATGACAGCGCAGACACCCGCCACCATTGAAGTGTTGATCATCGATGATAACCCCTGTGTCTGCCGGTTCCTATCCAGGCTGTTCACCGGTATGGGATATTCGGTTTCCCATGAACTGACCCTGACTCGGGGTCTGTCTCACATTTTTCAGGACAGGTGGACATCGTGTTTTTGGATCTGAATCTCCCCGACGGCAACGGCCCGGAATCCATCGAATCAATCCGACAGCATCCGGATCATCCGGAAATTTCCAGTGATTTCCGCCTGATCTGCGCCACTCACCGGGATCAGGAGGCTGATGTATCCGGTCTCCCCGCTGTGTCAGGGCCGGCTCTGGGAGCCAGAGAAACCTTGCCGTTGCTCAAGGACCATATCGAACAGACCAAGGCGGCCTATGTACGGCGTTCGATTGCCGTCACCCGAGGGGATGTCAAGGATAGCTGCCGCCCTTCAGGCCTTTCCCGGGAGCATTCGTACCGGCTCATGAAACAGTATGGTATCACCCCCCATGCCGATTCTTAATACCATTATCCCCATATTCAGCGTGATTTTTCTGGGCTGGCTGGCCCGCCGCCACGGGTTCATTCCCCAGGCGTTTGCCGGTCCCGCTAACCGGCTGGTGTTTTATTTTGCCATTCCTGCCATGGTGTTCACCGCCATTGCCAAAGGATCGTTGAAAACCGATTTCAACCCGGTGCTGCTGGGAGCCACCCTGGCGGCGGTAGGCCTGTGCTTTGGACTGACCTGGGTGGCGGGGGCTGCCGCAAAGATTCCCCGCAGGCGGTTCGGCACCTTTGTTCAGAGTGCTTTCCACGGCAACCTGGGGTATATCGGCCTGGCAGTGGCGTTTTATTACCTGGGCCGGGAGGGATTTGTCAGTGCCAGCCTTCTCATCGGGTTTATCATGATTTTGCAGAACCTGCTGTCCGTGATCATTTTACAATGTTACAGTGACAAAGATCTTTCCCGGAATGGAACCATGGCCGGCACCGTGCTCTTGAAGATTATGGGTAATCCCGTGATCCTATCCGCAGTGGCTGGGATCGGGTTTTCATTGACCGGGCTGGCATTGCCCCTGGTGATCACCCGGACCCTGGAGATTGTTTCCGGCATGGCGCTGCCTCTGGCGCTTTTGCTCATCGGGGCGGCTCTGAATTTCGATCAGATGAAAACCCTTTTCATGCCGGTGCTGCCTGTTGCCGGGATTAAGCTGGGAATCCTGCCCGGAATCGGCGCTGCTTGTTATTCCATGTGGGGACTTTCGCCGGAAATTTATATGCCTGGACTGATTCTGCTGGCCTCGCCATCCGCCACCATCAGTTATTTCATGGCCGTGGAAATGAACGGGGACGCCGAGTTTGCCGTGACCGCCATTTCCGTGAGTACCCTGCTGTCGGCATTGACTTTCTCCCTGTGGCTTTCTTTCATCTGACCTCCTTCCGGCTTCATTGATATTGAAAAATGCCTTGAAGCCCGGCCATGAATCGACTATACCTGAGAATTACTTCGTTAAGGGGTTTCAGCCGATGCCATCCCAGAACAGAGGAGGGGCTGAAATTCAGGAAATGATATGAAAGAAACAAAAAAAATATCACTACGTCATATGCTGCTGTTTCCGTTTCTGGGACTGATTCTGCTGTCTGTCTCCGTTGTGGGGATGGTGTCCATGCACAGCGGGAATCAGGCGGTGGGCCGGGCAGCAGATCGTCTTAAAATCGAGTCGGGGGCCGGATCACCGATCACCTGACCCGATTTTTGACACTGCCCCATCAAATCAATCAGATCCATGCCGCAGCCCTGGGCAGCGGCTTGGTGGATACCGGGAACCAGTCAGCCTTGGCACGATATTTCCAGAAACAGGTAAGCATTTTTGATTCGGTGACCAGCATCAACTTCAGCAACCGAAACGGCGGGCTGGTAAATGCCGGCCGAGAAGGATCTGGGGATGATTTGTACATGATTCTCACGGATGGTTTCAAAGCCGGGCCATTCCGTAAATATGCCGTGGACAGCCAGGGCCGGCGGTCCGGACAGATCCGCATGATCCAGCACTTTGACGGCCGGACCGACCCTGGTATGTCGAGGCCGTAGAAAAGAAAAAGCCTGTATGGAGTGTGCCTTATGCCCTGTTTACCGGACAGGATCTGTCCATCAGTGCGGCCCTTTCTGTGATGGATGACCGGAATCGGCTGCTGGGGGTGGTGTCTGTGGACCTGTTTCTGTCTCATTTGTCACAGTTCCTGGCACAGTTGAATGCCGGACCTGAAGGAAGGAGCTTTATTCTGGAACGTTCGGGTCTGATGATCGCGACGTCCACCGGTGAAAAACCGTTCAAAGGATCTCCCGAGACAGCGGATTACAGCAGAAAGGAAATACAAGACAGTACCGATCTGACGACCCGTGCGGCGGCAGCGGCAATACGGGATACGTTCGGCAGATATCATCAAATTCGGGATCAGGCCTTGTTTGAATTCGATCTGGAAGGAGAAACGCAATGGGGTATGGTCATTCCGTTCAAAGATCCCCACGGCCTGGACTGGCTCATCGTGACCACCATTCCGGCACAGGCGTTCATGGCCTATGTTCCGGATACCCGGCGGGCCACTTTCGGGTTGATGCTCATCACCATGGCGGTTGCAGCGGGCATCGGTTTTTGATCTGCCGCAAGATCCTCCGGCCGGTGTCGGAACTGAAAGTTGCGGCGGCTGCCCTGTCCCGGGGTCAATGGAACAGGCAGGTGGGATATCAGGGGCGAATTTCGGAAATTCGGGATTTGACGGATGCTTTTAATCACATGACCCGGCAGATGAAACAGATGTTTGCCGGATTGAACCGGGAGATCGGTGAGCGAAAGAAAACGGAGAAAAAATATCAGACCCTGGTGGAAAATTTGACGGAAATTGTTTATACGCTGGATACTCAGGGCAATTTCACCTATGTGTCTCCCAGTATCAAAGAGTTGTCAGGATATGCTCCAGAAGAGGTGGTCGGCAGGAATTTCATCGAATTCGTGCGGCCGGAGGACATCGGCGGCCGCCGGGAACACTATCAAACTCTCACGGGGGGCGTGGCTGATTCGGCGGAAAACCGCCTTTTGAGAAAAGACGGCAGATCCGTCTGGATCAAGACCTGTTCCCGTCCGGTCATTGAAAACGGCAGCATCACCGGTCTTCAGGGGGTGTTGACCGATATCTCAGAATTGAAATCCGCTGAAGCCCAGATCCGTCAGCTAGAAAAGGCGGAAAGCCTGGACCGGATGGCCGGGGCCGTTGCCCACCATTACAACAACCAGTTGTCGGCTGTCATGGGGAGTCTGGAACTGGCTTTGATTCAGGCCGATGAGACGGATCAGGCCGATCTGGCCGGGGTGTTGAACAATGCAATGAAAGCGGTTCTCCGGGCTTCGCGCATGGGGGATGCGATGCTCGCTTTGCTGGGCAACAAAACCGAGCAGCTTCAGCAGCTGGACTTGGTGGAGACCTGCCGGGAATTTCTGGCCGATCTTCAGATCCGGATGCCTGAAACGATATCGCTGCGAGGACACCTGCCCGAATCAGGCGTTCAGGTCATGGCCAATGCCCAAAAAGTGCGAGAGTTACTGGAATATTTGGTGCAGAATGCTCGGGAAGCCATGGCGGATAAATCTGGACAGATCCGGATAGACATGGGAATGGCGAATCCGGAGGATATTCCTCAACAGCCCCGCTGGCCATTGACTTTTGTCCCGGATGCGGGCCGGTATGTCCGTGTATCAGTCAAGGATCAGGGGGAGGGGATCGCCGCGGCCCGGGTGGAAAAAATTTTTGATCCGTTTTTTTCCACCCGGTTCATCGGCCGGGGCCTTGGGCTTCCCCTTTCCCTGAGTATCGTGAAGCGCATAACGGCTGTATTGTCTTGGAAAGCGCCTTTGAAAAGGGCAGCACCTTTCATGTGTTTTTGCCGGAGGTGGCGTAGCTCCTTGGAAACGGAAAACAGAATCGATTTCAGAATGAAAAAAATATCTGAGAATGGTGCTGTGACTTTCGGCTGCGCTGGTATTCATTGGCATCGTCGGTTTCTGGCTCTATTACGGCCAAAAGAAGGCGGCCGTGCAGGATGCGGCGGAAAAGTCGGCCCGGGCTGCGGCGGATCATACCCCGGCAAAGATCGAATACCGGTCAGGAGAGATGGCATGGGTGTACCTCTCATTTTTACTATGGTTGACCGGCGTAACCTTGGTTTTTATAGCAGATTTGAACTGGGAGAGGAACCTGCTGTTTTGCTGTGCTAAGTATCAAAAATACCCATAATTTAAAACTGTGTTTCTCCCCTGATACAAGCCCATGATTTTGGGTTTGTATCAGGGGAGGGCAATTTATTAACTAAAAATCATCTCTTGGCAGGCCCTTTTTCAATTCCTGTTGGACGGCAAGTCCCAGACTTTCAATGGTATAGGGTTTTTTGATATATTTACCGGCCCCGAGGCGCTGGGCGGCTTTCACCCGGTTTGTTTCGGAAAACCCGCTCGCAATGACCGCTTTCTGGCCGGGAGATACCGCAAGAATCTGCTGATAGGTTTCGAGGCCGTCCATTCCCGGTTCCATGATCATGTCCAATACCAGAATATCGGCGGTGTGGGATGTCATGTGAGCGATTGATTCTTTGCCGCTGGCTGCCACCGAAACCTGATAGCCCAGTTTTTTGAGCATGCCGGAGGCGATGTCACGCTGCTCCTTGACATCGTCCACCACCAGAACGGTTTCGCCGTTTCCCATGCATTGTTCAATGGAAAAAGGCGTTGCCGCCGATTCAGGCGCCTCCCGGGTGACCGGAAAAAACAGCGTGAATACGGTGCCTTTTCCAGGGGCACTGTGCATGTCGATATATCCGTTATGATCTTTCACGGTTCCCCAGACAACAGCCATGCCCAGTCCGGTACCGCTTCGGCCCATTTTCTTTTTTCGTGTAAAACGGTTCAAATATTTTTTCAAGGTCCTCCGGCGCAATGCCGGTACCGGTATCTGAAATGGAGACGCACGCATAATCGCCTTCAGTGACGGTGTCATAATTGCCGATGGGCGTGTCAATATATTGATTCCGGGTTGAAATCCGGATGACGCCGCCGTCGGGCATGGATTCCGCTGCGTTTGAGACCAGATTCATGATGGTTTTGGACAGGTGAACTCCGGACCCTTTCATGTTCATGAGATCAGGTGCTAACTGGGTTTCCATGAGTACGTCCGGGTGAAATGATTTCAGCCGGGCACATTCAGGGCTGATCAGATATTCGGTGACAATGTCATTCATATTGACGATATGGGTGATGGCAACTCCCCGGCGGGCAAGAGTGAGCATGTCCTGCACGATGTCGGCCGCTTTTTTCCGGATTTCCGGATCGTTTCGATGGGTTTTCTGAGCGGGTCATTTTCTGCCATGTCCAGAAGCATGAGATCCGGATATCCCACGATGCCGCTCAAAATATTGTTCAAATCATGGGCCACACCGCCTGCCAAGGCCCCGATGGCTTCCATCTTCCTTGCCCGGGACAGCTTTTCTTCCAGTTTCCGCCGGACCAGTTCCTCTTTTTTTTTGACGGTGACATCGATGGCATGAATCAGGATATTGGTTTTTTCCCGGTAGAGAACGAGTGCCGCGATCAGCTCGAACCAGAGAGTCTCCCCGTGCCTGGAAACCACCCGGCATTCAAAGTGATCCATCCCTGCCACATTATTTTCCAAAGCCTGAATCCGGTTTTTCACCCGGATTCTGTCTGCTGAATGGATAATATGCCAGACGGTCATTCCGATGAAATCATCAGACTCATAATTCAGAGATTCCAGCATCCGCCGGTTGGCAAATACAAATGCTTCGTTTCTGATCATGGCAATGTTGGTCAATGAGGATTCCGTGAGCACCTTATATTGTTCTTCAGAGCGCTGTAGCTTCCGGAGGACGTCATTGATTTTTTCCTTTTCGCTGATAAGGCTGCTGACCATGGAATTAAACGCCATGGCCACCCGGGCGATTTCATCATCGCCTTTAACGTTCAACGGGTGCAAATGGCCATTTGCCACGGCTTCGGTCCCGCGGATGATTGTTTTCAGCGGTCGCTCGATTCGCCAGATGAACAAGAAGACAAGCGTTGCCAGAACCACCAGCAGCACGCCGAACGTACCCATCATAACGATCCGCCTGGCCATCGTTATGGGTTTCATATAATCTTCTTCTAAAACTGCGCTGACCACATACCAGTCCCAGAAAGGAAAATACCGGTAATGAAGCCGTGCCGGTTTTTCTCCCAGCTTATCCGGCACAATATCCGGCTGACGTTCCGGGTGATTCCGAAGCGATACCCGGTTTGCCGGGAAATCAAAGCTTTTGGCAGCAATATTTCCATTTCTGTCGATGACCATGAGTTGAATGCCCGGAAGAATCCGGCTGAGGTTCATGATTTGCTGGATGGCTTCTTTTCTGGATGCGGTGTCCATTTCCTGATTGTCTTCCAACCTCAGTTCCAGAATGTTGTTCAATCGGTTTTCACAAATTGAAATTCCCATATTTGACGAATGCCTGAGCATGGCATCTGACTGGGCTCTCAAATGATCGATCATCGGCGGGAGAAGAACATAGATTACCGCCAGGGAAAAAATCGTGCCGATAATGATTACCGGCAGAACGATTCCCAAGAGCAGCCGGTTTTTGGAAAATATTTCCAGCATGTCCTGTCAATCCCCGGTTCGCCTGAATTGGGGCGGTGAGGTTCTCATGTCCGTCGGATACACAATCTGTTTTTTCCCGTTCTGCCATTGAATCAGAATGGGGTTGTGCCCGACCTGGAGCCCGGTATGATCCACTTTGAACCGCCCCATAATGGTGACGGTATTGATGGAACTGATATAGTCCCTGATTTTTTGATGGTTGATCTCCCGGGCCTGGATTACGGCCTTTTTCCAGAAGCTGGCAGGCGGAATAGGCGGAAGCGGCGTGGTAGGTGGGCATTCCCCCGGTAAATCGTTTGAAATCGTCGATAAATTGACGGGTGCCCGGAAATGGAATGCGTTCATCCGGTTCCCACTGGGACGGTCCGAAAATGCCTTCCGCAAATGGTCCGATCCGCTGGTAGAAATTCGGAGAAACGGGGGCGATGGTGAATGCCATTGCCGCAGGCCGGTAATCGGTTTTTTTCATCAGATCGATAAACTGATGGCATTCCCGGGGATATCCGCTGAAAATCAGACCGTCATGGGGTGTGGCCAGGAGCTGTTCCAGGATGCGGGGGAACTCAGTTTGCGCATCATTGAATCCCATGTCATGTGTGATTGAAATGTTGAATCGTTTTATCCATTTTCTGACCCCCCGGGCGAGGGAAAGGTTAAAAGGGGAGTTTTCAAAGACAAGTCCGATGGTTTTAAATCCATTCCGGGCCATGAGATCGGAAAAGCCGATAAAATAACGCCCGGCCGGAGCATAGACACCAAACACGGCCGAATACCCTTTTTCCCAGATCTGTGCGCCGGAAGCGGTTGCGGCCAGCATGACATATCCGTGGCTTTCGGTTACGTCCGAAGCCGTCATGGTCAGAGAGGTGCCATAAGGGGACAGCACCAGATCCACGTGGTCCTGTGTGATCATTTTTTCGTAATATTCGGCGACGAGGTCTTCCCGGCCTTTGTCGTCATACAGAATCAGCTGTACCGGCCTTCCCAGTAAGCCGCCGTTTTGGTTGGTCTGTTCAACCCACAACCTATATCCGTGCAGGACCATGGCGGAGGGGTCTTTGTATTTTCCCTCAAGCGAAAGGGTGACGCCGATTCGCACTGGTTCACTGTTCTGATCTCCGGACAGGAGCGGCAAAAAAGAAAACAGCATACCGCTGATGCACAAAAGATTGAATAAGAAAAATCGCTTCATATCCTCATATCCTCCTGAATCACTTTCATTCAATTTAGGATCAGACAGTTCATTTTGTCAAGAATAAGGATGAGATTGTCAAGATAAGGGTGAGAAATTTTGGATTTTCCGGTTCCGCCTGTGGCTTTCCTGATAAGCGCAGGCTGGACGAATATAGCCGATCTTCAGGGCGAATTTCGCTTCAAGGAAGTTGAGCCGCTGCCTTAGAGTGTACGATATGAAATCCATACGCGTACGTACTTCTGCGGTGAGGGGAAATCCCAATAAAAACAATTACAGTCACGGAGATTTAGAGAAAATATTTTCAAACTGTTCAAACTGTCAGATGAGGTATTAAAAGCCGGTATTCTCATCGAGGTCAATGCGGATTTGCCTCGATATCCATGTGGCGGCATGGCTGTATGCAGAAGAAAAGAATCGAATGGATGGTAAAGACAGGGGTGTAAGACTTCTGGCATGTGACAAATAATTTTTCCTTGACAGCATCAGAGTATCGATTAGTATGGCACGATTGGGGTTGACAGGCAGGTGACATCGCCTGCCGGATAATTTTAAAAATTTGTAGAGGAGAACCATGCCATGAAGAAGCTGTTTTTTAGAAATGTTGCCGTTTTGTGCATGCTGACACTGGCAGGCGCAGTCCTGCTGGCCCAGACGGCGGTGGCCGCTGACCTGCCGGAACTGAACCTGAAGGTGTCCCAGGCCATGATGCCCAAGACCAGCCTGACCCATCAGCTGATCGAAGAATTCGCCGCCAATGTGACCGAACGGACCGACGGAAAGGTCACCTTCAAGATTTTTGGCCCCGAGATCGGGGACTGGACCGAACTGGAGCGCATGACCAAGCGCGGGGTCGTGGACATGCAGTTCAACGCGTTTGACACCGGCTTGGATGCCCGGTGGAATTTTTTCACCCTGCCGTTCATGGTGTCAAACTGGGATCAGGTGAGACGGGTCTTCAGCAAGGGCGGCATCATCACCGAGCTGGGCGAGAAATGGGCTGAGGAAAAAGACTTGTACTACCTGGGACCCTGGCTGAACAACTTGGCCAGCTTAGGTATGAAGGAAAAAGTGGTCACCACCGAAGCCGAAGCCAAAGGACTCAAGATCCGGGTGCCGCCCATCGATACCTACCGCTGTTTTGTGGAAAAATGGGATTCTCTCCGGTGACCATTCCCTGGGCTGAAGCCCCGACCGCTGTGGCCACGGGCCTGGTGGACGGTTGGGTCGGTTCCGGTGCGGTCTATATGTATGACCTGTTCAGGGATGTGGCCAAGGTCATGATCGTGACCTATGACAGCCCGGAGACCTGGCATGTCACCTTTAACCTGAAAAAATGGCAGAAACTCCCGGAAGCCTATCAGACCATCATTACCGAGGAAGTGGAAAAAGTCATCAACAAGCACCTGGACCTGGTGGAAAAAGAAGAACTGGACAATCAGGCCAAACTTATCGAAACTGGATGGCAGATCGTCACTCCGACCGATGAAGAACTGGCTGCCTGGAAGGAAAACTGCCTGGAATGCTGGGAGACCTATGAAGAAATCGTCGGTAAGGAAAATATTGAAAAGCTGCTGGAAGAGGTGAACGATTAGAAACTGAAACACCTGATGCAGTCTGAAACGGAACCACTCCTGCCGCCTGAACCTTTGGACAGGCGGCAGGTGTTTTTCACCGGCGGTTGCCGGAACTACTGAAAAAGATGAAACAATGAATACTTCCCAATCCACGCATCCCCTGTACCGTGCCGGGCTGATTCTGGTCCGGATTCAACGGTTTTTTCTGTTTTACCTTTTTTTAATCCTGGTGGTGGCCATGCTCCTGGAGCTGATGGTCCGGTTTTTCTGAAACAGTCCATATTCGGGCTGTCGGATTTCATCGGGTTTGCATCGGTGTGGCTGTATGCCATCGGTGCGGCTTTGGCTTCTTATGACCGCACCCATATCAAGGCGGAATTCGTGAACGTGTTTGCCAGGTCCGCCCGGGTGAGAAATCTGTGCCGGCTGGTGAGCTCTTTGGTCTCAGCAGGCATGTCGGTTGTCTTCACCAAATGGAGCTGGGACCTATGCGTCTACAGCGTGTCCGTGGGAGAGGTCACCCAGGCTTATCCCGTGCCCAAAGTGTTTTTCAGTCCTCTTTTTTTGTGGGCGGCATTCTCATGGTCATTTATTTTCTGTGGGAAGCCGTGGACTGTTTGAATGATTTTAGAAACAATGCGTGACCGGTTCGAAAACGGATCTGTCTGCTGCATAATAATTGCTGCAACATATAGAGGAAACCCATGGAATTTGCGCTGATCGGTTTTGTCGTCTGCCTGGTGCTGATCGTCATTGGTGTGCCCGTGGCCATGGCCTTTGGCGTGCTCACGGTCATACTGCTGTATTTATTCGGGCAGGATGCCGGGTATCTGGTTGAGGTGACCTACAAAAAAGTGGACTCGGTCATTCTGTTTGCCGTGCCGCTGTTTATTTTGTTCGGAACGCTGCTGGATGCCACCGGACTTGCCAAGCGGCTCATCGATTTCGTCAATCTTTTGATGACCCGCTTCCGCAGTGCTTTAGGTGCGGTCACCGTGGTGACCACGGCGTTGTTCAGCTCGATTTCAGGCACGGACTCGGCCGCCATCGCCTGCATCGGAACGGTGATGATCCCGAGGCTGGTAGCCAAGGGGTATCACCGGGGCCATGCCACTGCCTTGGTGGCCTGTTCAGGTATTCTTGGCCAGCTGGTCCCCCCCAGCGTACCCATGATTTTTATGCCATCATCACAGGGTCCTCTATTTAGGGTGTGGTTCGCCACCCTGGGGCCGGCCATTCTCATCGTGCTCATGTACTGCTTTCTCAATGCTTGGGCCGTGCGGAAAATGCCCATTGTCCCGGAAGAAACATTTGATTCATTCGGCGAACAGATGAAACACATCACCAAGGCCGGCTTCCACTGTATTCCGGTGCTGCTGCTGCCGTTTTTATTTTTGGCTCCTTGTATTCCGGGCTGATCACACCCACGGAAGTGGCGCTCATCGGGGTGTTCTATGTGCTGGCCTTAGGGTTTTATTACCGGGCGCTGACCTGGCGGGAGATCAAGACTGCTGCCATTAGCACGGCCGTGATCAGCGGGGCCGTGACCCTGATGTTTTATTTCACGGAAACCACCAGCAAGATTCTGATCCTGGAAGGGATCACCGATGAACTCGGGGCCTGGGTGGTGGCCAACTCGCCCAACCAGGCCGTAACTCTGCTGATGCTCAATGTGATCCTGCTGCTCATGGGTATGATGATGAACGATTTGTCCGGCACCGTGTTGTCTGCGGGACTGCTGTGGCCCATTGCCTCAGCCGCGGGGGTGGATCCCTACCATTTCGCCGCCATCACCGGAGTAAACCTGGGGCTGGGCACGGTTACACCGCCCACGGCGCCCATGCTGTTTCTGGCCGGCCGGATCGGCAAGAGTTCGGCGGAAGAGTATATCAAGCCGGCCCTGATACTGATGATCGTTGGTATGGTGCCAGTGCTGCTGATAACTACCTACTGGCCGGGCCTGTGCCTGTTCATCCCCAAAGCGCTGGGGTTTATCAAATAGAAAGAGGATGCGCCGGGGCAGAATTCGGCACGAGTCCGGGCATTCACTCAGGAGGGCGGCTTGGAATAAGGTCAATCAGAGTGAGACTCGAACGGGACCGGGCCTGATTCAAGGCCCGGTCTTTATTCATTCAACCCAAGAAACTGTAAGGAAGACAATCAATGGAAAACAAATATGATGCCATTGTCATCGGCGCCGGTATCATCGGCGCCTGCACCGGATTCGAACTGGCCAAAAAAAGGCCTGAAGGTGCTCAACGTAGATAAACTGCCGGAAGCCGGCCATGGTTCCACCTCCGGGTCCTGTGCCATCATCCGGCTGCACTACTCCACTCCGGACGGGGTGGCCATGGCCAGGGAAGGCTATTTCTACTGGGTGGACTGGGCCAAATACCTGGGCACGGTGGACGAGACCGGGCTGGTGAAATATATCAACACCGGGTGCATGGTCATGAAAACCCCGAAAAACCACAACTTGAAAAAAGTGAAGGCAGCCCTGGACGAGCTGAGTGTGCCGTACTGGGATTTTGGTCCTGAAGAGATCACGGGCCTGGTTCCCATTCTGGATGCCCGGTCGTTCGGCCCCCCCACCCTGCCCAAGACCCGCGGTTCGGCACCCCCACCGGGGACCGCATTGCCGGAGCACTGTATATTCCTGAGTCTGGCCTGATCTCCGATCCCAAACAGTCCGCCCACAATGTGCAGCGGGCCTGTGAAGCCAAAGGCGGCAAATTCCTTTTCAATGCAAGAGTGGCGGAGATCCGGAAAAAAGACAACCAGGTGGAGGGCATTACCCTGGCGGATGGCACGGAAATCGACGCCCCGGTGGTGATCAATGTGGCCGGGCCCCATTCCTTCCAGATCAACCGCATGGCCGGCGTGGAAGACGACATGAACATCAAGACGAGGGCGTTACGTCAGGAGGTGTGTCATGTGCCGGCCCCGGAAGGATTTGATTACAACCACCTGGGCACCATCATCTCAGACGGGGATGTGGGATGCTATTCCCGGCCGGAAGTGGGAAACAACATCCTGATCGGATCTGAAGACCCGGAGTGCGATACCCTGGAATACATTGAAGATCCGGACAATTACAACACCGATTTCACCGAACAGTGGACCACCCAGGTGATGAGAGAGGCTCAGCGCATCCCGGACATGCGGATTCCCAATAAACCCAGCGGTATCGTGGATCTGTACGATTGCACCGACGACTGGATTCCCATTTATGACAGATCCAGCCTCAAGGGCTTTTATATGGCCGTGGGCACCAGCGGGAATCAGTTCAAGAACGCCCCTGTGGTGGGGTATCTTATGGCGGAACTGGTCACGGCTGTTGAGAACGGGCATGACCATGACAAAGATCCGGTGCATTTCACAATGAAATACACCAAACGGCCTTGCAATATCGGGTTTTATTCCCGGCTGCGAAAAATCAACCCGGATTCCAGCTTTTCCGTGATCGGCTAAACTCCGGGAACAGGTCATTTTGGGTTTTTAATAAAACCACGAAGCACATAAAGATCACGAAGAAATTTTTTTCTTCGTGATCTTTATGCATCCATTGTTGTATCCTCAGGGGGAAGATCAGGTGTTTAGCAGCGTTCATGGTGTTTTTCGCTTTGACGTCATGGTTGTCGCATATTTCATGCCGGTCATAAAAAAATGACCGGATGAAGTGTGTTCCAGGCAAAATGATCACACCGGGATCAAGCTGACGTAATCAGATGGTGGGTGGGAACCGTTTTTGAGTGCCTGATCCGTCATTTGCCGCAACCGGCCGGACCAGACCCGCGGTCTGTTTTCCATACTTGTTCAGCCCCGTCAGCCAAGTCGTTGTTTTTCTATAAAAAGGTATTTAATCCAGTCGAACCATTTTTTATTTTTTGGGAAAAAAGGAGAGGTTCCGATTAAAATTCTGTTTGACACCAAGACGGGATACACGGTACAAAATCAAAATGGATATCCAAAAGGCACTGAAATTACTTGATCTTGAACCCGATGCGACCCTGGAGGACGCCCACGCTGCGTTCAAGAAAAAGGCCAAGCAGTTTCATCCGGATAAACTTATGGCAGCCGCGAAAGCCGGTGATGACGGTGAAACAATGAAGGATATCAATGTGGCGTATCTCATCTTGAAAACGGTGCTCAAGCCCGGCACCGGGAAAATAGGGACTCCCCCGCTTCCCGATCCGTTTTCACCGGCCTGCCGGCATCTGGCGGAAAAGCTTCGAAAATGGATATCCGACTGGCAGATCAGTTCCGGACCGGTCCCGCCTGCCCGGCCCGTAACCGGCCAGCAATCCCGGGCACACACGAATCCTTCCCCGGGTACATTTGAAAAGGTGCTCAAACAGTCCATGAGGCGCCGCATGGCCAGTGAAATACGATACAGCGCCTATACCCGGTATCTGGAACTGGAAAGAAAAATGAAGCAGGCCCGGCAGCAAAAGCCGGGAGCCGACTGGGAAGTGGACAGTGTGGAGCCAATATCCCGGATAAAACCGGTGAAATAACCCCCCCGTTCCGATCCTTATCCCACTTTTTTTTTGGGCACAAACCGGAGAAATACCCGGTAATTGCCTGAATCGATATCTGCTGGTACATAATAGCCTTCCGGCACCAGCAGCACCATGACCCGCCCGGCCGCGGGATCTTGTCCTGAAGACCGGTTCCGCCGATCCTCCTTTTTTCCCCCGGGCTTCTGGGCCCCCGGCGGGGCGGCCGGACATTCAAAATTCGGGCCTCCACCACCTGGGGCTGATTCGGCAGCCGTTTTCCCGGCGGTCCGATGGGCCGGGGGGCGCCTACGACAAATTCCATATCTACCTCCCCGCACAGGAATACTGTGCGCATGTGACAAGCGTATCTGTTGATCTATCGGCACGGGTGCGTTAAAACTTGAATACCGGGGACACGGCAATTAAGATCTGTCGGCCTGAAGTGCCCGTATTCGTGATGGTCCGAAAATTGCTTGTAATCATCATGGTTTGTTGATATCAGTCGACAGGTACGTGAATGTAACCGACAAAGCGGAGCCATGCCCATGCTTAATGGCAAATCAATTCTTATTACAGGCGGCACCGGTTCATTCGGCAAGGCGTTTGTCCGAATGGTCCTTGACCGGTATCCCGGTGTTAAACGGCTGGTGGTGTATTCCAGAGACGAACTTAAACAGTTTGAAATGTCGCAGGTTTTTTCTGAATCGCACCATACCTGCCTGCGGTATTTCATTGGGGATGTCAGAGACAAGGACCGGTTGCAAAGGGCTCTGGAAGGCATTGATACCGTGGTTCATGCCGCCGCCCTCAAACAGGTGCCGGCAGCGGAATACAACCCGTTTGAGTGCATCAAGACCAATATCCTCGGGGCCCAGAACCTGGTGGATGCCTGTCTGGATAACGGCGGGGTCCGTCAGGTGATCGCGCTTTCCACTGACAAGGCCGCCGCCCCCATCAATTTATATGGGGCCACCAAATTGTGTTCCGACAAATTGTTTGTGGCTGCCAACAATATTAAAGGAAAGCGGGATATCCGCTTTTCCGTGGTTCGATACGGTAATGTCCTTGGAAGCCGGGGGTCTGTGGTGCCTTTTTTCCTGGAAAAACGTAAAACCGGTGTCCTGCCCATTACCGATCCGGCCATGACCCGGTTCAGCATCCGGGTGTCGGACGGGGTGGATATGGTGTTCTGGGCCATGGAAAACGCCCATGGGGGAGAGATTCTGGTGCCGAAACTGCCTTCCTACAAAATTACCGATCTGGCCCGGGCGGTGGATCCTGAATGTAAGTGTCAAATTATTGGCATCCGGCCGGGTGAAAAAATTCATGAAGAGATGATCACTGCCAGTGACAGTTTTCACACCGTGGATCTGGGAGACTATTTTGCCATTCTTCCTGCCGCCAGAAGTCAAGGTGCCAAATGTCATGAAAAATACAGTGATTGTCAATGGATCCCGGCCGGCTTTTCCTATTCCAGTGACACCAACCCTGATTTTTGACGGTTGAACAGCTGCGGCAATTGATCCGGGAGGAAGTGGACCCGAAGTTTCAGGTGGAATTATGATTCCTTATGGCAGACAGCATGTCACCCAAGCGGACATTGACACAGTGATCCGCGTGCTTCAGTCTGATTTTCTCACCCAGGGTCCGAAAGTGCCTTTGTTCGAGCAAGCCGTGGCTGACAAGGTCGGGGCCCAATACGCGGTGGCGGCCAATTCCGGGACCAGTGCCCTGCATATCGCCTGCCTGGCCATGGGGCTTGGCCCGGGGGATAGTCTCTGGACCTCACCCATCACATTTGTGGCATCAGCCAATTGTGCCCTGTATTGCGGTGCCACAGTGGATTTTGTGGACATCGATCCAAACACGTATACCCTCTGCCCCCATGCCCTTGAAGAAAAACTGAAACAGGCAGAACAGGAAAACCGCCTGCCCAAAATCGTCACTCCGGTCCATATGTGCGGGCAGCCCTGCGATATGGCCGCCATCCATGATCTGTCGCAACAATATGGATTCAAGATTATTGAAGATGCCTGCCATGCCCTGGGAGGGCAATATAAAGGGGTGCCCGTCGGCAGCTGTCAATACAGTGATATCACGGTTTTCAGCTTTCATCCGGTCAAACTTATCACCACCGGTGAAGGAGGGATGGCGGTTACCAATGATGCAGAACTCGCCGATCGTCTGTTTCGTTTCCGTTCACATGGGATTACCAGCAACCGGGACCAAATGGTGCCCCGGCCGGCGGATGAGATCTGGAACTACCAGCAGATTTTTTTGGGCTACAATTATCGAATGACTGATATTCAGGCGGCCTTGGGAATCAGCCAACTTGAACAATTGGATGCATTTGTCGCCAGGCGCAGGGAACTGGCCCAGCGATATGGCCGGGTCCTGGCACACCTGCCCGGTGACCCTCCCCTTGCAGAACCCGGATGCAGAGTCTGCCTGGCATCTTTATGTCCTCCGCCTGAAGCTGGTTCAGATAGGTAAAAGCCAGAAACAGGTGTTTGCTGGTTTGAGAGAAAAAGGGATCGGTGTCAACCTGCATTATATCCCGGTGCATCTCCAGCCCTGGTACCAGGAGTTGGGATTTGGGCCGGGGCAGTTTCCGGAAGCGGAGCGGTATTACCGGGAAGCCGTCACCATACCATTGTTTTATGCCATGACGGAAAAAGAGCAGGATTGTGTGGCAGCGGGTTTGCAAGATGTGATTTGAATGATACGGAGTGCATCAGGCTTTTGAACGGAATAGGAAATATGATGAGCCCTTATTTTATTGCGGAAGTTTCCAGCAACCATCACCGAGATCTGGATCGATGTCTGAAATTTATTGACACTGCCGCAAAAATGGGGTGTGACGGAGTTAAATTTCAACTGTTCAAAATCGATGATTTGTTTGCCCCGGAAATATTGATAAAAAGCCAACTGCACCGGGATCGCAAGAAAAGGATTTTGACAAACCGTTTTTGAGCTGATAAGACGAGAGGAGGTTCAGACAGGGAAAAAGAATGCTGTTGGCTACAGAGATCCTGGCATTGATCCCGCTGAGCTTTCTGCTGATACTGCCGATATCAAACCGCCTGAGAGATGCCATCTCCGATCAGCAGCTTTTTAAACTGTTTATGCAGCGGATACACATAAACATCCTTTATTTTGTCATGCTTCAGATGCTTGTGTCCCTTTTTGGACGTGCCTTTGGTCTCGCCCACACGAATCCAGTTGGATGCCTGATAGCAGATACCTTTGAACCGGTCCTGCTCCACAAAGGTCTCCAGCAGGTATAAGGGAAAGTGATACACCTTATGCCAGTCATCACTGATCCGCTTGATGTTCAAGGCCAGAATCCTGGAAGCCAGGCACTTGACAGTGACCCAAGGAAGAATCAGATACCGGGTATTGTTGGCTATATAATGAAGACGTTCGTTTTTAACCGGTTTTGGCCATCCGACGAACCGCTCCCTGGATTTGACAGCCCAGGCAGCCGACCCCCAGCCGATGCAGGCCAGGGGCACATCTCCGGCAAACGCCATGTACTTGAGATGATTGCCCACAATCTGGGAATACCCAAGATAATGAAATTGATCCACCAGGCTGTTGTAAAGGGGTTCATGTTCTGTGTACCGGACCATCTCTACCCTGACAGGACCCAGCTCTTTGAGGGTGCAGTTGATGGGGGTCTGGACCACATGGATAATGGTGGTGGTTCTACCGATGTTTTTGGGGGTGAATCGGCTTGGCGGATAATCGATCAGGCCTTTTCTGTGCAGGGTCAACAACAGTTCCCGGCAGGCCATGTCCTTGAGCCGGCCGCTGGGCTGAACCCAGTTCCAGTGCCTGCAAAGCTCCCGGGAAATATGGGTCCGGCCCTTGTCCCAGTGCTCGTTAACCACGGCCTGGATGATGGGCAGATCTTCGGCGGTAATTTTGCGGTTTCTGATGATTAAAGGTTCCATGAAAAAGCTTATAGCAAAAAGAAAAATAAAAGACGCCAGCAAAAAAATGCATGAATTTGAAAAAAAATAGCTGACCTTACCAAGGAGTGAAGACAAATGGCGATGACGGCGATGGGTCAAAGGTGGGTTGAAATTAAAATTTGTGGGTTGAAACGGGTTGGGTTTATGCGGCTCCGGCAGTATTAAACAGCCTCTTCCTATCTGGCCGGGTATGGGGCAGGTAGATCATGAAAAGGTAATTCAGGAAATCCTGAAAATTTTGGGAAATACGGATCCCGGCTAAATCCCTGGCCCGGTAATACCGATAGATAGGTCATTACCGGACAACACCCGCCAGTTTCTGCAGATTCCGGGATCCGGCGGTGTTGGGACCCATACCCATGACCGGAACAAAAACGTTTATCTTTTGAACCTTAAAGGAAGGGCTGTATGTCAAACCAAATCAAGTCCGACAGTAATAGCTCTGGAAATAGACTGCTGGAGACCATGCTGGGCGATCTATCCAGTGCTCCGGCCCAATACCGGCCGACTAATTTCTGGTCGTCCGTGTTGAACCAGGTGACTGACGTCATAAAGCAGTACGGCATAGAATCCTTTCGCGATGAATCTGCAATAACCTGCTTTGTTCCCCACTATACAGATCAGGAAAACAGTATTTTATTTCAGCCATCGAAGATTACCGAATATTCCTTGCTGCGGATCCCAACACCAGACCGGATCTCAGGCATATCAGCGAAAGCACGGAAGGTAATCCAACCCAGCATTATGTCTTTGACGGGAAAAATTACAGCCGCTCCATGCTGAACTATCTGAAAGGACTGGCTTTTCTGAAAAAAACAGTGGGTACATCTTCCATCCGGCGGGTCCTGGAAATAGGGGCGGCTACGGCACCCTTGGTGAAATTTTCCTGAAAAGCGACTACGACAACAGCGTTTATATTGACGTTGATATCCCACCGGCAGCGTATGTTGCAACACGATATCTCCAGAAAGTGTTTGGCGAAAACTCAATCCTGGATTACTCACAGACCCGTCACCTTGACGTCATTGACCTGTCCCAGATTGAACAAAACCACAGGGGTGCGGTCTTGATGCCCTGGCAGATCCCGGCTGTCAGGGGCGAAGTGGATCTTTTTGTCAATTTCTTTTCATTTCAGGAGATGGAACCTGATGTCGTTGAAAATTATGCCCGGTTCGTTGACAGCTGCAAACCGGCCTACCTGCTTTTAAGGAACCAGAGGGAGGGAAAAAACCTGGCGGAAAAACCCGGTGAAATAGGCGTCCTTGAACAAACAACCCGGAAGCACTACATACGGTTTTTTAAAAATTATGACTGCCTTGCCATTGATGCGGGAATCTTTGGCTGCATTAAGGGAGAATTTGAATCTGAAGTCATGATATTCCAACGTAAGCAGGGAGTAAACTGATCCCTTTAGAATAACGCATCTTTTACCCGGTTTGGACGTTGACAAAGAAATAGTTGATGTGCATGAAGTTCCGGTCCAGGGCATTGGCATTAAAAGGAAACACACCATGGTGGAAATAAACAAAACAACGGCAATTATTCAGGCCAGAATGCTCTCAAGGCGATGCCCGGGAAAAGTGATGCGGGAAGTCGTGGGCAAACCCTTGATCGGCCATATGCTGGATCGTCTCCGGCAGTCAAAACATATTTCAGATTGTGTGGTTGCAACATCCGTTGACAGCTCAAACAATCCCCTGTGCGACTATCTTGAAAAAAATAATTTCAAGGTTTTCAGGGGGAGCGAAGATCATGTATTGGAGCGGTTTTACCGTGCAGCCAAAAAATTCGGGGGGGAGACCCTGGTCAGGCTGACAGCGGACTGCCCGTTGATTGACCCTGCCATTGTTGATGAATACATCAGAACCTATTTTGAGAAAAAGGTCGATTTCATTCACCCCCATCCCAGTTTTGCGGTGGGTCTGGATGCGGAAGTTTTCAGCTTTAATGCCCTTGAAGAAGCATATAACAATGCAACACTGAAATCTGAAAAAGAGCACATCACCCAATACTTTTTCAACAACCCCGACAGGTTCAATAAAACACACCTGGAAAATAGTGTTGATGACAGTAAATACCGGATAACCGTTGATGAGGAAGTTGATTTCCTTGTTGTAAAGCAGATATTCGAAGCACTGTACACAGATGAGAACACGGTATTCGGATTTGATAAAATCAGGCAGTTCCTGGACGAACATGAGGATGTGTTTAATCTGAACGCTTCCATAATCCGGGGAGAAGGCCTGTTGATATCACTGGAGGAAGATAAAAAGGAGGCAAAAAAAGACCGGAGTGGATGCGAGGGCAAACAATGAAAAAACTGATTCTGTTCGGAACCGGTGAAATTGGGGAGATGGCCCTTTATTATTTTACCCATGACAGTCCCTATGAGGTGGTTGCATTTTCGGCAGACGACGATTTTGTGACGGAAGATTCCTTTTCTGGTCTTCCGCTAGTCGCGTTTTCCAGGCTGAAAGACACCTACCCCCCTGAAGAGTATCATGCCCATGTTGCCCTGTCGTTCAATAAAATGAATCAGACCCGTTCTGAAAAATATTTCCAGGTTAAAGAACTGGGCTATACCCTTGCCAGCTACGTATGCTCCAAGGCAGTAACCTGGCCGGACCTCACCATTGGTGACAACTGCTTTATCCTGGAAAACCAGACAATACAGCCCACGGTGAAGATCGGCAGCAATGTCATGATATGGAGTGGAAATCATATCGGCCACAGGACCGTAATAGGCGATCATACCTATATCAGCAGCCATGTCTGCATCTGTGGATTTGTGAAAATCGGGACCCATTGCTTTATCGGGGTGAATTCATCCATAAGGGATTTTGCCGTCATCGGCAACAGTGTGTTCATTGCCATGGATGCTTCCGTCCAGACAGATATCAAAGACGGCTCTGTGGTTCTTGGTGCACGGTCAAACGTATTTGACAGGGACTCTGACACTGCAGACAAAGTTCTGAAACGATTTTTTAACTGGTGAAGCAAATAACCGGGATAGGGAGATACCATGACTGAGTTTAACTATGAGCAGGAAACAAAAATTGATCCATCCATCATTAAAAATCGGGAGACACTTTACGAGTTGTTTAAAAAAAGGCCGATGCCAGTTGACCAGCTGCTGATAAATCCGGGGTTGTTTATGAGAAGCGGTGTGCTGACAAAAATTCTCTTTGTCAATGAACTGTATGAAATGATCCTTCATATACCCGGAATCATCATGGAGTTCGGTATCTGGTGGGGGCAGAACATTGCCCTGTTTGAAAACCTGAGGGCAATCTATGAACCGTTCAACCAGAACAGGCGGGTTGTCGGATTTGATACGTTCGAAGGCTACCAGAGCATCTCGGACAAGGACAAGGAAAGCGAAACAATCAAAGAAAGAGGTTATACGGTTTCTGAGAACTACAAGGACTATCTTGAACAGCTCATAGCCTATCACGAGAGCAACAATGTCCTGTCAAATATCAAAAAGCACTCATTGATTAAAGGCAATGTGATTGAGACCGTTCCACAATTTTTTAAAGACAACCCCGAAACCATAGTGGCTGCCGCCTATTTTGACCTTGCATTGTACGAGCCCACCCTGGCCTGTCTTGAAGCCATCAAACCCAACCTGGTCAGGGGAAGTGTTGTAATGCTGGATGAACTCAACTGGAAACGGTATCCCGGAGAAACCATAGCCTTCAAAGAAGCGTTTAAGAATGAAAAGTTTACCCTTAAAACATCCAGGTATATGCCGGACAGGACATTCCTGATTATGGATTAACACTGGCCATCCGGGTTTAAACAATGATCACGTCAATCGTCTTCAGAGCAGAGGCATCAAATGAACTGGGTCTTGGCCACATGTTCCGGTGCCTTAATTTCTTCCGCTCTCTTGATATGGAAGCAACACCGTGTTTTGTTATGCGGGAGTGCCCGGGCAAGGAAAAAATTACCCGGGTATTAACCGATAATGGCTGGCAGGTTTATTTCCTCCCCCGGTACGCCGATCCTGAAACCGATGCTGTTAAAACAGCAGAAATTGCTGAGAATCACCATGCGGGACTGGTGGTAACCGACTTGTGCCACCGGTATTGTATAGCAAACCCGTACTCCCTGGTCTCATACCACAGGCAGTTGAAACAGCTTTCATATGCCTTTGTATTAAGCATAGAAGATTGCCGGATGTCCGGTTTTTCGAGCAATGCTGCTGTTATCTGGAATTCAAATGACAGTTCAGCCCTGGAAGCCGCAGCCCTGGACGACTGCCGGATTCTGGCGGGGACACGCTATTTTATCTGTGACCCGAAATTTTCCTGTTTTGATCCTGCAAGGGCAGAAATTCGAAAAAAACGCCCATAGAATACTTGTTTGTATTGGTGGCAGCGACCCAAAAAAGGTCACCTTGGAAGTAGTAAAGGCCATAAAGAAATTAGATATCCCGGCAGTCAAAACCAGGGTAATTACCGGCAGCGGTATGTCGAAAAGCCTGACAGAAGACATAGACCGCCTCGCAGGGGCCGCCGGCAATATCGATATTATCAAGCAGACAAACGAGATGGTTGACCAGTTGAACTGGGCGGATATTGCGGTGGTCGGTGAAGGTTTGCTAAAATATGAGGCAGCCATAACGGGCACCCCTAGCCTGATGATTCCCCAGTTTGACCATGACAGTATTCCCATTATGGAATTTTTGAAAATCGGATGCTCTCGCTGCATCAACACCATTGAAGAGACAGGAATTGCGCGTGCTTTATCCGAACTGCTGCAGAACCATGACACCCGGAAAACCATGTCGGCAAATGGGCTTGACGTCGTTGACGGTAAAGGAATGCAGCGTATCTACTCATCTGTTTTAAAAGGAGCTGTTCAAAGGCCGGCAATGAGGATTAATCCGGATATTTCACCAGCCCTGCCAACTATTGTGCTGGTAATCGCCCAAGTGTGCTGATAATAAAGACATTCATATAAAAAGAACAATTATAAAAAGAATGAAAAAATAAAAGGCCAAGCAATGAAATGGACTAAAAAAGGATCGATCTTCAGGCCCGACCCGGAATTCCCGTGGATGAAGACCTATGCCTGGGCCCCTACTGCCGAACAGATTGATGATGATATATTCAAAGTTTATTTTGGCGGCCGCAATGCTGACAACATGACACAGACAGGCTGGTTTACCTTCAATATCAATAATCCGGAAACCGTTCTGGATATTTCCCGGGAACCGATTCTGAAGTTAGGCCCCCTGGGCAGCTTTGACGACAGCCTTATTCTCAGTTGTGCTGTTGTAAACCACGATGATAAAAAATATCTGTACTATGTGGGATGGATGCAGGGGAAGCGGGTACGCTACTACCCTGCCCTTGGACTGGCCATATCTTCCGACAACGGGAAAACGTTTCAAAAACATTCACGGGCGCATGATAGAGCGGTCCGATAACGATCCTTATGGTATGGCATCGCCTTTTGTCCTATATGATAACGGCACCTGGCATTTGTGGTATGCCAGTTACAGAAGATGGGAACTCAGGGGTGACGAGCCCTGGCCCCACTACGAGATACGCTATGCGCGCTCAACGGACGGTGTCAATTGGGCCTGCCGGAACAGGCGATGTATTGGATCCGAAGACCAGGAAGCGGTGGCCCGTCCCTATATACTGAAAGAAGACGGTGTTTTTAAAATGTGGTATTGCTACCGCATAAAATACGGAAACTATACCATTGGATATGCTGAGTCCGTCAATGCAGAAGACTGGGAGCTTATGCCGGACAAGGTTGGAATTGAACTGTCAGACTCGGGCCCGGACTCTTTAATGATGGCCTATCCCTGTGTTTTAATCACAGGGGAAAGAAGTATATGCTATACAACGGTAATAATTTCGGCGAGGAAGGGATATGCATGGCCGTTGCCGATCAGCCTGTTTAATGCCAGGGGAAAAACGCCTATGAAAACAATTATCATGCAGCCCACATATCTGCCCTGGATCGGCTATTTCAGCTTGATACATCAGGCCGATTATTTTGTTTTCCTGGACAATGTGCAATTTGAAAAACAGAGCTGGCAGCAGAGAAACCGGATCTTGGGCCAAAACGGGCTTGAATGGATAACTGTCCCGGTATTGATAAAAGGTCGTTTCGGACAGCTGATCAGGGATGTTGAAATCAGCTCCAACGAATTTTACACTAAGCATATCAAGCAGATACAGCAGAATTACCGGTGTGCCCGGTATTATGATGACTATGCCGCAGAATTATTTGACCGCTTTGCCGAATACGGGAAAAAACCTTCGCTGTGCAACCTGAATATCGCATTAATCGAATGGTTCAGCAGAAAACTGTGTCTGAACACGCAGTTCATACGGGCATCGGACCTGAATGCCGGCGGCAGGCGCTCTGAGAGGCTGATCAATATCCTGAAAGAGCTGGGCTCAAGCCTCTACATTTCACCCATGGGATCTGTGGAGTACATCAGGCAGGACTACCCGATTTTTAAAAGCAGTAACATAACAGTCTTATTTGAAAACTATGTTCACCCTGAATACAGACAGGTTTATAATGAGTTTACACCCTTTGCATCCATCGTTGACCTGCTGCTGAATGAAGGCCCTGACAGTTTATCCGTTATAGTTTCAGGCCAAAAAGACAATCTTACACTAAAAGAGATATCAATATGGGTAAAATAACAATCGGATCACGCTTATCGGTGAGGGGCACCCAGCTTACATTATTGCAGAAATGTCCGCCAATCATAATCAGGATTTTAACCGTGCCGTTGAGATAATATCTGCAGCAAAAGATTCCGGAGCCGACGCCATAAAACTCCAGACATACACGCCGGACACCATCACACTTAACTGTAGAAATGACTTTTTCCTGATCAAAGGCACCATCTGGAACAACCAGAACCTGTATGAACTGTATGAAACAACACATACACGATGGGACTGGCACGCTGAACTGCAGAAAATAGCCCATGACAAGGATCTTGATTTTTTTTCAACACCCTTTGATTTTTCATCCGTTGACTTTTTAAAACAAATGGATATCCCGGGATATAAGGTGGCATCGCCGGAGCTTGTGGATATACCACTCCTTAAAAAAATAGCCTCTGCCGGCAAACCGGTAATCGTATCAACCGGAATGGGAACATTAAGTGAAATAGACACTGCCGTCAGAACCATAAGAAATACGGGAAACAACCAGATAGCTCTGTTGAAGTGCACCAGTGCATACCCTGCCCTGCCGGAAGAGATGAATCTTAAAACCATTGAACACCTGTCGTCCACATTTGATGTTCCCGCAGGACTGTCAGACCATACCCTGGGAATTGAAGTGCCCATAGCCGCCGTGGCCTCCGGTGCTTCAATTATTGAAAAACATCTCACATTATCGAGGGATGACGGGGGACCGGATTCAGCCTTCTCATTGGAACCTGCTGAATTCAAAGCCATGGTTCGGGCTGTGAGAATTGCTGAAAAAGCTATGGGACAGGTTAAATACGGTGCTACGGAACAGGAGTCCATCGGAAAACAATACAGGCGATCTCTCTTTGTAAGTGCGGCCATGAAAAAAGGCCAGATATTTTCTGAGGATAATATAAAAAGTGTCCGCCCGGGACATGGCCTGCCTACTGTCTTTGCAACGGATATAATCGGACGAAAGGCCCGGACCGACATAGAAAAAGGGACACCTTTAAGCTGGGAACTGGTTAACTGAAAATTGTTTGAACCGGGCATTTCAACTACAACCCTTTGCAAGCCCGGATAGTTCATGAAAATTGAACCATCCGGATCGACTGCGGCATCAT
>LQAJ01000120.1_pt1 | contig 45691 bp, 53 predicted proteins | sample 1535811 | NCBI WGS metagenome assembly LQAJ01 (sample SAMN04331587, study PRJNA305678) | bioreactor metagenome | isolation source: bioreactor_6 inoculated with Wadden Sea sediment 2nd replicate of a... | place: Germany: Wadden Sea, Janssand Flat
GTCCGTTCCTGTGTTTATAGGCTTCATTGAGTCAGGCATACCACTTGGGGCGACTTTTTCCTTTCTTATAACTTCACCAATAGTTAATGAGGCAGCCATGGCCATGCTCTGGGTGACCTTCGGTTGGCAAGTGGCTCTTGCCTATACTGTCACAGGCATTCTCATTGGCATTATCGGCGGTCTTCTCATTGAAGCCCTTCACCTTGAGCACCTTGTAGAAGACTATGTTCGCATACAGTCAAAAGATCTTGAGACCATGGTCTTTGGGTCTCACAAAGACAGGCTTCTATTTGCAGTTAATGAAGCCAAGGCCATTATAAAAAAGGTTTGGATTTATGTGGTGGCTGGTATATTGATAGGCGCCTTTATTCATGGCTGGACACCAAGTGGTGTTCTAATGGCCTATGCTGGACCTGACAACCCCCTTGCTGTGATCGTTGGAGTCCTTATAGGCGTTCCGGTTTATGCCAGCAATGTCATGATTGTGCCCATTGTGAAATCTCTTATAGGAAAGGCATGGGGGTTGGCACAGCCCTGGCTTTTATGATGGCTGCCGCTGCGTTGTCTCTGCCTGAAATGATTATGTTAAGGAAGGTTTTAAAGGCCAAGCTGGTAAGGGTTTTTGTACTCATAACGAGTGTCAGTATTATCCTAGTGGGTTACTTGTTTAATTTTATGTTGTCGGGTCTTGTGTAAGATTAAAGCATATTTAATTTGTGAATCAAAAATTTTATATAGGCTCTGAGGTAGGTCGATCTTCAATTAGAAAGCATCTAATCTATAGAACCTTACTAAAGGAGGAGACAAATGTTTAAAAAACTGTCTAAAAAGATTATGGACCACTATGAAGCCAAAGCCACTTGTGATTGTTCAAAGAGACCAGTAGAGGATGAGTTAGAGAAGGAAAGAGCCTCTAAAGAATATGAAAAATGTTGTCAATCAACAAGCCAGCCTGGTGTCTAAAAGTCGTAAACAATGTTTGTAAAGAAAAAGCCCCCTAAGAAAAAATCTTAGGGGGCTTTTCATAAGGGTGTCTATTTTGGTCATAAGTGCTTAAGCCGCATTTGATGACTGTGCACTTTCATCCTCTTCATACTCTTCCTTAAGGACAATATTCAGCAGTAAAGCTGTAATAGTACCAGCACTGATGCCAGAGGAAAAGAAGCTTTTAATCCATTCTGGTAGATTCTGAAGAATGTCAGGTCTGAATGTAACGCCAAGACCTATACCGATAGAGATAGCAAGAATAAGCAAATTTCTGTTGTTAAGAGGTACATTTTTAAGGGTCTTAATGCCAGCTGCGGCAACCATGCCGAACATGATAATGCCTGCACCACCTAGAACCGGGTTTGGCATAATGGCAATTAAAGCGCCGATCTTAGGGAAGATGCCTAGAAGCATGAGGATAATCCCTGAGATAATAACGACAAAACGGCTGGCAACCTTTGTCATAGGAATAAGTCCAACATTTTGACTGAATGATGTGTTTGGACCTGCATTGAAAAAGCCTGCAATGAAGCTACCAACGCCATCTGCAAGGACACCGGCGGAAACGTCATCCATTGTCATTTCCTTGCCAGATGCTTCGCCTATGGCCATAAGACATCCAACAGTTTCGATTGTCGTTACCAGATAGGCTGTCACGAAAGGAATCACAGCCGCAAGGCTAAAGGTAATACCAAATTTGAATGGCGTTGGAATGGCAATCCAACCTGCCTGAGCGATCGGATCAAAATTAAGCATACCCAGTGGATAAGAAATTATGTATCCAAACACAAGACCGATGATCACTGCCGCTGAACTGAATATGCCCTTTCCGTATCTGTTTAGGAGCATAATAACAGTCATAACAGCCACAGCCACACTTATGTTTGTAATGCTTCCGTAGTCAGGCGCTCCGAAACCACCAGCTGCCCAGTCCATAGAAACAGGAAGCAGGGTCAGACCTATAAGCATAACAACGGTTCCCGTTACAATTGGTGGGAAGAACTTTTGAAGCGGTTTAATAAAACGACTTAGAATGATTTCAATAAATGAGCCCATGATGGTGGCACCGAATATAGCAGGTAGACCACCGGCGAGACCAACAGCAATGGATGGTCCAACAAATGTGAAGTCCGTTCCCATAACACAGGCCACACGAGATCCGACTGGCCCAATCCCCCTTGATTGAATAAATGTTGCAATCCCAGCGCAGAATAGTGCCGCACTGACTAGAAAGGCCATGTCCTGAACAGGCAAGCCTAAAACACCACCAACAACCAGTGGAACAGCAACAATCCCCCCAAAAGCAGCCATTATATGCTGAAGTGCCAGCAAAATACTTGTCTGTAGTGGCGGCTTATCATCTATTTTATAAATGATATCCGTACCTTGTTTGACTCGTTTTTCCATATGTACCCCCTAAACCTTTACATTGAAAGTATCTGCCAATGTGAAATAGTTCTTCATTATAATAGAAATAACCCTTGTCACTTTCATACAATAAATTAATGAAGAGGATGGTCTTACTAAAGAAAATAAGGTCCATATATGTGTATGTAGTGACCGATGTGTTCTGCGTGTTGTATAATTATTACAGGGAAAATATTCTTGTTAGTTTTATCTAATAGATTGCCAAAGTGGCTACAGGACATACTTTGTTGAAACTTGCCTGCATGGGGGGACTATGTAGTATTATATGATTTGCACAATTGTTTAGTTTTTGCAAATGTCAGAAAAATTAGACGATTACAAAGAGGATATAAAGTAAAATTAGTAGAAAAAACTTATTAAGGTTGAAAGGACCTTAAGTTTTAGACAAGGTCGCATATAAAGTGGTATAAATAAGTTGTTGGCTATTGTGATATTTTACACAGTGAAACAGGTATATGCCTTAAGCTGATGACAGATATATAGGGGGCACGAATGTATAAACTATTACTTGTTGATGATGAAGCTGAGGTTCGCCAAGGCATAATTTCGAAAATTGACTGGACAAAAACGGGCTTTGAAATTGCGGGGGAGGCTGAGAACGGTCTTGAGGCTCTTGAAATTATGGAGAAAATCAATCCAGATGTGGCCATTATTGATATTAAGATGCCATTTATGGATGGCATGCAACTGGCTAAAATTATTTCAAGGGATTATCCAGCCACAAAACTCATGATTCTATCTGGTTTTGACGAGTTCGACTATGCGCAAAAGGCCATACGCTATAATGTTATGGAGTACATTCTAAAGCCCTTTGGGGCTGATGAGCTCATGGATATACTGGAACGCCTAAAAATGGTTCTAGATGAAGAAAAGCTTCGCAATGCCGATTTAGAAAAGTTGAGAAATGAGTATATGGAGAGCTTACCTATCTTGAAGGAGAGGTTTCTAAATGCACTGATCACTGAACGCATGGGCGACAAAGATACCCTGGAAAGAGCCAGACGATTTAACATCACCCTGGAAGAGGGCAATCATGTTGTGGCAGTGGTCAAGCATAATCTAGACCAGAAAGAGAACACCTTAGAAGGCAGTCCATCAATTTCGCCACTGGAGGAAAAGGAACTTCACGGTTATGCAGTCTACGAGACATGCGAAAGAATAGGTAAGACACATGACAGTATTGCTTTTATGCGTACGGGTGGAGAAACAGTCATGATTTTACCGGTGCCATCGAAAGACATAAAATCTGCCTTTTCTGTTCTAGAGGAAATAAGAATGGTTATTGAAAAAACCCATCCCATGACGGTTACAATAGGGGTGGGAGAAATCGTTGATTCTCTGGAGAGTTTGCCAGACTCATATAAAAGTGCCCTTGGCGCCTTAGAACACCAGCTTGTTGAGGGGTCAAACCGCCTTTTATGGATCAATGACCTCCTTCCCAAAGATCATGGACAGCTCACATTTAGTGAAGACATGGATCGAGAAATCAGAACGGTTATACGGGCTGGATCAGAGGCTGAAATTGAATCGGTCATTCACAAACATTTTCAGGTTATGAGGGATGAAGAAATTTCTTATTTGGATTGTCGACTCTTTATTAACGAAATGTTGACCTCTCTACTTAGAATTGCGAGGTCTCATAATTTGAACTTAACGGATCTTGTTGAGGAAGGGGAAAACATTTTCGCCCTTATGAAAGAACTTTCCGTTCTTGATAACATCGAAGCCTGGTTTGTGAAAACGTGTTTGATTCTAAACCAAAATATTATGGAAAATAGGATGAGTGGGATTCAAAGAATGGTGGAAACAGCTAAAGAACAACGTTAAAAGCCATTATCATGATTCTGATCTTAACCTAGACACCATCAGCCAAATGCTCCATATAAGCCCTTCTTACTTTAGTCGGATGTTTAAAAAAGAGTCAGGTATGACCTTTATTCAGTTTCTGACAGAGGTGAGAATGGAAAAGGCTATGGAATATATTTTAGAAACCGACCTTAAAAACTTTGAAATTGCTGAAAAAATCGGATATGCCGAAGCCAATTATTTTAGCTATTCATTTAAAAAATTCTACGGACAGTCGCCGACAGCCATGCGAAAAAATAGAAAGGCATAGGTCGACAGGCACACAGCAAAAGTTGAGGAGACGATATGGACTGGATTAAACGCGCCGGAATTCGAGTCACAGGATTTCGATTCATTTTGGCAATGAGTTTTGCGGCGGTCATCATACTATCAATGACTTTCGTGGGCTTTGCCCTCAATCAAAAGTTCATACAGACATCAAGAGAAAATTTGAGTGAAAACAGTCTTGAAATCATGGAACAGGTAGAAAGAAACCTTGATAATTACTTAAAGGGGATGATAGATCTTTCAAATCTCTTGGTGATTGACATCAATAAATTTAAGGAACTCAATATTCCAGAACTTGACCGTGATATTGAAACCCTTATGCGGACACGGACAGATATTTTATCCGTCTCCATGTTCACAACAAGGGGCAAACTCCTGTATGAGGGCACCAATTTAAGATTAAAAGACACTGCAAATGTTAAAGAAGAAACGTGGTTTCAATCAGCAATTAGTGGAAAAGGAGACATCCACATATCGCCACCCCATGTTCAGAACCTTTACAAAAACAGACACCCCTGGGTCATCACTCTGAGTCGGAAGGTCAGCTACCGTATAAATCAGACCACAGAAGAGGGCGTCCTTATGATTGACATGAACTTCAGTGTCATTGAAGACCTGATCAATGATGTCACCCTCGGTAAAAAAGGATACGTCTTCTTGCTCGATAATGACAATAATTTGGTTTATCACCACCAGCAACAGCTTATATACTCTGGTGTGAAAAGGGAAAATCTAAGTGGGGTTGCTGAGCGGGAATATGGTAGTTTTGTGCAAAATGACCTGTCGGGCGACAGTCGAATTCTCACCATTTACCCTGCTCGTCATGTTAACTGGAAACTTGTCGGGGCCTATTATTTATCAGATCTAATTGCTGCCCAGCGCGACTTGACCCAGTTTATTCTTTTGACCCTGGCCCTGGGCATGGTTATCTTTATTTCTGTGTCAATTTATATGACAGACCGTATAACCAAACCCATTGCCGAACTAGAAGACTCTATGCGGGCTGTGGAAAAAGGAGACTTTAATATTCGCCTAGATGTTCAGGGGGAGTACGAGGTTGTCCAGCTTGCCAGACGTTTTAACTTAATGACATCACAAATTAAGAGTCTGATGAATCAAGTTGTTTCTGAGCAGGAATCGAAACGTCAAAGTGAGTTAAGTGCTCTCCAGGCTCAAATCAATCCTCACTTCCTCTACAACACCCTTGACTCCGTTATATGGATGGCCGAAAGTGGAAAGCAGCAGGAAGTTGTAAAAATGGTCACAGCCCTGGCCCGTCTATTTAGGATTAGTATCAGCAGGGGGCGCAACGTAATCAGTGTGAAGGAAGAATTGGCCCATGCTGAAAATTATTTAACCATTCAAAAAATGCGCTACAAGGATCAATTTGAGTATATTTTTGAAATTGAGGAAAGTGTTCTTGATTACAAAACACAAAAGCTCATACTCCAGCCTATCATTGAAAACGCCATTTACCATGGTATAAGGCAAATGGTGGATGAAGGTGAGATCATTATTCGAGCCTATCTGAAAGAAGACGGTGACCACGACAATCTCATTTTTGAAGTTGAGGACAATGGACTTGGCATGTCTAGTGAAGTGGCTTCTGAACTTCTCAAGAAAGATGGCAACCGAGAGAAAAATGGTGTAAAAGTTGGTGGGGTAGGCGTTATGAACGTCTTTGAGCGTGTACGGCTAATGTATGGGGCGGAGTATGGCATCTCCATAGATAGTGAAATTGAAGAGGGTACAAAAATAACCATAACCATTCCAGCCATAAGGGGGGACGAGTCATGATCAATCGACGCGTGGTATTTATCGGGACCATGTCTGCCCTTATAATTCTAGGCATGCTTATGCTTATAAATATAAGTTCCCCAGAAAATGTGGGAGACTTAGAAGAGAAACCACCAGTTAATGTGGCTCTTATTTTAAAAATGAAACATGGTGAATACTGGCAGACAGTTAACATGGGGGCGGAAATAGCTGCAAAAGAGTTTGGTGTAACCATTGATTATTTTGCACCAGAAGAAGAATCGGACTACAAAAGCCAAAGTGAAATGATCCGCACAGCCGTTGACAGGGGATATAAGGCCATTGTCTTGGCGCCGTCAGACTTGTTTTTACTTGAGCCAGCCCTTGATTATGCTTATGAAAAAAAAGTGCCTGTTGTTCTAATAGACTCCATGGTGGACACTTGGAAGTATTATAAGAGTTTTACCACAAACAACTATGAAGCGGGTCAGCGCCTAGGAGAAATAGCGGTTAAACTTGGAGGCACCAATATAAAAGTGGGCATTATCAGTTTTGTTTCGGGCAGTGAAAATGCCATTGAAAGAGAAAAAGGCCTTCGTGATCATTTAGGCCAGTACGGTGACATTGTCATACGCGACACCATGTACTCTATGTCAGATGTCAAGTTGGCCTCTCAAATCACGGACTTTATGCTTAACGAGCTTAGACCACCAGATGTTCTTATTGGTCTAAATGCCATTTCCACCTTGGGTATTGCCAAAGAAGTGGCCACATATCCAGAAAGTAAGCAAATTCCTGTAATCGGTTTTGACTCTACACCGCAAGAAATTGAATACCTTGAGTCCAGTGTTATTGATAATGCCATTGTGCAAAACCCATTTAACATGGGGTACTTGGGGGTTTCAGAAGCCAAAAAAGCCATAGATTCTCAGAGGCTCATTGCGGTTGAAGACAAGGACATACAAGTGGATACTGTCACAATCAATGCCGAGAACCTATATGATCCAGAAAATGAAAAACTCATATTTCCATTTAATTAGTGGACTTAGACAAGAAGGATCAGGATCAAAAGGATCTTTTACCGCGAGGGTGACTGATTTCTATGCATAAATAGTCAGCCATTTACAAGTAAAGTGTTAACCTTATGCAATAAAAGTACAAATGCGTATATGGTGTGAACTATATAGTCAAAATAGAAGCGAGTGAATGCAAGGTGTTCGCTCGCTTTTTATATTCCAAACGTTTTCCTAAATGTTTCGAAAATGACAATGAAGTCGTGAATTTATGAACAAACTATGAATAATTTGAACAAGAATTCTATGATTATGGTCAAGATATTGGATTCTTGAAAACGATTTCTGGTGATAAGATGAACTTGTCAACAGGCCGATACATATCAGTCTGAAAACGTTTACTTATTACGGAGGGGATAAAAAATGAAAAAAGTGGATTTCAATTCTTATGGTTATGGTCCTTGCGCTTTCAATGGCAGCATGTAGTCCTAACCAAGAACCTGCGGCAGACGGTGGAGAAGAAACAACTGAAGAAATGCCAAAGGTTGGTGTAACAATCTACAAGTTTGATGACAACTTCATGTCATTCGTACGTCGTTCAATCACAACAGCGGCTGAAGGCAATGCTGAACTGATTCTTAACGACTCGCAGAACAACCAAGCAACACAGAATGACCAAATTGACATGATGATTTCAAAAGGTGTTAAGGCACTTGCGATCAACCTAGTTGACCCTCAAGCTGCTGAAACAATCATCGCAAAAGCTAAAGCAGAAGATATGCCTGTTGTATTCTTCAACAAGGAACCTTCCGCAGAAGCACTTAAGTCATACGACAAGACTTGGTATGTTGGTACTGCATCAGCAGAAGCTGGCGTTATCCAAGGTGAAATGATTGCTGAAATGTGGAAAGCAAACCCTGAATGGGACCGCAATGGCGATGGCGTTATGTCTTATGTACTAATGAAGGGCGAACCAGGTCACCCAGATGCTGAAGCAAGAACAAAATACGCTATTGATACAGCTGTAGAAAAAGGCGTAAAAGTTGAAGAACTTGAGCTTCAAACTGGTATGTGGGATTCTGTAAAAGGTAAAGAGCTTATGGATGCTTGGATTTCTAAGCATGGCGACGGCATTGAGTTTGTAATCTGTAACAATGACGCAATGGCACTTGGTGCTGTTCAGTCTCTAAATGCTAATGGCTACTTCGAAGGCGATATGTACATGCCAGTTGTAGGTGTTGACGCTATTCCAGATGCTCTAGAACAAATCAAGGCTGGTTTCATGGCTGGTACAGTTCTAAATGATGCGAAAAACCAAGGTCAAGCAACATTTGATCTAGTACACAACGTAGCTGTGGGCAATGATCCGTTAGAAGGCACTGAGTGGAAGTTCGACGAGAACAAGGCAGTACGTGTACCTTACGTAGCAATCACTGTTGACAATGTTGAATTTGCTGAAAAAGCATACGAATAAGAACGATTAAAATGATTGGGAAATTCGAGATGTGCCCAGCACATCTCGGATTTTTCTTCAAGTATACAACGACTATGTAGTATGAGTTAATTTGGCTTTGAGGCACAAGCCAGCAAAGCCTGATTCGAGGGAGGTGGCATTTATGCACAACAATGAAAAAACGAATTCGGAGTACTTACTCGAGATGATCGGCCTGACAAAAACCTTCCCGGGGGTAAAAGCACTAGACGGCGTTAATCTGAGAGTGCGCCCAGGCACTGTGCATGCGCTTATGGGTGAGAATGGCGCCGGAAAATCAACAATGATGAAATGCCTGTTCGGCATTTACAGAAGAGATGAAGGTAAGATAGTTTTGGATGGTGAAGAAGTGGAATTCACATCCTCAAGACATGCCCTCGACCACGGCGTGTCAATGGTACACCAGGAACTGAACCAGGTTCAGTCAACACGAGTCATGGATAATATATGGCTTGGGCGTTTTCCTAAAAAAGGCTTATTCGTAGATGAAGAAAAGATGTACAAAGAAACAAAAAAATCTTCGAGGAGCTAGACATCAAGGTTGATCCTAGAGAAAAGGTTGGGAACCTGCCAGTCTCTGAGAGCCAGATGGTCGAAATCGCAAAAGCTGTTTCATATAATTCGAGGGTTATAGTAATGGATGAGCCAACATCGTCTCTAACAGAAAAAGAAGTGGGGCACTTATTTAGAATTATTCGTTCATTAAGAGAGCGTGGCGTTGCCATTATTTATATTTCGCATAAGATGGAAGAAATTGAAGAAATTTCAGATGATGTGACCGTTCTGCGTGATGGTCAGTGGATAGCAACAGAATCAATTGACAACATCACCACAGATGAAATTATCAACCTTATGGTTGGTCGTGACCTGACCCATCGTTTCCCGCCAAAGACAAATAAGGCTGGTGAAGTGATGATGAAGGTGGAAAATCTAACATCCTATGTAGAGAATTCAGTGAAAGATGTAACCTTTGAACTTCGTGAAGGCGAAATACTAGGTATCGCAGGTCTTGTGGGTTCTAAAAGAACGGAGCTTATTGAAACAATTTTCGGTCTGCGACATAAATCTCAAGGTAAAATTTATTTCAAGGGTCAAGAAATTAGTAACAATACGCCGCGAGAATCTATCAACAATGGCTTTGCACTGATTACAGAGGAAAGACGTGCAACAGGTATATTTGGTGACCTGGATATCCGTTTTAACACAACCATCGCCAATATTAAGGAGTATGTGCAAGGCAATCAGCTTCTTAATGAGGAACGTATGACGAGTGATACGGATTGGGTTATTGACAGTATGCGTGTTAAGACACCATCCCAAAAGACTAAGATTCAGTCCTTATCAGGTGGTAATCAGCAGAAAGTTATTGTAGGCAGATGGCTTCTAACAGAACCAGATGTTCTGCTCATGGACGAACCGACAAGAGGTATTGATGTTGGTGCGAAATACGAAATTTATCAACTGATGATAGATCTTGCCAATAAAGGCAAAGGTGTCATCATGGTTTCATCAGAAATGCCTGAACTCTTAGGCGTTGCAGATAGAATCCTGGTTATGAGTAATGGCCGGTTGGCTGGTATCGTCGATACAAAAGATGTAACACAGGAAGAAATACTACGGCTATCAGCCATGTACTTATAGATAGGAGGCATCGCAAATGAGCACAATCAAAAAAGAAAATGAATCTTTATCAGAACGTTTGAAAAACTTAACTTTTGAAGATGTTCGTCAATTCATGATGGACAAGGCAATCTTCTTTATACTACTAGCACTTCTACTGGTTATTATTGCTTTATCACCAGACTTTGTATCCATTAGAAACTTTAGAAACATTCTTTCACAGGCATCAACGCGTATGATCATGGCCCTTGGTGTTGGTGGAATCATCGTACTAGGTGGTACAGACCTTTCTCTTGGTCGCCAGGTCGGTCTTGCAGCTGTAATTTCAGCATCACTGTTACAAGCTCCGGATTATGCCTACCGCATGTATCCGGACCTACCACAACTACCTATATTTGTACCAATTATTCTTGTAATGCTAATATGTGGTCTTTTAAGTATGTTCAGTGGTTTCATGGTGGCAAAGTTTAAACTGGATCCATTCATTGCAACATTGGGTATGATGGTTATTGCGTATGGTCTAAACTCAATCTATTTTGACCGCCCTCCATATGGTGCACAGCCAATCGGTGGTCTCGATCCGAAATTTGCAGGATTCGCCCAAGGATTCTTTGATGTCAACGGCTTTATAATACCGTATCTGGTTATCTATGCAGCCATTATGGTTGGTGTGGTCTGGGTACTTTGGAATAAAACAACCTTCGGTAAAACATATTTGCCATTGGTGGCAACGAAGAAGCGGCAATCGTTTCGGGTGTAAATGTTATGAAGTTTATCCTAATGACTTACCTACTAGCAGGTATGCTGTACGGACTTGGTGGCGCTCTTGAGGCCGCACGTATCGGTACAGCCACAAATAACACAGGTAACATGTACGAGCTTGATGCGATCTCTGCATGTATCGTAGGTGGATTATCCTTTGATGGTGGTATCGGTTCTATTTCCGGCATCGTCGCAGGTGTTCTGATTTTCCAGGTTATAGCCTATGGTCTATCTTTTATTGGTGTTAACCCATATTTACAGTTTATTATCAAGGGTCTTATTATCCTTGCGGCGGTTGCTATTGATAACCGTAAGCACCTTAAGAAAAAGTAAGGTATGCTTGAAGCAGCTGGCTTCATTAGACAGCCTTCTCCTCCAAAGCAACAAATATACTCCATTAAAAGGGGCTCTTCGCTAATCATTAGCGGGGAGTTCTTTTTTTAGTATATAGCGAGGGGGCTTGAATGATATTTGGCAAGTCGCTCAGTATAAAGAGTTATAAAGCGTAATTCTTTATAATTTCGGAGTATTTTTATAGTGAATGATGATGATTAAAAGTCGGAAGATGTAAAATCGTGATCTATTGATACTGTATTTCCCAAGTAAATGATAAAATTTCATTATCCCTAGTACGCCACACAAATGAGTCAAGGAGTCGTGTTATGAAAGATGTACACAGATATTTAATGTTGGATCTCAAAGAAAAATTTGTACGGGTTGATATTCAAGATATCCTTTTCGTGGAATCCTTAAATAGAACCATATTTGTGCATACAAAGGATAAGGTGTATCAACTACCGTATGTGACTTTAAAGTGTGTCGGGAGCAAACTTCCTGAAACGTGTTTTGTGCAGACACACAGGGGTTTTGTCATCAATTTGGATTGGTTGCGGTCCATCGACAAGCGGGATAATGTTTGGGTTGTTCATTTTAAGGATTACGATAAAACGGCACTTGTGAGCCGGCGGTATCGAAATGCTCTGGTTGAGAATCTTGTATTGGTTTAGGTAAAGTAAAAGTTTTAATCGGAATATTCGCACAATAATCGTGCATTCAGACGTTCAGTAACAATAAATACCTCTGATGCTTACTCTATAGTCTATATTATGAATAAATTGTAATATATACATATATTTAAGCATTGGAGGTGATTCGATGAAACTTCTCGTTAAAGGCGATAAGAAGAAAACGCTTGGTTTTTGTAATGTATGTTCTACCAACTGTTTTAATCGCTGTGCGACTCAATGTGCTTATCAAACACACTAAGTCGCCTATAGCCGAAAGGGGAAAATATGAAGCTTATCGTTAAAGGAACTGGACGTAAGGTCAACGGTTTTTGTGTGACTTGCGGTACAAATTGTTATAACCGCTGTGGCACGCAATGTCCATATAACACGTACTAGGGATGTGTATATGAAGATTATTGTTAAACCGAAACCGAGGCATTTGTTGGCTTTTTGCAATGTATGCAGTGAAAATGGCTGTGGCGAAAAGGCCTGCTCTGCAGTGTGCCAACACAACTGTTTTAGTGTATGTTTAGTGGATGCACTTCCCGGGGAATAGGAGGGTGAAATGAAGATAATCGTTTCTCCATCAAATAAGACCCAAGTCGCTTATTGCAATGGTTGTACCCAGTGTCACAACAAGTGTAATATACAGTGCGGCACGTACATATTAAACAGTATGTTCAATAGGACATAATAGGTAGGTTGCAAGTCCCATGAGACTGTAGATAAACTTCCAAATGCGTGGAAAAAGAGTGTACTTATTTTATGTACTCGGGCGGGCGCAAAGTTATCTACAGTCTTTTATGTTATTGCATACAACATATTGGAGGGGAACTATGAAGGCATCGAGATATAATATTTTTTCAGTGACAGATAAAGGGGAGGAGACTGTTTTTAACACAGTGACTTGTGCACTGGCGCAAATAGATGACTCCTTTAAAAACATATACAGAAATATAGATGACTTGGAGCCAAGTCAAGTAAGCCAAGACAAACAGGCACTTATTGAAGCCATGAAAGACGCCGGATTTCTTGTAGAAGATTATATAGATGAAAAAAAGTTGCTGAAATACCAGCACTATATGGGGAAGATGAATCAGTCCATTTTTGGTCTGACGATAGCCCCCACTCTGGCATGCAACTTTGCCTGTCCTTACTGTTATGAGGATGCAGGCATGGGCGCCATGACAAAAGAGGTTCAAGACGCTCTTATTGAAAATGTTGAAAAGATGGCCAGCAGAGGCAGGGATATTGAAATCACTTGGTATGGGGGAGAACCCCTCATGGCCCTAGACATAATTGAACGACTGTCTCTTTCTTTTATGGAGATCTGCAAGACCTATAAAAGAAAGTATAGTGCGTTCATAGTCACCAATGGTTATGGCATAAATGCTTCTGTTATAGAGAGACTAAAAAAATATAAAATCACAGGGCTCAGATTACCCTTGATGGAGGTCCAAAAACCCATAATGAAAGACGGATATTAAAAGGCACGGGCGGTTCCACCTTTGATAGGGTGCTTATGAACACCAAGCATCTCAAAGAGGAAGGATTGAATGTCAACATTAGGATCAATGTTGATAGGACAAATTTTTCAGAGGTTCACGACCTTGTAGATATATTAATTCATAATGGTCTGCAAGATTTGCCGACTGGCCTGGGGCATGTAACAGCCTACACCGAGGTATGCAGTTCCGTTGCAGAGTCCTGTCTGGATATGGAAGAGTACGCGGCTCTTAACAATGATTTTCAAAAGCTTTTATATGACAAAGGCATGCTTGCTCACATTTATCCCTACTATCCAGGGGTCAAAGCCAATTACTGCTGTGCAGATACCCTAGGCGCCTTTGTTGTCGATCCTGAAGGTCATATGTACAAGTGCTGGAATGATGTTGGATATCCAGAAAAGGCTGTTTCCATGATTCAAAGCTTTGATGCACCAGATGAGAAAATGTTCCACTTGGGACTGGATTACTTGATGTGGACCCCTTTTGACCACGACAAGTGTCAGGACTGCAAGTACCTACCCATTTGTATGGGAGGGTGCCCATATAAAGGCATGGCCGCTGGAGGAGAGCCTGACTGCGAAAAGTGGAAATACAATATCAAGGACATTATAGAAATAACATGTGATAACAATCCAGAAGGCGTTCAGTGATGCTGGCGTTTTACCTCATGAAAAATGAAAGGGATGCTTACGATGAAGATTGCCGTATGTGGTTGGAGTCAAAGCATTCATGTGATTTAGATTTTGTACTGTCAAAATATGAAGCATTTAAGTATTTTTTTCGTATAGACATGTCCATAAAAATCTTTCTTGTGGACGAGGGAAACAAGTGGCAACCTATGCAAAAAGACTTGGACCTGCCTGACTGGGTCTGTGCCTTTTCTTTTGAAGACAAGGTGGTTATGAAAACACCGGATTTATGGATGTCGAACAATGTGGGCACCTTTGAAGAGACCCTTGTCCATGAAATGGTTCATTGTTTTATAGCGGGCGCATGCCAAAAGCCACTTCCTATATGGCTCACAGAAGGTCTTGCCATATATTTATCTGGACAAGATCAGTATTATGGAAAAAGATCAACAAAAGGCCTTTGCATGGAAGACCTAACCTATGAAGATACGGCATTGTATGACTTATCCATAAGTCGACTTATGGAAATGTTAAAAACTCAGGATATAGGTGGTATTATAAGGGACTGCATTTCAGGAGGTGTAGAAGGTGAAATTAAACATTCGAAAAGCGGAGGAAGCAGATATTAGTGAACTGGTTGCGCTCTGGGCAGATCTCAATCAAGATCAGATTAGTTCAGATCCCTACTATGAGGGTGCCTTAGAGTTTTCTGGGGGAGAGGACCAGTACAAACATGCCTTGTCAAATGATAAATGCGCGGTCTTTGTCGGAGAAGTAGAAGGCCAGATTATTGGTTATATTGAAGTGTGGATACATGAACCTGACTTTTATTTTTATGCGGCAAAATACGGTTATATTCTCCATTTCTTTGTCAAAGAGGGCTATAGAAATGCCACATCGGCTTATAAGTTTTATATGGCAGCCCAAAACTATGCTGAGGAAGTTGGCGTCCGGTATTTAACAGCCGATGTGTTTGAGCACAATCAGCGTGTTATTAAACTCCTTGAATTTGTAGGTCTCAAACCTTATAGATACCGTCTTGTTAAGGATTTAGAGGATGTGAAAGCATGAAAATGCCCGTTATAAGACAAATACTTGACTATATAAGACCCTATTATAAACAGCAGGTGCTGGGCCTTTTCTTTACAGTCCTATACAGCACAACCCTCTTTTTAACCCCTCTTATTTCAAAGCATCTCATTGACAATGTCATAGGGACAGATTCCATTGAGGCTATAGTGACCGGAATACTTCTATTTTGCCTTGTTTGTTTGGCCCAGCCGATTACGTCATATATTAAAGACGCTCTTTTTGTCCGAGTTGGGGAAAAAACGACCTATGACATTAGAAACCGCATGTTTAAGGGCATCCTATATGCACCTATGCGAAAGATTGAAAGTAAGACAAGTGGCGAAGTGGTCTCAAGAATAAGCCAAGACGGCATGATGGCTGGTCGTATTATTTCAGAACTGGCTGTAGGTATTATTAAAAATATACTCATTTGTATGATGATCGTGGTGGGGCTTCTCATGCTCAGCCCCATATTGTCCAGTCTATCCATTGGTCTTTTCCTGCTCTCTATGCTGGTGACCTCAAAGATGAGTCGGGCCTTTGAAGTCATACAAGAAGACGTACAAAAGGGTCATGATGCCATGTGCAAGGATGTAGACGACCTGGTCACAACAGCGCCCCTTGTTAAAGGATATGGCTTGGAAGTGAAATTTGAACAGGCCTTCAGTCAAGTCCTTGGCGAGGTGAAAGAAATCAATACAAGAGCCATGCTTCATAATGCCAGAATACAAAATATTTCGAGTGCCATTATGGTTGTAATACTCTGCATCTTATATGGCGGTGGCAGTGTCATGGTTTTATATGGTGAAATGACCATAGGTACAGTTATAGGGCTGGGCTTATATTTTCAACTGCTCACTCAGCCAGTCTATGAGCTTGTACAACAAAAGGCTGCCATTCATAAGGCTGTCCCCATACTAAGACGTATAAAGGCTTATGAGAATATTGAACCTGAGGAGAAAATAGGTGATAAGTCAATTGACTTTGACGGCTTTACTTCAAGAGGAGGTCTGTCTCTAAAAAACATCAGCTTCACCTATGATAAGAGTCCAGTTATAGAAAACTTATCTTTGGATTTACCTGATAAGGGGCTTATTGTCATTGAAGGGACATCTGGCTGTGGCAAGACCACCTTGCTGAATATTATAAGTGGATTGTATGGCCCGGAAAGGGGTCATATAGAAGTGGCAAATGGTCAAGAACCCCAAAGGTTGGGGCTGAAAATGTTAAGACAGCAGACAGCTTATGTCCAGCAGCAAGCCAAGGTATACCCTTGTATAAAAAATAAACTGAGTGAAAATAAAGAGATCCTAAGTCAGCGAGAGAGACATTTTGTAGAAGCCCTTGAGAAGAGCTTTCTCATATCGGCAGAGTCAAGCACCTATTCTGGCGGTGAGATGCAGAGGCAAAGCCTTATAAGTGCTGTTTATAAACAGGTTCCCATATGGTTTTAGATGAACCTCTTTCAGCCCTTGACCAGAGGAACAAGGACCTGATCGTGTCACATATCAAGGCCCTAAAGACAGACAAGCTCATCATTGTTGCTGCCCATGATCCAGTGTGGCAGGACCATGCAGATCTTGTTTTCAAAATGCAGAGTCCTGGTGCAATGACTTGCGTTCGAAATAGAACCGCATCTTAAAAAGTGCATAGACACACAAAAATAACCCTACTGATTCAGCCGGGTTATTTTTGCGTGTGAGTATTAAGGGATGTGAGAAAGAAATTTGCTGTCGGAGGTCCGACACCAAAGAATCTTACAAGTTTAAACCGTGAGTGACAGCTCCCCAGAAAATGAATAGTCCACCAATACCAATTAAGATATTGAGCAGGCCAGCCACCTTAATGAACTCAGGCTTGATTCCCCAAAGGGCGATAACAAGTGAAATCATTAGTAGGATGATGAGTCCAAGCACGGTGCCAAGTGGCCAAACCAGGCCAAGTTGGAATGCTATATATGTTAAAAAAGCAGTTATGATACCAACAGCACCACAAAAGTTTCCTAACATTTTGTTGTCGCCGCCATACCGGAAGTGATTGGCAGCCACAAGCCAAAAGAAGCCATAAAGACCAAAGATTGTTGCAAGGAATGTTGATTTAACACCTGCAAAACCAAACATAGACATCATGATAGCTGTTAACACTTGAGTGACGCCGCCAAACCAAAATGCGACATAAGACACTTCGCGTGATATTTTGTCGTGGTCGCCGCCTTTTGTGCCAATGCCTAACTGCTCCAGCCCAAACACAAAAACAGTAACGACCAGCCCGAGAACGCCTATGGCCTCAGGATTGAATGGATTCATTGATTGGTTCCCCCTTAGAATGTTCTATAAGCCCTAATCGAATTTTCTTGTCTGTGTCACTGCCCCTACAGTGTGTTCAAAAAACAAAAAACGGCAATTGAGTTTATAAATAAACTCAGTTGCCGTTTAATATCTACTTGAAAGTGCTGGGTAAGCACCGGATAGACATTTGACAAAGAAATCGATTTCCTAGTTAAAGTATAAGGTATGAAGACTTTCATTGCAAGATGTTTCATGATAAATTTCTGTCAATTTCGACAATTTCCACCCTTTAAGCAAAATTGCCATCATCAGAAAGAATTTCTTCAAGGGCATCTATGGCCGACTGTACGTCTTCAAGGGTTGTGGTAAAGCCTAGACTCAGACGGATTGTCCCTTGGGGGAATGTCCCCATGGTTTTATGGGCTGATGGGGCACAGTGCATACCACACCGATTGTTTATACCATATTTAGACGTTAGTGTATGAGAGACCATGGCACTGTCGTGATTTGGTGTATCAAATGACACAACAGCCGTTCGTCGATCGATATTAGAGCTTCCGATCACTTGAATGTTTGTATTTTGTTTGAGGCCATCCATAAGGATTTTGGTCAGTTGCATTTCATGTGCCCGAATTTCATCCATGCCCTTGTCCTTAATGAAGGTGAGGGCAGCGTGTAGACCTATTATCCCCACCGTATTAGGCGTTCCGGATTCAAACTTATCAGGCAAATAACGAGGTTGTTTCTCAGAATCTGACCGACTGCCTGTTCCACCCTGAATGAAGGAATTGACCTGGTCAGCAAAGTCATCTGTGATCACAAAACCGCCGATGCCTTGAGGGCCCAGCAGACTTTTATGTCCTGTGAATGCGATGGCATCTGCATTAAGTGTTTTCATGTTGACTGGTGCAAATCCAGCTGTCTGAGCGGCATCAACAATAAACCTAAGATTGTGCGCCTTTGCAAATTCTCCTACGGGTTCAAGGTCAAGAAGTGTTCCAAAAACATTGGAAGCATGCATCATGGCAATCAACTTTGTGCCTGGCTCCAAGGCTTTTTCCAAATCCTCTTGATCGAAAACGCCGTCTGTGTTTGGCGTGACACGGGTGAAAGTAACTCCTAAGGCTTCCATTTCAACAAGAGGACGCATCATGGCATTGTGTTCAAGTGATGATACAATGACGTGGTCTCCTTTTTTCAAGAATCCATGCAGGAGCACATTGAGACTTTCAGTGATGTTTTTGGTGAATATAACATTTTTAGAATCTTCAGCACCAAACATGTCAGCCAAGAGTTCGCGGGTATCATAAACGATCCCCTCTGTTTCAAATGCTTCAGCATAGGCACCACGGCCAACGCTTGTTCCAATATTCAATATATAGTTATTAATGGCTTTGGCAACACCAGGGGCCTTTGGAAAAGATGTTGCGCCATTGTCTAAGTAAATTCTCTTCATACCAGTCTCCTATTTTGTAGTTGGTCTAGATAACAATATCATTTTACCACCGGAACAGGCGCTTGCAAAATCAGTGATCTTGGCTTATAGAGCACAGCAGGAAGCATTTTTAGGGCATAAAACCTTATATAGACCACGGTAAAGACCCTTTATGGGGATTTTCTAAGTCGCTTGTTTGAAAATAGATTATAATAGAGACAAAAGAAAACATATCTATATCTATAGAAAATATTTATCAAATTTATCTTTGTTATAAAAAAAAAGGAATGTTAAAATGCTAGGAATTTTAGGCGAGCAAGCAGACAAGGTCTGTCATCAAATATATAATACATGTTCGGAGCTGGAGTTTATCAAACTCCCCAAGCATAAAAATCTACATGAAGCGGTAGAGGCACATGCTGATATGCTATGCTTCACACTTGGAAACAAGTTGGTCGTGGCGCCAATTCTTTACGATCCACTCGTGGAGAGTTTTAAAAATGAAGGATCAAAGTTAGAGTTTCATACATCAAGGGGTCTGGAAGAGGTTCATGTCTACAGGCGGAACAAGCAGGGGTATGTAAGTATAATAAAAGGGGCCAGTGCCTTAAGTGCCAAGTATCCAAGCAATATTGCTTACAATGTGGCCTTGGTTGGAAAGTATGCCCTCCATAACACCAAGTATACGGACACAATTGTAAAAAAGATGTTAAAAGAGGCTGGTTATGAGTGCCTTCACACCAAACAAGGGTATACGAATTGCATGTGTCTGGTCGTAAATGACAAGGCCGTAATTACCTCAGACGCAGGTATAGCAAAAGTATTAAAACAACATGGCGTGGATGTTTTGTTGATCCACCAGGGGCATATTGACTTGCCAGGTTTGAACTATGGATTTATAGGCGGGGCTTCTTTCAGAGTGAGAGACTGCGTTTACTTTGTTGGAAACATTATGACCCATCCGCAAGGCCAAGAGATGATAGACTTTATAAGTGCCCACCAAGTGAGATACAAATGTATTGGGACGAGTGGATTATTAGATATAGGAAGTCTTCGTTTCTTAAAGACACTCTAAAGAAATAAGACGCTCAAAGAAAATAAGACACTCAAAGAAAACCAGCAGTGGAGGATATTATATGGAGAAACAGTTTTCGTCACACATAGGCTACTATATACAGGAGATTGCTAGAAAGTCAGCTGTGACATTAAATGAAAAACTCGGTGAACTTGATTTAACATATGCCCAGTTTCGGGTCTTAAATACCTTGTGGAAAAAGGGGACACTCACGCAAAAGGAGATCTTAGTCTACATTTGTGTGAAACCATCGACTTTAACAGGGCTCACTGATCAACTTGTTAAAAAAAGGGCTTGCTGAAAGACTGAAAAGTAGAAAATGACAGACGGGCTAAAAAAAATTGCTCTGACAGACAAGGGACAGTCTTTAAGGGAGCCTGCCATGCAAGTTATCGATGATTTTGAAAAGGAAAGCACCCGTCATATACCAGATGAACTGAGAAAATCTATTCTTCAGGCCTTAAAAGCCATGGATGAAGCCCTAGCATGTCGACTGGATGTCCAGTGAATTCTATATGAGACTATTTTATGACGATATATATATTTAGCCCCCTAAATAAATTCTTGAATATTTAGGGGCTAAATATATAATGTGACTAAGTTGAAATGAGCCACTATTAAATTTCGGAGGTGACCACATGCTGACAAGAGAACAAGCTGAAAAGCTTGATAGAAATGACCCTATCGGGGGGATGCGAGACAGGTTTTACATCAATAATGGTGAGTTGTATATGGATGGAAATTCTTTGGGACTTATGTCAAAAGACGCGAAAGAATATATTGACACAAGTCTTGAAGATTGGAAGAAACTAGGGATAAGAGGTTGGATGGAAGCTGACCAGAACTGGTTTTACATGGCTGAGAGACTTTCCAAGTGCCAAGCCCCTCTCATGGGCGCCAAACCAGAGGAAATCACGATACATAGCTCGACAACCCTTAATTTACACTTGCTTTTGGCAACCTTCTACAAGCCTGTTGGGCAGAGGAGAAAAATTCTTGTAGACAGCTTAAACTTTCCGACAGATATCTATGCGGTGCGTAGCTTTCTAGAACAAGCGGGTCTTGATCCAGAAGACCATATGGTTTTTGTCTCCAGTGAAGATGGTTTAACCTTAAGCGAAGACAATATTGTATCAAATTTGAGTGAAGAGGTGGCTCTGGTTCTTTTACCGGGTGTTTTGTATAGAAGTGGACAGCTTTTAGACATGAAAACTCTAGTCAAGGCGGCCCATGCATGTGGTGCCTACATTGGACTGGATTTGTCTCATTCAGCAGGGGCAGTGGAACATAACCTTCATGAATGGGGTGTGGATTTTGCCTTCTGGTGTAATTATAAATACTTTAATGGGGGACCAGGAGCAGCCGCTAGCTTATTTGTCCATGAAATGCATTTGAAAAATGGACCGGCTTTGGCGGGCTGGTTCGGTTACAGGAAAGACAAGCAGTTCAACCTAGCCTTAAATTTTGAAGCTTCGACCACGGCGTCTGCTTGGGAAGTTGGGACACCACACATCCTAAGTATGGCTGGTCTCATGGGGGCTTTCAAGCAGTTTGAAACATGTGGTATGGCAGCCTTAAGAGAAAAGTCTATCTTACTGACCCAAAGTCTGATAGAGCTCATTGATGAGCGTTTGGGTGTCTATGACTTTTCAGTGGGTTCACCAAGAAATCCTGAGAAACGGGGTGGGCATGTTGCCCTTGTTCATAAGGAAGCTGCCCGGATAAACGAGGCCATGAAAGAAGCAGGGATAATTCCTGATTATAGGGAACCAAATATTATTCGTCTTGCACCTGTTCCCCTGTATACAAGATTTGTAGACGTGGTGGATTTGGTGGACCGAATAGAAAAAATAATGGAGACAGGGGCCCACCTTAAGTTTGAAAACAAACGGGGCGTGGTGGCTTGATTCAATAGAATGTGTTATAATCTTCCTCGGTAAATTTATAAAATGACCAAGACACAAAACTATTTTATAAGAGAGGGAAGTTATGCTGAAATTATTCATACTTGCAACGGTCGGAGCCCTCATTGGCTGGACGACAAATGTTATAGCTATAAAACTGCTTTTTAGACCCATTGAACCAGTCCGTATTCCACTGACAAAACTGACCTTGCAAGGTCTTATGCCGAAACGTAAGAAAGAAATCGCCAAGAACATCGGTGAGACTGTTGAAAATGAACTGATTTCTATTGAAGAGATCATCGATAAAATGATAGAAGGCTCTGACAAGACCATGATCATTGAAGCGCTTAAAAAGAGAATCATGGAGCTGGCTGAAATGAAAATGCCTCCCTTTGTGCCCTCAGCAATGAAAGGGATGATTATGAGTTTCATTGGTGACACCATTGATGAAAACGCAGATGAAATGATCAATGAAATCAGTGAAAAAATCGTCCATGAAGCCACAGAAAAGGTGAGTATTGCCTGATCATTGAAGAGAAGATCAATGCTTTTCCATTTGAAAAATTAGAAGAAATAATTTTGAGCATTGCCAAAAAAGAACTTAAGCATATTGAGTACCTGGGCGGTTTGATCGGTTTTGTTATAGGGGTCGTTCAAGGGCTGATCATTCTTTATATATAATCTTATGAAGAACCTGGGATCATTATAAGAACATTAAAATACAAAAGCCGTTCAGTCCTGTGACTATTACAGACTTGAACGGCTTTTTTAGGCGTATTCAAATGTGGTGTATGAAGAATGGAGCAAGTCCACCGCAAGGGTTGGAAAGGCCATTAGTCTGAGGCCACTTGACCATGCTCGATCCAGTCGATAACAGGATCAATATCAGCTTGAATGTGCTTTGCGTAAAGTGGAAGGGAAATATCTGGTTGAAGGGGGTGGTCGGTTGGCGCTTCTGAACCAGCGTACTCAAGTTTGAACCCACTTATACCAGCATGAATGGGTAGGTGTTCAAAAACATATGAACCAGAGGCATAAAAAATCCAGATTGTTGGCAACCGGTTGGCCGATGACCGTACCCAAATTATTCTCTTTCACTGTGGCTGCAAAAATTGTCGGAGCACTAATTGTGTAGTTGCTGATGGCCACATATAAATTATCTACAGAAATTGGGTCGTAGTGTTTTGTTACAACCACTGTTTCTGCTTGTTGATAGGCTTCTTTATAAAATCCAGGATATGGCGTTTTATATGTGTCTACACCAATTGCAGAGAGGATGGTATCTGTAATGTAATATTCATCCATGCCCCCTACGCTTTGTCTGACATCAATAAGCAAGTTTTGAGGTTGCATGACCCGGTATTCGTCCATAAATGCAGCCCAGACCTTTTCAAATTCAGAGACATTCATATAATTTTTTATGACAAACTGGCCTGTGGATGAAGCCTGATCAAAGTGATAGGCATAGTTGTCCTCCATAGGGAATTTGTATCGCCCCAGAGTAAGGCTGGATAATGTCTCTTGTCCCCTTCCACTAATGAACTCCAATTGAACAGTATCATTAGGACCTAGTAAACCTAAATGTTCTAAGTAGTTTTGGGTGTATAAATGGTTTGAAATGATACCGCCGTAAAGGACATTATCAAGCCCTTGTGGACTCACGCTTTTTAGGGCCTCTAAAACATCAGAAACAGACTTTCCATTTATTTTTTTGACAAGACTGCCCTTTGGAATCAAAGCGTGATCATCTGCTGTGACAAGACCATCCGAAGTGAATTTGAAACGGACAGGTAGAGTTCTTTGGTCAGTGGTCATGTTTACATGAGTGTGTTCATCTCCAAGTTTTGAAACAATTTTCTTAAGGGCCCAAACAAGATCCTCTGGGCTTGTATCTTTTGTAAGAGACTGACGCAGGCTTGCGAAGTCATCAATGATTTCCTGTTTGATTTGCATATTTTTTAAACGGACCCGCTCATTATCTTGCTTGACGGCGTCCAGACTTTCAGTTTGAAGCATGGGATGCGTTTGCATGAGTGTGGCCTGGAAATTGATCAGATCATTTGTCATTTCTCCAACAGAGACTTGCCTTTCTTCCTGATTGATTATGGAGCATCCTCCCAGCAGAACTGTACTGAGAAGAATAAGGTATAGAATATGGCGTAGTTTAGCTTTTTTATCTGTCATGGTTATGTCCCCCTTCTTCATATCATACCCACTTTATACCATTATACTTGTATTCAATGTCATCGTGCAATTGCCAACTTGAAAATTTACTGAATTTATTGACAATATAAACAAATAGGCATAATATAATTATTAATATGACGCTAGGTCATAATTCAAAACGAACACATGGCAGTGAGGGAGACAAGTAATGTGGCCGGGTAACCGAAGAGAGGAATGTCGTAGGCTGAAAACATTCTGTTACAAGCTATATGAAAACCACTCCTGAGCCTTGACTGATTAACCCTATTTGTGAAAGGTCAACGTAGAGCTGCGTTAAAGCCAATAAAGCTGAAGTGCTTCCTGCACTTAAGTTGGGTGGAACCGCGATAGCCTCGTCCCAATGTATCCAGATGGATATGTTGTGTGATGGGCTTTTTTATTTGAAATTTTGCAAGCGACAAGTACAGTATGAAGGAGGGAAAGATATGAGCATGATTAAAATCACTCTAAAAGATGGATCTGTCCGCGAGGTGGAAAAGGGAACGACAATATACGAACTGGCTAAGAGCATTAGTGGACGTCTTGCCAAAGAAGCTGTTGTTGGGGAAGTAAATGGTAAGACAGTGGATTTGACATACCCTTTAAATGAAGATGCAGAGGTTAACATTTTGAAGTTTGATGATGACGAAGGCGCCCACGCCTTTAGACATACAAGCTCTCACATACTCGCCCAAGCTGTTCAACGTCTGTTTCCAGGCACAAAGCTGGCCATAGGTCCGGCTATAGACAATGGCTTCTATTACGATTTCGATTCTGAACACGTATTTACTCCAGACGATCTTGAAAAAATTGAAGCGGAAATGAAAAAAATCATAAAAGAGGATTTGGAACTGGAGCGCTTTGAATTGCCAAGGGATCAGGCTCTCGATTTTGTTAAGGAAAAAGGAGAAGCGTATAAAGTTGAGCTCATAAATGATCTGCCTGAAGACTCTGTTATTTCATTTTATAAACAAGGGGAGTTCACAGATTTATGTGCAGGTTGTCACGTGACAAGCACAAAGCAGGTTAAGGCTATAAAACTTCTTTCAGTGGCAGGGGCTTACTGGAAGGGCGATGAAAAAAAACAAAATGCTCCAGAGAATTTATGGAACATCCTTCCCAAAGGCCAAACTATTAAATGAGCACCTAGAAATGCTTGAAGAAGCCAAAAAAAGAGACCATAGAAAAATCGGTAAGGAACTAAAGCTGTTTGCCCTTCGTGAAGAGGGACCAGGCTTCCCATTCTTTTTACCAAACGGTATGATTGTCAAAAATGAGCTCATGGACTACTGGAGACAGGTCCATAATGCCGCTGGCTATGTGGAAGTGGAAACACCACTTATAATGAATAGAAAGCTATGGGAGACATCGGGACACTGGTATCACTACAAAGAAAATATGTACACTGTGGAAATTGATGAGGAAGACTATGCCATCAAGCCGATGAACTGTCCAGGTGGTATGCTTGTTTACGGCATGGAGATGCGGTCCTATAGAGATTTCCCACTCCGTATTGGGGAAGTTGGAAGGGTTCATAGACATGAGCTTTCAGGGGCGCTACATGGTCTCATGCGTGTACGAGCCTTCACACAGGATGACGCCCATATATTTATGTTGCCAGAGCAGATTAAAGATGAAATCAAAAATGTGGCAACACTTATTGATGAAGTTTATGCCAAATTTGGCTTTAAGTATAATGTGGAATTATCCACAAGACCTGAAAAGTCTATGGGGTCAGATGATGAATGGGATATGGCAGAGTCTGCCCTTCAAGGCGCCCTCGATGAACTGGGTCTAGATTATAAACTTAACGAAGGGGACGGTGCTTTTTACGGACCTAAAATAGATTTCCATTTGATTGATTGTCTGGGCAGGTCGTGGCAATGTGGTACAATTCAGCTTGATATGCAGTTGCCACAGAGATTTGAGCTCAATTATATAGGTGCAGATGGTGAAAAGCACAAACCAATTGTTATTCATAGGGTTGTATATGGATCTATCGAACGCTTCATAGGCATCCTTATTGAACATTATGCAGGAAAGTTTCCAACATGGCTGGCACCTGTACAAGTCAAAATTCTACCAATAGCGGACAGGCATGCAGACTACGCCTATGAGCTCAAGGCTCAAATGCAAAAAGCGGGCATTCGCGTTGAAGTGGATGATAGAAGTGAGAAAATAGGCTATAAGATCCGTGAAGCTCAACTTCAAAAGAATCCGTATATGCTTATACTTGGGGACAAAGAAGTGGAAGAGAAATCAATCTCCGTGAGATCAAGGGATAAAGGGGAACTGGGGGCTCAAAACTTCGAGACATTTGTGGACTCAGTGAAAAAAGAAATAGCCAGTCGAGAGAATTGTTTATAAAAATAAAAAAAGTGTTGACAGAAACCCTCAGCAAATATATACTATATCCGTTGCTGCTGATGATGATTAACTTGACAGAGTTGGTTTGAAGTGGTAACATTGTTGAGGTACAGTTAAAAAAAGTGAATGCATCAAGATGGAATCCGTTCCCACCATACAACAATTGAGTTCGTATGGTAACGCATTATTTTTAATGAAGGCAACAAAATGCCTATATTATGATGATTGCAAGCGGATTTTATAATCCGCTTTTTTTTAATGCACAGATGACAATAAGTTCGTTGTATAGGAGGTGTACCTTATCAGAAATCGAGATCCGAGACAAGCTGGTAAAGGCCAAAAGAAAACAGAAATCAATGAAATGATTCGCGATCGTGAAATACGTGTTATTGATCAGAATGGTGAACAGCTTGGTATGATGTCTTCAAGAGACGCATACAAACTTGCACAGGAAAGTAAGCTAGATCTAGTAAAGATTGCACCACAGGCTAAACCGCCAGTGTGTAAAATCATGGACTACGGCAAGCACAAGTACGAGATGCAAAAGAAAGAAAAAGAAGCTAAGAAAAAGCAAAAAACAAATTCAAATCAAAAGAAGTGCGACTAAGCCTGAATATCGAACAGCATGACCTTGAAACAAAGGCAAACAATGCTAGAAAGTTTCTAAGTAAGGGAGATAAAGTTAAAGTCTCTCTAAGATTTAAGGGCCGTGAAATGGGTCACACAAGACTTGGTTATGATGTGTTCAATAAATTTGCTGAGACAATTGCTGAAGAAGGTAAGATGGAGGGTCGACCTAAATTGGAAGGCCGCCAAATGATCGTATTCTTTGTACCAGCTCAAAAATAATTTATTCGTCTATTGAAAGGAGGAGCAGTCATGCCTAAGATGAAAACGCACAGAGGTGCTGCTAAAAGAGTTAAATTAACTGCCAAAGGTGGTTTAAAAAGAGGTCACGCTTACACAAGCCATATCCTTACTAAGAAGTCACCAAAGAGAAAGAGAAATCTAAGAAAATCTTCTATGGTTTCTAAAGGCGATATGAAGAGAGTACGTAAGCTACTTCCATACCTGTAAAATAAACTACCGAAGGAGGTTAAACCATGAGAATTAAAGGTGCGGTTAACGCAAAGAAAAAGCATAAGAAAGTTCTAAAACTAGCTAAAGGTTTCTACGGCGCAAAGAGCAAAATCTTCAGATGTGCTCAACCAGCTGTTATGAGATCTCTACGTTCAGCATACATTGGTCGTAAACTTAAGAAGAGAGATTTCAGAAGACTTTGGATCGCTCGTATCAACGCTGCTACAAGAATGCATGATCTATCTTACTCAAAGTTCATGCACGGCCTAAAGCTAGCTGAGATCGACATCAACAGAAAGATGCTTTCTGAAATGGCTATCCATGACCCAGAAGGTTTCGCTAAGCTTGTTGAAGCTGCAAAAGCTAAGCTAAGTGCATAATTATAATGTATATTAAACCCACTCTTCGGAGTGGGTTTTTTCGACTATTTAGACTAAAGTAAGAACTGGCGTCATGAAAACGTCCATGTTTGAGCGTGAAACAGAGGATGAAAATGCGTTTTAAGCAAATCATAAGACTGATAAGCATGGGGCTTTATTTTTGTGATTTTATCATCGATGATGGTTATTGTTTTGCCGGAAAAGTATACGACAGATAGCCGTACAGATGTTACAGTTATAAACCTTGAAGGCTTCAAGCCAAACTGGAGTTTGGAAGGCTTTTCAAGGTGGACCAAAAAGACCTTGTCAAGCGCAGGCAAGCGTCTTGATTTAGACCTTGATTTAGACGGCCTTTTAGGGGGCGTGACTGATAGTGAAAGCCTGCAAGGGGTTGATAATGATCAGATTCAAGAGTTGGATCTCAACTTGGCCACCTATGACTTAACCACATATTATAAAAGTGCATCAGGTAAAACCGGTCAGGCCCTTAAAGTGGCTTTAAACGATATTATAGATAACCATGAAGAACTGTCCTATAAAGAAGTTTGGGACGCATTAAAAGTGATTGATGAAGACCCCTTGAATGAAAACAACGTGATTTTGATTTATACGGGGAAGTCTGTTCCGAAATCGTCAAATGGAACAGGGCGCGACGACTGGAACAGAGAACATGTCTGGGCAAAATCTCATGGAGATTTCGGCACACGCCTTGGGGCGGGAACGGATCTGCATCATATTAAGCCGGCTGATGTGACTGTGAATTCCAGTCGTAACAACAAAAATTTTGATGACAGTGATGCACCCCATCATGAAGCCCTTTTGTGCCGTCATGATTCAGACTCCTTTGAACCAAGGGATTCTGTCAAGGGGGATGTGTCCAGAATGATTTTCTATATGGCTGTACGCTATGAAGGAGAACATGGGGATCCTGACTTGGAGTTGGTAGAGTATATGAACGAAACCAAATCTCCCCATCATGGCAAGTTGTCCACCCTTCTATTGTGGCATAAAGAGGATCCTGTCAGCGATTTTGAGCGCAGAAGAAACAACTTGATATATGAAAAGTATCAAGGCAACCGCAATCCATTTATTGACCATCCTGAATGGGTGGAAGAAATTTGGGGACAAGCTTCATAAAGCAAGAACATGGAAATCCACCATAACAAGACAAAACCGCTTAAATCATGTATTATAATACGTGATTTAAGCGGTTTTTTTATGCGTTTATCTATCGAAATTTCTTGTAAGGACTTATCCTTCTTTTACTATCATGCTAAATCGGTTTCTTATATAATAGTTGTTACTTACTATAATAGTTGTTATTTAAGCATGGATTCAAGGAACCAAAGATTCTTGGCATAGTCTGCAACATGGTCTTCAAATAGAGCAACTGTAACAAAGTCATTGTCTTCGTCAGCGAGATTACGAATCTCAGTGGCTAAGGTTTTCATATGTTCAAGGTCAGACTTAACAATTTCAAGAACTTCTTTTCTAGCAAATGCTTTCGGTTCCACTTCATCAATGGTTGCAGCTTCAATATAAGCTTTCGTTGTTGCAAGTGGCATGTGTCCGAGAATTTTAATTTGTTCAGCCACATCATCGAATTTTGCAAAAGCATCATCATAAAGTTCTTCCGTAAATTTATGGACAGGCATGAACTGCACGCCGATGACATTCCAGTGTAGGTTGTGAAGCTTATTGTTTAAAATAGATAGGTTTGCAACATATGTGTTCATTTGATTAATCTTTTTCATAATTTCCTCCATTCGATTGATTTTAGTTTAACTTTGTAATCATTACATTTTTATCTTGACTACATAATATGATATAATGATAAAAAATGAAAGAAACAATTTTGTTTCTTACAAGATGAGCCACCATGTTTCGTGATGTAAAATTAAACTTCACATGAAGCAGAGTGTACATAATATTTAGATTGGATTGGTGTCATAAGGAGGCTGAAATGAAGCATATGAGTGAAGGCTTTGAACTTATCCATGAACTGGTCAAGCATAGATGGATACCAGAAATCATTGGATCGATTGCCAGCGGACATGAAAACTACAGTGATATACTAGAGGATCATGAGTTCTTAAGCCGAACTGAGCTCAACCGAAAATTGTCCCTGCTACTGGAAAAAAAACGTTGTTGAAAAAGAGGTCTTAGAGAATAGATCTTACTATAAACTCTTGGAATTCGGCGAAGATTTAGAGCATATATTTAAGCATTTTGCTGATATAGGGAGTAAATATATATGAAAATATTGGGTATACTTCGAAATATAACTATGATCTGGATATATGGGAGACAGTATTTTCATTAGCAGAAATAATAGAGGACTATATTTAGGAGGACCATATGAAACATTGTTACAAATGTAAGTTGGTTTATGACGAGCATGCAAAGAAGTGTGATAGATGTGAAGGTCACTTGACTCATTACGAGCCAGGACATGACATTGACGATATGAATATTGTCTTTCCTGAAGGTGCAAAGTGGGTCATTCTAGAAACATTAGTGGAAGAGTATGTGGCCCAGTCCCATGTGGACTATTTGAAATCACGCCATATTCCTGCCCTAAAAGTTATCAATCAAAAAGGGGTGCTGTCAGAAATTTATCTTGGCAAGTCCGTTTTTGGATATGATGTTTTCGTGCCAGAAAAGATTTTTGATGAAGCCAAAGAAAAGTTGGAGGCATACTTAGAAGCGCCTTATGAGCCTGAAAATTTTGAGGATGATGAAGATGCCGACAAGTTATGATCCAAATGAGGATTATAGGGAGATAGAGAACAAAGACCTTCAACAAGTAAAATATGAATCAATAAAAATGAAATGGGCAGTGAGACCTTCACCAATCAAATTTGGTGGAAGGACTTCTTATTCGGTGTAGGCGGGTGCCTCATAGTATACTATGCCAACAAACAGTTTCTTGCGACCTATCATCTGGATGGATATCCCTATAAAATGCTGTGGGCAGTCCTCCATCCCATAGGTTTAATTATGGGCATAAGGTTGCCTATTGGTCTATATAAATTAAGCAAACGATTGAGAGGACGTTAAAGACCCTACTGAGGAGTGGGGTTCTTTTATAGAGTAGACAAGAGGGGAGGGCTGTGAAGTGGAATACACATTAAAAGAAATGCAGAAAATCATTGCTGATATTTTTTCAAGTCCTCTTTGCAGAATTGTTCCCATAGGAAACCACGATTTAAATAGGCACTTGGTATACAAGGTCATGCTCCCAGAAGATACTTATGTGGTCAAATTTTATTACAAATGGAACAGACGTAACCGGGAAATTGCCGCCCACAAAGTCCTTGAATCAATAACAGATGTGAAAATTCCAAAGATGATCAATTACGGGACTCTGGAAGATGGCAGGGAGTGGATGGCCTATGAGTTTGTTGAAGGTCACATGATGGAAGACATTCAACCTGACCTTGACGCTTATGAAATGGACAGACTCTTTGAGGAAATGGGAGAGCAACTGGGGAAAATTCATAGTGCAAAACAATTCAATTATTTTGGTGACTGGGACCAAAACGGCAATAGAATTCATGATGTCATCAGTTTTAAGCACTGTTTTATCAGGCGGCAAGAGTCCCATGTACAAACCATGAGAAAATTTGCATTGCCTGAAAAAAGAATGTTAGAATCAGCCATTTCCCTTATGCGAGAACTCTACTGCATTCTCGATCCCGTTCATGAGTCAAGACTTTGTCACAGGGATTTTGATGGTCGAAATATCCTTATTGTGAAAGGCCGTCACAGGTGGGAAATCAGTGCTATTATTGACTTTGAGCAGTCCTCTCCATACTACACAGGTATGGATATAGTCAATTTGTATAGAAAGTATTTCATAGACAATCCGTCCTATGAAATGGCATTTTTCAGGGGCTACGAAAAGCACCATAAACTCGACCCATATTTCATGGGATTAAGAGACTACCTCTTATTATGTCTGGGAATTGCCATTTGTTCTTGGTCTTATGACGATGCACGCCCCCATTACTATGAGGGCATTCGGATTCTTGAATTTCTTAGAACCCACAGTCGGCTGGAGTTTTAAATGGTGGTGGAACTTAAGCCTGAACCCACCGCATAAGAGCACCGATAATTGTTGGTAAAACTGTAATGACGGTTAGCAGGCGCATTAGATGTAGAAGGGCTACAGTGGGGGTGTCGGCACCATAAGCCCCTGAAATCAGGGTCATGTCTGTCAAGCCACCTGGCGATACGCTAAAGAGTGCTGTTGTCAAATCAAGCCCTGTTAGTTTTGAAAGGGTAAAGCCAAGAATGACACTAAAAAGGGTTAAACCAACAACGACGATCATGGCAGGAAAAATTAAGTTTTTAAGTCCATTGATTGTCTCCATTGAAAAGTTCAGACCCAGCATGCCACCTACAAAAATTTGAGCCATGATACGAAAGGAATAGGGCAGGTCGCCACGGCCTGACCCTATTTTTAAGGCTGCCACTGCAATCATGGCACCAATAAGAGCGCCGGCAGGTATTTTGAGTTTGAGTCCAATTAAGCCACCAGCAAAGGCAACAATGAGTGTTAGTAATATGTCCATCTTCTTTCCTCCAATCTCGAGCTGAGGTCTTATCAAAATTATCGCATACATCATAACATAGATAAGCCCGCCTGTCTCAGTTACGAATTCGTAATGAAAATGGGAAAATGACGAAAAACGAATGAAATACATTAAAAATACTTTACATAATTTAAACTTAATCTTACAATAATGACATACAGGGTACGGTATACCGTATCCCGGAGGTGAAAATATGCAAAATTATGAAGTTGCATCTCTGGGCATGCGGGCTATTTTGTACGAAGTAAGTGTGACCCCAAAACCAGGACTGGTTGATAAAAGCAATTCTGGCGCACACAATGATATGAATTTCTACACATTTTTGGCCAGTGCATCTGCACTTAGTCAGGGCCTATATGAAATTGCCGATTTGGCTGGCAATTGGCGAACGGATTCACTCCGGGCGTTGTTTGACAGCATAAGACCAATCGGCATAAACATGGAAAAAGCCATGTTTGAGGCCACTGGAGGCGTAAACACACACAAGGGTATGATTTTTAACATGGGGATTCTGGTTGCAGCTGCAGCCTATCTGATATCTAAAAAGTCTTGTGTAACCGTGACGGCTGAGGCCCTTTCGGAAATCGTTTCCACAATGACAAGTGGTATTTGCGCCCATGAGTTGGGAAAAAAGCGTGCCGAGACTTATGGAGAAAAACTCTATATGGAATATGGCATTAAGGGTATACGTGGCGAAGCAGAGTCTGGTTATAAGACTGTCCTCGAAACAGCAGTGCCAGTTTACCGAACTCAAAGGCTTTCAAGAAATGACCTTTGCATTCAAATGCTTTTTGCCCTTATGACAAAATGTGAAGACAGCAATGTTCTGGCAAGACACAATATGGACAAGTTAAAGCAAGTGAAAATGTGTGCCTCAGGCTTTTTAGCAGCTGGAGGTGTTCGCCAGCCAGACGCCTATGAGCAACTGGTTGAAATGGACAAACTTTTTATAAAAGAAAGAGTCAGTCCAGGCGGCAGTGCAGATTTACTGGCAGTCAGCATATTTATGGCCATGTTGGAAGGTTATATAGATTAAAAACAAATGAATATAATACTGACGGTTATGAAGAATTGAAGTATCAAGTCTAAATGAAGGTCAGCATCAGATTATCATCCGATAATCTGATGCTGACCTTTTTGATTGTACAAACAGGCGGGGGTCATATGGAAAAGCTACGAATTGAGCGCGTATACACCATTGATAAAGAGCAAATGAAAAAAAGTAAAAGCGTTTTTTGAGAAAACATGGCCTAGACCTTGAACTGCCAGTGACAAGCTTGTTTGTGGCAAAAGTGGATTCGAAAATTGTCGGGACAGGGGCTATTGACGCAGGCATCATAAAAATGCTGTCCGTAGATGAAGACTACAGAGGCACAAACCTGATTGGTCGCCTTTTATCCACACTCATGCATGAAGGTTTTCAAATGGGGCAAGATCATCTGTTTATATACACAAAGCCAGAAAGTGTGGAAACATTTGTGCACTTAGGGTTTTATCTAATATCAAAAACGGATCATGTTGCACTGCTTGAAAATAAAGAAGATGGTATCAGGGCACATTTACAGCCCCTTATAGTATCAGCAAGCAAGTCGATAAAAAGGCCGTCATATAGAAGACTGTCAAAATGAAAAAAATTGAAAAGCCAAAAAGTATAGGTGCTGTCGTGGTCAACTGCAACCCCTTCACGTATGGCCATCAGCACCTTATTGAAACCGCTTCATCAAGCGTGGATCTTCTTTATGTCTTTGTACTTAGTGAAGACAGATCCACCTTTCCCTTTGAAGCCAGATATAAATTGGTTCAAGAAGGCACCAGTCACCTAAAGAATGTCATAGTTCATCCAAGCGGGCCATACATGGTGAGTCAGGCAACTTTTCCAACTTACTTTCTTGGAGAAAACAAAGACAAGATTATGACACAAACGGAACTGGATGCAAAAATTTTCGCAGAGTCTGTGGCACAGGTTTTAGGCATACAAGTTCGCTTTCTTGGAAAAGAACCCTATAACCCAGTCACCGAAAAATATAATGAGGCATTAGAAAAACGTTCTCTCGGAGTATGACATTCAAGTAAAAATCATCGAGAGAAAAAGCCACCAGTCAAGGGCTATAAGTGCATCAGATGTGCGGGCCTATATTGGATCAGGCCAACTTGAAAAGGCTAAAGCCCTTGTCCCACAAAGTACGTGGAAGTATTTAATATCAGATGAAGCTTGTCCTGTTATAAAAAAGATACAGTCTCATGTTCATCTGCATAAGAGAGTTTAGATACAGGAGGAAAGACTATGGAGATCAAGCGCCCTGCAGTAGCGGGCACCTTAGAGTCTAGTGACGTTCAAGTGAGTGTGAGACCCACTTCAGAAAAAGAAAATAGAATAAGCATCAATAGCCCTGTAAAAGTCCAGTTTGGACATCTTATAGAAGCTGTTGTCTTAAAAGTCCTAAAGACCCTTTCAGTAGAGGGGGCAGAAGTCATAATCAATGATAGGGGTGCTCTTGATGCAACAATTGCAGCTCGCCTTCAAACAGCAGTGATGCGAGCTTCAGAAGAAGAAACTATGGACTGGGAGGTTGCACAAACATGGAAAAGTTAAGACGCACAATGCTTTATGTGCCAGGAAATAACCCAGGTATGCTTGCTGATTCAGGCATTTACGGCGCTGACTCTCTTATGTTTGACCTAGAGGACTCAGTCTCGCTAAGTGAAAAGGATTCAGCCCGCATCATGGTCTTCCATGCCATTCAAAATTTTGACTATGGAGATACAGAACTTGTTGTCAGAATCAATGGACTGGACAGTCCTTTTGGAAAACACGATGTTGACGCTATGGTTAAGGCGGGTGTGCATGTTATAAGACTGCCTAAAACAGAAACAGCTCAGGATGTCATAGATGTTGAGGCTCTTATTGAAGAAGCTGAAAAGAAGTATGGCCGACAAGTGGGATCAACGGGCATGATGGCTGCTATTGAAGGCCCTTTGGGCGCCATGAATGCCTACGCTATTGCCACAGCTTCAAAAAGGCTGATCGGTATAGCCATCGGTGCTGAAGACTATGTCACAAGTATGAAAACAAAGCGCTATCCAGACGGTATGGAAATTTTAGCAGCTAGGGGACAAATCGTTATGGCGGCCAGAGCAGCAGGTATAGCCGCGCTGGATACGGTTTATTCAAATGTGGATAATATGCAAGGCTTCATTCAAGAAGTTAAACTCATAAAACAACTTGGTTTTGATGGGAAATCTGTCATCAACCCAAGACAGATTGAGCCTGTACACAGCATTTTCTCACCAGATGCCCACGAGGTCGAAGAAGCTAAGCAAGTCATATACGGCATCATAGAAGCGCAGAGAAATGGTTCAGGTGTTATTTCAGTAAATGGAAAAATGGTAGACAAGCCTATTGTAGAAAGAGCAGAACGTGTTCTAGAACTGGCAGGTATAGACAAGGAGGCGATTATAAATGAAGCCTTGGCGGGATAGACTGGCACTGGCAAATAGCCTTCGCAGTGATGACAAGAAATTTATTGGGACCAGGGGTCTGGATCCTACAGGTAGAAAAGCCGCACCACTGAACAAATGTGTTCGTACAGGTGACAATAAAATGTGCAAATCCATAAAGGATGCCATTTTGAAAACAGGTCTTAAAAGCGGTATGACAATATCCTTCCACCATCATTTTAGGGGTGGGGATATGGTGCTCAACCAAGTCATGCGTGAAATTGCAGACCTAGGAATTAGAGATATTACAATTGTGCCAAGCTCCTTGCTGGGGGTACATGCTCCCCTTGTAGACCATATTAAAAGTGGTGTTGTAAGCAAGATTCACACAAGTGGTCTAAGAGGCCATCTTGCAGAGGAAATTTCAGCGGGTCTTATGGATGAGCCTGTTGTGATCAGGTCCCATGGAGGTCGAGCAAGAGCTATCGAATCAGGAGAAATCCGTATTGATGTGGCCTTCCTTGGTGCATCCTCTTGTGACTCTTATGGCAATGCCAATGGTGTTAAGGGAAAGGCAAAATGTGGGTCTATGGGATACGCCATGGTAGATGCACAGTATGCAGACCAAGTGGTTATGATCACGGACAATCTTGTGGACTATCCCAACATGCCTGCAAGCATTAAACAGCAAGATGTTGACTATGTGGTTGAAGTGGAGGCCATAGGAGATCCAAATAAGATTTCATCAGGCGCAACTCGATTTACAAAAAATCCAAAAGATTTACAAATTGCAAGAACGGCTGCAAAGGTTATTGAAGCCTCACCATATTTCAAAGATGGTTTCTCTTATCAGACAGGGTCTGGCGGTGCATCTCTAGCTGTTACTAGATTCTTAAAGAGTCATATGGAGCACAGTGGCCTCAAGATGCAGTTTGCCCTAGGGGGTATCACTCAACCCCTTGTTGATCTTTATAAAGAGGGCTATATAAAGCATATGTTTGACACACAAACATTTGACCTAGCCGCTATTGACTCCATTGTAAACTGTCCTGACCACCATGAGATATCGGCATCTCAATATGCCAATATGCATACAAAGGGCAGTGTGACAACCAAACTAGATATTGTTGTTCTAAGTGCTCTTGAAATTGACACAGACTTTAATGTGAATGTACTGACTGCCTCAGATGGAACCCTTATGGGGGCCTCTGGTGGTCATAGCGATACAGCGGAGTGCGCTCAAATGACAGTGGTGGTTGCCCCACTTGTTCGAGGACGCATCCCAACTGTTGTCAAAGAGGTTCAGACTGTTATCACACCTGGAGAATCTGTAGATGTACTTGTAACGGAGCGTGGTGTGGCTGTCAACCCGAGACGAAAAGACCTAATTGAAGCCTTTGAAAGTCTTGGAATGCCTCTGGTAAGCATCGAAACCCTGAGAGAAAAGGCAGTAGACATCGTAGGTAAACCAGCAGAAATCCCTTATACAGATAAAGTGGTCGGTGTTGTAGAATACCGAGATGGATCATGGATGGATGTGATTTATGGTGTCAACAGAAAAAGCACTGAAAATTCTTAAAGCAAGAGAAAATCGCTCTAAGAAATATAAACAATTTAATGAAATATACCAAGGAACAATTCTAGCACTAACTATGAATATCCCTGGTGCCTATAAAAAGACTAAAAGTGCCTTGAAGGCCTTTGATGAGGGTCTAAAAAGTATGAACAAACTTCTCTCCTCCAGGCGTGTGAATGTTCTCAAGCATGAAACAAGCATAACGGATGATGGTCCAGAAGCTTGTTGGGTCATTGACACGCCTCCCATTTCCTTAAAGTCTTGGGCGGTGGAATTGGAAGAGACCCATCCCCTAGGCAGATTATTTGACTTTGATGTTTTAAATGAAAACCTGCGTCCCCTTCACAGGGAAAACACAGGTGGCCTGCCTAGAAGATGTTTTATATGTGATGAACCAGCGCATATGTGTGCGAGAAGCCAGAAGCATGATTACAAGGACTTGCACAAGAAGATTGACAAGATGGTTGATGCATATTATTCAAGTGACCAAAACAAATCACCTTGGGAGGTGACAACACATGCTTAATCCAGAACTCATTGCAGGGGACTTAGATTTTAGTGGCAGCAAAACAATACGTGAAACAATCTATCTGGCTATTAAACAGGCTATTCTCGATGGCAAGCTGGCTGTTGGAGAACGGATTGTTGAAAAAACATTTGCTGAGGCCTTTCGAGTGAGCCGCACACCGGTTCGTGAAGCTTTAAGAAGACTGGAAACAGAAGGTCATGTGGAATACATCCCCCGCACAGGCGTGGTGGTTTCAGGCATCACGAAATCAGATGTGGTTGAAGTTTACAAAATCAGAAAATCTCTTGAAGCCCTCATCCTGGAAGAAGTGGTTAAAAACATTGGCTCTGCCGACCTTGTCCGCCTTGAAAATGTCATGGACATTTCAAGACAAGATGTAAAGAGCGAGGCTGTCAGTGAAATCATGGACCATTATGAAACCTTTAATGGCATTCTTCATGAAGTGGCTCAAATGCCTAGGGTTTCAACAGTTCTTAGCCAAATCAAGGAATATGTTTTCAGATTTAGACGCATATCTGCATCAAAAGAGAGCAGACGTAAAGAAGTGGCACAGGAACATCAACTGATTTTAGAAGCCATCAAGGCTGGAGATGTTGTCAAAGCCGTAACACTCAATGATGCCCATCTTGAAAGATCGCTGGATGTCATATTGAGAGAATTGTTTTAAGCAATAACATCGTGTAAAAATCCAAAGGATTTTTTTATAATTTGTATGCCCAGTGGTGTTAGGGTCATGCAAAAGTGGAACCTAAACAAGGGGGAGTTAAAATGATCAAAAAGTGGATGAAGCGTGCACTGCTTGTCATGACGACAGCAGCGCTACTAACTGGTTGTGCAGCACCAGCAAATGAGAGTGCGGGTTCAGGGGATGCAGATGCCTATCCATCAGGAAATATGGATCTTGTATGTCCAGGTGGCGCAGGTGGCGGTTGGGATTTAACAATCCGTACAACAGCTAAAGTGCTTGCAGACGAAGGTCTTGTAGATGTAGCAATGCCTGTTACAAACAAACCGGGTGGCGGTGGTGGCGTAACGCTATCATATCTACAAACTAAAGACGGTGAAGACGACACAATCTCTGTGTATTCTCCGCCACTGCTTCTGATTAATCTGAATGGTTCATCAGAATACAGTTATGAGGACACAACACCTCTTGCAAGACTTATTGCAGATTACGGAGCATTTGTTGTTGCTAAGGATTCTAAGTTCCAATCAATCAATGAAGTCATTGATGCATTAAAGGCTGATCCAAAGAGTGTGAAAATCGGTGGTGCTTCAGCGGTTGGTTCTATGGACCACATCCAGTTTCTAATGATCGCTAAAGCGGCAGGTATTGAAAATGTTAAAGACATTGACTATGTATCATTCCAAGATGGTGGGGCAACTGCACAGGTTCTAGGTGGACATGTTGACTTACTATCGACAGGCCTTGGTGATGTTGAAGGTCTTATTGAATCAGGTGACCTAAGAGTGCTGGCACACACTGCTGACAAGCGTGTAGGCGAGGGCACTATGGCAGAAATTCCAACAGTACAGGAGCAAGGTATTGATGCAACATTTATCAACTGGAGAGGTATTTTTGGACCTCCAAACATGCCTGAACACGCTGTAAAGTACTGGGAAGAAAAGCTAGGCCAAATGGTTGAAACTGAAGGATGGAAAGACGCGCTCGCTAAAAATGGCTGGGACTCAATCTATCTAAATAGCTCTGATTTTAAGGCATTCCTAGACAAGACAAACGAAGAATACAAGGGCATCCTAGAAGATATAGGTATGCTTTCTAACTAATGAAACTGCGACCCCATCATGGGGTGGGGTCGCTTATCTTTAATTTTTAAGGAGGAAAGACATTGACTACAAAATCAGCTAAAGTGGAGTCTCAAAAAGCATCATTCAAGCCGGATTACAATGCCTTGATGGGATTTGTCGTTGCTGCTTTTGGTCTCGTTTATCTCATCATGACTTTTAACCTGAAACGAAGTGCCATTGGTGACCCTTTGGCTCCGCTATATTTTCCTATTGGGTTGGGATCCATGCTGGTGATTTTCGGCATCGTACAAGTTATTAGAAGCGACATCAAAAAGAGCATCGAATCCATTAAACAGTTGAAAAATGCAAGTGACCAAGATAAGCAGATAAACCATATGATTGCCTATACGTGTGTGGCAGGCGTTGTTTATGCTCTTGTGTTTGAACATCTTGGGTTTGTCCTTTCAACACTTGGTTTTATGCTAGCCATGTTAATGCTGACTGACCGCAAGGCAGTCGTAAAAAATATTATTATAGCAGTCCTTTTCAGTGTTGGAATTTATCTGCTGTTCACAAATGCACTTGGCATTCCGCTTCCGAAAATGCCATACGTAGGATTTTAGTAGGGGGTCTATACTGTGGAAGTATTATCGAGTTTATTACACGGGTTTTCCATTGCCCTCCAGCCATATCATTTGCTCCTTGTAACACTTGGTGGTGTTCTGGGAACCATTGTTGGTATGTTGCCTGGACTGGGACCGGCAACGGGCGTTGCGGTTCTTCTGCCCATAACATTCACTATGGGACCAACAGCTGCACTTATAACAATGACAGGTATTTATTATGGGGCCATGTTTGGGGGATCAAGATCCTCTATCCTGATAAACACACCAGGTGATGGTGCAGCCCTAGCTGCAACTTTTGATGGTTACCCAATGGCTATGAAGGGCAAAGCGGAATCAGCGCTTGCCATTTCTGCCATCGCCTCTTTTATTGGGGGTCTTATTGCCGCGGTCTTCATGGTTGTTCTAGCGACACCTGTTTCAAGATTTGCATTAAAATTTGGACCAGCAGAGTATTTCTTACTTATGGTAACGGCCCTGTCTATGACGGCGTCTATGTCAAAGGGTAAAATGCTAAAGGGCTTCATTTCCATGGTGCTTGGACTTATGATAGCAACTGTGGGCATCGATGCCATGTCAGGTATTAAAAGATTCACATTTGGCGTTTTAGAACTGCAAACAGGCATTGATTTTCTTATCGTCATTATAGGTATATATGCACTTGGAGAAGTGTTCAAAAGCTTTAGTGCCCTATTAAAGGGACAGAAGAAGGCTCAAACAGAGTTTGGTCGTATTTGGATTTCAAAGGAAGAGTGGCTAAGAAGCAAGTGGCCAATCCTTAGAAGTGCCCCTCTTGGTTTTATCATTGGTGCCCTACCGGGTGCAGGTGGAACCATGGCATCTTTAATGGCCTACAACAATGAAAAACAAATGTCTAGCCATCCAGAAGAATTTGGCGAGGGAGCCATTGAAGGTCTAGCCGCGCCAGAATCTGCAAATAATGCGGCTTCTGTAGGCGCTCTCATTCCAATGCTGACGCTTGGGATCCCAGGGTCTGGTACAACAGCTGTTATGATGGGTGCCCTGCTTATGCTTGGTATTCAACCAGGACCACTGCTTTTCACTCAGCATCCTGATATTGCTTGGGGTCTGATTGCATCCATGTTTATAGGCAACCTGATTCTTGCAGTGGTGAACATCCCACTGGCTGGGATACTGGTACGCGTGCTTGCAATACCAGCTAAAATTCTGTATCCAATCGTTCTAGGTCTATCGTTTGTAGGGGCTTATGCGATTTCTAACAGTCCAGTTGAGTTTTACTTACTTGTTCTATTTGGTCTAGCAGGCTACCTGATGAAGAAGGTCGATATTCCAACAGCTCCAATGATTCTTGCATGTATCGTTGGTGGCACAATGGAACAGTCCTTCCGTCAAGCCATTAGAATTTCAGACGGCAGTCTTGGTATTTTTGTTGGGTCAGGTCTAGCCCTATCTCTTATTGCCTTGACAGTGGGTTCTGTGGCATTCCCATTTATCAAATCTGCTTTTACGAAAAAGACAGAAGAAAAAATGGCAAAAGCAAGCTAGATGATAAGATTAAGACACTTGATGAAAAGTGTATGCGACTATTGCCTGAACCATATAATGTGACATAAGTATTAGAAAATTATGTGGTATAGTGATGGTCTGGAACTTTATTTTTATATGTGTCTCAAGTAAAATAGTAAAAGAATAAACACTTCAATATCTGTTGACAACGACAACAGCCAAAACCGCCCGTGAACTCGGGCGGTTTTGGGCGTTTAAAATTGATTGAATATTTTACAAATAATACAGTATTAGGGACGTGGCTGCGGGGGAAGCGTATGGATAACAAAATTATGAGGTTTAGAAAAAGGATACAGTCCACCTATATAACCATTGCAATTATAGGGGTGGTCTTTATAAGTGTTGTCATCGGGGCATCGGTTAAGAACTATATTGCCTTTCGTGATAGCCTCATTGAGCGGGAGCAGTATCAAATGCTGACACTGGCCGAGTCCATAGCCCAGTCGCTGACCAATGTTATAGGCAATAAAGAAGAGGATGCCAAAATACTGAGCAATCTGGTCAAGGATCAAATCAACACGGTCGGGGTACAAAATTATCGAGTGGACATAATAAAGCCTCTTTTAAAGAACTATCTGGACGTCCAGCAGGGAGATGTCTACGTGGTCCAGTGGATACAGCCAGATGGGAAAATTCAAGAGAGTTTTGTCAATGCCCATCACAGCGATTCTGATGTTTCCAAACTCCATGATCCAGAAATTCCAAATAAGATTGTAAAGACCTATACAGGCAAGGCCCTGCAGGCTGAAGACGGCAAATGTATCTCGATATTTTACAGCCAGTAAATATAGAGAACGAACCCTTTGGTATTATAAGGATCGTTATATCTTTGGAGCACCTATATCAGGAGTATGTTCAGCAGTTTAAGGTGGGAGACAAGGGCTACGCTTCCCTAAAGGATTCAAATGGTGTCCTAATCATGCACCCAAGCTCTGAAGATATTGGACAGAATGTGATGATAGCACGTAAGTCGGCCTATCCTGATGATGACTGGTCCGAGCTTGAGGCTCTGGTTGAGATTCAAAAGCAGGGGAAACCGGGCATAGGCATTTATCATTCTTACTGGTGGGACACAGATGAAGTGAAAAAAAGGGTGAAAAAATTCAATGGTTTTTTCCCTGCTCAAGTGGGACAAGACTTCTGGATTGTCAATGTGTCTATGGACTACCGAGAACTTGTTGGGATTGTCAATAAACATTTATACACAAGCATGGTTATGGTAGGGGCTATACCTATTTTGTTTATTTTTATGACCATTTACGTCCTCAACATGAAAAGAAACCTAGACCAGCTTCAAATCGAGCATAATTATGTGGATAGACTCAATAAGCTCAATAAAGAACTTGAAGCTGACATAGAACAGCGTAAAGAACTGGAAATAGCATTAAACCAGAATAAAAGACGGTTTCGAACCCTCTTTAATGCAGGTGTTGATTTAACCTTTGTACTGGAGCGGTTTGAAGACCGTAGTTTGCGACTCACAGATGTTAATGATACCGCCTGCAGAAGACTCAAAATGAACCGAGAACTCTTAACGGGCATGCGTATAGAAGATATTGATGCCGCTTATGATCGTGACAGTATGGAAGAGTACATTGGAAAAATGTCAGAGCAGGGCGCTGTTCAATATAATACAGTTCTTAAGACATCTGGTGATGAGGTCATTGCGGTTGAAATCAATGGACGACAATTTGAATTTCAAAACACAAGTTACATCATGCTTATTGCCCGTGACATCACTGAGCGAGAGGCGCAAAAGGAAGAAATTGAACGCCATAGGGCTCTGGTTATATACAAGAATAGAATGGCAGCTGTTGGGGAGATGGTTGCCAATATTGCCCATCAATGGCGACAACCACTTAGCAGTTTGAACTTGATGCTTTCAAATTTAGAGGATGCTTATGAGACAGACACTTTAGATGAAGCCTACTTTAAAAAACAAATCACAAAGTCGCAAGATGTCATACAGAGAATGTCTAAAATTATTGATGAGTTTAGATATTTCTTCAAACCCAAAGAGCATAAGGAAAAGTTTGATCTAGTGGATGGCATTAAACAAGTGACTGATATGCTTGATGACAGACTCAGAATTCAGTCTGTGAATTTGTCTATTGATGATGACCAGCCACTGGCACCTATATACGGCTATCCAAATCAGCTTGCCCAAGTGTTTCTCAACTTGTTTGGAAATGCTCTGGACGCCTTTGAAAACAAAAACGGAGAAAAGTGGATTCGTGTTTCAGTTAAAGAGGACAAGGATGCTGTGATTATAATTGTTGAAGACAATGCTGGTGGAATAAAAGATGATAAAATGGATATGCTTTTGAGCCTATTTTACCACAAAATCTGAAGTTGGTGGGACGGGCATTGGTCTTTACATGAGCCGGATGATTGTAGAATCAAAATTTATGGGTGATATTTCGGCTGCTAAAGGAGATAAGGGCTTGATATTCACAGTTAAGTTACCAAGATATATTCAGGGGGGACGGTAATGGAAGAATTACTAAGGAAACTCAAGGTGCTTTATGTAGAAGATGATCTCATTCATAGGGAAGAATTGGCAGACTATTTGTCAAGACGGGTTGGTCGCCTCTATCTGGCTGAGAATGGAGACCAGGGATATGAAAAGTTTCAATCCCTTCAACCAGACCTGGTTATTACAGACTTACGAATGCCCAAATTAAGTGGTGTGGACCTAGCAAAAAAGATTAGAAGTATCAATAAGACGGTGCCCATTATTGTATTGACAGCCTTATCAGATAAAGAAACGATTCTAGATACGGTCAAAGTGGGAATACTTGATTATGTCTTAAAACCTGTTGATGTCAAAGCTCTGATGGAGGTTATTGGAAGGGCCGTATCAACCATAGCAGCCATGGACTCTGAATTTGGACAACAATACTTTGAACCAGAAAGTCTTAATGGACTGAAGACGGATTTAACTTCATTTATCAAAAAGGAAACGGGAAAAGGTCCAATGGACATTCGATTTAAAACTGATGAGAGTGAACTGGAAATAATCCTTATAGGCACGTTGACTAAATATGAGCTGGCACTTCTTTCAAACAATCAAAATGAGAACATGGTAGAGTATAATAGAAGTGTTTTCTTTAGGGATCGAGCTTCAAAAGTGCAAGCCCTCGTGGCTCAGCATTTAAATACGAGTACACTTGCTTTTGAAAGTGTGACTGTTAATGTTGGCACTGACCAGTGCACCATTAGGTTCATTCGACAGACCCGTTCATAAAATGCTGATTTTCATCATAATGTCAGGGTAAATTGATGATATAAAAAGACTGTAAAACGGAGTTGAATTCCAACTCCGTTTTACTTTTTTATCTTTAACAGGTTTGTGCTATAATGGGGAGAAAAGATTTTAGACTCGGGTATGTTTTAACGTTTTCGCCGGGGTTATGTGCATCAATTATGAGGTGACAGCATGGATTTTAAAAATGCATTTTCCATGTCGGAAGACATGCAGAAGAAAGAAC
>LQAJ01000121.1_pt1 | contig 45107 bp, 55 predicted proteins | sample 1535811 | NCBI WGS metagenome assembly LQAJ01 (sample SAMN04331587, study PRJNA305678) | bioreactor metagenome | isolation source: bioreactor_6 inoculated with Wadden Sea sediment 2nd replicate of a... | place: Germany: Wadden Sea, Janssand Flat
AGAATCAATTCTGTAATGGAGACCAGTGATGGTGGATATGCGGTAACAGTAAGTTTTATTGGCTCTCCAATCTACTCTTTCTACAGACTTGACCAGGAGGGTGTGTTGTTATGGGGAGCTCCTGTTCAGCCCAATCTGTACGCCCAGAGGGCCATAAAAGTATTGGAACTCGCTGACGGTAGTTTTGTTGCGGGAGGTTGGGGAAGGGAAACTCCAGAGACAGACACGGCCTTGATGCTGGCTAAATACGATGCCTCTGGAAACGAGATATGGACAAAACTCTATCCTGGCAGGCAAAGGTTCAACTCAATAACTCAACTCCCTGATGGCGGGTACGGAATATGCGGATTCATTGATCCCCCTGAAGGCATGGATATTGCCTGGATCCTCCGCACTGACTCCCAGGGAGACTCTCTGTGGAGCAGGGAGTGGGGGTATACCAGCTGGGCTACAGCTGTAGAGATCCTCTACCTTGATAACGGACTCACTGTTTTCGCTCAAGGGAACACACCTTCAACGCCAGGCGGACCTCATCTGCTCAGATACGACATGGATGGGAATCTTCTCTGGGAAACAGACTTCCCTGACTGGCCCGGAACTGTTACTCCCGGTGCGGAAGCGATGTGTGAGGCCTCAGACGGCGGGTTGCTGCTGATGGACAACTACTGGCCCACGATCATGCATACTTCTTATACCGGTGAACCTGACTGGTGGTTCTGGCCTCCTGGAGCTGACCAGCCGTACGGATATTCTCTTTCCACGACCATGGACGGTGGAATTCTGTATGGTGGCGAGATAAAAGGAGGGCCTGATTCCAGAAGCGTATGCGGTGTGATAGCTAGATTCGACTCACACGGGGAAGATCTGTGGCACGACTTCATCTATGATCATTCCTGCGATGCTATTTACTCGGCAACCCAGTTATCCCAGGGAGGATACATTGCAGCAGGGGACTCATATATTTCTGGATCAGGTTATCGGGGCTTCTTGATCAAGTACGCCCCTGAGCTTGGTATTGGTGAAGTTGACAGGCCCAGCTCGCTGTCTCTTGATTTGTTCCCCAACCCATGCAGTTCAGTGCTGTCGGTGAACTTTTCCCTTCCCGAAGAGGGCAATGTTTCCCTAATGGTGTTCGACCTCGGGGGCAGGCTTGTCTCCACCGTTGCCCATGGTGAGTTCCCTGCGGGGAGCAGTACGGTGCAGTGGTCCGTTCCCGGGGAGCTTTCCTCAGGATGCTACTTCGTGCAGTATAACTCAGAATTTGCTTCCCGCACTGAATCTGTGGCACTGATCAGATAGTTTCAGCTCGCCGAACACCTCTAAACGCCCATGAGATGGGGCTTCTTGACCTGTTTGACTTGGGGGATTCTCTTCTGGCGACCCCAACGATAAAAAGTTCGAACTCGATCGCTAAGTGTCTAGAATGGAGCTTAGATCTTAACTACAGATAAAGTTGATAGCTGGCCATTGACCTTGCAGAGGATGAAATACATACCCGAGGGGACTTCGCTTCCTCTGGAATTGGAGCCATCCCATATGTAGACGCCATTATTAGCTGGAGCTAACTCACAAACTTGATGTCCGGAGATGTCATGAACTGTTACCAAAGAGGCAGCTGTTTCACCTATGGTTACATATAGCAGTTCGCTGAACGGGTTGCTTGATACTGAGATTTCGCTTGCATCAGTACTGTCCTCAATTCCCAGGATATTCCACCTGGCGTACCTTAACTCTCCTTCATCTTCATTGTAGTATGCAATATGCGCACAGTCATTACTATCAATCTCGTGAGAGCAGTACAAACCCATTCCAGCCCCGGTATCGATTACCTCAAAGTGCCATCCGTTTGACCAGAAAGCATATCTGAGACCTGCAGGAGTAACATCACAAAATGCAATAGAAGGCTCATCAGAACTATTTAGAGCAAGAGAGACATGATCTCCCATCCCCGGATCACCGTCGATCACTGTGCTAATCAACCAGTTGGAGCCGTCATAATATCCGTAGCATAGGTTTAGATTCGTAGTGTAGTTTAAAAAAGCAACATGAGGGTTCCCTTCTGAATCAAGATCAATTGAAAACCCTCCAGGGCTGCAAAAAGAAGCGACTTTCTCTGAATACCAATACGAACCGGTGAAAGTTGCGTATATCAGATCACTGGTAAACTGATTTCTGTAAAGAACATGTGGGACATTGTTTTCATCCAGGATGAAGTCAGGGTATTTTGCTGCATGACTGGGGTCAGAGATAGTCTCAAACTGCCATTCAGTACCATTGAAGTGAGCATACCATATGGTTTCGCTTATATAATCACTGTAGACAATGTGGGGATTGCCAAAACTGTCTATTCTGGTCCTGGTGTATAAGTCAATTTGAACACTGCTATCCAGCAAATGGTTAGACCAGCTGCTTCCGTCCCAGTGCGCATAAATCAAGTCCCAGAAGGTCTGCTTCGTGTATGAGATGAATATCTCATCACCGAAAGTATCTATTGAAGTGTTAACAGCTTCGCAAAGAGAATCAGCTACATCTATCTGCCAGGCAGATCCGTTCCAAACTGCACACATCACATTCGGATCAGTGTTCTCAGATGTGTAAGAAATGCATGGGGTATCACCATTCAGGGAAAGGCAGCACCCCTTTCCAGTGTTGCTTCCTGCTGAATCAACGATATCAATTGTCCAGTATGCTCTTGCTGATAGTGCAAGAATTAAGAGTGGAAGAAGAGCTTTCAATTTGCGACCTCCATAGAGTAAATATTGCTGAATATACTGAGTTCAGCTATATGAAGGAAAGGAGAATATTTAGCTTTAGGAACTTCAAGAGCTTTGGATGTGGAGTGGGAACACGGAGTATATGGTTAGGCGAGCGACTGCCCCTGTTCACGGTGATGAATACATTTCTTAAAAAACCGCCCTCTCAGGCGGTCTCCCAGTCGGATGTCTCTTCTGGCGACCCCAACGATAAAAAGTTCGAACTTTTTCATTAAGTATTTCAGGGGAGTTACCTCACTGTAACGAGATGCCCCTCAGCACCTATTTGCATGGAGTATGAAAGCTCTAGCAAAAGGAATATGGATGTTCTCCTTAGTGAAGAGATCATGTCGGATGGGATCTCACTCCCCCAACCATGTTCTAACAGGAGATAGGGGTGGTTGTTATTCCTCCCGCTTAGGCCACTCGTTTAGACTGATTGTCTGTTATAGATCCGAACAAGAGTAGCTTCGAACTCTTCGCCTGTTTTGCCAGAGCGGAAAGTATCACTGAAGGAGCTTCTTTAAGCTCATGCAATATTGCTCAAGTTCACAAGCTTGCTGCTATCTAAGCAGGACCACCTTCGTTGATGCAACATTCCCTCTAAGGCCATTAGCTCTGATCAGGTAGATACCCGGTGGAGTTTCCGGGTCAGGGGTCCAGAATGCGTGACCATTGTTACTTTCAAACGCTGCTGCCAATCTTCCCGCCGAATCAAAAACCATTATTGATACAGGTTCAACATCAGGAAAGACAAGCGAAAGAGTTGTATTGCCAGAAGCGGGATTTGGACTGGCACTTATTGCAAATATACCTGGAGTCGAGTTTTCAATTCCCATCCAGTCATTGGTAATCTTCTCAACACCATAGCCGTGTAGTCCAACATAAACCTGATTTGGTGAATCAGAGTATGCAATGGCGTTAACACGTGGTGCCAACATATTATCACTGGTAAGCCAGGAATCCCCAAAGTCAGGACTCCACCAAAGTCCCTCCCACCCACTATATGGATCGTCAGAATTAGCATACAAATCGTTCTGGGTCCCCAGAACGCACGATGTCATACCGGGAAACTCATCACAACATTCCCATGAAAGACCTCTGTCCAAGGATCGATGTATACCGCCGTATGAGGCAACATATACAATTGGCTCATCTTCCCACCGGGATGAAAATCCTCCTATTGGATAAGGGAATGGCACTCTTGTATAGCTGATACCACAGTCATCGGACCAGTAAATCTCCCCTTGGTTATCGCCTCCCGCAATAATCCTTAGGTCTCCGTTCTCAAGCTCAACTAGTTCAACATGGTAGAAGTCACTTCCCTGGAATCCTGATCCTGCTCTCCAGTTCACTCCACCATCGGTGGAGTAGTACACACTTTCATGTGAACCTACCCATACCTTGTCGGGATCTGCAGGGTCAAATGCAACGCTGAGAACAAGATCCGTGAAACCTGTTTCAACCCAGTTATCTCCAGCGTCCTCTGACCTGAATAAGCCGTCTTCTGTGGCAACATACATAATCTGTCCCTGGTAATGAATATCGGATCTGGGTTGAATATCCATTATGTCCCATGAGGTTAGGCCTGATTCACTTTTGCTCCAGGTTCCACCGCCGTCAGTGCTCTTCCAGAGACCGTCCCGCCAACCGCCTCCAGCGAACAACACTCCTGTTGTTGTATTGTATGAAATGCATCTCGTATTGAAAGAGCAGATGCCCTCTTGAGACACCTGATATGGTTCACCCAAGCCTGCAGATCGATATACTCCGCCCATCCTTCCCAGAAGGATACCCTGGGAAGTTATTACTGCAGCATAGAATACACCGTCAGAAATGCCCTGAGTATTCATTGTCCAGGTGTAACCTCCATCACTGCTCTCAATCACACCGGGTGGGTATACATTGTTCCAGTCACCTGGGTAAGTCGCATAGAGATGTGTTCCATCTGAAACTATATCGGATGTCCCGAGACCACCGAAACCCGGATAAAGTCCGTCATTCCAGGTAACACCGTAATCCCAAGAGATATAGAGAGTCTCATCCGAACTAAAGAGAATGGTTTCTCCTGTTCCGAATGGAGCAACCAGAATGTTGTAGCCACCTTCCTCGTAAATGCCCATTTCAGGACCCAGTCCACTCCAGGAACTGCCACCATCTGCGCTTCTATATAGGGGATGGTCAAGGCCCTTCATCGTCAAGTAAACTGTATCAGGGTGTTCAGGGTCGATTCCCAGATCATACATCCTGCCGCCGTCAAGCATTACATCACCCCATGTTGCTCCTCCATCGGTTGAGCGACGAACTCCACCAAAACCTTCAATACCTACAAAGATCAGGTTTGGATCTGCCTGGGAAACGCCTACGGCCGTCACGGCTGTGGTCATGCTTGGAACCAAAGACCAATTTTCACCATTGTCGTATGAAGCATACAATCCATCAAACGTTCCAGCATAGAAAGTAGAGGGAGGAGCAGCGCAGACATCATAGATAGACATGCCGGAAAGCCCAGCCCACTCCCAGGTGACCCCTCCGTCAGAGCTTTTCCATATTGCTTTGTTCGTGTAGTAGGTTGCGGCAACAACATTGCTGTTGTCATTTATCCCTGAAGCCATCGTTAATACCCAGCCACCCCAGGGACCGTTGTCCATGTACTCTTCTGCTACTGCTGGAAAATTCTGATATGCATGATGATCGGTGAAGCTATCGGCAGATGGGAAACTTCAATCGCGGTAGGATGGATTATCGTTAGCATTACTAATAGTGTGAGCATATCAACTCCAAAATCAAAATTTCTATTTAACAAAACGTAAATAGTTGAGCGAGCAAGGCATATGGATACTTTTAATGATACTTAATTCGTTCTGCAGAGGAAAGGAGCACTAAGGCAGAATGTTGGAACACCTGAAAACGCCCCTGAGATGGGGCTACATGACCTGTTTGACTTGGGGGATTCTCTTCTGGCGACCCCAACGATAAAAAGTTCGAACTGGATCAGTGCATTCCTTAGGCGAATTGACGGTACTTCTGAATAGATGCCTTTATGGAGTATGTATAGGATGTACGGAACCTTGACCGCATTGGGTCTTCAGGCGCACCTGCGGTTGAGATTGTTTTGTGTCACTATCTGAATGGAGAATCCTGTGTTCGTAGTCCTGCTGATACTGATGGCTATCGGATCCGTTGATCCATCATCTCAAACCCGGGAAGCATCCTTTGGGGAGATGGGATTCTATGGAGACCTGACATGTTTCCAGGGAGACAGCAGCAGATACTGGGGTGGAGAGGCAGGGGTATGCTTCTCACCTTTCCGTTTCACCGAAGTGGGAATCGGTTTCAGCCTGATGTCCGGTAATGACCAGACCTTCTCGTTCGTTAATGGAAGAATAGGACTACTCTCACCTTCTGTATGGAAGCTTCGAGCGCTCTGCGGAGTTTCCATCGGCATACAGGTAACAGCACCAGGGGCGTACTTGGCTGATTCTGACTGGCCCGGGAGAGACGAAGCGACAGGAGGATGGACGCTTCCATACTGCGGTCTTGAATACATGCTGCGGGAAAGCGATTCCGGATATTCGCTCAGTATTGATTCCAGGGTCATCTTTGCCGAGAATGATGTAAGAAGGATAACCGCAGGTATTGCTGTCAGCAAATCTGTTTTCAGTGAATAGTCGTTGGAGCGACAACCCCTGTAGATCCTCTCAATACAGAAAAACCGCCCCTTCGGGCGGCTTGTCTCTTCTGGCGACCCCAACGATAAAAAGATCGAACTTTTTCACTCAGTGTCTCAGGGGTGTTGCTTCTATGTGAGCAAGCCCTCTGTAAGGGCATTTGAAGCGGTTCATGGACTGTTGTCAGGAAGTAGACAGACGCTCCCATTACTTAAGACACTTGTCGGTGATGGCTTTTAGATCCCCCAACCTGGTTCTAACAGTTGAAGGTATGCAGAGAGGACCGGGTTCGTGCCCGATGAGTGTACGGCTTCAGAGATAACAGCGAAGTGGGCATACTCAGTTGTGCTACATGGTGTTAAGCACTTCGCTCGAATGGGTATGGTATCATGATTAAACTCTCTGCTAAAAGCGTCATAGCGTCATCATCATATGAATCCACTTTCTCGCTTGAGTTGTGGAAGCCTCGAGGAACATTACCGAGGGGCGCCTATGTCTTGACGAAGCCCAGGTCGGGTTTGCGATCAAGAAAGCAGTCAAGGCTGAGATTTACGAACTTTGCGACAAGAAGATCCAGCCATGGTTCAAGGAAAGGGACGAGGAGAGGGGAGGTCAACTCGATGACGACACAAATTTCAACCGATAACAGTTACCGCTTGGCCTCCATGCTCTTTGGGGGTCTCAATGCAAATTCGTAGCTTAAAGCCCGAGTTCTGGACTTCAGAGGACATTGCCAAGCTGAGCGACAAGGCAAAACTCCTGGCCATCGGTCTCTTGAACTACTCGGATGACGAAGGCTATTTCAATGCAAAGCCAAACCTGATACTTGCGGCCATCTTTCCGCACGAACTTGGCACTCCTATACACATGCTACTAGATGAACTCCAGCGGCCGAATGTCCTTGGGGAGTCTTACATCGAGGTGTGCACCGGAAAGGACGGCAGACAGATTGGCAGAGTGACCAACTTCAATGATCACCAGTGCGTGAACAGGCCTAAGAAGTCAAAGCTCAAGCCTCTTTGGGTTTGTAAGACAAAGGCAGGAGAGACTATAGGCTTGTTCAGTGATGACTCGGTGAGTAATCATGGATCAATCACTGATGCATCAGTGACGAATCATGGATCAATCACGTCTGGAAGGGAACAGGGAACAGGGAAGGGAAAGGATACTATGTCACCCTCCGAAGATGAGCAAAAAAATATGCAGAGACGGACTCAGTCATTGATCACTTGAACGAGAAGGCTGGATCCAAATATCTCCACAAAAAGTCAGCCCGGGAACCTATCCACGGAAGACTGGAGGAAGGACACTCAGTCGATGACTGCAAGCTGGTCATTGATTTCAAGGTGAACGACTGGCTCGGCACCGATCAAGAACAATACATCAGGCCGATAACGCTGTTTGCGCCGAAGAAATTCGAAGGCTACTTATTTGCGGCCCAGAGATGGGTCAAGGCAGGGAGGCCTCATAAGCGAGGGCTCAAGGAATTTGAACGGGTAGAAACAAACTATCCTGAGGGAGAGGAGATGTGCAATGATTATTGATGTGTTGATCATCGCTGGAGTCATCTGGCTGGCCGGGGCCATCATAACCGGGCTGGCCATCACATACAACTGGCGTGGCCTAAGGACCTTGGTGTTGAATGAGGTCCCGGAGGTACCCGTGGGCCCCCTGGTTTTGGTTGCCTGTCTGGCGTGGTTTCTGTTCGCGACCATATGGATTTCTGCATGGATAAAAGAGTTCATTAACCATTGGTTCTCCCGATGAAGGGTGTCGTATGCTCCGAAATGCCTGCAGATATCGCATGGAGCAATCACTGGTGTCCTTTGTGCCGTCACATATCTGTCATGGGATTTCCTGACTATTATCTCCAAGCCCAGCGGCCAGATATCACCCATGCCCACACAGGCCCTTTTCCGGGCCGTGAGAGCATTTTCGTCGCGGCAGGGGGAACTAGGCGGACATGGCTTGCATCCGCTCTAATGCAGCAGGAAGCCCGGTAAACATGAAAATTAAGTGCCATTGCATGTTAGTGAGCCACTCTAGCGATTCCAGGCTTCTTCCCCACCGGCGCCAGAGTCCGCCGCAACGGCAGTCTTCTTTCGCCTTGTGCAGGAATCTCTCCAAAACTGAAACCATTAAAGCCCCGGGCCACATGATTGTCTACAGGAAGCTGAGGCTGCTGAGCCAGAGCATTGCCCCAGCGTCCAAGCTCCTCAGCAGAGAATAGACAGCACAGCAACACAATACCCGTAGAGGGTAGGATGGGGCAATTATGCTTCCAGCAGTAATTAACGGATACGAATGGGATGGTAAAGAGATAGAAATCCTTTACCGAGATGGCGAACCGCTCTTCAACGCCACCGACATAGGCCGTGGGCTTGCGATTGGCGCAGCGGCGGTCAGGGAAGCCCTCAAGCGCATGAAGTCCACCGCGCACAAAGTCCTCATAACGAAAGAGGATATGATTAAAATCAACGACAGTTTAACTGTTGATGAGTTTATCCCTCCCAAGGGTAGATATTATGTGACAGAGGCTGGGCTCTACAAGCTCATCATGCAGTCTCGCAAACCGGAGGCGGAGGCCTTCAAGGATTGGATCGCGGAATCGGTTTTGCCATCCATCCGAAAGCATGGATACTATGGAACTCCCCCGGTCCAGCAGTTCCAGATCCCTCAGACCTTGGGCGAGGCTCTCCAGTTGGCTGCCGATCAACAGAAGCAGATTGAGGCCCAGGAAGAGATGATCCGCCTGGATGCTCCCAAGATGCAGTCAACAATGGGATAGGGCCTCCTGGGCCGTTCTGAGCCTTACAGAAGCCATGCGAACCGGCCCTCCGCCCTTCGGGTGTCTGGGGAGCAGCATCCTCCGGGCTGCCCCCCACACCCTGCGGTCTCCGGGCCTAAGACGAAAGGGTAAAAGGGACAAAGAGCAAAGGGGAATCAAAGCTCAGACCTCGCGATACGAAAGCCAGATTCGCCAAGCCTACTAAGGGCATAGTCGCTAACGGAGACTCTACTGCCACTGCCGCGGCGAGCTAACCGACAGTCCCAGGCGTTACAGTCCCAACTGCCGCCGCGCAGAACTTGGTGAAAGCCAAAGCCGGTATAGGCGCTACCATCTCTGGGGCAATCATCGTAGTTGACTTTGTAAACATCCTCGCACCACTCAGAAACATTACCGCTCATGTCGTAGAGACCCCAGGCATTGGGAAGCTTGGTGCCCACAGGGTGGGTACTCTCGTTGGAGTTACCATCATACCAGGCATAGTTCCCTATCTGTGTCTCATTCGGATCATCGCCCCAGTAGAAACGGGTGGTAGTGCCACCGCGGGCTGCGTACTCCCATTCGGCCTCCGTTGGAAGACGATAGGAGTAGCCATCGTTCAGATCGTTCAGCTTTGATATGAACTCCTGGCAGTCATTCCAGCTTACATAGTAGACAGGAAAGTTATCTCCTACGCCATAGTCATGAGCAGGATTACTGCCCATCACCTCTTCCCACATGCCCTGCGTTACCTCTGTGGTCATAAGCTCGAAGGAACTCACCGTTACAAGATGCTGCTTCTCAGTGCCCAACTGACTCCGGCCCGACTCTCCAGAGGGGGAGCCCATCTGGAAGCTCCCTGAGGGATAGTCACGAACTCCATGCCGGTCATAGGGCCTGAGCTTTGACCTGACGCCATCCCTGCGACGGCGATTACAACAAGAGTCAAGGTTACCTTCATCTTCTCTCTCCTCTCACTAAACCTGGCAGACGCCAAGAACGAAACTCACTTCAAGCGGGCCGATTCTGAATATATGTATGTCGCTTCACCATTGCGTCATACCCTTACTCACCTGTTCAACCACATCCCGAATCGCCTGGTAGATCAGCTCCTTTTCGGGATCACTAAGCAGAGAATAGACATAACTCTCGAGTAGATCTCTTCTCGCAGGCCCAGCCACGATGCGCCAATTTATGGCCAGGTGAAACATCCTTGGGAAGGACACCCAGGGGATTATCCTCATGTCTGGAGGAAGCTGAAAAGCCGCTGGCATTGATTTACCGAGGTGGGTAACGTGTTTCCCAAGTACAATCAGTTGGCCGGAGATGGGTTCATCATAATGCCTTAACTCCATACACCCTCTCAGATGAGATCCTATAATCAGCTAACATGTCTCTGAGCAACTAGAGACTTCGAATGGATTATGACTTCATACTGAGTAACTTGTTCATCTACCCCTCGGGAGAGAGAGACTTTCCATCCCGCTCCTTGTTAAAAATTACAAGTCTAGGATTCACTATCCCATGCAAGAAGGCCGCTTCTGCATTCATTCATCGAGATTTATTCCTGCAAGATAGACACATGAGATCGCTTTACTCATCAAGCAGTTTTGCATGCGCCTCAATTTCCTTTTCGTAACCCCATTTCCTTACCAGATCCCAAGCTTCATCTTCCCCTTCTTCGAAATCACTAATGGACTCGGGAAAAACACTATGACCCAAAAGAAGGTGCGCGAGTTCATGAGCCACAACAGCTATAACTTGCTCTATAGTAAAGTTCTCCAGAGTTGGAGAGAGGTAAAGAACCTTGGCATGTCGGGCGTAACCTTCCTCCTCTGATGACGCAATAAATGCTCTGACTGTACCCCAAAGATCAACATCAGGAATGAACCAATTGAAATCATCGATCATGTTCACTAGGGTTTGATAATCATCCTCGGGCAAATCACAGAGCACTTGATCCAAGGCAATATGTCTTTTATTGACGTATGGATCACAGGATGGCCCATACTGCGGCCAGATAACATCATCGATAAGCTGATTGATTTCCCTAAGTGTTGACCTCATCATCACCCCCTGAACCGAGTCGTAATGGTATCTGCTTCAACTCTTTCCAATATACAAGATAGTCAATTTTTCTAATGAGATATGTGACGGAGTTCAATCCTTTCCAATCTGTTCTAAACACCACTACCTTAAGGAGTTGGTGTTCAGATGCTTAAGGCACTCGTACAGCAAATGCCCTCCCTCCACCCAATTCTGATTGGGCAAATCACAATCTTCATCTCCACAGTCAAAGAAAAATCTCCATTCTGCAGATGGATGTGGACAATAACTCGGTAAGGATTTTGAATCATCAGCCCAAACCCACCAGCCGCTGTTTTCGAAAGCCCCCCAATTTCTTGACCACCTGATACCGCATTCGTATAGCTCAGATAGTTCATCAAGATTTGGCATACGCCAATTGCTTCCCAAGCCGTTCACCCATGAGCATGCTTCGATATAGTTCACATCAATGTCTGGGCCAACCTGCCATTGCAGACCTGTCTCCGTGTCCAGGATGATGCCATTTGCAGACTCAAATCTGACAACTGTGGCAGTAGCATCATCGGTCTCAGAAACTTCCTCAATGTTATCAGGTATTTCATCGACAACCGGTTCGTTCGGGTTAACGAAGGTAACATCACCATTCTCGGAAATCACAGCATAGTTGTCGGTTTCTATTCTGATGGTAGTTAGTGGCGTAGATGAGGCCGCATGTTTCATCAGTTTGGCTATCCAGTTTTCTTCCCGAGCGCCTGGAGAATAAACGAAAATGTAAATTGCATCTGGGTGTTCTCTGTATTCATAGCCGGTACTCGCCGATACATTCTGAAAGAGGGTATTCAGAAGATCTTGCATTTCGCCGCGCGTAATCTCACCAACTAGCTCAATGTTGTGAATGACCTGTGTCTTTACAGGAGCGTCATAGATGTCCTCAGAGACAATTTCATAGGTGAAACTTTGAGCGGGTTGATCAACCTCTGTAACTACAACTGGCTGATCTTCGTGCAAATCACCACAACTGAGGGTTAGCAACAAGGTAAATATAGGATGTATCAGTCTTTCTGCTTTCATCATCAACCCCCATTTCATTCCCAGTTTTCATTGGTGTGCGATTCTCGCATTGCTCTAAAGCTGTCATCAAAATCTGGATGAATGACTATGAAAAACTATATATCGACCGGCAATCGTCCTTCTTGCTATATCAATCCTCATTCTTTATTCTAATCGAGTCAACCTCACCGAAAGCAGGGAACACAGATGTTTACACTCCAGCTTATTCCGAATCTCAGTTTAAACCATGACATATCAACCGGAGTTCTCTGAGATGTTCGGTTCCATTGAGGATGGCAGGTCATTTTGCTTCACTTTCTTCCCTTGCTACAACTACGAGCACCACCATTATGGTATTGGCTGATGACTCCGGCATCCGTCCATTACGGTTTTGCTGGTAAAATCAGGGACAAACGACAGGGAACGCTGCAAGCGGCTTATGAGAAACACCCGGAACGATTCGTAAGGAAGATGCAGGAACCCCCTGTAATTCCAAATGAAGTCTCAATCAACCCTCCAAAGAAAGAAAAGGAAAATGAGTAAAGTAACTGGGCTGCTATTGCTTCTAACTTGGGTTTCCCTTTCAGCAATCCATCCTGAATCAGAGCACTTAGAAGATGCGGAACAAGTGGAGGAGTATCTTGTCGATCTCGGCATCCCATCCTCTAATTTTCAGGTTTGCATTCTTTCTCAGGAAGAGTCAACTAACTATGCAATCAAATGGCCTAATATATGTAACTTGGGTTTGGATTCTGATAACTTAGCTGCTTCCATAACTGCACAAGTAGTTTCGGCTAAGGCGGTTGCTCATGCTGTAGGAAGAGCGAAATGGGAACCAGACTTTCTGTTTCTCATATGGGATGATTGCTGGAGTGCCGTTCCGTTGGTTGTAATCAATGAGTACATGTATGCTCTTGAGCACCCGGAAGACTACGATGCTTTGGCAATACTGGGTAGTGGAATAGGAAACTTCTCTTATGAGGTTATCGAATCGCAAGAAGGGGACCAGCTATAACTGGTTCCCATCCGGGAACTCCCCATTTCCGACACATGCCCAGGGTATGATCCTCGCGCACCTCATAACAAGTGGAGCTGATTTCTGGTTTCTGGAGCATGTTCACGGTTTTTTATCTGTCGAAGAGCAGACTCCCCCGTCTGAGCTCTATGCTCCTACTGATCAGAGGGGCTATCCTTTCCTTCAGGCTAGCAGTAGGGCGGTCGTGGCAAGATTCGCTGAGAATATCGAACTCTGCACATAACTTCTGAAGGAACCGAATGATCTCCACAGACACCTAACAAGACCGAAGATCCATCTTCTCCTGGCCGGAGCGGTTCGTGACCGGAGCAAAGATCCCGTTTTACGGGCGAAACATGAAGCTCAGGGTACGAGAAGAAGACATCAACCGCGTCACCGTCTCGTCTAGATACGGATTCCTTGTGACAAAGCCCCGCAAGGCCCCTGAGAGCGACGCAAGGTCTGCCCTCGAGAAGTTGGCTCAGCTTCAGGCTCAATGACGATGTAAGGGCTCTAATCGGCCTCTATGTCCCTGTTCTGAATGTAACACCCGGACCTGCGGCGGTATCTGCACTAAAAACTCGCTGGGGAAGCTGTGGGAAGACCGGCAGCATCAGGGTCAACTGGCTCCTCCTAATGGCTCCGAAGCCGGTACTGGAGTATGTCGTGGTTCATGAGCTTTGCCACTTGAGGTACAGAAATCATTCCAATGAGTTCTGGAGCCTGGTGTCCGCCTACTTGCCCGACTACGCCGGTTAGAAGGCCTGGCTGGAGAGGAACGGGAGGTTTATGAGTGTATGAGCATGATGGCCGCAGGAACCGGCTCTTGAAAACGGCATCAGGGGTTCCTGTGGGGGATGTGGCAGACCCCGCCAATCAAACAAGGGGCTGCTAGACTCAGACTATCCCTTGCGTGTACTGGGATGAGACGATTTGTTACACCCCAAATAATGACCAAGTCCTGCCAGATCTGCCAATCTGCCTTAGCTCCGCTTCCGGCAATACAACCTTTGCGACGACTACAGGCCGATACGAGCAAACCGAACAAATTGAAGAATCCGGGCATATCCGCCCACGACAAGCTGCAGGCAATAATCTTGCCCATCATCCACCGACTCATTATCATTTATGCCACTGGTTCAGGTAATCATGAAATGGTATCTTTTTTGAACCACCGCATGAACCAGACGCAGTTCGGTAGGATCATATGGTTGAGAACCACTGCGCTGGTTATGCGAATTGTGCACAAGGATCACCGATGAGCATTTCAGAAACCGAAATATTTGCCTTCGTCTTAATGCCTTTTGATAAGGCATTTAATGATGTTTATAGGCTCGGCATTAAAGCAACCGCTTCGCAACTGGGCATTTCGGCTGAGCGTGTGGATGAGCAAATGTTCCGAGAAGGCATACTAGAACGGATATATCGTCAAATTGATGTGGCGGATTTGATCATTGCCGATATGTCGGGTCAAAACCCAAACGTATTCTATGAAGTTGGTTATGCTCATGCGAAGGGAAAGTTGTGCGTGTTAATGACGAATAACGCAGTAGATATACCTTTCGATCTAAAGCATCATAGACACATCGTATACGGGTCTTCAATAAGCGGCTTGAAAGATAACTTGGCAGAAGAACTCGCTTGGGCTAAGAATGAGATCGAGAATATCAGATCAAGCAAGATCAAGGTTTCGCTTAAAAGCATTTTTGGAAATTTTAGAAAGATCCAAGTTTGTTGCAAAAGGTAATATTTGTATAAAGATTGATCTTCTAAATGAGTCAAACAATCCGTCTGCGGAGATCGAAGCTGTGTATTTCTATGCCGGAAAGGGGTGGACTCTGCTTCAAAGTGGAAAGGAGTGTCCGTCCACAGAATCAGATATTCCCGATTTCCATGTCAGGCATTTCCTAACACCGCCGATCCGTCGACTTCACAGAAATTCATGGGCGCAGCTCGTTTTTGAGGCGCGCAAGTCTCTCGCGTTTGCAAAAAAGGGGGAGGAGTTGAAAGATTCTTACAAGGTAGCTGGCCGTAGTGTCATTCGCCTGGTTACTTCGGAGGGCAACTTCGATTACGAGTTATCTTTAGATGTTGTCGTTGATGAATTGCCGTTCTAAACACCCAACAAGTCGTTCCAGCGGACATCGAACACTACGCGTCTTTTTGGGCATGTCTCCGGCATTGTTTCCCAAAAATCCGCTCCCTGTCCGATGCCGCTGTACATGGACGTCGGATTCAAAGATATGACAGACAAACTCATACTATCAGAACATGCCGAAATCATCCGTAGGTCAGATGTGCCCTCGCTAATGGACCAAATTCGACCATCCTGGAAGACAAAGAACCTAATCACGCGCGTGCAGCGCCTGCTCGAAGTTGATCCGAGCAGCGCCTGTCAACGGCTACTCAATGCCGCCATTCATGATCTTCGCGAGAAGATCAATGTCGCGGGACTCGACATTGCCAAAGAAGCGGCAGTTCAGAACAAGCTTCCGCCCATAACGACGGCAGAGGATCTTGAACACTATCCCACTGCCAAGCTGGTTGATCTTGCCTACAAGATCGGTTTTCTTTCGCGGCCAGAATGGAGAAGGCTGTCTCGTTGTTATGAAATCCGCCGAGATCTCGAGCACGAAGATGATGAGTATGAAGCGGGGATTGAAGACTGTGTATACGTGTTTCGCACATGCATAGATGTCGTTCTGTCCCGTGATCCCGTACACCTGATCAGGGTTACTGATGTAAAAGACATTATCGAAGGAGCCACGCCGGCGATCCCAACGGAGACGCTGGTTGAGGAATTCCGTACAGCTCCCGCCCCTCGCCAAGAAGAAATTCTCAAGTTCCTAATGAGCGTCGCGATGGATAATGGTCAGTCCGAGATAGTCCAACAGAACGCCTTCACATTTCTTGGCAGGCTATCGCCACTGACCCACAACTCTGTACGTCTAAGTCTCGCCAAGCACTTCCAGGACAAGATCGGACGCACGACGCTTGATCGTCAGCATGCACTAGTGGCTTGTGCCATGGGCCTGCTGTCCTATCTGAAGCGATCGCAAGTGATCGACTTCTTTGACTCAATCTACAACGAGATGCATGCCGTTGGCACGAGTTGGGATGCCTACGAAAACCACGGTGACGTGATTCGTTCGTTCACTGAAGTTGGTGGATTCATTTTCTGTCCTGACGGACCGAAGGAGAAGATTCTGAAGTACCTTGTATTGACCTATCTCGGATCTCGTGGTAGGCGCACGAGCTATGGGCATGTTCGTGAGGTATTCTACTCCAACTCAGCCGCTCCTCTTGTTGAGGAGATTATTACGAAAGACCGAAATCTCATCGCGGATGCCCTCCAGGCTCTCCGTAATGATCGAGATGTAGAGGGCAAGTGCGACTACTCGCACATCGCTCGTAGGTTCGAAAACTTGATAGACTTGCTGGACCAAGACTGAATACAACAAGGAAAATGCAGCGTACGGCTAAAGTCTGCCGCTGGTTTTCGACGATGGGCAAGAGAGGAAAGCACAGCATTGTCTCGACTAACTGATCTCATCGCACAAGCGAAATCGAAGGATGCGCAGCTTGGCACGGACCTCGAACGCGAGTTCAGGGCCCTGTCCTCTCGCCGCGCCTTTGGCCTCAACTTCGAGCGTCACCGCCCCGAAGCCGTCGAGCTTCCCCATCGCCCCGTACGCAAGGGCGATAAGGTCCGCATCCTGCCGGAGCGAGGCTCTACCAAGAAGGGCGACACGCGTCTCTGGCTCGTGAGGAAGGTTTCTGGCAAGAAGGGCGCCAAAGTCGCCCAGCTTACCCGTTATGGCTCTAGTAAGGAAGAGACGCAGGATTTTCTGGTTGACGACTTGGTCGTCGTGGCGGAATTCCGCGATCTCGTCTACCCTGGCCTCGTCAGCACAGGCAAGGTCGAGCGCGGGGGAGAAAAACCATTCCATACAGTCATCAACGGCGAGAACTACCACGCCCTTCAAGCTCTTACCTACACGCATAGGGGCAGAATTGACGCCATCTACATCGACCCACCATACAACAGTGGCGCAAAGGATTGGAAGTACAACAACGACTACGTGGAGGAAGAGGACCTGTACCGCCACAGCAAGTGGCTGGCTATGATGGAGCGGAGGTTGCAACTCGCTCGGAAGCTTTTGAACCCTTCTAAGAGCGTCCTAATAGTTGCCGTCGATGACAAGGAAGGTTCTCGCTTAGGTTTGCTGTTGGAACAAGTATTCCCAGACGCGAGGATCGAAATGATCACGACTGTGATTAATCCGCGTGGGAAGTACCGAAAAGGCGAGTTTGCTCGCTGCGACGAGTACATCTACTTCGTCGAACTTGGTGATGCACATGTTCAGGGCGAACCTGACGAGGATTTCTCTGAGGGTGCTTCGGTAAGCTGGAGAACACTAAGACGTAGTGACCTCACATCGGCTCGTGGAACCAAGAAAGGGGGAACATCACAGTTCTATCCGATCTATGTCACTCGTGAGGGGACCATTGAAGCAGTTGGAGTTGCCTTAGAACATGACGTTGATTGCAGTACCGCCCCGGCTCGTGAAGGGTGTGCCACTGTCTTTCCTATAAGAGACGATGGGACTGAAATGAACTGGGGACTTACCGCAGCCTCGCTCTGCCAGTTAATACAAGAAGGATATGTCCGCATAGGACGGCACTGGCCGAATAAGCCTCAGACCTATGAGATATCTTATCTAACTTCTGGCAGAATTGCGGACATTGAAACCGGCAAGGCCAAGATCGTTGGCCGCAATCCTGACGGCAGTGTGATCGCTCGGTATGTGACCCATAAAGAGAAGATGCCCCTCTCAACGTGGGTCAGAACGGCTCACAATGCGGAAGTCTATGGAACACAGTTGCTGAAGGCTTTACTGGGGGAGAAGGGGTTCCCCTTTCCAAAAAGCTTGTATGCTGTGGAAGATTGCCTCCGATTCTTCATCGCCAACGATAGCGAGGCGGTTGTGCTAGACTTTTTCGCAGGCTCAGGGACCACGGCTCACGCTGTCATGCGGCTGAACCGTCAATATGGCGGCAAATGCCAGTGTATTTCTGTAACAAACAATGAAGTAGCCGCGGACGAACACTTGAAACTGCGCAAGCTGGGACTTAGACCAGGTGACCCTGACTGGGAGCAGTGGGGAATCTGTGATCACATTACGAAGCCTCGCGTTAAAGCTGCAATAACAGGCCAGACACCCGATGGTGAGCCAATCAAAGGCGACTACAAGTTTACAGATGAGTTCCCCATGGCCGACGGTCTGGAAGAGAACGCGGAGTTTTTACGCTGACCTACGAGAACCCAATCGCTGTCAGCCATGATCTTGCCTTCAAGCGTATCGCACCCCTGCTCTGGATGCGCGCGGGATGCCAGGCGCCCGCATCGATTCAGTTCCATCAGAAGGCTGGCAAGTAGTGGATGCGTACGGGCTCCTCTGCGATCTCGACCATACCACGGCTTTCTGTAGGGCAGTGAAAAGGCTGAAGGTCTGCGCCTCGCCTACATCGTGACGGACGACGAGCGCCGCTTCCAGGCGGTCGCACGCCGCCTGCCGACCTCTGTAGAGCCTGTCCGGCTCTACGAGTCTTACCTCTCCAATTTCCAGTTTGTGAACGGGGTCTAGCCTTATGAAGTTTACACTAAAGGACTACCAGGATGAAGCCGTTCGCGAGGTGTTGTCCAACCTCCGCAAGGCAAGGAAGCGCTGGCATGAAGATCAGGACATCCATGCGTTCTCCCTTGCGGCCACCACTGGTGCAGGCAAAACAGTTATGGCTGCAGCAGCGTTTGAGGCCATGTTCTATGGGGACGAAGACTTCGACTTCGAGCCCGATCCCGGTGCTGTTGTCATCTGGTTCAGTGACGATCCATCATTGAACGAACAAACGCGGTTCCGCCTCATGGAGCTTCAGACCGCCTGAACCACAGTGACCTCGTCGTCGTTAAGAACACATTTAATCGGGAACGTTTCGAACCGGGCAAGATCTACTTCCTTAACACTCAGAAGCTGGGCAAGAAGAGCCTTCTCGTTCGCGGACACGATCCCGAGGAGGAGGCCCAAGGTGGGGCAACTTTCCCAGAGATGCGCCCCGACCTTCGGTCCCACACGATATGGGACACCATCCAGAACACCGTCGAAGATCCTTCACTGACGCTCTATCTGATGCTCGACGAGGCCCATCGCGGCATGGTGCAACCGTCGAGGACCGCTCAGAACGATCGATCAACGATCGTCCGCCGCCTCATCAATGGTGCCGGCTCCGTTCCGCCAATCCCGGTCGTCTTGGGCATCTCGGCTACGGTCGATCGCTTCAACGTCGCGATAGCCGGTGCAGAAGGCCGAAGTACACTTCCTAACGTGGTCGTCGATTCTGCCAAGGTGCAGGAGTCGGGACTCCTCAAGGATACGATTATCCTCGACATCCCCGACGAAGTCGGTCAGTTCGATACCGTCCTTGTTCGACGCGCCACAGACAAACTCAGGGAGGTCACCGCTGCTTGGGCAGAATACGCGAAACAGCAGGAAGACGCGGAGCTGGTCGCCCCACTCATGGTGCTGCAGATACCCAACACACCTAATCACGACGATGTGGGCCGTGCAATGGACACCATTTTTCAGCGTTGGCCAGAGATGAATACCGATGTCGTCGCTCATGTGCTTGGTGACCACACCAAGCAGACATTCGGTGCACACTCAGTGCCTTACATTCAGCCGGAACGAGTCCAGGACTCCGACTGGGTGCGCATTCTCATCGCAAAGGATGCCATAAGCACAGGATGGGACTGCCCCCGAGCTGAGGTCATGGTCTCGTTCCGACCTGCCAGGGACCGTACCCACATTACGCAGTTGCTCGGCCGCATGGTCAGGGCTCCTCTTGCTAGACGTATTCCAGGCAACGACCGACTCAATTCCGTCGACTGTCTTCTGCCCTTCTTCGATACCAAAGCCGTCGAATCAGTCGCGGACGCTCTCATGAATGGTGCCGACACTGACGGGAAGCCGCTGCCTGGTCGACGCGTACTGATTGATTCGAAGGAGTTGAAACCAAACCCCTCTCTTACCGACAAGGTCTGGGAGACGTTCCTGTCACTGCCATCGCAGTCGCTGCCGCAGCGCGCGGCGAAACCCGTCAAGCGCCTAACGCTTCTGGCGCACGAACTCGCCGCCGACGGCTTGCTCCCGGATGCCGGAAAGAAAGCCCATGCAGAGCTACACAAAGCTCTCGACGCTGCGCAAACCCGGTACGCCTCGGAAATCATCAAAGCCCGGAATGACGTACTCACGGTCGAAGGAAAGAGCCTCAAGGCCGATCTTCACGGCAAGGGCAAGTCCTTTGAAGAGTTCATTGAAAACGCCGATTACGTGGTAATCGAGGATGCCTACCGCCGTGCGGCTCGTCTATTCAGTAGGGACGTCTCTCGCACCTATGCTGAGCACTTGGCAGAGAAGAACGACGATGCTGATTCCACCGAGGATGCCCTTATCGATGCACACGCGGACATCGCGGCCCTTGGATTGGTGCCGGACGTTCAGTGGTATCTCGAGGCCGAAGCCGACAAGCTCGCCCGGACATGGCTTGAGACGTATCGTGTGCAGATCAGGGATCTGTCCGACGAGAGGCAAGAGGCTTATCGCATCATTCGCGGCATGAGCCGATATCCTGAAGACATCGACCTCACCAAGCCGCTGTCCTGGATGGAGCCAACATCTGCGCGCGAGCAGGACGGAACCGTTACACCACTGCCAACATACACAGATCATCTCCTCTGTACCGATGAGGGGGATTTCCCTACCGAGATGAACCACTGGGAGGTACAAGTTCTGGAGGCTGAAAGGAAGCGCAAAGGCTTCCTCGCTTGGTATCGCAACCCCTCACGCTCCAGCCAGGATTCCCTGGGCATTGCCTACATGGACGGAGAGCTGCACAAGATTCTCCGGCCCGATTTCATATTCTTCGCAAAGCAACCAGACGGCAAAGTCATTGCGGATATAGTAGATCCGCACGGAACGCAGTTCAGCGACGCACTTCCAAAGCTCAAAGGTCTGGCAACGTACGCCGAACGACACGAGCAATCGTCCGTCGAATCGAAGCTGTTGCCATGATCGATGACCAGCTTCGCGTCTTGGAATTGACTGATCCCGCCGTACGCAAAGCCGTGGCCGAAGCCACAAACGCGAAGGCCCTTTACACTAGCAAACTGGCGAGCAACTACACCTGATGACAGATCACAATGAATACAAGAAGACCGCGGAACATGGAATAGTGTGATGATGTCCAACAACGGCTTCCAGAGGACGAGCGCAAGCGCGTCGAGTAATGGGCAGGCATCCCCACTGATGAAAAGGATCCCGGTAGCGGATAAGCAGTGTATCATTTCTGGGGGGCACCGTTCAGTAAAACACACCGAACACTCGATGCATACCAGATTCCACCCCTCTTCGCAGGAACTCTCTTTTCATTGAACCTTGATGCAATGGCCCTGAGGCTCATCCCCTGACCCTTCATGATCAGGATTTCTTCAAGGACCTTCTGTTCCCTTTCGCTGGCCACAAGCTTGTTGCCATCCCTCTTGAAGCCATACGGGATGGGGGAATAGACCTCGCCCTTCGCCTTCTTGTGCTGGAGGACTGCACTGGTCCTCTCGGAGACCTGATCCCGCTCAAATTCGTTGAGGACAGCCAGCATCCTGAATACCATCTTCCCCGCGGCTGTGGTGGTATCTATGCGTTCTGAGAGACTTACGAGGTCTGCTCCCGCCTTGTCCAGCCTATCTGCCACCATTAGGGTGTCTCGGGTGCTCCTGGAGAGCCGCGAGAGGCCGTAGACGACCAAGACGGCCTTGACGGCACATGTGGCTTCTATGGCCTCTCTTAGGCCGTCTCTGTTCCTTATGAGTTTACCGGAGATCCCGGCGTCCTCAGCAATGAAGAGAAGCTTTCCATCAAGCCCGGTTATGGATCCGGCCTTTGCCCCCCTGCTTCTGGACACTATAAACCACAGAAACGGAGACGGAGATGGACGCAGCGAGGCTGGACACGGAAGCGATCCGGAAGCGGATACTGGGAGAGGCTGTGGTGGTCTGCGGGGGGATGACACGATCCACTATACATTCATCCGCCCCGTCCAGACCGACCCCAATAAGAAGCAAATACTGGAGCGCATTGCCAACCTGGAGCTGGCCGAGCTGAAGAAGCTGGAGTACGCGCAAGGATGACCATCATCGACTGAGGCCATCTCGAGTCTTTTGTAAAAAAACGTCTCATAAGTGGTTTATTGACCCTCTCGAGTCGAATTTGGCAATAGACATTACCCCTCCCTAAAGTCCCCCCCTTACCCCTCCCCAAAAACCAACCGCGAGGTCAAAAAGTCCTCCTCCTACCCAGGAATTACTTAGCGTATCACTCAAGCCTTACACCTACCCCCAATGCCAAGAACCCTACAAGAAGGAACAATCCGATACAGAATCGTAGGCTCAAATTGGGCCTGTGGAGGGGCTGTATTGGGCTATATTGTTTCCTGCCATCAACTTGTGGCATTTTTGGTGTTGGGGCCTCTCTGAGAGTGATTGGACAGAGCTGGCGAAAAACTTTTTTTGATGGCGAAATCGAGCTGACTTGGAAAGCAGTCATGTCGCATTATTAGACATTGAAGCTACGGGATTTCGGAGAATGACTCTGATTCCCCGGGGTTTGCCCAGAACCCCTTGCAATTTACTAGGTTTACGGTATTAAAACACATGCGCACCAGATGCCGATGGTATAAGTTCAGACACTGACCGGCTCGGCTATATGATCCATCGTTATTCATGAGGCATGCCCCCGCCGGGTGGTGACGGGGGCACTTCCTCAATGAGATAATGCTGAACCCCTTGAGCAGGTCTATCTGCCGAAGCTTAGAAGGAATCCAGCTTGAATCGTCTCTCTCTCATTGAGGGTGAACAGACAGAATGGACGGACAGTATGACCGCTTGCAAGGTCGAACCTCCAGCCGTAGTAGAGAACGGGTACGAACTCGTCTTCATCAGCCATTCTGACCTCTTCGCTCCTGTATTGCATTCCTCCTCCAACCTCCATGCCGAAGTTGGATTCGAGCATCAGAGTGCCTGATGCAACCCCCATCGCCGAAGTACCAGGGTGGTTGGAATACCGGGGGTAGTAGATGCTGCCCATGAACCGTGCTCCCCAGTCTATTCCGAGAAAGCCGGTTCCGGCTTCAAGAACTCCGGTCCATCCGTAGTCAGCGGATGACTGTTTCTCGTTGATTACCGTCATTCCCAGACCCAGCCCCACCGGCGCGGCAAAACTGGACAGGCTTATGAGCAGTACCATCGTTATCAGAAGCTTCATTTGCTCCCCTTTCTCGAAAGTATGCCTTATGGCACCTTTCTGATTATTCTTCACGTTCGAAGACCTCAAGCCTCACTTCGGCCATGGTCATCTTCTATATTTGACTTTGAGAACAATACCGGTCGGATTATGCCACTAAATTGGCTGTATCTTCTTCCAGTCCATATTGCTAGGGCTATGCTTGCTTATCATGCAGGGTATTGCTCAGGATGTAGTTGATAGTGGAATGATGCCACCGGGCACCCCTCTTGGAGGGGACTCTTCGTTCATTGAGGTGTTTTGCGATCTTCCTCAGGCTCTTCCCCTTTCGGCGCATTCGCCTGATTCTCGAGATAACCCTTTGCTCATCAGGGTCGGGAGAGAGGACATTTCCTTTTCTCCTGTAGCCGTAGGGTGTGGGTGAGTAAGCTTCCAGTCTGGATTTCTTGTGCTGCAGGATAGCCGAGGTCCTCTCTGAAATCTGATCCCTCTCAAACTCAACGAGGACAGCCAACATCCTGAACACCATTTTGCCAGCTGCTGTGGTGGTATCTATGCGTTCCGAGAGGCTTACCAGATCGGCTCCCGCTCTGTCCAGTTTGTCCGCCACCATAAGTGTGTCCCTGGTGCTCCTGGAGAGGCGTGAGAGGCTGTAGACAACTAATACGGCCTTCTGTGAGCAAGCAAGCTCCAGAGCCCTCTTAAGGCCTTCTCTGGCGGTTATGCTTTTGCCGGATATTCCAGCGTCTTCTTCGAGGGCAATCAGCTTGAACTCCATCGCATGAGCCCATGCCTGTATCTTCGATTTCTGGGCCTCAAGGCTCATGCCTTCTCGCACCTGTTCATCGGTGCTGACCCGGATGTATCCGACAACGTTCACTTTCATCACCTCCTTACTGGCTTGATCTCCTCACCTCCCTTCCCCGCTCAAGACATGATTTACGCCATTGACACAGGACGAATCCGACCGGTTTTGTACACCACTGGCGTGCTGCATGGAGAAGAGATTCTGAATTCAAAGGCAAAACGAGACTTGGGCATCTTGTCAATAGGCTGAACGATGAGCCACTGTTCAATGCCGGATCGGTTGCCTCAGCGCTGAATATTTCAGGCGGTGCGGCAAGGAAGGCAGTCTTTGAAATGGAGGAGGAGGGCGAAGATTACATCACTGTAACTAACGCCATGATAAGAGAATGCTCAGACGTTACTTTAAGTAACATCCGAACTCTAAACAACAGAGGTGAAACATTCCTAACCGAAGGAGGCCTCTACGAAATGATTGGGAACTCTCGCAAACCTGAGGCCAATGGACTGAAGAGATGAATATTCAGATTACCGATCAAGGCCTTCTATCTCGAGTATGCCATTAGGTAAGCCCCACTGCGAAAGACCATTGATGGGGACATCATTCCAGTCTTTGTATTCAGGATAGTTGACCCCTATCAGCCAGCAGTAGTCTTCACCGCCTGCATCATCTGGTTGACCGGGTGCCCAGTTGGTATATGTCACCGGCTCACCAGAAACCCATTCCCAGCTACCCTCAACTGCAACATCATTGAACCCCGTCCAGAAGTTGTTGTACTCCGGCAGAAGAGCAAGAAATGTAGCAAGAAGCCAGTCGTTCTCTGTCTCGTCGTTGATGGTGACGAGGTTACCACCATATGAGACGCAAAACGCTTGTGCTTCATCCCAGGGAGCCTCAGAAAGAAGGTAGTATGAGTTCCCAGTGGTTGGATTCTGTATGGGCCTTCGAGGATTGTGACTCCAGATCCTCCGCCAGAAGAAGGAGTTAGAATTTCCTCCTCATTGCTCCAGGAGTATTCTTCATCACTGTTGCCAGTTCTGATCGCATAATAGTATTGAGTAACCCAATCAACATCATTATCTACATATGTGCGTTGATTAGGATCATCATAAACTGCAAGAACCTCTGCGGAGCTCACATTTTCTGAAATGTTTGGTATGGACGATCTGTATACGGCGTAGGAGGAAAAGTTTGCATCTGCGCAGATAGTCCATGTAGCGGTAACCTGACACTCTTCACCACCAGTAAAATCTATGGTAAGAATGGAAGGGGAAGGCGTATCGCCTGGCTCCGAGGGGCTGCTTCCACAGCCAGTGATGAACATGGCTATTATCAATGGGACATGTGCGTGAAAGACTTTCATGGCATCTCCTTAAGTTTATTCACAATCCTGACGCCATCACATGGCTAAGTCAAGGATGTTTCGCTTCAAGCTTGCCTAAGTGTCACCGTTGCGAGACGCCCTTATTGCTCATCCTACATAACCCTCATCTGTTCTCCCATTACGGTGCTTTCCTTCGTGATCCTCGGAGAGAGTGTCCACCTGGGAAAGAACTCGGTGTACTCAAGCGGCTTAGGTGCCGGGCTGGCACTTATAGGGCACCAGCCCGTCATCAATACCAAGAGAGGCATTGAACTCCCTTAGCTCGCCTCCCTCATCTCCACCCGGATGCAGTCCACGATCTCTCCGAAGGCCTCGCAGGTTGTGGGCTTCAGGACGATGGTGGATCCAGCCCAGTTCACCGCCTTGGGCTCCCGGAGGAGCTTGGCGATGGCTTTGGCGTTGGTTTTGTTGAGGATCAGTTCCTTCTCGGTTTCTACGAAGCGGACGATGTACTTCTCCGTAATGGATCCGTTCGTCATCCTTACCTGGTCCCTGAAGACCTGCTCGATGCTGAGAGTCAGCGGCTTCTCCTGAAGGTCTGCAGCTTTAAGGTAACGGCTGGGGAACATGAGGTCGACGTGGAACTGCGGGTTATCCTGCTTGGAGGTCTTCACGGTCATCAACTCCTTCGAAGTCTAAGGCCTCTTCTGTACCTGCTGACATCGCCCACGCAGGAGCAGACAGTTCGCTCTCCACGGGCTCAGGACCAGGCCAGAGGCCGGTTTCTCGGCATTCCCTGACCTTCTCAAGCCAGGTGATGTATTCTTCATGTGCTTGCTCCAAAGAGCCCTCATCAAGCCAGTAGAGACGGCAGGCATGTGGAGGATCCTTCTCCACGGCGATGATGCCGCTTCGCAGGAGAATTCCTTTGCCCGAGGCGACTGAGTAAGCCTCACGGTACATGGCAGCCTGGTGGAAGTATCCCATTGTCCATGCCTTGAGGGCCAATGCTCTGGGGTCTATGCTGCAGGTTGTTTTCAAGTCCAGGATCGCCCCCTCACAGGCTATCCAGTCCAGTCGCCCCTTGCATGCTAATCCGGTTGCCGGGTTATTCCAGAACATGGAAACTTCGGAGTGCCCCTGTTCCAGGAGCCTTGCGACTTCAGCGGTGTTCTTTACGGCGTTCCGTATGGCGAGGGCTGTGTCTTGCTCCGTTTCCTTCAGAATGGAGCGGCCCTGTTGGGTGGCTTCTTCGGCAAATTCCTTGTAAGCCTTGCCTCTTCGGTCTCCGTGCCACAGGGCATAATCAAGCTGGAATCTCTCCGGCTCGAACACGGCTGTGTGGACAGCCCTTCCAAGAAGCATAGCGGGTGTCTGAGAAGGCGGGTTCGTTAGTGCATGCTGATAGTGAAGGGGCTTGTTGCCATGTGCTTCAGCGTTGAGAAGTTTATGCCCGGTGAATCAACATAGTCCTGGAACCGCATCTGCAGTCCGGGGGACTTGATTCGAGGAACGAGTGTTCGGTGTGCCATTGATTGATACACCTCCTTTCATGTTAGAGATGGGAAGGTAGCGGCTCATGGTGTCTCCCACCCCTCGAATTCGGTGAGATCTCTTTTGTATTTCAGCCAGTTTGCCACTGCCCCCGGATCCTCACCCTCATGGTAGAAGCCCATCAGCAGCGGCTCATCAAGGCAGTCTTCGATGTCCAGGCAGAACCGTCTCCGCAGTTCATGCTCAAGACGCAGCCTCCAGTTGCGGTAGCCTCTCATGCCGGCACCAGACCCATGCTCTGGAGGGAAACCCAGCTGGATTCGCCTTCAGAGAGTCCGGGTGCATAGATGATGTGGTCGAGCAGACGGACATCCAGCTCCTTCAGGTGCTCGTGGATCTTTCTGGTTAGGGCGATGTCCTCTCTGCTGGGCTGTGTGCTGCCTCCGGGGTGGTTGTGGGCCAGAATCAGCCCGGTGGCATTCGTCTCGCACAGGAGAAATGTAAAGATTTTTCTCAAGTGTACCCTTGCACTGTTCGACGTGCCCTCCTCCAGCTTCATGAAGCCCAGGAAACGGTTGCTGCTGTCCAGAGCGACTGCGTAGACCACCTCATATGGCTCCTGGTCGAAGAAGGGCTTCAGGAGGGCTCTGGCGGCGTCAAAATCGGTGACAGTACCCTGCCTGCGTGTCACATGCTCGCAGACGGAGATGCATCTGATCTTCTTTCTTGCAACCAGGTACATCTCCTCGTCCCGGGGCGTTGTTTCGTGGCTCATTTTTCCTCCCCTTGAAATTCGGGCACGGATGTCGGTAACTAGGTATGTCACCCTGATCCGTGCCCGTTTCCCTCTTTGGTTATGAATGGAGTCCCAGGGGGTTTAGCTGCTAGGCTGCCCTGGAGCTTATCCTGCCCAAGAAGTAATCGCCTATTTCCTCCTCGTTCTGGATGCCGGCCCTTCCCCGTCCATGATGACTGAGGCGATGGGTAATCGCTTGCATGAGATCCCAGGCTGTCTCAGAACCTCCGAGAAGCTTGTTGATGTGGCCCCATTCTCCGTTGGGAAGGCCAGTCTCATTTGCAACCTGAGAGACGAGGTCGATGGTCAGAGGTATGCGGTTGAGCTTGGTGACCATTGGCAGAAGGTCTTCCAGTTCTCTGACTCCATGCCGAATTCTGGATTGGGCCATGGCGAAGTCCAGCTCCTCGTCTCCGATGTGCTTCATGGTGAAACTGGAGAAGTGCTTCGGACTGACCAGGCCGTTGGTGCAGGAGAGAACGAAGCCCATGAGCACGATCCTGAACTGGCAGCTGCCGTCGTAGGAGTTTTCAACCCTGATGCCAAGGCTGATCGTGTCCCCTACCTCAGGTACATCCAGGTTGAGGTCGGACCTGTAGAGCTTTGCCCAGTACCTTCCTGTCCATATCTCCCGCTGGGGGGTCCAGACAGTGCCGGTCTGAATGAGTATCTCCTCGGTGAGCTCTGCGACCCTGGAGTTGGGGATGAGATTGTAGGCGCTGCTGTGGATGTTGAGGCACTGCCAGTCACCCTGATCGTCTCTGATCTCGATTGCCTGGTTCGATACCTGGCTCCCGTTCACTTTCACCGGTGCCACCCTCACGTCCGCGAAGGGTGAACTCACATGCACACGGCTGCGTTTCGTTACTGTATCCATCATTTCCTCCATTCCGTTAAGAGAAGTGGCCAGGAAGCCCATTCGGAACCTCCCAGCCACAGTGTTTAATGTTCTCAGTCACCGCTCTGAATTGAAGGAGAGGCCGGAAACCCCCTTTGAAGAGAGTCTCCGGCCTCACTGATGCATCTCAGGCATGTTCTTTCGTTATCGGAGTCAGAACCGTCGATCGGCCCTTTGCTCGAGGAATTCGCGCACGAGGTATGTGGCCAGAAGACCCACAACTGTGGTTGCGATCTCGATGGTTTTGCTGTTTATAACCATTTGTCCTCCATGGGATTAGGGAAAGCAGTAGAATGCCCCATTTTTCGGATTCTCGATAACCTAAGATGCTTCATTATGTTTATAACTCAAAAATAGCAATATTAGAGAAGAATTTGGTTGTTTCGGCAAGCTGGACCGTTTAGCATTGCTGACTACTGTTGGTATGGCACACATTTCTATGATCATGATATTGGTGTATTAACTAAGATTCCAATACAAGATGAGGGAAATGTTACTTATAGAGTATGACATTACATTGATGATTCGATCAATGGTAGGCACTGGACTTTAGGTAACGGATTTAGCAGGAATTGAACTGGAAACTCAATGTTAGCATCCCCGGGTTATTGTGCATTACATCCTTGAAGAATGGAAGCGCCGGAGCATGGATGAGCTTTTTGACGATCTCTATGATACACTCCTATTATGTAGGGGGGTGATAGTTCCTCAGGAGATTCAGCTCGAAGAAGACCCGTTTATCAAAGCCGTTGAGATTGTTTCTTACTTGCAAGGTCTTGATCCTGAATCAACCCATATGCTGGAAAGCCATGCCAGGGATATTGCTGACTATATCCTATCTCTCAGTAATGATACAGATCTTATTCAGAGGTTGAACCTTTTCAGTTGGGACTCTGATGAATAAGAAACTGCTGAAGTTCCTTGAAAATCAGGGCAGGAAGAAGGGCGTCCCCCGGAGGGAAGCTCAAACTGCTGTTATCTACTGCAGGGTGTCCACAAAGGAGCAAGAAGAAGAAGGCTTCGGAAGGGATGCCCAGGAAACAGTCTGCAAAAGGTACTGTAAGAAAAAAGGATTAATAGTTATCCATGTTTATAAAGAACCAGGATATACAGCTACTCGGACTCACGAGCGCAAAGAATACATGAAAATGCACCGCAAGTGCATGAGGGATGAAAGAATTGGTAACATTGTTGTTCACAGCTATGACAGATACTCAGCGGATCTAGAGCATGTCTTTACGCATTTGAGAGAACTGTCGAGTGTTGGGGTGCTTGTCTGGGATGTTATGCTCGATGTTGACACCTCAACGTCACATGGCCGGTACATGCAGAATTCGAGAATTGTTGAAGCTGCCTATGAGAGAGAGCGGGGCAAGGAACGCACCAGTACATCAATGGCGGAGTCAATTCAGCAGGGTTATTACATGGGTTACCCGCCAATGGGATACCTCAGGGACAGGGATGCAGATAAAAAGAAGGCAATTCTCAGAATAGACCCGGACAAAGCACCAATTGTTAAGTGGGCATTCATGCGGGTTTATGAAGGCGGAATGTCCCTACGAGAAGTCTGCGATGGCGTGAATGCCAGAGGACTTACAACTAGATATGGTAATGAGCTATCTATGCAGACCTTTAAGAATATGCTGATTAAGCTTGTCTATACAGGTCATTTCTGGAACAACGATCAGCAGAGATATGAGAAGGCTAAGTGGCCTGGAATAATCACTATTAAAGTTTACGAGTCTGTTTTCGAGAAGGTCACGGGGCAGAAGTCGCGGAAGATTATCCGCAGAGATGATGAATGGAGGTATCCTCTTAGAAGGTTTTTGCAGTGCTCTAAGTGTACCTATCTGACTGGTAGCCTCGCAAAGGGTACCTATCCTTACTACCACTGTCAGACAAAGCAGAAATGCAATACTGTCAGGATTCCACCCTCTCTTATTCATGCGCTCTTCTCCTTCTTCCTTAGGGGGCTCGTGCCTGAAGCTGGAGCCAGAGAGCTTATTCTTGCCGCCGTACTTGATCTCAATAAGAAGAGGAAATCAGAGTACGAGAGTGCGAAGAAGTCAGCAAAGGCGAAACTTGCAGCCCTGAAATCCAGGAGAAGTGTGGTGCGGCAGAAGTTGCTCTACGATAAGAGCATACCTGACGACATATGCCTTGAAGAGATTGAGGAGATTAAAGAGAAGGAAAACAGCTTGACCGAGCACCTCGACCTGTTAAGTAGGAAGATCTACAAAGAAGATGACGTCCTCGAGTTTGCCAAAAGGGTAATGGGTAGCCTTTGTGCGATTTGGAGCATATCAGACTACAAGAGACGTATGAAGCTTCAGAATGCCCTTTTTCCGATGCCTGACACACTTGCTCTTGACCTGGATCGGGGATTTGTGATTCCAGACTCTAACAAGCTGTTTTCTGGCGAGATGAGTCACACTTTTCCAGAGGCTATTCCCGACTATTCACTCCGTGAGTTAGCGGAGTTTATGATGCTTAGTAAAACTGATCCGACCATGGCCTGGAAGCATCTTGCTTTGGACAAGGAAGAAGACTCTGATGCCTGAAGTCGCGGCGATATACTGCAGGGTTTCAACCGCTGAGCAGGCGCAGGAGGGCGTCAGTCTGGAAGCCCAGGAGGCGTGCTGCAGGGCGTTCTGCCAGAAGAACGGCATAAAGGTCCAGGGAGTCTTCGTGGAGCGCGGAGAGTCCGCCAGAACGACCAACAGGCCCATTCTTCAGGAAATGCTTACCTTCTGCGTTAGGAGGAGGAAGCTGATCACGAAGATCGTGGTTTACAAGATAGACAGACTCAGCCGTAACAAGAACTCCTATTTCGCAATGCAGGTCTATCTCAGGAAGTATGACATCTCTATCAAGTCAGCCACTGAGCCCCTTGGGGATGACTCGCCTGTTGGCCGGCTGCTGGAGGGTATACTCGCGTCAGTATCCGAGTTCGAGTCCGATCTCGTGTCTCAGCGAACGAAACTGAGTATGCAGCAGGCCAGATCCTCGGGTCGAATAGTGCACAAGGCTCCGGTGGGGTACATGATGCAGAAGACGGAGGGGGGACGCTCCGCTGCTGTGCCTGATCCGGATAGAGCTGCATTCGTAGTTAAAGCGTTTCAGATGATCGCCTCCGGAGAGTACTCGCAGGCGTATGTTCGTAGGCTACTGAACCGAGAAGGCTTTACTACTAGAAAAGGGCAGCCTATCTCGAGCCAGACTTTCAGAAGGATCCTCAGCAACAGAACCTATACCGGCTGGATCAAGGTCAGTGATGAGGTGGGCTCTGTTAGAGGAGACTTCCAGCCCATTGTGTCAGAGGACCTGTTCCTGCGCGTTCAGGTGGCCCTTGAAGAGAAGAAATACCGGGGCAGAAGGCTGATACTGGACAATCCTGATTTCCCCCTGCGGGGGTTTGTTCAATGCGGTTTCTGCGGATTGCCCCTGACGGGATGCTGGTCGCAGGGGAATACGATCAAGTATCCGTACTACAGATGCCGATCGAGTGATTGTGCTTTCGGAAATGTACGGAAGGAACAGCTTGAGACCTCTTTCCTGGACTATTTAAAGAACTCGATGCCGGGACCTGAGGAGATCCAGGCATCAAGGGCGATTCTTCTTGCCCAGTGGGGTAGAGATAAATCGGTTCGAGAGGAAGATGCGCGTGCTCTGCGATGTGAGCTCGACCAGGTTGATCAAGACAGGCAGAAGCTGAGGAAAGCGTTCATATACGATGTCTCCATTGACAGGAAGACCTATGAAGAGGAGACAGACAGGCTTGCCAGACTCGAGCTAAGCATAAGGGAGAGGCTGGACAGTTGTTCCGAGAGCGAAGATGACCTTCCGGAACTGATCGATAAGGCCTTGGCGGTCATAACTACCGTTGCCAGCACCTGGTATGAGGGAAACCTTGATATGCGCAGAAAAGTCCAGTACACGCTGTTTCCAACGGGTTTGGCATACACAAAGAGCCGCTGGGTTCGAACTCCCCCAAGCGGCTCTCAGATATGCATTTACGATCTTTTTTCGCCCTCTTTGTACTGTTTGGCGACCCCAACGGGGATCGAACCCGTGTTGCCGGCGTGAAAGGCCAGTGTCCTAACCACTAGACGATGGGGTCGCTGAAGAGCGAGCGGTACGATAATATGAGTGACCGTAATCGTCAATACACCGCACCGATAAAGCGTTCTGGTGAGCCGCGGGGGGATCGAACCCCCGACCCTCTGATTAAAAGTCAGATGCTCTACCAACTGAGCTAGCGGCTCACCGCAGCGGCTATCATACTAGTTTGAAAAAAAGAAAAGCAATAGATGACCCCGGTTGAAATTGGGTATATATTGAAATCATGACTGAAGCAAACATATCCGGCCCATGGCTGGTGCACACCGCAGATTCAGTTGATTCAACCCAGAAGTGGGTAAGGCAGAGGGTTTCCTCCCTCACGGACCGTTCTGTACTGCTTGCCTCGTCCCAGACTGAGGGAAGGGGCAGGCCTGGAAGGACCTGGCTGTCCCCTCCGGGGGGCTTTTACGCCAGTTTCCTGCTGAAGCCCTCACCCCCTGTCAGTTTTTCCCCATGTGTTTCTCTGCTGGCTGCGCTGCTCCTTTCCAGGATAATGCTTCGAAGGGGGCTTGATGCCCGGGTGAAATGGCCCAACGATGTGCTGGTGCGGGGCAGGAAGCTTGCGGGAATAGTTGCTGAGACCGGGAACAGACCGGAGAGCTGGTTCATACTTGGAGTAGGCGTCAATCTCCAGGTGGCCCCAGTGTTGAGAATAGAAGGGCCTTTCCCGCCGGCGGGTGGAGCGACTTCGGCCCTTCTCCATCCCCGGTGGAGCTGCTTTCACTATTTACCCGGGAGCTGGATGAAAGATGGCCCCGAAGGGAAGCAGACCCACTTGCGGGTATACGGGAAGAGCTTCATGAAAGGCTCTGGAGCATGAATGAAGAGGTAACCGTGGAAACTTCCGGGGAGAGGGTCTCCGGTGTGCTGACCGGTATCGCCGGGAACGGGTCTCTGTTGGTGTCAACGGACAGCGGGGAGAGAAGCTTCGCCTCAGGCGAACTCCTGACTGTTCATGACGGAAGCGTGAAAAGATGACCAAAAGGGAGAAGAGCACATTCGTTCTGGACACAAATGTCGTTCTCCATGACCACAGGTGTCTTGACCACTTTCAGGAACACGATGTCGTTCTACCCATCACCGTTCTGGAGGAGCTGGATTCCTTCAAGAAGGGGAACGACTCCATAAATTATTCCGCAAGATCCTTCATAAGGCAGCTGGATGCCCTGGTGGATGGAGGCCTCCCCGAAGAGGGCATTCCCCTGGGAGAGGGCAGGGGAAGGCTCTTCGTGAGGCATGCCCAGGACGGCACCGGAAACCTGAACGGAGTCTTTGCCGAGGATACACCCGATCACAGGATACTTTCGGTGGCCGCGGAGCTTTCCGGTGGAAATGTTGTTCTGATAAGCAAGGACATCAACCTCAGGATGAAGGCCATGGCTGTTGGAATAGCCGCTGAGGACTACATAACCGACAAGATAGACTGCCCGGACAAGCTCTACACAGGCAGCAGGCTGGTGGAGGGTGTTTCCGCCGATTCCATTTCCGCTCTCTACGAGCAGCCCTACTCCGTGGAGCCTGCGGATGTGCCCCTCGATGTGGACCCGGTGCCAAACCAGTTCTTCATAATAAGGAATGGAAGCCGCAGTGCTCTTGCCTGCCACTCTCCATACGACGGCAACCTGCACAGGGTCCGGAAATGGAGGGCCTTCGGAGTTGACCCCCGGAATGCCGAACAGGCCTTTGCCCTTCATGCTCTGCTGGACCCTGAGATAAGCCTTGTGACCCTTACCGGAAAAGCAGGAACGGGAAAGACCCTTCTGGCCCTGGCCTCCTCCCTGGAACTCAGGAAAAGGTACAGGCAGATATATCTGGCAAGGCCGGTGGTCCCCCTTTCAAACAGGGACATGGGCTACCTCCCCGGTGACATCCAGTCGAAGCTGGACCCCTACATGCAGCCGCTGTGGGATAATCTTGCGGTGATAAGGAACAAGTATGCCAGGGACAGCAGGGAGTATGAACTAGTCAAGGACATGGTGGATACCGAGAAACTGGTGATAACCCCGCTGGCCTATATACGGGGAAGAAGCCTGAACAAGGTGTTCTTCATCGTGGACGAAGCCCAGAACCTCACTCCCCACGAGGTTAAGACCATCATCACAAGGGCGGGGGAGGGGACGAAATTCGTCTTCACCGGGGACATATACCAGATAGACACGCCCTATCTGGACAGCAGGTCCAACGGCCTGGCCTATCTGGTGAGCCGGATGAAGGGGCAGGGCATCTACTCCCATGTGAATCTTGTCCGGGGCGAGAGGAGCCAGCTGGCCGAGCTGGCAAGCGATATTCTGTGAGGGGTCTTCGCATATCCTGTGCCCTCGCCGCGATTGGGGCGGCGCTGGTGCTTCTTGTCCTTGCCGGTTCCCGGAGCTCCTCAGGTGTGGTCCTGGGGATGTGGTCCCCGGCCTTGCGGCGGGAATGCTCCTTGTTCTGCTCATCATTCTTTTTGCCGCGGCGGCGGCGCTGGGCTTCAGGGGGATGGACAGGAGGGTCTCCGGAGGGGCGGCGGTCCTGTCGGAGCTCGCCGGTCCCATTCTTCTATTCCTTTTCCCCGCCGGTGTTTTCCTGCTCTGGTTCCTTTCCATATTTCCGCTCTTCTTGAGGCCGGCATTCCTCCTCGGTGCGATTCTGCTTTCAGTGGCTCCCGGTCTGCTCATAGTCTTCTCAAGAAGTGGTTCAGAACTGAAAAGGGTTCTTGCGGGAACGGCTGTCATGGCCGTTTCCCTGGTGCTGGTCATTCTGGCCGGGGAACTGATCCTCGGCAGGATCATGCCAAAGAACATCTTCAATCCCAGGTTCGGGCTGCGGCCATACAGCAGGACGGTGATGAGGGTTGAGCTTCCGGGAATAACCCCCGGCGGGATAATGTCCACCAACATGTGGGGCTTCCGTGGGGAAGACCCTCCGGAAAACTGGGAGGAATACATCACGATAGTGGCGGTCGGGGGGAGCACCACGGCGAACTACTACCTGGATGACTCCCTTACATGGTCCCATGTGCTCCAGGAGGAACTTCGGAGGGAAGATCCGCTTGTATGGGTGGGTAACGCCGGGATCCCCAGGCACTCCTCGGACACCCACCTCCTTTTCGCACGGGAGGTACTTTCGGAGATTCAGCCGGATATCGCCCTTTTCCTGGTGGGGGTGAACGACATGGGCCCCTTCCTCAGGAGCAATGCCGACGAGGAAAGGCTTCCAGATTCAGGACCCCGGCAGTGCTCTTCAGCAACAGCCAGATCCTTCAGCTGATTTACAAGGCCAGGGTGGTCCACCTGGACAGGGCACCGGTGGTTACCGCCGCGGCGGATCCTCAGTTCACCGAAGAGCCCCTGGAAGCGCCGGAGGATCCCCTTCCGGAAGACCTGCACTCCCTGCTGGAGGACCCGGACTTCTACAGAAGGCGGATCGACCTTCTGATAGATGAGTGCCGAAGCCTCGGCATAACACCGGTGTTCCTCACACAACCCATACTCTACCGGGACAGCGATCACTGGAGGGGCATAAGGGCAGCGAGCAGGTTCTCAGGCGGCGAGGAATGCCCGATATCCGCAGCAACCTTCGCAAGGATGCTGGAAACACTGAACCGGGACCTTATGCTGGTATGCCGGCAGAAGGGTGTCCCCTGCTTCGATCTTGCCGGCGAGGTCCCCGGCAGCAGAGAGTACTTCTATGACTCCATGCATATGACCGAAGCCGGGGCTGATCTCGTGGGAAGACTTGTGGCCGGCTTCCTTCGGGAATACCTTATGGAGGGAGGAACAACATGGCTGGAAGACTGATCGAGGTTTTCGTGCCCACATCCAGGCTTGAACTGGCCCGATCCTCCGTGAGCGGTCTGAACCTTACTTCCATCTGGACCGAAAGGCTCTCGGATACCCATTCTCAGCTTCATATCCTCACCGATTCCGCAAACAGCGAAAGGGTTACCGAGACTCTCAAAGGGGCCCTGGAAGCCACACTCGAAGATATTCGCATAGTGTGCCTTCCGGTGGAGGCCTCCCTTCCCGAGGAGAAGACCGGTTCGGGGGTGATCAGCTATGGAGAGCTGAAGCAGGATATTTTCGATATGACCAATCCCACCCTGTCCACCTGGATACTCACATTTCTCTCGGCTGTGGTTGCCGCAGCGGGGCTATACAGGAACAGCGCCACCATAATCATCGGCGCGATGGTCATAGCCCCTCTACTGGGTCCCAGCGTGGGCATCTCCCTGGGACTTGTTCATCTTGACAGAGAGCTCCTGGGAGTTTCCTTGAGGGAAATGCTCATCCGCTGTCTCATAGCCTTCTCTTTCTCGGCCCTTTTGGGGCACTTCCTGAGGGTTGATCCCGGGCTTTCGGAGATCGTCTCCAGAACCGCCGCCGGTCCCTCCGATTATGTGCTTGCAATAGCCTCCGGCGCCGCCGGTGCGGTGGCACTCTGCAGCGCTGCTTCCTCTGCCCTCATCGGTGTCATGGTAGCGGTGGCCCTGATGCCTCCCCTTGTTTCCGCCGGGTTGCTTTTCGGAGGCAGCTCACCAAAATGGACAGGGGGGCTGGAACTCTTCGCGGTTAATCTGGGGTGCATAGTGCTCTCGGGGATGGTGGTTTTCCTTGTGAGAAAGCTCAGCCGGAAGGTTTCATGAGGGCCATGTGTCCGGCCCTGAACCATTTCGGTGTTCTCTGCAGGATTCTTTCCACAGCGGGATCGGCTTTGAATACACTCCTCAGGTACTCCCTGGCGTCCTCCCTGGGATTTCCGCCGCCGGAGCATTTGAAGGGCCTGTAGAAACGGAGCACATCGGAGCTGGGGTCGTACTCCCCTGGCTCTATGCCGAACTCCTCGGCCCTGTCCGTCAGCTCCGAGCGCTCCGGCAGGTTGAAGATGGATATGTTCATGTAATCCATGTCTTTCTCAAGCCTTCTGACCATGTCCAGGGTGAGGTTCCTGTCCACATCGGTCTCTCCGGGAAGACCGAAAAGAAGGTACACATAGTTCTGTATTCCTGCGCCATGCAGGTTCCTCACAGCCCTTTCAGCCGTGGCGGGTGCAAAACCCTTGATGTAGCTTTTGAGTATTCTGTGGCTGCCGCTTTCCACACCGGTCTGGAGCATCAGGCAGCCCGCCGCTTTCAACGCCTCCGGAAGACCCTTCTCAAGAAGCTCACTCCCCGGCCTGGCGAAGCCGTAGAACCCCCCGGTCATCTCTCGAAAGACGGGTAGAAGCTCCTTGAGACGCTGTATCGGGACGGCGGAATCGATGAGATGGACCACAGGGTCCTTCGGGGCCATGCCCAGGAGTTTTACAAGGTTATCTCCGGCTATCTCCATATACCCCTTGTCCCTGTCCGGGCAGAAGAGGCACCTGTTCCAGACGCACCCGGTGGTAAGGGGGAATGGGATGAAGTATTTGTGGCTTAGGTACTCCTGTTCCAGACCGAAGACAGGCCATTCCATCCTTGACAGAAGGGGTTCGCCGGTCCCCGCCAGAACCTCCGTCATCGGTACGAAGGTCTGTGAAGCATTCTCTCAGTATCCCTATTCCCCTGCCGGTGGATACCAGGGCGGAGGGCAGAGAACCACCGACTATAACCTGCTTTCCCGCCCCTTCCAGGAGATGGGACAACTCCATGGCCCCGGGAAGCTGTGATATGTAGGAGAGGCTTATGAGAGCTCTGCTGAAGGTGCTTCCATGGTGGGCAAGCCATCCCTGGAAGAATGTGGTGAAGGGGGTCTCCACATTCCGGGTCGCCGCGGTGAGTTCCTCGGCGGAATGAACCGCCCCCGGTGGAACGCAGTCCATCAGTGAGAGCTGCCAGCCGGGAAAGCCCCGGGAGTACCTTCTTATCACCGACTGCAGAACACCGCAGACGCTCCTGTGCCTGTGGGGATCGTAGGCTGATGTGCCCGGTCTCACAAGATAGTCCAGAGATGGGGAGCAGTTGGGAAGCCCGGCGGAGGGCGCGTGTTCAAGGAAGAGCCAGCGGAAGAACCCCAGGGAGAGGTCATGGATTGGAGCTTCCATGCCCCTTGCCTTCAGCCCCGAGGCAAGCATGAAGGCGCCGGCGGGGACCTCGGATGGAGTGATGACAGGGGGAACGATAACAGCTGAGCTTTTCATTGCGGTTCCCCCCTTCTTCCGCCGAAGATAACCGGATCGCCCATTGCCGCCCATTCCCTGGCCCCGGGGCAATCCGGTGAATATCTTATGCCCATGATTATGACTTTTCTTTTCTGTTTGATCCTTCAGTCCGGGGAAACTCCCGGGGATGCAACTGTGTTTGCGACCTCCGAAAGGCTTTTCCTGAACGGGAACCGCGAGGCAGCCGGGGAGATGATCTCTTCCCACCGGTGGTCCTCCGACTCGCTCTGGAGCAGGGCCGGTCTGATACTGGAACTGTGCCGGGGCGGCTTTTCCCATCCGGTTCAGCCCATGTACGGCTCAGCTGCAGGGGGTTTCAGCGCCCTGGTGGAAACCCGGGTCCTTGGAAGTTTCACCCCGGGCGATTCACTGAGGCTTCTTGTACCTGTTCCCGTGGAGCTTCCCTGGCAGCAGACCTCCGTGGCTCAGGGGCGGACATAAGCGGTCTCTCCGGGGTCTCCAGTTCCCATCAGGGCTGGCTGGTGGTGGAAGGGGTGGTAACCGGCGGGGTGGAGGTTGTAATTTCCCATGGGGTTTCCGTTTCATATATGCCGTTTCAGGGAAGGGAAGCCCCCGGGATCGAGGAGGCCATGGTCTATTTCCCCGGGGAAGATCCCTTTATGGACAGCTGCATGGACACCTCCGTCTTCTGGTCCGGTGGCGACATGGTTTATATGGAATCCGTTCGACTGGCCAGGGGTGAGCCCAACCCCATGAGGCTTGCGGCACTTCTGAAGGATCATCTGGAAGGATTCTTCCACGGGTCAGACCCTGTGAATGAAAGCATTCTTCTCACCCCCGCAGCCACCCTTGCCCTGGAGGGGGAGCTGAACAATTCCGTCGGGGGCGGGTTCCTGGGGGCGGCCATTCTGAGGAACTGGCAGATACCTTCACTTGCGGTTCCCGGGAGGTTCGGCGGGGGACAGCATGCTGGCTGCGCCCTTTTCGTGAATGTAGTGCCCTTCGGCTGGATGGCCCTTTCTCCAGTTCCCCCGGACTTTATAGCCATTGGAGCGGCGGAGCCCCCGGAGGCAAGAAGCTGGCATTCCGGAGTTCCAGGCATTACGGTTTATGCCGAGCTGAAGAGGGACAACGGGTTCTGGTCAGCGGTTCCCGCGGGTTCCTCGATCATACAGTATTCCGTGGACACTGCTCCACGGTGAACGCCATCCTTCAGCTGGATCTCCGGCTTCTGCGGTTCATCAATATCGATCTGGCCCATCCCATCCTGAACAGGTTCATGCTTCTAATCACCGATAAGCACAACTGGTATCCCTTCATTGCCCTGGCGGTGGTCCTTCTGCTCTTTGCCGGAAGGAAGCTGCCCCGTCCCGGGAATGCTTTTCACCGAGTAAATCCCAGGGTGTTCATTCTCGGGCTTATTCTGTGCGTGGCCCTGGCGGATCAGGCCGGAGGATTTCTGAAGGACACAGTGAACAGGACCAGGCCCAACAGGGACCCGGCGGTATCACAGACACTTGACTGCAGGCTGAGCACCGGTGGCAGGAAGAGTTTTCCCTCGAATCACTCCGCCAATTCAGCGGCCCTGGCGGTATTCACCGGCCTTGTGTACCCTCCAGTTGCTGTTCCCGCCGGCCTTTTTGCCTTTCTGGTAGGGTTCAGCAGGATATATCTCGCCGTTCACTATCCCACCGATGTTGTTGCTGGATGGCTTATTGGTTCCTTGCGGGATTTCTGGTCTGGAAACTATTGAACAGGCGCCTCAGAAGGCCGGGCATAACCGGTTTCGCCAACATGTTCCGGTTCAGGCAGCATCAGAATGTCTCCGGTCCCGGCGGCGACTGGGAGCGAAGGGAATGGACATCCCTCGACGGCCACCCGGTTCAGGGATATCTCCTTCCCGGCTCCCGCAGGCTGATCGTTTTCATCCACGGAATGGGTGGGGCGGCACTCTCCAGGGTAGAGCTTGCGCAAAGACTCCGGAAGCTGGGGGGTTACTCCTTCCTGGCGGTTCCCCTCCGGGGTAGCGACGGCCATCCGGTCAGGGTGACCACAGGCGGGGTGGACGAGGCCCAGGACATACTGGGGGCACTCCGCTTTGCCCGGGAACTGGGATACTCCGGGGAAAACACCCTTCTGTACGGCACATCCATGGGCGGAAGCGCCGCCCTGAAGGCCTGCGCCCTCTCCGGGAACCTTCTTCCCCGGGGCGTTGTAATACACGGTGCGTACCTTGGTTTTTTCAGGTCCGCCGCACACAGAACGGGCAGGGTCGGTGCGGTGCTTCTCAGGTTTATGATGCCGGGCCCTGCTGCAAAGAGTCTCGAGAGATTCGACCCCCTGTACTGGATAGACCGTTTGAACCGGGGTTGTGCCATTGAGTATATTTACGGTGAGCATGACAGGGTGTCGCCGCCGGAGGACGGCGGCGTAATGGCAAAGGCTTCACCCGATTCATCATGCGGCTTCGAGGTGTTGCACGGCAGGGGCCATCCCACCGGGGTCAACACCTCCGACGAAGAATTCGCGGTTCAGCTGAACTCAACGATCGTTCGGGTGCTTGCGAAACGAAAAAGGTGATACATAAAATGAGTATTTATAAACAGGCAAACGAGCTTTCCATGGCCCTCTCATCCCTGTTGAAGAAAATGTGCGATTCAATGGGGGAGGTGGAGGGTGTTCCCGTGGAAGACCGCAACGAGTATGCTCAGTTCCAGTCCCTTCTCACCACATCGGTGTTTCTGCAGAGGGACCTCGACGAGTTCCTTGAAAGGGCCATGACATTCGGTGAGCAGGGCCGGGAGGGCCCGGTGGAGGTCCTGGATTTCACCAGCGAGTGGGACCGTTTCGAGTAGCGCTCTTCAGCCGAATCTTCTCTTTGCGTACCAGACAGCCACTATTGTGACAAGCATTACCGCGCCCATGGCTATTACGCCCATACAGAGGGTTTCCCTGGGGCCGACCTCGGCCCCGCCCCCCTGGAAGAGCGGGACGGTTACCCACCGGTAGCCACCGGGGCGCCATTCCACCACCGATTCCCCGGTAACCGACCCTATCCTGCCCCGGGGAAGCCGCCAGGTCCATCTGCTTTCAGAAAAGATCGCCCTGTATCCGCCGTCGAAATCCGTCAGCTCCCTGGGGCCGGGTTCCACCGAAAGCTCCTGAAATGCGCCGATGACCGCGGTGACGGAATCGGGAGGGTGGGGGTTTCCCTGAAGGGCCATGGACTGTACCCATTCGTCCGGGGAGGCGGAGGCAAGGGCCCTGAGGAAAAGATCCGGCGTATCGGCCTCCCCGATGGAGGAGAACAGGGTAAGAACGACCAGCTGAAAAAGAACTATGGCTACCCCTCCGGTTTTGGTTCAGCCAATTTATAACCGGGAAGTGCCGCCTCCGGTAGACCCTGGGGTTCCGGAACAGGCTGTTACTCCCGCGGCAAGTATGCGGATAACTGCGGCAATGTGTTTTTCAAGCTGAACCTTAGAGGGTTCCCGCCCTTGTGAACAAGGGAGTGGCCGGCAGTTCCATATTTGTCAAGGACCACCAGCTTCTCGTTCACCAGGGAGGATATCCCGTGAACCATGGCCCATGAGGCGGTCCTCGCCTCTGAACTGGAGGTTATTCCCGGTTCCACTTCGGTGAAGAAGCCGGAAAGCCGTTCCATCGTTCTGGTTATCTCCCGGCGGAGTTCATCGGATCCCTCCCCCTGAAGGATGCCCTCACTGAACATCAGCCTGTAGAGAAGAGGGTTTGCAGTGGCGAAGCTCACATAATCCTCCATCACGTTCCGGATCACCCTTTCGGTGCTCATGGATCGACGGAACTCCCTGAAGGATTCCCTCATAAGGGAGAATCCCCTTGCGGCTACGGCGCTCATCAGGGCGTTCTTGTTCTTGAAGTGCCTGTAGGGAGCGGTTCGGGATACTCCCAGCCTTTCAGCCAGTTTCCTCAGTGATATGTCGCTCTCGTTGCCGCTTCTTGTGAGACAAAGCGCTTCTTCGATCATGGCATCCCTCAGGTTGCGTGATGATAGCTGCTGGCCATGGGTTCCTCCCTTTTGTCGGCGTATCATGAGAAATCATGTTGACATTGTCAACATAGCCTATATGTTAGCACTGTCAACATTGATAGGGGAAAACAGTGAAAGTTCTGATGATATATCCTGAATTCGTAGACTCATTCTGGAGTTTTGCACACGCCCTGAGGTTCATAGGGAAAAAGGCGGCCATGCCTCCGGTGGGGCTTCTTACTGTGGCGGCCATGCTCCCTGAGGACTGGGAGAAGAAGCTGGTGGATCTTAATGTGGAGAAATTGGACGGCGATATGGATGAATGGCCGGACATTGTTATGGTAAGTGCCATGAATGCCCAGAAGGATTCCGCCGTTAAGGTTACGGACCACTTTTCCAGAAGGGGAGTGACAGTGATGGCAGGTGGGCCCCTCTTTTCCAACGAGCCGGGGGAATGGAGCGAAACCGTGGACCATCTTTTCGTTGGAGAGGCCGAGGAGACCCTGCCGGTTTTCCTTGAGGACTTCGCCAGGGGGGATGCCGGAAAGGTTTACCGGCGGGAATCCTATCCCTCCATGGAGAGAACACCTCTGCAGGACCTGAAGCTGATAAGACAGAAGAAATACAACACCATGGGCATTCAATTCTCCAGGGGCTGCCCACACAACTGCGACTTCTGCAACATTACATCCCTCTTCGGCAGGAAGGTCCGCACGAAGACAACGAAACAGATAATAGCTGAGCTGGATTCACTGTACCAGGCCGGCTGGCGTGAAGGGATATTCTTCGTAGACGACAATTTCATCGGAAACAGAAGGTATCTGAAGGAATCACTTCTTCCCGCCATGATAGAATGGCGAAGGACACATGGATCCATCCACTTCCAGACCGAGACCTCCATCCTGCTGGCGGATGACGAGGAGCTTATGCGAATGATGGTCTCCTCGGGCTTCAACACCGTATTCATAGGAATTGAGACAACCGACGAGGAAAGCCTTAAGGGCTGCGGCAAGCTGCAGAACACCGGGAGGGACCTCCTGGCCGATGTAAAGAAGATACAGAACATGGGCCTGGAAGTTGAGGGAGGGTTCATCGTTGGCTTCGACGGCGATTCGACCTCCGTGTTTCAGAAACAGTGGGAGTTCATACAGAAAAGCGGAATTGTCACCGCAATGGTCGCAATGCTCCAGGCCCCGGCGGGAACCATGCTCCACAAAAGACTAAAGGAAGAGGGAAGGATACAGGGCGAGGTAACCGACGGCACCGACGGAACCACCAACATCCTGCCGGTGATGGGAAAGGGATCCCTGGAGAGTGGCTACCATGACCTGTTAGCAAGGCTGTACTCCCCGGGGGCATTCTACAGCAGGGTCAAGACCTTCCTGAGGGAGTTCAGACCCTCGGGTAACCTGGGTTACGAGCTGTCGGCGGGTCATATACTGGCGGTTCCCAGGTCCATGCTGCGCCTGGGCATCATCGGCCGGGAAAGACTGGAGTACTGGAAGCTGATCTTCTGGACCCTGTTCCGGCGTCCCGTGCTGATACCCCTGGCCCTGAAGCTGGCTATTTACGGCCATCATTTCTCAAGGACCCTGGCCGGCAGGTTCTGATGCATATCGGAAGAAGCTGTAACGTCGCAGGTTAGGTAAGGACGCTTGACACCCCATATCCCAGGGTTTAGAATTGGGGCTCGCGCCGGGAAAGGCGCCTGATTTTTTCCATCACCGGCACCGTTTACGAGATGGTCCGGAACGCCCCGCCCAAGGGGGTTGACCGTGGCAGTGAACGGTGTTAGTATTGGAACCCGCCGGACGGGCAAGGAGCGCCTGCGCCCCCGGCCGAGTGTCGGCAAGACACCCCGATTTTTGAAATATTGGAAGAAGAAGCAATGTTCAATAGCGAATTCGTGTAATTCCTTCGAACG
>LQAJ01000122.1_pt1 | contig 43458 bp, 47 predicted proteins | sample 1535811 | NCBI WGS metagenome assembly LQAJ01 (sample SAMN04331587, study PRJNA305678) | bioreactor metagenome | isolation source: bioreactor_6 inoculated with Wadden Sea sediment 2nd replicate of a... | place: Germany: Wadden Sea, Janssand Flat
CCTTGCGGTGGCCGGGACGCTTAGGCTGAGCCGGGGTGCTGCTCATGCCCTGCGGCTTACGAAGCAGCAGCATTTTCTGCTGTTCCGCCTTGCTCAAAACCGGTTCCGGCTCTTCCAGAGCGGACTCGATGCCTGTGGCGATGACCGTGATACGCATTTCGTCACCCGCATCGGGGTCAAAGACGGTACCGAAGAATATTTCAGCATCGTCATGCGCTTCCTTGTAAATGATATCAGCGGCTTCGGAGACCTCGTCGATGAGCATGTCCGGACCGCAGGTGATGTTGATGAGCACGCCCTTGGCTCCTTCGATGGAGACATCTTCGAGCAACGGAGACGTGATCGCCTTCATGGCGGCTTCCTTGGCGCGGGCTTCGCCGGACGAGATGCCGGTACCCATCAGGGCCATGCCGGATGCGGACATGGCGGCCTTGACGTCTGCGAAGTCAAGGTTGATGAGGCCGTGGACGGTGATGAGGTCGGCGATACCCTTGACTGCGTAGTACAGCACTTCATCGGCCTTCTTGAGCATGTCGGAGAAGGATGCCTTCTTGGCGGCGAGCTGAAGCAGGCGATCGTTGGGGATGGTGATGATGGAATCAACCACATCCGCCAGAGCACGTGTGCCCTCGTCAGCCTGTTCGAGACGGCGCTTGCCCTCGAAGTAGAAAGGTTTGGTCACGACACCGACGGTCAGTGCGCCGAGTTCCTTGGCGACTTCCGCCACGACCGGAGCCGAGCCGGTTCCGGTGCCGCCGCCCATTCCGGCGGTGATGAACACCATGTCCGAGCCTTCGAGCGCCTCGCGGATCTGATCCACGGACTCCATGGCTGCGGAGCGGCCGATCTCGGGATTGCACCCGCACCAAGGCCCTTGGTCAGCTTTTCGCCGATCTGGATCTTGTGTTCGGCAGAGATTTGTCAATGTCCTGATGGTCGGTGTTGGCGACAATAAATTTGACGCCCTTGAGTGCCGACTGGATCATGTTGTTGACCGCATTGCCTCCAGCGCCGCCGCAACCGACGACCTTGATTTTGGCATTCGTGTCATGTTCGATTTCAAAGTATTCCATTGTCTTCCTCCTCGAAACGTTCCCTGTTTAACGTTTACAATTCCTCGATTTCCTCATTCCCCTAGTTAGGCGATGTCCGTGAACCACTTCTTCATGCGCGACAGAATACGGTCGAAGCCGGAATCGTCGCGAATCTTGAAGGGCCGGACCTTGTGCAGACCTTCCTCTTCTGCTCCGTGGAGCAGCAGGCCTACGGCAGTGGCGTATTTCGGGCTCATGACTTCCTCTGTCAGCCCGCCTATGCCCTGCTCCGGCACACCGATACGAACCGGCAGATCGAAAATCTGCTCGGCCAGTTCCTGCATACCGTCGATCATGCAGGTGCCGCCCGTAAGGACAACGCCCGCCGCGATCATATTCTTGAAACCTGATTTGATGAGTTCCTGATCGACAAGCGCGAGAATTTCCTCGCAGCGCGGTTCGCAGATTTCCGCGAGCACGCGTTTGCTCATCTTGCGGGACTCTCGCCCGCCCACGCTCGGCACCTCGATGATCTCGTCCGAGGTCACCAGATCGGCCATGGCGCAGCCGTAATCCATCTTGATCTTCTCGGCAGACATCATCGGCGTACGCAATCCGTAGGCGATGTCGTTGGTCAGGTTGTGACCGCCGAGCGCAAGCACGCTGGTGTGTTTGATGGAATCCTTGGAAAAATGGCTATATCCGTGGTGCCGCCGCCGATATCAACCAGCGCCACACCGATTCACGCTCCTCGGCCGACAGCACGGCCTTGCTGGAAGCGAGGGACTCAAGCACGATATTCGACACATCCAACCCGGAGCGGTTGCATGACCGGATGATGTTCTGCGCCGAAGTGACCGCACCAGTGACGATGTGGACCTTCACCTCTAGGCGCACACCGGCCATGCCGAGCGGATCGGCGATACCGCGCTGATCGTCAACGATAAATTCCTGCGGCAGGGTATGCAGCACTTCGCGATCCATGGGGATGGCGATGGCCTTGGCGGCCTCGATGACCCGGTCGACATCGCGCTGGGTGACTTCGCCGCCCTTGACCGCGATAACGCCATGGGAATTGAATCCCTGAATATGGCTGCCCGCAATACCCGCGTATACGGTGCGGATGTCGCAGCCCGCCATAAGTTCCGCGTCCTCAAGAGATTTCTTGATGCACTGAACCGTCTTCTCGATGTTGACGACCACTCCGCGCCGCAGGCCCGTGGAGGGGGAAGTGCCGATGCCGATAATGTCGACACCGCTCTCACTCGCCTCGCCCACGACCGTACAGATCTTGGTGGTTCCAACGTCAAGGCCGACGATCAAATCGTTTCTGGCCATAATGTGTCTCCTCTCCGGCAGTGGGTATCGGTTTCCTTCATTCCCTGTGACCGATTTCCTTGCCGGGTCATGTGTTCAACGTTCCGTTTTAATATCTTAAACGCCTAGCTTTTTGCCGAGCGCTTCTTTACCCATATCTTGTCGCCGCTGGCCGCAATGATGGCCACATCCTTGAATTCTCCGCGCCGCATGAGGTCGCGCCAAACGATCTTCAGCCGCTCAAGCTGAACGTCCCATCGATCCATGGACAGACGAATCGTCAGCCCTTTTCCTCTGGCATGACCGTCGAGATACACTTCCATCTCATGCGCGCTGGTCAGGCGAATCCACGCGGCCTGCGCCTGCGTGAACGGGGTCTGCTTTGCATCTATCTTTTTCAGAATGCTGGTGAGCACTTCCTCACCGTCATCAAGCGTATCGGCCACATCAAGCACCGGGAGCGAGGCCATTTCACCGGGATGCATAGGCGCGATCACCTTGCCACGCGCATCCGCGAAATACAGACCGTCACCCTGCCGAATCCAAAAGGCGGGCACTTTTTCCGCCACATTGATACGCAACCGATTCGGGAATTCCCGCCGTACGGCAACGGACTGAATCCACGGATTGCGTGAAAGATTTTCCTCGACCTCACCCACATTCATCTCAAGGCAGTTCAGGCCGAGCGCCACATCCGCATTCTTGAGAACATCTCCATAACTGAGACGTGAATTGCCGGTAACGTGAATTTCCTTGAGTTCCAGATAGTGGCTGGTGGTGATGTAGCGGTAGCCATAGAGCAGACCCACGCCGAGCACTGCGACAAGCGACAGCATGAGCAGCGTCATGATGGAGCGCACGACAACCTGTCCGGCACCGGTCAGGCTGCTGCCGGAGCGTTTCTTTTTCGAGCGCAGGGAATTGCCCTTCTTGCCGCCCAGTTTCAGGCGAGGCTGCTTGTTCATGGCCAGAGTACTCATAAAATGATGACCTCCGTCTCCAGAGTGACGCCGAACTGTTCCTTCACTTTGTCGCGTCCCAGTTGCAGAAGCTCCATGGCTTCATCACTGGTGCCGCCGCCAAGATTGACGAGAAAATTCGCATGAATGTCGGAAAAAGCAATCCCGCCGATACGCGCGCCCTTGAGACCGGCGCTGTCGAGCAGCATACCCGCGCTCTTGCCTTCAGGATTTTTGAACACGCACCCCGCGCTTTTGGCTGTAACAGGCTGGGTGGACTGCTTCTTTTTGTAGGTGGCCTGCATCGCCTTCCTGACCGCCTTGGGGGAGGACTCGTCGAGCGCCAGCTCCACTTCCCAGACAATGCTTTTGCCACTCCGGGAACCGCAGGAAAAGGAACGGTATCCGAACGCACATTCACTCGCGTCCACCCATTCCAGTCCCTGCATGGGGGACCAGAGACGGACACGGGTCAGCAATTCTCCGAATTCGGTTCCGTAGGCCCTGCATTCATTGCAACGGCCCCGCCCACGGAACCGGGAATGCCCGTGAGATTTTCCATGCCCGAAAAACCGGCTTTCTGAGCCCATCCGAGCAGCCCCGGCAGACGCTGTGAGGCATTGGCCCGGACAATCATCTTGTCACCGCGCTTTTCCACCCGATCCGGACCGGACACAGCGGCCATGCGCAGAAGCGCCATATCAAGATGAGCATCAGGCGCAAGCAGATTGCTGCCGCAGCCGATAACAAACGGCCTGAGCGTTTCATGAACGAGAAATTCCGCCAATCCGTCGAGATCGTGCTCTTCACGCACCACGACCTCCACCTCGGCGGTTCCACCAAGGCGCAGGGTCGTCATCTCCGCAAGCGACGGGTTCTTTCTCAGTTCAAGCGTCATACTATGCCTCGACCTCTTCTGTTTCCGGTTCTTCGGCTTCCGCATCCGGCTGATTCAGCCAGTTCTCGCCGATTTCCAAATGGAACCGGCCCCCTGCGTCATGAGCAGGTCGCCGGGGACGAAGGATGTCCTTGAGACGCTTTTTCAATGGCCTCGAAATCAGGGAAAAACTGCACCTTGGTTTCGGACACCTGCTTGATGCCCTGTGCGAGCGACAGACCGCTGACACCGGGAATGGGCGACTCGCTCGCCGGATAAATTTCCGTCAACAACAACAGGTCCGCTTCCTTGAACACCTTGCAGAATTCGCCGAACAGCGCCTGTGTGCGGGTAAAACGATGCGGCTGGAACGCCACAACCAGACGACGGTCCGGGTAGCACGCCTTGGCGGTTTCAAGGTTGGCGAAAATCTCGGCGGGATGGTGGCCGTAATCATCCACCACCATGACGCCCTTTCGTTCGCCCTTGCGCTCAAAACGTCGTCCCACGCCGCCGAAATTGGCAAGACCGTTGATGATGTCTTCCTTCTCGATTCCCGCCTCAAGGGCCACGCCGATACAGGCGAGCGCGTTGAGTACGTTGTGGGTACCGGGCTGCGCCACGGTCACTTCGCCCCATTCCTCTCCGTCGAGATAGACTTTGAACAGGCTGCGCAGGTGGGTGGAAACAATCTCGCCGCGCAGCTTGTTCTTCGGGCCGAGTCCGTAGGTCAGGCAGGGCCGCTTTATTTCTGGCAGAAGCCGCTGCACGCCTTCGTCATCGCCGCAGACCACGTTCATTCCGTAAAAGGGAATGGAATTCATGAACTGGATGAAAGGAGGCGTCAATGGCTTCCTGATCCGCATAGAAATCCATGTGGTCCTTGTCCACGTTGGTGACCACGGTGATGATGGGCGAAAGCAGCAGGAACGAACCGTCGGATTCGTCGGCCTCGGCAATGAGGTAATCGCCGTCGCCAAGCCGGGCATTGGAACCATAAATGCTCAGACGGCCGCCGATAATGACCGTGGGATCGCGGTCAGCCTCGGTGAAAATTGTCGCAAGCAGGGAGGTGGTGGTCGTCTTGCCGTGGGTACCGGCAACAGCCACGCCCGTACGCAGGCGCATGAGTTCGGCCAGCATTTCGGCACGGGGGATAATGGGAATGCCGCGCTCTTTCGCCTCGATGATCTCCGGGTTCTTGTCCGGGATAGCCGTGGATTTGATAAGCACGTCCGCATCGCCCACGTTGTCGGCTCCATGGCCGATGAACACGTTGGCTCCAAGCTGCTCAAGCCGCCGGACCGCTGCCGAGGCATTCAGGTCCGAGCCGGTGATGTTGAAGCCCATGTTGATGAGCACTTCAGCGATGCCGTTCATGCCGGAACCGCCGATGCCCACCATGTGAATGTTGTTCACACGAGCGCGCATGGCCGGACAGGCTTCGCCGCCGACGGTCAGGTAAGGTCCCTGTGCTGCTGCCATAATACTGTCTCCTCTGCCTTATGCCGCGAGGGCTTCCAGCCCTGCCGCTATATCCGCGGCCGCGTGTTTCTTTGCGAACCCGCGTGCCGCCTTTTCCATATCTTCCAACTGTCCGGAGTTTCCGAGCAGGTCGATGGCCGCATCCGCAAGCCTGTCACCCGAGAGGTCTCTCTGGGCGATCAGCTGCGCCGCGCCGATGTCCGACATGGCCTTGGCATTCATTGTCTGATGGTCATGGGTGCCTGGGGGAACGGCACGAAAACCGCCGGAACCCCTGCCGCCGCTATTTCAAAAACCGTGGTCGCGCCCGCCCGGCAGATGGCCAGGTCGGCGTTCGCGTATTCGGTATCCATATCCTCGATAAAATTTCTCACCTGTTCCGGAGCAACCTTGGCGGTTCATACGAAGCCCGCACACGCTGGTAATCGGCCTTGCCTGCCTGATGCACGAGCATGACGCCCGCTTCCGCAAACTTCGGCAACCCTGCGATAACCGCATCATTGATGGGGCGTGCTCCCTGACTGCCGCCGAGAATCAGCACGCGCTTTCCACCGATGCGCCCCTTGCGTTTCTTTGCCGCCTTGATGATGGAGGCACGCACGGGATTGCCGGTGAGAATGGTCTTTGCCGCCGGGAATACGCCAAGCGTATCCGGAAGCTCAGGAAAATTTTTCTGACGATTTTGCCCAGCACCTTGTTGGTCACACCCGGTACGGAGTTCTGCTCATGCACCGCAGTGGGAATGCCGAGCAAGGCAGCCGCTAGCACCGGACAGAACCCGGCATATCCACCGAAACCGATGACCGCGTCGGGACCGAATCGTTTTACTGCACCCATGGCCTTGGGAATGCCCGCGCCGAGCCAGCCGAGACCACTCAGCATGCCGGAAAGTCCCTTGCCCATGATGCCCTTGGCCGGAAGCTCCTGAAAGGCGATGCCGTGTTTACGCGCCAGATCGCCCTCGGGACCGGCCCCGCCCATGAACAGCAGGTCGATGCCGGGGTTGCGGCGACGCAGTTCGTCGGCCACGGCCAGTGCCGGGAAAATATGGCCGCCAGTGCCGCCGGTGGTGAGGATGATTCTTTTCATACTCATTCCTTGGCGCTCCTGGACAGGTTGAGCAGGATGCCTGCGCAGATGAAGGACACAGTCAGGCTGGAACCGCCGTAGCTGATGAACGGCATGGCCACACCCTTGGGCGGCACGGTGCCGAGCACCACGCGAGATTCAGGATCATGCCGAGAGCAATGATGCAGGTGATGCCGAAGCCGGTGAAACGGTCCTGCAAATCCTCCTGATTCAAAGCCACACGGAAGGCGCGATACAGGAAAAAGCCGATGGCGATGAAGAACAGGGACATGCCCACAAAGCCGAGTTCCTCGCCCACAACGGCCATGATGAAATCATTGTGTGCCTCAGGCAGGAAGAAAAGCTTCTGTTTGCCCGCGCCGATGCCCGTACCGAAAATACGGCCCGAGCCAAAGGCGTAAAGGGACTGCACCAGCTGATATCCCTCGTTCTGCGCCGAGGCGAACGGATCGAGAAATGCGGTCCACCGTTTCAGGCGGTACGGCGAAGAGGAAATGAGCATCCAGCCCGCGCCCGCTCCGACGACACCGGAACCGAGCAGGTAGATGAAGCGAGTGCCGCCCACCGCGCACATGAAAAACAGCAGCATGGACAGCACCACCGCACCGCCGAAGTCCGGCTGCAACAGAAGCAGGCCGCACAGGAATCCGGTAACGATGAACGGCGGGAGTACGCCCACGGAGAAGCTCTTCACCATCTCCTGCTTTTCGCGAAGAAGTAGGCCAGATACAAAACAAGCGCGACCTTGGCGTATTCGAGCGGCTGAAGGTTGACCGGGCCGAGGTTGATCCAGCGGCTCGCGCCGTTAACATTGACGCCAAGCGGGGTGATGCACAAACCAAGCAACACCACCGCTATGGCGACCCAGATGTAGGTCAGGCCGTAAAGCAGCCTGCGGGGGATCTGCATGCAGGCAAGCATCCCGGCCAAACCGACACCTGTAAATATAAGCTGACGCTTGAAAAAGAAATATTTGTCGCTGAACACGCGCTCGGCCATGATACCGCTGGACGACAACACCATGACAAGACCGAACCCGCCAAGCAGAAGCGTTGCAGTCAACAGCCAGGGATCAATGCGACCCGCTGCCGCCGAAGATTTTCTGCGGTTCAGCTTATTGGTCATTTAAGCATCCCACTACGCGTTTGAAGTCGTCACCGCGCTGTCCATAACTCTTGTACTGGTCGAAACTGGACGTGGCCGGAGACAGCAGCACCACATCACTGTTCCCGGCCATCCCGGCCTGCCGCTTGACGGCAAGCTCCAGGGTTTCGTCCCATGTTACGGTGAATACTTCACCGAGCGGGCCTTCCAGCACATTACGGCTTCCACCGAAAAGCCCGACATGAACTACGGAATCCTTGACGGTCTGCGCGAAAGCGGCCACATCGCCGCCCTTCCACACGCCGCCCATAAGCAGGCGAACCGGACGATCAAAACTCTTCACTGCCGCAATCACCGCATCCAGGGTCGTTGCCTTGGAATCGTCCACATACAGCACGCCGCCGATCTCGGCCACGGGCTCGATACGATGGGCAAGCGGAGTGAACTGACGGATGGCTTCTGCGGCCTGCTCTTTGGTCACGCCGAAACGGGACACGGCCTGCCATGCGGCCTCCACGTTGGATCGGTTGTGCTCACCGGGCAGGTTCGGAGCCTCGAAACGGTCGGTGGCATCAAACCACTCCACATGCGCGTTGGTGAAACCACGTTCACCGAAATTCTCTTCAAGAACAGGGCGCAGGGACTCATGTAACAAGGCGGTGTCCTCGCCCGTCATGCGGCTGAACAGTTTCAGCTTTGCGTCGAGGTATTCGCGCATGTCTTCATGGTAATCGAGATGATTGGCCGCAAAATTCAGGAACAGCCCGACATGCGGCTTGAAGGAATGGCAGTTCTGCAACTGGAAACTCGACACCTCAAGCACGATGACTTCGGCGGGTTCCACGTCAAGCACGTACTCGCACAGGGGGTGCCGATATTGCCGCCTGTAAAGGCCCGGATACCGGCATGCCCGAAAATCTCGCTGATGAGCGTGGTGGTCGTGGTCTTGCCGTTGGTGCCGGTGATTGCGAGGAGGGGTGCCTCGATGAACCACGATGCAAACTCAAGCTCGGACACCATTTTCTGCGCCGGAATGCCTTCGAGCACCGGAGCAAGCTTCTTGACCGGCACGCCGGGAGAAAAAACAATGATATCCGCATCAGCAAAATGATCTTTCTGATGCGGGCCGGTGACGAGTTCGACCTTGCCCTTGAGCGGGCCAAGCACGTCTTCGGTCACGTCTTCACTTCGATCGACCACGCGCACCCTGGCTCCAAGCACGTCGAGCAGGCGGGCTGCGGCAAGACCGGACTTGCCTGTCCCCACCACCACCGACTGCTTATCGGTAAGGGTTCGTTTATCGATGAAATTTCTGACGTTACTATTCACGGGAACTACCTCAGCTTCAAAGTGGAAAGCGCCATGAGCGCCATGAGAATGGACAGAATCCAGAACCGTACGATGATCTTGGATTCGGGAATACCCTTGAGTTCGAAATGGTGGTGAAGCGGAGCCATCTTGAAGATGCGCTTGCCGCCGGTGAGCTTGAAATAGCCAACCTGCAAAATGACGGACAGGGTCTCGAACACGAACACGCCGCCCACGATGGCGAGCAGCAGTTCCTGCTTGGCAAGCACTGCCACGAATCCGAGCGCACCGCCGAGTGACAGCGATCCGACATCGCCCATGAAAACCTGTGCGGGATGTGCGTTGAACCAGAGAAAGCCCAGCCCTGCGCCGACCATGGCCCCGCAGAAGACAGTCACTTCACCGATGCCCTGAATATTCTGCACGGCGAGATATTCCGCCATCTTGGCATGACCGGACACGTAGATGAAGATGGCGAAGCACGCCATGGCGACCACCATGGGACCGATGGCAAGGCCGTCGAGACCGTCGGTCAGGTTCACTGCGTTGGACGCGCCGACCATCACGATCATGGCGAACGGCAGATAGAACCACCCGAGGTCCGGGGTAAAATTCTTGAAGAACGGCACGGACAACTGCGTCGAGTAGGCAGGCTCCTGAATGAGCAGGTACAGGGCCGCCCCTGCCACGGCGCACTGCATGAGGAACTTGGCCTTGGCAGACAGCCCCTCATTCTGTTTCTTGACCACCTTGATGTAATCATCGGCAAAGCCGACCGCGCCGAACCCGGCAAACACGAGCAGCGTCAGCCAGACATAGACATTGGACAGGTCGCCCCACAGCAGCGTTGATACGCAGACCGCGAAATGATCATGACACCGCCCATGGTGGGAGTGCCCTGTTTCGCCTGATGCGCGGGACCGTCTTCCTTGATGTACTGGCCGCACTTGACGCGCTGGAGCCACCGGATCATGGCCGGACCGAACATGATGGAAATGATGAGTGCGGTCAGCAACGCCCAGACCGAGCGGAAGGTGATATAACGAAAAACGTTGAAAACGCCGACGTCCGTACTGAGTGGTGCGAGCAGATTGTAAATCATCGTTCGCCTCCTTGAGCTCCCGCTGAATTGTTCGAAGCGGCGAGCACCCTGCACAGGCTGCCCACGAATTCTTCCATTTGAGGGAACGCGAGCCCTTGACGAGCACCACCGCGTTCTCCAGTTCCATATCGCGCCACGCCGAAAGGAATGCATCCGGCCCGTCAACAGCGACCACCCCGTCGCCTTCAAGACCGCAAACCACGTCGTCGCAATGAACGCCCTTGAAAAAGACGCTTCTGGGAGAAATTTCCTTGATGAGCTGTCCCAGTTCCTCATGGCGCTGAACAGCCTCGTCACCGAGTTCCCGCATGTCACCGAGCACGAGCACCAGAGGACGTTCGCCCGCCATTTCCGCAGCCGTCCTAATGGAGCGCGCCATGGAAAGCGGATTGGCATTATAAGTGTCGTCAATGACCACGATGTCGCCGGTCGCCTTGAAGCAGAAACGCTGGCTGTCCGCTTCGATGGTCTGCACACCCGCGATCACTTCATCGCGGCTGATGCCGAGCTGATGTGCGGCAGCGGCCACACAGGCCAGATTCTCGGCATAGTGCTCACCACAGAACGGTGCCGTAAACGTGCTCTCGCCCTCGGGGTCCGAAGCGAAAACGACCCATGCCGTCCACTTCGGCCCCGAGAAACGAGGCAACATAGGAGGTGTCGGTATTTTGGGTGGAAAATCCGATCGGATTGTCCACGATCTCGCGTGCAGCGTCCCAGAGCAGCGGATAATCGCGCCCGATCACGGCGCTGCCGCCCTGTCGCAGGTATCTGAGCAGGGTTGTCTTTGCCAGTGCCACGCCTGCCTCGTTGCCGAGCCCTTCAAGATGCCCGGGACCGATGTTGGTGATGATGGCAAGGTCAGGGCTGGCAATGGGCGCGAGGTCTTCCATGTCGCCCTTCTCGGAAATGCCGAGTTCCATGATCCAGACATCCTGCGCGCAGTCCGCCTTGAGCATGGACATGGGCAGGCCGATCTGGTTGTTGAAATTGCGATAATTCTTGGCCGCGCTGAATTTCTGCGACACCACGGCGTAGAGCATCTCTTTGACCGTGGTCTTGCCTGCCGTACCGGTGACTGCCACCAACTTCGCACCGCAGGTATCGCGCCAGCAGGCGGCAATGCGTCCCAAGGCGTTCAGCGTGTCGCGCACCATGACAACAGGCACACCGACATCACCGATTATGCGGGATGCGACAACGGCAGAAGCTCCGCTCTTCACGGCCTGTTCGGCAAACTCGTGACCGTCGAAGTTCTCACCGTCGAGGCAGACGAACAGATCACCTTTTTCCACGGTACGGCTGTCGGTCTGCACCGCGCTCAGGGCGATGTCCTGATGGCCCTCTTCGGCCGCGCCGCTCAGGCAGCGCTCGACATCAGCAAGGGTCAACTTCACGCGTACACTTCCTTTATGGCCTTGAGAGCAGCTTCATTGTCGGAAAAGTGAATGGTTTCATCCCCGAGGATCTGGTAATCCTCATGCCCCTTGCCCGCGATGAGCAGGGCGTCACCGGGCTGCATTTCACGCACGGCCATGGTGATGGCGGTCTGACGATCCGGGTGCTCAAGAACCTTTGCGGCCTTGGCAAGACCGGGCCGGACATCGTCCATGATCATCAAGGGCTGCTCACTGCGCGGATTGTCCGAGGTCAGCACGGCCACATCGGCATACCGGGCCACGGCCTGCGCCATGAGCGGACGCTTGGTGCGATCACGGTCTCCACCACAGCCGAACACGGTGATGAGCCTTTTGAAATCAAGTTCCTTGAGGGTGTGCTGCACATTTTCCAGCGCATCCGGGGTGTGGGCATAATCAACAAAATATCGAGTCCGCGGTCATTCATCACGCGCTCCAGCCGTCCCGGCACACCGGGGAAGGATTCGAGCTTGCGCATATCCTTGCAGTTCAGTCCGAGCTGCAATCCCACGGCCTGTGCGGCGAGCAGGTTCATGGCATTGAACGCCCCGATCAGCGGAGACTTCACGACCCAGGACTTGCCCTTGTACGAGGTCTCGATCTCCATGCCCTTGCCGGAAAGGGACAGAATGCGTCCCTGCACCATGGGCTTGTCGCCCACTTCGTGCGTGACGATGCCGGTATCGCCGATCCCGTAGCCGATGCCCTCTTCGGAGTCGGTCAGGATGCGGCGGCCATACGGATCGTTGTAGTTGAGAATATTCGCCTTTTTCTCACGCGGATACTCAGTGAACAACTTGGCCTTGGCGCGGAAATAGTTTTCCATGTCACCGTGATAATCCAGATGGTCCTGCGTGACGTTGGTCAGCACCCCCGCGTCGAAATCGAGTCCGGCTACGCGGTACTGGTCCAATGCATGGGAGGACACTTCCATGATCGCCACGTCCACGTCCGCCTTTTTCATGTTGAACAGCAGTTCGTGAATCATCCAGCAGTCGGGCGTGGTCAAGGGGCTGCCATTTCAAAACCGGGCCAGCGGTAGTTGACCGTGCCGAGCACGCCCACCTTGAGGCCAGCCGAAGCAAGCAGATGTTCGATGATATAGGTAGTCGTGGTCTTGCCGTTGGTGCCAGTGATGCCCACAAGCTTCAGGTCGCGGTCGGTCAGCTGAAAATAGGCACGGGCCAGTTCGCCAAGCGCCACAGCCGGGTTCTCGTGATACACGGCCACGGCACGGCTTTCGACCACCGGGGCGACCAGATCACGTGCCGACTCCGGGGCGACCACGTACTGTGCTCCGTTGTCGAGCGCACTGGGAATGAAATCAATGCCGCGCACCGCGGTTCCCGGCATGGCGACAAAACAGTCACCGGGCTGCACCTTGCGGGAATCGGTACGTACCACCATTCCCTTTTCCGCTTTTTTCAGCAGCGTGGAAAATTCCATTACGCCTCGCTTTGCCTTCTTCTCGCTAGGAGAGCCAGAGAACAAAAACATCATCCGTTCCCTCCTTGGTATTGTCTTCAGGCCACGGTTGTCCGGGATCGGGCTTCTGGCCTTTGACAGTCATTCCCTGCCCCTTGAGGACCGGGACTATTCCCTTTTTCGTCAGCATCTCAAGCACACGCCTTACAGGCAGGCCCTTGACGTTCGGCACTTTCGCACCCATGGAAGCCGCAACTGGCGCAGACAATGCTCCGGCAAGCGGAGCCTCGGCCAGTTCGTCCACCGAAATATTTTCCGCCACCACGGTGTCGAGGGTCTCGGACAGCTTCCCGTAATAGGCAAGCGTGCGGACCGTGATTTCGCGACAGACGGGTGCCGCCACCATGGAGCCGTAATTGGCCTTCTGAGGCTCGTCGATCATGGTAATGACCAGCAGTTCCGGGTCTTCTGCCGGAACAAGGGCCACAAATGAGGACATGTATTCCTTGCCGTAGCCACCCTTGGCAGCCTTCTGGGCGGTTCCGGTCTTGCCCGCCATGGTGATGCCCTTGATACGGGCACTGCGCCCTGTACCGTCCTCATGGACCACATCCTTCATCATGGACAGCACGGTATCCGCGGTCTTCTGGCTGAAGACCTGTACGGATGCGTTCTTTCGCTCTGTTTCCGGGAGCTGGACCAGATTCAGTTCCTTGGTGACGCCGCCGTTAGCGAGACATAGAAACGCCTTCGCCATCTGCAACGCGGTGGTGCCTATGCCCTGCCCGAAACTGATGGCCGCCAGATCGACACTGGTCCACTTGCCGGGGGGCATGAGGATGCCGCCGGATTCACCCGGCAGCCCGATGCGGGTTTTTTCACCGAAACCGAGTTTGGTCAAGTAATCGTAATAAACGCCGGACCCCAAATCCATGCCGATTTTTGCACAACCGATGTTGGAGGAATACCGCATGACCTTATGTGCAGGCAGCCACTTGGACGGATGGGTGTCACGAATGGTCTTTCGCGCGATACGCCATCTGCCGTTTTCGCAGTCAATGAGCGTATCCGGCTCGATGATTTCCTCTTCAAGAGCGGCAGCGAAAAGAAACGGTTTCATGGTGGAACCGGGTTCATACACGTCGGTGAGCGCCCGGAGGCGTCGCTGTTTTGCGGTAGACCGCTTCACGGCGTTGGGATTGAAAAACGGCTGATTCGCCATGGCGAGGATGTCGCCGGAATCCACGTCCACGACAAGCACGACACCCGCGCGGGCCTCATATTTGGCAATGGACTTGGCAAGCGCCTGCTCGGCGGCATGCTGAATGTGCGTATCGATGGTCAGACGGACATCAAGGCCGTTGATGTCCATCTCACGGCCTGAGCATCGAGATACAGGCGCGCTCCCTTGGCGTCACGCTGCACCACAAACTGGGCCTTGCCCGGTTTCATGCGCTCATTATAGATGCGTTCGATACCCTCAAGGCCCCGCCCGTCGATATTGACAAAGCCGAGCGTCTGTCCGGCAAGATGGCCATTGGGATAGATACGGGAAAACTCACTGACAAGCCGCACACCCGGCAGATCGGCACCAGTCACTGCCAGAGCCTCACGATCCGTGACCTGCCGTTTTATCCAGACAAACTTCTTCTTCGAAGCAAGCCGCCTGTAGAGTTTGGAACGGGAAACTTTCAGTGCGCGTGACAAAGTATCGGCAGCAACGTCCGCATTCTTGATCTCATACGGACACGCATACACGGACTTCGCTTCCACGCTTGTGGCAAGCATCTGTCCGTTGCGGTCGAAGATTCGGCCCCGCTCGCCGTATTCGAACTCGGCTGCGAGACTCTGCTTCGATGCCTGTGTGAGCAGAGCAGTGCCGTCATGCAACTGCACCCACCCTGCCCGGACCCAAAGACCAGCAAGCGCAAGAGAAAACAGGACCATAACCAGTCCGATCTTCACCTTGCTGTGATCTTTGCGCCCCTGGCTTCCTTTTGCCATTTACTATCCCTGTATCCCACTGGGGCGCTTACATTATATAAGCGCCAATTATCTCGTATCGGCTATACGCCGTATCTGTCCCGGCGCGGCCACGCTGTTGAAAAAACACCATTTGCCGCGTTGCTGCGAAAACCCCAAATCCTCGCGTAGAAGAACTACGCGTCGGCCTTGTGTTTTTCTTGCGCCTTGCATCCGGCGCTTTTTGAACAGCGTGCAACTCATGCGTTTCCTCAATTTCCAGCGATACGCCGGATCTGCCCCGGCGCGGCAACCCCCAGGGCATGCCGCCCTGCGAGCTTCTTGAGCTGGTAAGGCGAAACAAGGTTGTTCCTCTCAACCATGAGTTTCACCGCAAGATCCTCTTTCTTGCCCAGACTCTTCTCCATCTTGCGCAGATCGTATGCCAGATCCATACGCTCGATGTTCAGCCATACCGCTCCCAAACCAAGGGTAAGAGCCCCACCCAACAGGGTGAGAATCATCCACAGGAGCGTTCTGTCGGCCTTACTCATTTCTTTTCTCCGTCAACACCGAGCTTTTCCGCGACACGAAGCTTGGCGCTCCGGCTACGGGAATTCCCGGCCATTTCCTCTTTGGTCGGGAGCTGCGGTTTTTCGTCAAAATTTTCACTTCGGGAACGCCGCCGCAGGTACAGTGGATCTGATGCGGGGGGCATTTGCACCCTTTGGCGGCATCCCGGAAGGAATGTTTCACAGCCCGGTCTTCCAGGGAGTGAAACGAAATTATTGCCACGCGTCCGCCCGGCTTCAGGCGTTCGACAATGGTTTTCAAATAATACTCAAGCTCTTCAAGTTCCCTGTTGACCGCTATTCGCAGCCCCTGGAACGTCCGGGTGGCCGGATGGTTGCGCGCCGTGTGCCGCATCTTGGGCGGATAGGCGAGCCGCACGATCTCTGCCAGCTGAAGCGTTCTCGTAATAGGTTCCTTGTCCCGAGCCCTCAGTATTGCCGACGCTATTTTCCCGGCCAGGGGATCTTCCCCGTAGACCCTGATGATCCGCGCCAGATCACCATGTTTCAGATTGTTGACCATATCCTTGGCCGACTGCCCGAATTCGGGGTCCATGCGCATATCCAAAGGACCGTCATGAATGAAGCTGAACCCTCTCTCAGCCTCATCAAGCTGCATGGATGACACACCGAGATCGAGAACCGCGCCGTCGATTGCGTCCCAGCCAAGCTCGTCGAGAGCGTCTTCGAACCGGGAAAAAGGCAGATGAAACAGATGAGCACTGTCCCCGAACTGCTCAAGTCGCTTCCCGGCGAGTTCGAGCGCCTTCTGATCCCGGTCAAGCCCGCAGAGCTCGGCCCCTTCTCCCGCCGCCGTCAGCAACGCGAGACTGTGGCCACCCATACCCAGGGTGCCGTCCATGTAACGACCACCCGGTTTCGGCCTGAGCCACTCAATAACTTCATCCAAAAGAACCGTTGTATGTTTGCTTGCTGGGTCCATAATTCCTGCCATGACTTAGAAGGCAGGGTGACGTTGTTTTCCGCCAACTCACCGGACACGTCGTAGTCCTCTTCGAGCAGACGTTCAAAGCTATCGGAAGGCCATATCTCAAACCGCCGTCCGGCTCCCATCACCACCACATCCTTTTCGAGCTTCCCGCTTTTGCGCAGGTGCGCGGGAATGGCTATGCGCCCCTGCTTGCCCACGAGAATTTCCGTGTAGCCTGAATACAGGATGCGGATGGTGTTCTGAAGCCCCCGGCTGGGTGACTTGACTTTCTCAAGTTCGCCTTCGAGACGAGTCCATTGCTCGGGAGTAATGCCGATGACATGCTTGTCATAAATGGTCAGCACGATGACCGCGTCCGATACCTCGGCGCGGATCAAATCCCGGAAATCGGGCGGCAGAATGAGCCGTCCCTTGTCATCCAGGCTTCTATGTGCGTGACCTCTAAATTTCATTCTTCCCCCGAAGCGTCCTTTTGCTCCACATTCTTACCCAACTTTTACACAAACTTCCACTTCTTTCCACGGGTGAATGAAAATCAAGATAATGTCAACCGCAAATTCATAAAATGACGACTGAAAATAACATTAGTGATGTTGATTTTTATGAACCGCGGCCTAGACTTCCAGCAGCATAAGATGAATGTACTGATTAAAAACCCTGTAATTTCAGACAGCAGGCTACAATCACACGTGGCAGGAGTCGGTCAAAAGAGCTGACACCCGCCTGTAACAATGAAATTGCCGTTTTCCTGAGGGGGACCCATGGACAGACACATAAAAATCATCGCGACACTGGGACCGGGAACCGAAACGTACGAAAGCCGTCAAGGAGCTGGTGGAATCCGGGGCCAAGATTTTCGTCTCAACTTTTCCCACGGCGGCCGTGAATTCTTCGAAAAAATGGTCTCCATCATCCGCAGGCTGGAACAGGAAACCGGCCTCACCCTGACAGTCCTTCAGGATTTGTCCGGCCCGAAAATCCGCACCTGCGACATCGGCATCGGAGCCATTGAAGTGTCCAAGGGAACCGAAGTCCTGCTCGGCACCAAGGAAAAAGCCAAAGACACGGATGAACCATTCATCTGCCTCGACATCCCGGAGATGTTCGAAGGAGTGAAGGAAGGCGATCCCGTGGCCCTGTCCGACGGCATGATCCGCTTCAACGTGATCAAGATCGAAGACCCGCACCTCATCCGGCTCGTGGCCACCAACTCCGGCATGTGCCCGCCGCGCAAGGCATCACATTTCCCGGCATGAAAACCCCGCTGGCACCGCTCACCGAAAAGGACAAGGCAGACCTCGCCATCGGCATGGAACTCGGCGTGGACGTCGTGGCCATGAGCTTTGTGCAGAAGCCCGAGGACATCTGCAACCTGCGCTCCGAAATGATCCAGTACGGCAAGCGCATCCCCATCGTCGCCAAGCTGGAACGCACCGCCGCCCTTGAGGTTCTCGACGACATCGTGGAAGAGGCCGACGGCATCATGGTCGCTCGCGGCGATCTCGGTCTGGAGCTTGATCTGGCGGAACTGCCGGTCGCCCAGAAGCGCATCATCAAGTCATGCAACAAGGCGGGCAAGCCGGTCATCGTCGCCACCCAGATGCTCCTCTCCATGGTCAACTCGCCCATGGCGACCCGCGCCGAAACGACCGACGTGGCCAATGCTATTCTCGACGGTGCCGACTGCGTCATGCTTTCCGAGGAAACCGCCATCGGCCGTTACCCCGGCGAGACCGTCAAGTTCATGCGAAAGATCGCCTACCAGATCGAAGCGTTCATGTTCGAAGGCGACAAGGGAGCCAAAAGCCGGGGCCGTGAAGACGAACACCCGTCCACCTTCCTGGCCTATGCCGCAGCCATGCTGGCAGGCAAGACCGGAGCCAAGGCCATCGTCTGTCATTCCACTTCCGGGTCCACGGCACGCATCCTTTCTTCCTGCCGCCCATGCAGTCGGTTTATGCCCTGAGCACAGACTCCACGGTCCGGCACTTCACAAATCTCTCGTGGGGGGTTATCCCTGCTGAACCACTGGACGCAATCGACGACCATCAGGAACGGTCGGAAGTCTTTGTCCGGCAGTCTCCGGCATTCAAGGAAGGTGACATCGTCATCGTCACCGCCGGTCAGCCGGAACGGGGCAAATCCGTAACCCAGACCAACGTGGTCAAACTGTATGAAAAGTTAAGCAAAGAAGCGGGTTGATGAATTCCAAAGCAAAGCCGAAACATGATATACCAGACGGACTGAACGAGGAATATTACCAGATAAGCGCGGACATTCTGGGCAGCTTCAACAAGTATCGCCCCCCGCTGAACATCTTCGAATTCAAAGAGGATGTATGTCGTATTGCGCCCTTCTACAAGGTGGGCGGCAGGCTTTCCAACGGACAGATCGAAGAACTCGCATCAATGGTGAACGAGGGATTGATCTTTGTCTCGCGCGACGACCACCCCGTATACGTCAAGCATATCAGTTACCAGCTTGACCTCGTTCTTGTGGACAAGAATCTCAAGGAACGGGAAATAGCCGACATATTCACTCAGGCACTCACCCGCCGAATGAAGGAATTCCTCGACCAGCCCGTCCCCGTGGTCTTTGAAAAACTCTGGGTAGACCTCATGGTCCTGACCGAATACCTGCACGCGGACATCCACCGCACACGCGGACTTGTCCGGCGGATGCACAAGGAACACTCTCTTGAGAACCATTCGGTCAACTGCGGTTTTCTCGGCCTCGCCCTGTTCGGCCGCCTGCAACGCAAGGACTGCGAGGCCGGAACGGTCAAACGCCAGACCTTTGACCGCCTTGCCGCGGGCCTGTTCCTGCACGACATGGGCATGACCAAAGTGGCCCAGTTCATCCGTGACAAGAAAGTCCCTCTCACCGGCGACGAGCGCACCAAGGTCAATGCCCACACCAGAGTCGGGTATGACATGATGACCAAGCTCAATCTCAAGTACCCGGAAGTGGAGGAATGCATCTCCCAGCACCATGAACGCCTCAACGGCTCCGGCTACCCGCTCAAGACTCGGGAAATGGGCTTTGCAGGCCGCCTCTGCGCCGTGGTGGACTCCTTCTGCGCCATGATCACAAGCCGCCCATACGGCGAAGGACTTGCCCATGCTCAACGCCGCAGTGGATATCGGGCAGGACAAACGCTACGATCCTACCATTTCCAAAGCACTCCAGTTGCTTCTCGTGCAGGACCTCAAAATGAAGCCGTAACAGGTTTCAGACATTGCCGAAATCAACGCAATACGTTCTCAAAAAAAGAGGCTGCCTTTTAGGCAGCCTCTTTTTTTCAAACAATACGACCGTCAGCCGTCTATCAATCTTTGGACAGCAATCGACTGATACTCGAAATAAGGTCGTGTTTCAAAATGGGCTTCATGATGAAATCCCCGACACCGATATCACGCAGACGGTCATAGGACACGGCATCCGAAAAGCCGGTGCACAGGATGATCGGCATGTCCGGACGGATTTTCAGAATTTCACGGGCGAACTCCAGCCCGGTCATGTTCGGCATGGTCTGGTCAGTAATGACCAGATCGAAATCCCTGCTGCGGAACTTGAAGGCCTCCAGCGCTTCGATGCTCGACGTACGCGTGACGACATCAAAACCGAAGGACTCCAGCATCTCGCGCCCGATATCGGTGAGCGGCTTCTCGTCATCCACAAACAGGATGCGCCCCTCGCGGAAGACCAGATCGGCTGCCGCGTCCGTTTCGGGACGTTCGGCCTGTGAAGTCAGAGGCAGAAAGACGTGAACGCGGCACCTTCACCGGGATTATTCTCCAATTCGAGATATCCGTCGTGCCGCTTGACGATGCCGTGGACCATGGCAAGGCCCATCCCGGTCCCTTCGCCCTGCTGTTTGGTGGTGAAAAAGGATCGAAGATGCGCTCCACCACATCAGGATCGATGCCGGCCCCGGTGTCGGCCACCGACAACCTCACGAACCGTTCCGGGCGTCCGAGCGCGTCAGGCGGCAGCACAGCGTCATCTTCATGCACGTCCGCCAGAGTGACCGTCAGCGTTCCGCCGGTTTTCTGCATGGCGTGCGACGCGTTGCCGCAGAGGTTCAGCATTATCTGGTGCATCTGTGTCGGATCAGCCATGACGTTGTCGCGGTCGGTCTCGATGCGTGAAATAATCCCCACATTGGCAGGCACGCTGGAACGCAGCAGCTTGAGCGCTTCCTTTATCAGCGGTGCGAGCGTCATGGGATGGCGTTCCTGCGGCCCTGACGGGAAAAATTCAGGATCTGATTGACCAGATCACGGGCACGCTTTCCGGCACGGGTGATTTCCCCGACGCGGCGTTCGAGGCCGGAGTCGGGATCAGCTGAATTCTCGATAATCTCGGCATACCCGAGAATGACCCCGAGGATGTTGTTGAAGTCATGCGCAATGCCGCCCGCGAGCGTACCGAGCGCTTCCATCTTCTGCGACTGGCGAAGCTGTTCCTCAAGGCGTTTGGGTTCTGAAATATCGAAATATAGCCGCGCAGCTCTTCCGGTTCACCCTCGGCATTGAGCACGGTGTCGATGTTCACGAGCAGATGACACTTCATGCCGCCACGCACAAACATCACTTCATGATTACCGAGGCGGGGGCGCACCTGAAGCAGATCCCGCAACGGCTCCGCCCCTCCCATGGTGTCCCATAGTTTGAAAATGTTCGCGCCATGCGCATCCTGAGGGGACTCAAACCCGAAAAGATCAGCAAAGGCCACGTTGCAGTCAAGAATAAGACCGTCCGCATCCGAAGCGAAGTTGCCGGTGATGTCCTTTTCAAAAAGGAGCCTGTACCGCTGCTCACTGGCCTGCAACTCCCGCAGCACGGCAGCGCGTTTGGAAATATCGAGACGCAGACGCCGGTTGGCCGCGTTGAGTTCGGAAGTACGGGCCTCGACCTTGCTGGCAAGCGTAGCGTTGAGTTCCCGCACGCGGCTTTCCGCATCCCACTTGGAGCACAAAGACATGGCGATCTGCTTGAGTTCCGGGGAGCGAAACGGCTTCTGGACATACAGCAGGCGTTCCGGCGGCTGGATACGGGCATTGATTTCCTTGAGGGGAACGTCCGGTGCCGCAGAGAGAAGCACGATCTCAATGTACGGGTCCAGATGCCGGACGGCTTCTGCCAATTTCAACCCGCCCATTCTGCCGCCCAGATTCATCTCGATGAGCGCGATGGTAAACGGGTCCCCTTCGTCAAAGGCCGTGCCCATTTCTCGGACGGCATCCGATGCACTGAAGAGCGTGCGCACTTCAAAGACCGGCCTGCCTGCATCCGCCGCGATTTCCTCGGCGACGGCAGGGAGGCATTCTCATCAAACAAAGCCTCCAGCTCGGACGGCTCCTCCCCCTCGAAACAGAGGATATCGCGATACGTCGTCAGCATGTCCGGGTCGTCATCAACGGCCAGTACACGAAAGCGGCGTGCGGTTTCTCCTTTCAAACGTTCCCTCCCGAAATGGCCGGACAATCGCGTCCCAGCCGGTTTATCACTGAGAACATATTGAAATCCGTCGTAAAAGGGAAGGTCGTCACTGAAAACAAAAGCCCCGGCACGGGCGCGATGTTCACGCCCTGCCGGGAGCCGTTTTTTCAAGGGTAGTTTTCTCGCCATGACAAGATGCCCGATCAATTCTTCCGGAGGTGCGAACCATCGGGATTCGGCACCACCAGTTCATAGATGGGAGCACGGGTCAGCTTAAGCTGGTCAATGACCATCTGGCGTTCGGCCTTTGCCTTGTCCACGGTATCATACCGTCCAACGAGGACGCGATACCAGATACCCTTCTCACCGAGGTCGACCTGATTAATCCATGGCTGCCAGCCCTGCTTGATAAGCTTTTCGCAGTGCTTGAAAGCCCAGTCATGATCACGCCACGAACTGACGTGCATGCCCCATGTCGACCCAATTATCTGATCCCCGTCCCCCGGAACAAACGCTATCTTCTGAATCTTTCCGGAAGGAGGCGAGCCTGCGGACGCGGGATCTGCCGCAGGCTCGCCGGAGGTCTGTCCGGCGTCGGGGAAAGACTGGCCGGACAGGGGGTTCGGGGTGGAACCGCTGTGTGCGATCTGGGGAGAGGCCACGGCCACGGACGTACCGGAGAAGCGGGCAGCCATACGGGCACGCTTCAGGTTGTCAGCAGCCTTGACGTAGAAACTGGGTGCCAGTTCCACGGCCTTCTCAAAATACGGCACTGCCTCGGCGGGACGGCCCTCCGTCAGCAATACGTAACCCAGATTGTTGTTGGCCTTGCTTCGCCGCCAGCGTACTTGAAAGATTCAAGTGCTTCGGACAGACGTCCCTGACGAGTCAGGGCAAGGCCGAGATTATTATACGTTCGGGCGGACACGCCGCCGTTCTTGAGAGCGTAGCGAAATGAATTGACGGCCTTGCCGTACTGCTTCATTGCCATCTGGACAACGCCGAGATTGTTGTAAATCTCGTCCTTAAATTCGCCCTTGTGCAATTCAATCGCCTGCCTGAAATCCGCGACAGCCTGATCGTATTCAGCATTGCGGGTATGGAGATTGCCGAGATAGTTGTGCGCCTTCCAGAGCATGGGATTCTTTTCCACGGCACGGGTCAGATGCGCCTTGGCTTCGGCATAAAGACCGGCACGGAAATACACGGTTCCGGCAGCCTCGTTGGCGATGGCATGGTCCGGGTTCTTTTCCAGAACAGCCAGATATTCGGCCAGAGCCTGTTCATCGAGTCCCTTGTCCACGAGCAGATCACCCTTCTTGACGCGGACATCCGCGTTTTCCGGATCTGCCTCAAGGGCCTTGTTGTAATGAATGAACGCCATTTCCGGCTTGCCGCGACGCAGGAAGCCGTCGGCAACCTGTTCGTGCTGAGCCGCATTCAGTTTTACGTGCTCTTTATCGCCATAAGCGAATTCCTGAAAAGACGTTTCCTGCTTCTTGTGCGTGGCACATCCGGCCAGCGACAGGCCAAAAATCAGGATGACAGTAATAAGTAACGATTTCTTCATGGTGTTTTCCTCCTTCTGACCGATCAGTTCACCTTGGAAAAGACTTCCATAAATGTCAGACCGGCCGGTCCCATGATGGCCACAAACAGAGCAGGTAATATGAATCCGACCAGCGGCAGCAGAAGCTTGACGGGCAGCTTGGCCGCCAGTTCCTCCGCGCGCTGGGAACGCTTGGTACGCATGGCATCCGAATACACGCGCAGGGTGCGCCCCACGCTGATGCCGAAAACATCTGCCTGAACAAGCAGCGAGGTCAGGCTGCCGAGATCATCCAGTCCCACGCGGGCAGACAGTCCGCGCAGAGCGTCCGGCACGGGCCTTGCCCGCGCGCAGTTCAAGCGTCATGAGCTTGAGTTCCGACTGATGACAGGTCCGGACGTAGCCAGCTCGGAGCAGACCCGGTCAATTGCCTGATCGAGTCCCATGCCGGACTCCACGCAGACAACAAGCAGATCAAGCGCATCAGGCAATTCGTCGGCAACGGTCAACTGGCGCTTCTGGACTTTCTTCCGCAACCACACCTCGGGTGCGTAGACACCGAGAGAGGCACTGGCCACTGTCGCAAAACATGTCCACAGGACCGACAGCTCAAGCTCACCAAAAAATCTGAACAACAGGAACAATCCACTAAAAGTCAATGCGAGAAAAACCTTCACGCCCTGAAATTTCACCTGAGCACTGGGGGAACGCAGGCCGGCCTGAATAAGCGCCGTGCGATTCTTATCCACTTCGGCCTCGTCCTTGGGACCGACCCGCGCACCGATCTTCTCGAACTTTTCAGCAAGGTTCTTTCCCACTTCCACCAACGGCGCGGTGAGCGAATCACTCCTGTTCACATGCTTGCCGGAAACACGCTCCTTGAGACGCGCCACATTCCCGGTGCCGCCGAAGTAGCCGATGACGCCGTACCCGGCCAGAAGCACGGAAACGAAGGCAAGACCTGCCGCGAAGAACGGGATGGATTCAGGACTGAACATACTGCGCTCCTACACCTTGATATTGACCATGCGGCGCATGCAGATGATGCCGAGCGTCATGCCGAACAATGCGCCGTAGGACATGTTGAGGCCCAACTCGGTGGTCCACATCAGGCTCATGTAACCGGGGTTGATGAGATACAGGATACCGGCAGTGAGAAATGGCAGCGCCGACAGCAGAAGTGCGGACAGGCGGCCCTCGGCGGACAGCACGCGGACCTTGCCGAACAGGACGAACCGCTCACGCACGAGGCGGGCGATGTTGGCAACGATTTCAGCGAGATTGCCGCCGGTCTCACGCTGGATGTTCACGGACACCGCAAAAAACTTGAGGTCAGCCACATCCACGCGTTCCAGTAGGTTGTCCAAGGCGCGGTCCACGTCCATGCCGAAGTTGATTTCATCGAGAGTCTGGCGGAATTCGCCGCCGATGGGATCATCGAACTCATCGGAGACCATGCGCATGGCCCCGCCGAACGTGTGCCCCGCCTTGAGTGCACGGCTCATGAGGTCGAGCACTTCAGGCAATTGCTTGTGAAAAGCGGTCATGCGGCTCTCTTTCCTCTTCCAGAGATACAGGATCGGCACATAGCCAAGCATTCCGGCCAAAAAACGGCTATCCAGAGACGGTCCGCCACCATGATGCCCACATAGGCTCCGATCATGCCGAGCAGCGCACACAGGAGCAGATACGTTCCGGTGGTGCCCTTGGACTTGCCCTGCCGGATCAATCTGGAAATATTGGACGCTATCTGCATTTTGGAGAGCATCCGGTTGAACCACGGCACCTGACTCATGGACGACTGGGCGAGCAGCAGATCAAAGGACTGCGTCTCGACCTCGGTCATGGCGAACTGGCGGAGCCGGTCCTTGACCTTGCGGTCCGCGTCGTCACGGTCTGCGCGCATGAAGGAGATCACGCCCATGACGAGCATGAAAATGACGAGCGTTCCGACGATGGTCATGATCAGGGCAATACTCATCACATCCTCCTCGCTTCCGGGGCCACCTGAAACATTTCCGGCGGGAACGGGCGTCCCATGCGTTCGAGCTTCTGGGCAAACTTGGGCCGGATGCCGCGTGCGGTGTGATACCCCTCGACCTTGCCCTGCTTGCTGATGTTGGCCTGCTCAAAGGCGAAGATTTCCTGCATGGTGATCATCTCGCCTTCCATGCCGGTGACTTCCTGAATAGAGATGACCTTGCGGGAACCGTCCACCAGACGGGTGGCCTGAATGACCACGTCGATGGCGGACGAGATGTACCGCTTCATGGAAAGGGGCGACAGATTGAGGCCCGCCATGGAAACCATGGTTTCCAGACGCATCATGGCATCACGCGGCGAGTTGGCGTGAACCGTAGTGAGCGAACCGTCATGGCCGGTGTTCATGGCCTGGAGCATGTCCAGCGCCTCGGAAGCTCGAACCTCACCGATGATGATGCGGTCCGGGCGCATACGCAGACAGTTCTTTACCAGCTCACGCTGATCGATCTCGCCCTTGCCCTCGATGTTGGCAGGCCGGGTTTCAAGACGCACCACATGATCCTGCTTGAGCTGGAGTTCCGCAGCATCCTCGATGGTGACGATACGTTCGTCTTCGGGAATGAAACGGGACAGGCAGTTGAGGAGCGTGGTCTTTCCCGAGCCGGTACCGCCGGAGATGAGCACGTTGAGCCGAGCCTGCACGATGCCGTCGAGCAGGTCCGCCATCTGCGGAGTCATGGCCTTGAAGTTGATGAGGTCCTGTACTTCCAGCGGGTCCTTGGAAAATTTACGAATGGAAAGCGAGGGGCCGTCAATGGCGAGCGGCGGAATCACGGCGTTGACGCGGGAGCCGTCGAGCAGTCGGGCGTCACACAGGGGCTGGGATTCGTCGATGCGCCTGCCCACGAGAGATACAATACGGTCGATGATCTTGCGCAGGTGGTCGTCGTCGCGGAACCGGGCCGGAGTGAGTTCGAGCTTGCCGCCGCGCTCCACGTAAATCTGCTTGTAACCGTTGACGAGGATATCGTTGATGGTCGGGTCCTTGACGTACGGCTCCAGCGGCCCGAGCCCGATGACCTCGTCCTGAATCTCGGTGAGCATCCGCTTGCGCTCGGCAAGGTTCAGCGGGGCATTCTGGAATTCCTCCCAGAGCAATCCTTCGGTGACCTTGGCGATTTCGGCACGCATGTCCTTTTCGTCAAGCGTGTCGAGCAATGACAGGTCGATCATGTCGATCAGGCGGTCATGAATGCGGGTCTGATCTCGAAATAGTGATCGGCCTGCTCCACATTAACAGCCTTGACGGCCTTGGGCGCGGCGGGCGTCTTGCCCGCACCTCTGTTCAGACGTGCTGCGAGACTCATAAGACCGCTCCTGCGAGGTTGTCGTTTTCAGACTTGCCCTTCTTCTTTCTGCCGAACAGTCCGGCAAACGGCAGGGAGAACCGCTTCTTCGCGGTCTTCTTCTTTCCGCCGATACCCTTGGCAAGTCGGCGCAGCGCCTTGGAAGCAGGCGACTTGGGATGCGACGCGACAATGGGCACACCCTGATTGATGGCGGACAGAGACGCGGCGAAATCTTCCGGAACGGGCAGCGCGATGTCTTTCCGAGCACATCGGCGGCTTCGTCAACAGAAATGGCATTGTCCTTTGTCACGCGGTTGGCGATGAGCTTCATGCGCCGGTCGGCATCCGGGTCCTGACTGCGGATGGAATCGAGCAGCCGGGATGTGCGGGCAAGACTCGGCAGGGTCATCTGCGTGACCACGAACACGATGTCGGCCTGTTCGATTTCACGCGGCAGGACCAGATCGTCCGGGTATGCCGTGTCCACGATCACATGGGCGTAGACATGGCGGAGCTGTTCAAGGATGAGATAGAGAGCCTGCGGGTCCGGGGCTTCATGGCTGGTCGGACCGGGCAGAACGTGCAGGCCGGACTCATGTTCGGTTACCACACTCTTCAGGTATGTGGCATCGAGCCGGGAGATGTCGTCCGCCAGATGGCTCCAGTCATAGTCGTGCTTGAGGTCCAGAAAATACGGGACCTCACCGCTAGGGCGGCGCAAATCGAGCAGCAGTGTCGAACCGGGATCAGCCTCGTTCAGGCACCATGCAAGACTTGCGGCGACAGTGGTCACGCCCAGCCCGTGCTTAGCTCCGAGAACCGTGGTGATCTTTCCCTTTTCCACATCATTATCCTCAAGGCTGCCGCGCATGGCCGTGCGCATGATGGCGGCCCGGAAATCATCTTCATTGACCGGGTACTGGAGAAATTCCCTGATGCCGCTGCGCATACCGCGAATCAACACTTCCGGATCAGCCTGAGGACCGGCCAGATACACATCCTCGGCCTGTCCCGTCTCAAGGGCATGGATGATATGCGGCATATCCTCGTCCACACTGGGACCGGGCTCGTAAATGAGTACGCCCATTTCCTCGGCATCCTCATCCAGCAGACGCAACATCGGATTGACGCTGATGATCTGTGCCAGCCGCTTGCGCTCTCCTTCGTCGATAAGCGACAGCGTGACCGGTATTATCCTGTTATTCATGGTTCCCCCTTATTCCCCTTGTCGAATTATCCGTTCCCGTTCCCTTTCCCGTTTCCTTCCGGTCGCTTTCCCTGCGACTAGAAGGAATCAAACAATACGAGATTCAGGAGAAGTACGGACAGCATGAGCACGAACACAACAAGCTCGCGCCAGTAGCGATAGAATTCCCGCATGACCATCCCCTAATTCGCTCCGATAACGATTTCCGAAATGGACACCCCGTCTTCCGGCTTGGTACGGGGCCTTCCTCGTACTTCCGGGCCACGGCAGCCGCATATCGTCCGTCCTTGTAGGCCACAGGCGCATCCGTAGGCGGCGTGGGGTCCGCGACCTGCTGGCTCACTGCCAGCCGTACGGAACTGCCGAAAGGCGGCGTGGTTTCGCGGTGTTCGATCATGGAGCCGCATCCGGCCTGCAACATGATGCCGATCAGGGCGAGGTAGATGAAAAAATTCTGCATGTTCCTCTCCTTCTACTTGGGCCACGTGTGGCCGAATTGTCCGTCGAAACCGGATTCGGGCCTGACGACCGTACCGGGCTGCGGCGTGTCGTCGGGGGCGGAATTCACGGGAGTCGCCTTGGGCTCGTCCTTCCGTCCTTCCAGAAGACCCAGCATGTAAAACTCGAAGTCATCCGCTTCCTTGAAACCGTCGGTGGGCAGGGTCTGCTTCTCCATGTCCAGAGGCTTGGCAAGGTGCGCGGTGACGATGATGACCAGTTCGGTCTTGCTCTTCTCGAAATCCTTGCTGCTGAACAGAGTGCCCAGTATCGGGATATCGCCCAGTCCTGGGAACCGGTTGTTATTCTCGCGCAGCTGGTCGCTGATGAGTCCGGCAATGGCGAAACTCTGCCCATCGGCAAGGTCGATGACAGTGGCGGCGCGGCGCGTGGTGATGGCCGGGATTTCAAACCCGCTGAGGTTCACCTTCTTGGTGTAGTCAAGTTCCGACACTTCGGGCGCGACCTGCAGATTGATAAGCCCGGAAGACATCACTGTCGGGGTAAACGACAGCCCGATGCCGAATGGCTTGAATTCGATGGCCACGTTGCCGAGCGCCTGCGGAATGGGAATGGGTATTTCGCCGCCCACGAGGAAATCTGCGGATTCACCGGATACGCATGTCAACGTCGGTTCTGCCAGCGTGCGGATAAGACCGTTGGCCTTGAGTGCGTCGAAGTAGCCACGAATATTGAAATTCTTACTGGTGTAATTGACGATTCCGTTGACCTTATTCAACTGGACAGTTCCATCTCCTGCCGATGTGAACTGCGTCAGATTGTTCAGGAAGGAATAGAAGGTGAAGCTATTGAGTGTGGAGATGAAGTTGATGCCCAGCCGCTTTATGACGGTACGGCTCATCTCGGCCACACGGACCTCCAGCATGACCTGCTGCACACCGTCCACTCGCAAAAGATTGACCACCTTTTCCGGGGCCTCGGCCTCTGCCAGCGCGAGGATGGAAGTCAGGTTGCCGGTGTTGTTCACCGAACCGGACAGGGTGATGGATTCGCCGGACGAAAGTACCTGCACGGCTGTTTCCTGAGGGAATATTTCGTGGATCATCCGCTTCAGGCGCGTGACGTCGGGGGTAACGACCAGATCGTAAATGTTCGAGACGGACTTGCCGGACCACAGGGTCAACGTGGATGTGCCGAGTTCCTTGGCGGTGATGTAAATCTGCTTGGGTGAAAGGATGATGATGGATGCGGCCTCTTCCGAAGACAGGGACACGCGGCTTACGCGCTTGTCCACGTTCAGAATGGTGGACTTTCCGGCCACAAGGCGAATGACGCCCGGAGCCTCGGTATTGAGCACGTCAACCTTTGCCATCGCGTAGGTGGCTGCGCCGATGACGGTCACCATGACCGCCGCACCGACGAGAATCTTCCAAAGTATGTTCCTGAATATAAACATGACAGCCCCTAGAACCGCATCTTCTTGCTGCTGCCGCCGGTAATGACCTCGACGGTCACCGGAGCCTTGCGCTTCTTGCGAGGCTTGGGCTTCGGCTTGTATGAAGCCAGTGCGGACCGGACGGTTGCACCGGTGGTCAGCACGGTCTCGGAATCCAGTTCGTTACGCAGGGCGAAATGCAACGTGCCCTGCGTCGCGGCCAGTGCCATGCGTTCGCTTTCCTCGGGAGTCAGCTCAAGGGTGTATACGTCCACGGACGCGGTCTGCCCTTCACCGCTCGGCGTGAGTTCCGTACCGGTGGCGATGACCTTGACGCGTTCAAGCACGAGCTTGGCAACCGGATCTTCGTCCTTGCCCACTGTCATGGAGACGAGCACATCCACACGGTCACCGGGACGGACAAAACCGGCCAGCCCCATGACCTCATTCCCCTTGACTGACATGGCGCGCTTGCCCGGTTCGATCAAGCGCTCACACCGCCGCCCAGAAGCGACTTGTCAGCGAGCTTCCTGTCGGTCACGGCCTCGTTCTGGCTCAACGCGACGTTCAGGACACGGCCTTCAACGGCCTTGATGTCGGGAATGCGCCGGTCGGGCAGGAATCCTTGGTAAATTCACGAATCTCCAGCATGTCGGGCATCAGCTTGGCACCGCGGTTGATATCCATCTTGGCGACCACGACCGGAGTGGTGGAGGCGACCTGCGCCACCGGCTTCTGCTTTGACACGGAGCTGGACCATTTGAACATCAGAACGCCAGCGCCCAGTGCGAGAACCAGGGCGATGGATATCTGGATAACGGCTCTTGATGACTTACTCATGGTCTGCCTCCCTGCCTACTGCGCCAGGACCGAACCGGTCCGGACAAAATTCATGACAACCGCTGCCGTTGTTCCCACGGCGATGGCAACGCCGTAACAGAGTCGCGGCAATGCGCCTTCAGCGGACGGGGCATACTCGAACTTCCTGGTGACCATGAAATTCATGATGCTTGCCCGGATATTCAGCAGCACGGCCCCGGCCTTTTCGCGATGGCGGAAAAGTACGGCAAGGGCGTAAACGCCACCGGCCAGACAGGTGAAGATGAAAGCTGTGAAAATATTGGATGCGCCGATCCATGCGCCGATACCGGCCATGAGCTTGACGTCGCCCGCGCCCATCATTCCGAAGAGGAACGGAAGGACCATGACACCGAGGCCGAGGCCGAAGCCCGCCGCGCTCATGAGCAGTCCGTCCAGACCGCCGACTGTGGTGTGGAAAACGATTCCCGCAAGCATGAGCGGGAAGGTCAGCCAGTTATAGATGCGCTGACTCTTCAGGTCGGTAACAACGGCGACGATGAGTGCCGCCGAAAGAATGATGGTGATGGTGAAATTCATGTTCCCCCCGATGTGCCTGCCGCCTGTCTTTCGTTTTCCCCTCGAAAGAAGAACCGGGGCCTGCGGGCTGCATTCCCGCTAGCCCCGGTTCGGCTGCTCTGGCTGCTTCCGTTAAACGGATTGCTAAAACTAGATGCTCATGTCGGTCGTAAGGTCAGTGAAGACCTGAGTGACCTGTGTACCGAGCAGAGTGACGGCACCAGCGATAACGCCAGCGATCAGGGCGGCGATCAGGCCGTATTCAAGAGCGGTTGCGCCTTCTTCGTTACGGATAAGGTTCATCAGCTTGGTCATGGTGTTCTCCTTGTTTGGTGTAAAAACTTTTTGTTTTCAAAATTTGCGGTTTTCGGTTTCCCCGCATCAGCCACGCCACGTCTAAAGCAACCCGTGTGCCACCATCGACGACACACTTCTGTACCAACGTTAAAACATGCTGATTTTATTTGAAATAAAAATATTTTCCGGATAAACAACTGATAGCGCGCTCAACAAAAAACAGAAAATCCACTTTTAATAGACAGGCATTTTGCCAGCCACGAAACAGCACACCGAATAAAAATAAATAAAATCGACAACTTAAGCACAATCCACAAAAAAGTAGATTGTGACACACGCTGTCCCATTTTACAGGCCATATTGTTTGAGAACGAGAACAGCCGCCCAGACAAAGGACAGCATTAGGCACAATTTATTTATTCTATTTCAAGCAGATACCGAGCATTATGCCCGAAGCGACTATAATGCCATGCAACAAATCCATTTTTTGGGGGACACATTGTTTTCGGTACTGAAAAGATAAAAACGGGAGGGCTTTCTCTACATATAGTAAAGAAAGAAACAAGACCGGAAGCAAGCGGTTCGCACAGCTCCGGTACACGGCAATTGAATTGTGACGAACGAAGCAGATTGCAGTTGCAAGGTCGTCGCAGCTGCGCCTATCCCTTGAATGATGCGGGATCGATGCCGTGCTTCTGGAGTTTGTTCCAGAGGTTCTTGGCGGAGATTCCCAGCTTGTCAGCGGCTTCGGTCTGGGTACCGCCAGCTTCACGGAGCGCGTTGATGATAAGGGTCTTCTCGAATTCCTTGAGTGCTTCCTTGAGCGGCAACCCCGCACCGGGCAGAACAGCCATGTCGCTTTCTGCAGCCGGCTGCTTGTTGGAAAAGGCCTGATCCACTTCCGCGGGAGTGATGACGGAAGAACGGCAGAAAATGGCTGCCCGCTCCACGGCATTCGCAAACTGGCGCACGTTACCGGGCCAGTCGTAATTGAAGAATATCTCCATGGCCTCGGTGGAAATGGCGCTGATGTCCGTGCCCAGACGCCGATTGGCGCGATCAAGAAAGAACTCCGACAGCTGGGGCAGGTCGCTTTTGCGATCACGCAGGGGCGGCAGAATCAGGGTCGCGACATTGAGCCTGTAATAAAGGTCACTGCGGAACTCGCCCGCTTCAACACGCTGTTCAAGCTCCTGATTAGTGGCCGCGATGATACGCACGTCATACTCCACGGGCTTGACCCCGCCGAGACGCTCGGCCTGTTTCTGTTCCACGGCTCGGAGCAGCTTGGGCTGGAGATTGAGCGGCATGTCGCCGATTTCATCGAGCAGAATGGAACCGCCCTTGGCCAGTTCGAACTTGCCCTGTTTGGCGGATGCGGCCCCGGTAAACGCCCCTTTTTCGTGTCCGAACAGTTCACTCTCGATAAGGTTTTCCGGAATGGCGGCACAGTTGACCTTGACGAACGGCCCGCCTGACCGGGAACTCAGGGCGTGAATGGTATCGGAGACAAGCTCCTTGCCTGTGCCGGTCTCGCCCATGATAAGGACGTCGGCATTGAGTTCGGCAACACGGGCGATGCGCTCCTTCACCGCCATCATGGGTGCGGACTGGCCGATGATCTTGCCCAGCGGGCTGTCGCTGCCGCGCCGTTTGAGATCAGCCAATTCAGTCTGGAGACGCCGCTTCTCAAGCGCCCGCCGGACCACCACTTCCATCTCGCCGAGGGAAAACGGCTTGGTAAAGTAGTCATAGGCTCCGCGCTGCATGGCCTGCACGCCGGAATCCTTGGATGCATAGCCAGTCATGACAATGACATCGACATCAGGAGCGGCCTCGGCCAGATGGGGCAACGCCTCCAGGCCGGACATGCCGGGCAGCTTGATGTCATGCAGGATAAGGTCGAACTTCCCGGACCCGGCCTTCTTTATCCCCTCTTCGGCAGAGGATGCGGTGCCGACTTCATAGCCCGAGTCCAAAAGCGCTTCGACCAGCATCCCCTGAAAGGCGCGGTCATCATCAACGACGAGTATTTTTCCGGCACAATGCCTCCCCCGTAATAATCCAATCCTGATGGGGCATCATACACATCACCGCTCCAGTTTTCCACAAAAAATAGATTTTTATTCTTTGACCATCATCCGGCAGACACACGCAGACGACACAGACAAACTAAATATACATTTAATAACAAGTAGTTAAGCCAACAAAACCACCAAGCACCATCTCTTGGCACACCCATTGCTTGAACAAGGCAACCAGTCTTCCGACCGGGAGACATGAACGCAAGGAGAACGGAATGAGGAAGTGGGACAAATCAAGACAGGGAATCGCGGCAGTCGAATTTGCCATGCTTCTGCCCGTCGTGGTCCTCTTGCTTTTTTTCCTGATCGAGGGAGCGCAGGCCATGCATGCCTATTCCAATCTGGTGGAAGCCAGCCGGGAAGGCGCACGTCTGGTCCTTATGGATGGAGAAGAAGCCAATGTGGGAGCCATGGTGCAGGCCCTGACCGAGGAACTTGATGCAACTGCCGTGAGCACTACCGTAAACACCAGTCCGGAGACCGTGACCGTCGAGGTTTATTATGACTACCAGCCCTTCAACGAAAACATCTTCAAGATGCTTACCGGAGATACCGGTGTCCAGCTCGCAGCAAGCACCACGATGCCCCTGCCGTAAGGAGTCGCGCCGAGGCGCGATCAGCATGATGATCGCCCTGCTGCTGCCGGTGCTTCTGGCCGTGGCAGGCATCGCCATTGACATGGGCAACATGTACGTCACCCACACCCGGCTTCAGGCCGCTGTGGACGCCGGCGCTCTGGCAGGCAGCCTTGAACTTCCGTATGACCCGGATCTGAGCAAAGGCGTCGTGCGCAGTGCCGTGGTTTCCATGGTCGCAAAGAACATGGAACAGGCCGAAGTCACCTCGGTTGCTCCCGGCACGGAAGTCCGCAGCGTCGAAGTCGAAGCACGCGCCAAGGTCGAACTCATTCTCATGAAATTTCTGAATCTGGCGGATAACTACGTCAACGCCAGAGCCGCCGCGGGCTTCAACAAGATTGAAGTGGTGTTCGTCATTGACAATTCCGGCTCCATGAGGGGACACCCATCACCCTCGTCAAGGAAGCTTCGGTTGGTCTGACCGAACTGCTCATACCCGACGGAACGACTCCCGACACCAAGGTCGGGCTGGTTGCCTTCAAAGGCAAAGTCCGCATCGGTGAAGGCGTGGACGGCTTGCCCGCAGGGTGCCGCAACGCAGACGGCTCACTCAACGAAGGCATTCACGACGACTTCATGGACGACTACTGGCGTCTTTCCTATTACTATCGCAGCAAGATCACCCTCGACACATGCTCCGACCTGCCCGAGGCCATGCCGCTCAGCAAGGACAAGGACGCAATCATCGCCGCCATCAACAGCCAGACCGCCACAGGCGCATGGTCCGGCACGGTCATCCCCGAAGGCATCAAGTGGGGCCGCCATATCCTGACGGAAGAGGCTCCCTACACCGAAGCAGGCAGCAAGGAAGACTTCCGCAAAATCATGATCGTACTCACTGACGGAGACACCGAGGACGGCGAGTGCGGCGGTTCCTATCGAGCCTACTATCGTCCGAACAACTACTGGACCAACGCCTATTTCGGCATGGGCGACAACACGTCCCATTGCGAAGACAGCGGCGTGCTCAACGCGGACATGCTGGCCGAGGCACAAAAGGCCAAGGACGAAGGCATCGAAATATTCGCCATCCGGTTCGGCAACTCGGACACGACCGACCGCAACCTGATGATGGACATCGCATCCAGCAAGCCGGGAACCGACGACCACTACTTTGACGCACCGTCGGTCTACGACATCCCGGAAATATTCAAGAAGATCGGCAAGCAGCTCGGCTGGCGACTCCTGCACTAGGGGAAAAGACATGATGACACTCAGAAAAAGACCCCGCTCACGCGGCCTGGTATCCATGGAAATAGCCCTGCTCCTGCCGCTGCTGATGGTACTCGCCATGGCAATCATCGAAGGCGGAACCATGCTCTACTCCTGGATGACCCTTCAGAAGGCTGCCCAGTCCGGCACGCGATTCGCGGCAACAGGGCAGGGAGAAGACGAAGGCACCCGCCTGTCACAGATCACTGCCGTTACCGAAGGCTGGCTCGACCGCCTCAACAAGGGCGCAAAGGAGATCACCATCACCTCATGGCCCGACAAAACGGTCACAGGAGACGGTATCGACAACAGCGCAGGCGGACCGTGCACCATGGTACAGGTTGCCATAATCTACAATTATCACCCGTTCACCCCCGTGGTCGGCAACCTCCTCCCCGAAGTCGTCAAACTGCGTGGAGCCGACCGCAAACTCAACGAGCCATGGAAGCCCTGCGATTAGCTGCATCTCTCTTTGCGTGTTGCACCGCATCCTCCCATTCAGAGAAACCCCGAAACGGGGTTTTCTCGTTTTTGGCGGCAAGGCCCAAACAATGCACGATGAAATATTGATTTTGAACACTGTGTAAGATAGATACTCAAAGGAGCATGACCAGTTTCCCAAGATCTGCGGCAAACTGGACTATCATTTTTATGGAGAAGACTCTTGAGTGACTACCCACATATTCTCGGCGTTTATTCACTGCAACTTGAAGCCGACATCGGAACAGGCGGCACGACCGCAACCCACGACAACGTGACCTATTGGTACGCACGCCAGATGTCGAAGACCGAATTTGAAGTCCAGCCCCTGAATCAGCACCACGTACCGTCCGGAGTACGCAGCGTCTTACAGGAAATAGACTTCCTCAAGCAGTACACTCCTGAACCAGGATACTACAAGGTTCACACGGTCCCGGCCCTGAAGACTCTGGCCAAGAAGATTCAAATGGGTGAGCAGGCATTTGCCAACGGCAACATGGATGAAGCCGAAAGCCAGTTCATCAAGGCGCTCATGATCGACGACAAAAACGTGGACGCCAACTACGGTCTGGGTGAAGTCTATTCCGAAAAAAGGAATTCGAAAAGCTCAGGAAAGTGCTCGACACCCTGCTCGGCATCAACGAGGCATTTACCTTCGAATACCGCCAGAAGTTCAACGAATTCGGCATCAGCCTTCGCAAGAACGGGCACTATGACGAATCCATCCGCTACTACGAAAAATCGCTGGAAATCGTTGAGACTGACGAGAACGTCTACTTCAATCTCGCACGCGTCTATTTTGAAAAAGGTTTGAACGACCAATGCATCGTGAGCCTGAGACAGGCGCTGAACATCAACCCCGAGTTCATTGAAGCACAAAAAATTTCTCAAATATTGTGAAAAGCACGCCTGATTTTCTGCACCACAAGCAATGAAAGCCCGAAGGAATTTTCCTCCGGGCTTTTTTCATGGCTCAATCAAACACTTCCTCCATTCTCAGTTCACCCCTTGACAATATGAAAATGATTATTATTTTCATACAAAGCAACCAAGAAAATATGTGGCTGGTCGCCGACTGGCTTGATCGGCCCTCGATATATCAACCAATCGGAGGCAATCATGCCCAACATGGATTACCCCGGACCGTGTCTCTCCTGTATTTCCGACAGCTGTGGACTGTGGGACGAAACATACACCGAGAGCAAGGACGAAAAGAGTCAGAGCGAAGAGGACAAGTAACCATACTACCGACATCAACCCAATGCCCGCTCCGGAGAACAGGTTTTCCGGAGCGGGCTTTTACATGAACTTTTCGATCGAACAAATATCTGCTAAAAGGCTATAAAACCAAAGAGAGCCGCCATGCCAAGACGACTTGCTTTTGCCTTTTTCATTTTCATCTTTTTCACACTCACCTTTTTTACTACAGCCGCCATTGCCGAACCGCCGCTGCGGGTGGCGGTGGAAGACCACTATCCTCCTTACAGTTTCAAAAATGAAAAAGGAGAAATGGACGGTTTCAACGTGGACATAGCCAAAGCTCTGGCAAAAAGCATGGGCGTCCGATGCGAAATAGTCAGCGTGGCATGGGACGACATGCTCCCCCGGCTCTCGGCTGGCGATTATGACGCTATCGTGGCCTGCATGGCCGTCAAACCTGAACGCCTCAAGTTTGCGGATTTCACGGACTATTACCTGCGGTCGAAAACCGGGTTCATCGGTAGAAAGGAGATGAGCAACGACACCTCCGTTGAAGCCATGACGGGCAAGACCTTAGCATCGCAGGAGGGGACGGCCCAGCTCGCCTACCTGAAAAAGGTCTACGGCAAGGTCGCCACAGTCCGGGGATACCCCTCAATGGAGGAAGGTTTTCTCGCCGTGGCCGACAAACGCGCAGATCTCTGCCTGACGCCGTTGCTGGCAGGGCTTGAATTCCTCAAAAGCGACAAGGGGCAGCACTGCGACATTATCGGACCGGCGCTGACCGAAACGCAATTCACCTACGCCCCGGCACATATCGCGGTAAAAAAGGGCAACAAGGCTCTGTTGTTCGCTCTGAACAATGCGCTCAGAAGCATCCGGGCAAACGGAGAATACTCCATCATCAGCCGAAAGTATTTCCCGTTCAGCGTTTACTGATCCCCCGGCCCTTCCGACGGATTCTTTCCGCATTCAAGCGTCCGGCAATGTACCGGGCAATGGCGGCCACGGCCTGATCCGACGTACGGAACGTACACAGACCGGCCTCCTTGAGCCTGTCCACCAACGGGTCATACTGCCGCCCGCCATCCACAACACCGACCACCGGAGTATCAAGCGTGGGCAGAAGCTCCTCGAAACGCGCCGCAATGGAACGCTCATCCTCGAAATCGAATGCCGCGTTCTCCGGATCCGCCAGCGTACGCATGACCGGCGACATGGGCACAAGCCCCGCCACAATCGCGTCGATACGTCTGTCTTCAGCGAACAACCGCACCACTTCGGCATGAACATGGTCATCCGCGCCGGGAGTGATATCAAGCGGATTGGTGACGGTCACGAGCGAGTCGAGACGTTTCTCCACAAACAGTTTTTCGAGCCGGGTCACGGTGTCGGGCGAGAGGGGAGCAAGCTCCATGCGGTAATCATCCGAATGAATGGAATCGGCCATGCCCACAGCCTCGAATCCCGCCCCGGACATGACCGCCAGCCGGTTGCCGAGGATGGTCTTGCAATGCAGCCGCTCGGCGAGCATGAACAGGTTTTCGAACTCGGTAAATGACTTGGCGACAATGGCCCCGGCCTGCCTGACGCACGCCTCGCACACCACATAATCACCGGCAAGGGACGCCGTGTGGCCGCTGGTCGCGGTCTTGCCCTCGGGCGTACGCCCCGCCTTGTAGAATATCACATCCTTTCCAGCCAGAACGGCTCGGCGCACGGCACGGCAGAAGTCCAGCCCGTCCATGTCGCTGAATCCCTCGGCGTAAATGGCGATGACGTCCACTTCGTCGCTCCCGGCAAACCAGGTCACCATGTCGCCAAGCGTCAGGTCGGTCTGGTTGCCCACGGAAATCATGTAGGCAGGATCAAGCATGGGGCACTGAGAAAGCCGGGTCAGCATGAACGCACCCGACTGAGAAATGAATGCGGCGCGATGGTGCTTCCCGGCAGGCAGTTCCGGCAGCTTCTCCTTGGGGATGAACCACGTATCATACGAACCGGGCCGTGATATCACGCCCATGCAATTGCCGCCGAGAAACACAGGCCCGCCGCCCTGAACATGCGCGGTGTTGATTTTTTCCACCACGTTTCGCGCCCGCTCCTCGCTTTCCGCAGTCTCGCCAAGCCCTCCGGGAATGAGCATGACCGATTCAGCGCAGTCCTGTGCAATCACCTCGTCCACCAAACCGGGAACCTGCTCCGCGCCCACGGCCACCACAAACAGGTCGAGCTTGCGGTCCAGCGCATCAAAAGAAGGCACGCACCGCACCCCGTCAATCTCCTCTTCACCGGGACGGATGATGACGACGTTTTCGGGCGCAAATCCCGCATCGAGTACGTTCTTGAGGATAATCCGCCCGAAATTCATGCGTGACGAGGACACGCCGATAATGCCGATGGTTTCCGGATGGAGCAGATTGCCGATCTTCTCGACCGGACGCGGGGCAGGCAGCGTCCCCGGACGGGAGAAACGGCACATGCCATCAAGCGGCACCATGAGATAATCCGCATAGGCAAAGGGATTGATCTCAAGCTCCTCGATGATGAACGGTGCTTCCGGATTTTCAGGAGAATAGTAATTCGCCATGTCGATGAAAGAGGAAAAGCATTCGACCAGCTGCTCGTCAGTAACGATACGACGCTGCCCGCGCGTCAGTCCGGCAAGCTTCTTGTAGGACAGCGTCTTGCGAAACAGTTCGAAAAAAGTCTCGCCGTCTGTAAGCGAAGTGGAGGACACCACCCCAGCCTGTCCTTTGCGGAACCGTTCGGCATACAGTTCCGCATCCGTGCCGCCGATACCGGCTCCGAGCACCATGCCGAACTCACGTGTCCGCCGCATGCCGACAATCAGTTCATTGCCGAACGCCTGAGAGTCCGGCTGCATGAACTCGACAAGCAGCACGCCCAGCACATCCCGGGAAATGGCGGAAACAAGCGCATCCCCCGGTCAACCCGGCATAGGCTTCGGGCGTCATGGCCGGACTGCGCTCAATCAGGGCGGCAAAATTCTCAGGCACTTCGTACAACATGCGCCGCCATGCCGAGCGAATCCGGTCCGGCGCGTTCTCGACCACACGCACGCCGCCGACTTCCGTCTTATGAATGATGTTCGGCGAGACGACCTTGAGCACGACCTTGTCTCCCGGCAGCACCGCAAGCTCCTCATCCGTCGGACGCAGCCCCCGGGACAGGAGCAGGTTTCTCGGCGGGGTCTCGGCCCCGGAATCACGCAGCAGGCCGTATACTTCATGCTCGAAAAGCGTATCCCGGCCCTCGGCATATGCCTTTTCGAAAAGACCGGTTATGGCCCCGAAATCTATACAGGGCTCAAGAGTTCCGAACGCATGCTTGACGTCTGACATTTCTCTGCTCTCCGAAGGATGGTTTTCATGAAATACGGCAGGCTACGCAACTGTTCGGCCCCGGTCAACGCCCCTTCCGGGCAAATGCCAGTCGGCCACAATCGACTGAAGTCTGGCAACCTGTTGCAAAGATTGGCTTTCAAGGTTATGTCACTGCAATGAGACATCTTCTGGCGTCATTTCTATTCTTCATCGGCATACTGATCCAGACCGCACCGTCACACGCTGCAGAGGTCATGGTCGCCATGGATCACTACCCGCCGTGGAAGACCGTAAACAACGGACAGTTCGGGGGGATCGACGCCAAGCTCATCACCGCCCTGCTCTCTGAAGTCGGCCTCACCCCGAAGTTCGTTGCACTCCCTTGGTCACGCGGACTCGAAATGCTCAAAAACGGCGATATGGACATGCTGACAGGCGTGCTCAGATGCCCGGACCGGGAAGAATATCTCCATTTCGTCGACCCGCCGTACAAAACACGTTCAAGCAAGGCGCTCTATGTTCGCAAGGGCAGCCTCGACATCCGCCGCTACAATGACCTGAAACGCACCCGCATAGGAGTGCAGCGCGGTGCGACCTATTTCAAGGAATTCGACACGGACTCAACGCTGAACAAACAGGTGGTCACCGAAGATATCTTCAATTTTCGGAAACTCGCACAGGGCCGCATCGACGTGGTCATCGCCACCGAAAGCCAGGGAGACTACCTGATATCATCCCTCGGACTCAACTCTGTCCTGAAGAAATGCAGTTACCGTCACGACAAAGTCATGCCGGTCCACTTCGTCATCTCGAAACAGTCACCATTGATGTCCCGAAGAGGGGAAATCGACAAGGCAGCGCGACGACTCAGGGACAACGGCACCTTTGACCGCATCATCAAGGACTATTTCAAGGCTCTTGCCTCAAAAGGACTGGCCGCTAAATAAGCAGGGCCAGACTGACGACACCAAGCAGGACCATCAGGACAAATCCGCCGGACACGAAAAAGGCGACCCACGGCACCCAGCCGTGTACGCCCCCGCTCTCGTAAAGACACTGCATGAACGCACGTCCCTGCACTCCGCGCAGTTCATCCATCCGGCTGTTCACGTGCCGAAAATAAAGATAATTGGCAACGACACCCCAGCCAATCATGAAGAGCAGTTGAAAATACGGAATACACAGGGTGATAAACGCGATCAGGGCCCAGAAATACATCTTGCGATACAGAAACCACCAGCATCCGAAAAAAAATGCGGGCCAGTTCCAACCGCCATGGAAATTCGTCGGATTCAGGGCATATCGCCTGAATTTGGGCAGATAAAAATGGACATTGTTACCGATGCATGCGGCGTACTCCTCATCAGAGGGAGTGGAGTCGGCAAAGATATTTTCATTCATTGAGACACCTCATTTTCAGATTCACAGTCGCCCCATACCCCCACGCCGCCATACCGGCTTTCGATTGCATCCCGCAGACCGTTCTGAATGATCTTTGACAGCCCCGGTCAAAATCATTTCGCAACGTCTCGTCCGCAAACTGCACACTTCGCGGAGCCGGGGCGAATATCCTTGCAAACTCAAGCCGCTCTCTCATATCAAGCAATTCAACGGAACCCAGCCGAATCAGGCGCGTCAGCCAATAGTTGAAAATCAGCTTGTCGGCCACAACGACATCCACCCGTTGTTGAACAGCATCAACACCTGACGGATTGATCCGTCACTTCCGAATACAATGGATTCTCTTCCATCAATGCCGCAAACTCTGGTTCAAGAAACTTGGTCGCGTTGTTGAAACCGAGCACATTCAATCCCGCCAAGTCAGCAATCGAATGAATGGAAATATTTCTTTTTTTCAGAAAAATTGCGTAATTCTCATACACAACTGTCGTTTGAGAACCAAACGTTGGACGCCCGGAATCCGCTGCCAGATTAAACTCGGTATTCACCGCGATCCCGTCCACATTGCCCTGTGCGAACTCAATGGCAAAACGCATATTCGGCAGAAAGACGAAAACAGTTCATGACCTGCGGCCCGAAATGCCTCCCGAATGATTTCTACCTCCAACCCAGCACGCTGTTTCGCAAAGACATACGGAGCCAGATCAAAACCAATACCGATTTTCACAGTGTCGGCACGACATGGCGAGACAATGCCAAACACCACAAACCAGGCAATGGCACAAAAACCGATTAAATACTGTTGCAGCATTTGATGATAATAGCAGAGACAAAGACAGTGCGTCCAGCGCCATCACCGCCCCGCGCCTGCACCGTGCGTTGACCGCCATGCGCTTTTCCCGTATCTCCATGACCCGACGGGGATTATCATTTTCCCTTTCGCCCACAAATCGATATACATCCCTATAAGGGACTGAAATACGCAGATCAGGACAGAGCAAGGAAACGACATGAGCAATACGCCAGAGACCCCGGAAAAGGGCAAGGATTTCATCCGCACCATCATCGAAAAGGACAACGAAACGGGCAAATACGCAGGCCGCGTTCAGACCCGTTTCCCCCCGGAACCGAACGGATACCTGCACATCGGCCACGCCAAGTCCATCTGCCTGAATTTCGGTGTCGCACGTGACTACGCTGGCAAATGCAACCTTCGCTTTGACGACACCAACCCGGTCAAGGAAGACACTGAATACGTGGACTCCATCCGCGAAGATGTCGAATGGCTCGGATTCGAATGGGATGCCAACCCCTTTGCCTCCGACTACTTCGAGAAGCTCTATTTCATCGCCGAACTCTTCATCAAGATGGGCAAGGCCTACATCGATCATC
>LQAJ01000123.1_pt1 | contig 43050 bp, 50 predicted proteins | sample 1535811 | NCBI WGS metagenome assembly LQAJ01 (sample SAMN04331587, study PRJNA305678) | bioreactor metagenome | isolation source: bioreactor_6 inoculated with Wadden Sea sediment 2nd replicate of a... | place: Germany: Wadden Sea, Janssand Flat
CTTCCCCCCCTTCCTCTGGCCGCCGGAGGCGTCATTCAGCGATTTAGGGCTTTTGTCAGGAATCGGTCTAGTTGGTTGGTGAATTCCTGTTTGTCTTTGGGGCCGATGGGTGCGGGGCCGCCCGAGACGGATCCGGCGCTGCGCAGTTCTTCCATGAGGTTGCGCATGCGCAGCAGTCCCTTGATGTTGTCTTCGGTGTAGATTTCGCCGCGCGGATTGAGACCGGTGGCGCCTTTGTCGACGATCCGGTCGGCAAGGGGAATGTCGGCCGTGATGACGAGATCTCCGGACTGTGCCTGACGGGCTATTTCGTGATCCGCTTCGTCGAATCCGTCGGCAACGTGAATGGTGCCGATGAGAGGGGATGCGGGAACGCGCAGCGGGATGTTGGCAACGAGCGTCAACTCGACTTCGCGGCGCATGGCGACTTTGTAAAGGACGTCCTTGATGACGTTGGGACACGCGTCGGCGTCTACCCATATTCGCATGAGTGCTCTCTTTGTGTTTTAGTCGGAGAGAATTTCCTTGACCCTGCCGACCTGACCGTCTTCGAGGCGGACCTTGATGCCGTGCGGATGAGAAGGGGATTTTGTGAGCAACTGCCGTATCACGCCTTCGGTGAGGCGGCCTGATCGCTGGTCCTTTTTCAGGACGATGTTCACCCGCATGCCGGGTTTCAGGTTTTTTCGTATTTGTCCGTCCATGGTGCTTCTTTTTGGTTTGATGGTGTAGGGACGTGCGTCAAGACCGGGCTGGCTGCCCGTTCGGGAGAGGCGGGAAACCGGCTATTGCCAGGTGCCTTTCTTGTAGCTGAAAATATGCCTGTTCGGAATGACGGCCACCGGGATGAACTGTGCCTTGCGGCATCCTTCCTTGGAGGAAGCGACGGCCTCGAAGACTTTTCCTTGTAGGAGACAATGCCCACAAAGGGAATGGTCTTGGATTTCGAGCGGCGGACCTTGCAGACGAGCGAAGCGTCGTCGATGCTGTGGAAACGGGCACGGAAGGAGCCGTCAGCGAGCTGGGTGATCTGCATGCGGCTTCTTGAGAGACGGTGATTGCGGTTGAGGGTGCGAAGTTTGGAGTGAGCGAATTTCGTGAAGTCGGCGTGCTTGGAGGCAAGGTCCTCGTCCAGATAGACGGGGAGGTTTTGCCTGAGACAGGCGTTTTGGCGCTGCCCGGAGCGGCTGCGGCGACATCAATGGAAGCCGTGTTGCCCGCCTGGGCGCCGGATACAAAAATAAGACCGCTCAAAAAGACGGCCATAATTCCAAAGAATGCAAATTTTTTCATGGCGTTGAATCCTCTAACCAGAGCAATAGGTCGGGCGGGAGCCCCGCCCGACCTGCGAATCATAGCTTTACTTGGTCTGGATTTCAACCCTGCGGTTCAGCTTGCGGCCTTCCTTGGTGGCGTTGTCGTACTTGGGTGCGAGTTCGCCGTAACCCTTTGCTTCGAGCTGGGAAGCGGAGACGCCGTTGCTGACGAGCCATTTCTTTACGGAATCGGCGCGGCGCTCGGAGAGGCCCTGGTTGTACTTCTCGGGACCGGTGGAGTCGGTATGACCGGCAACCACGAATTCAGCGGACGGGCTTTCTTCCAGAATCATCTTGGCCTGTTCGAGGACAGGAATCATTTCGTCGGTGATCTGGTATTTGTCAAAGCCGAAGTGCAGGCTGAAGGTGATGGTTTCCTTGGCCACGGGAACGGCGACAGGTGCCGGAGCGTCGGCTACTTCTTCGTAGAAGATTTCTTTGGTGAATTTGTCCATGCCGCCGGGAGCGGACAGGGAGGCGTAATCAGCAACCACTGTGCAGGAAGACAGGGCGCGGATTTCGTCAATGATCATCTGGCCGTGCGGTGTGTCGGCGTAGCTGACCACATGGATGCAGAGGCGGTCGCCGTATTTGGCGTAAAGGGCACGGGCCTGTGCGATCGGGTCGGCACCGATGTTGGATGCGCCGTCAGTGAAGATGATCAGAGCGGTTTCGCCGGAAAGACCTGCGAGGACCGGATCGAGATCCATGAGACCATTACCGAGCGGGGTGCGGCGATTGAAAATATCGAAATCGTCGGGCACGCCTGCAACGGCTCCTGCCATGGCGCTTTTGCTGTACTTGGCGGGCTGTGCCTCACCTTCGAAGGGAGCAAAGAGGAACATGGACGAGGTGTAGTCCAGAGACGGGATCGCCTTATTCAGATTTGCCATGGTCTCTTTGGCCATGTCGATTTTCGTCTTGCCGAAGTCGCCATGCGTCATCGCCATGGAGCCGGACTGGTCGAGAAAGAGAACGAAATTGTCGATTTTTTTGACCGTCTTTGCACTGGCCGTGGCCGCAAATGCAAATGACAGTGTCAGGGCCGCAACGAGGGCCAACAGCATCAGTTTTTTGGAATGTTTCATGATCTCGCTCCTTTAGAGATTTTATTGCCAAAGTAATATGGGAGTATGAGTCCTCCGCAGGTTGTCAATATACGCAACCGGGGAGGGTGGTGCAAGAGGTGCAGTGTTAGAATCTTTGGGAAAATGCATATTTTTTGCCGGTGAAATGCCTGACTTCTCAGGTTGCGTCCTGCGCATGAACACAGTATGAAGAGATGTTTACCGTCAGAGATGGCGGTCCGAATCGTGAATATCAAGGAGTACGCATGTATATAGTCACCGGCGGCGCAGGGTTCATCGGCAGTGCGATGGTCTGGAAGCTCAATCAGATGGGCATTGACGACATTCTGGTGGTCGATAATCTTTCGACGAGTGAGAAGTGGAACAATCTCGTTGGGTTGAAGTATGAGGATTACCTGCACCGCGATCAGTTTCTCAAGCTGATAATCGAAGGTGACGACCCGTTCGAGACCGACGCGATCATTCACATGGGCGCGTGTTCGGCCACCACCGAGCTGGATGCCGACTTCCTCATGGAAAACAATTACCGGTACACCCAGTACGCCTGCCGACATTGCCTTACGCATGATGCGCGATTCATCAACGCATCCAGCGCCGCCACCTATGGTGACGGGGAATGGGGTTTTGACGACGACCATGACGGCATCGACCGGCTTCGTCCGTTGAACATGTATGGCTATTCAAAGCAGCTGTTCGACCTCTGGGCCAAGAAGGGCGGGATGCTCGACCAGATCGTCTGTCTGAAATTCTTCAATGTTTTCGGTCCAAATGAGTATCATAAGGATGACATGCGCAGCGTTATCTGCAAGGCATACAAGCAGATCAACGAGACCGGAAAACTCAAGCTGTTCAAGTCCTACCGTGAAGAATATCCTCACGGCGGGCAGAAACGTGATTTCGTGTATATCAAGGATTGTGTGGATATCATGGCGTGGTTTCTGGAGAATCCCGATGCGAACGGTATCTTCAATATCGGCACGGGAACTGCACGGACCTGGAACGATCTGGCAAACAGTGTTTTCGCCGCCATGGGACGTGAACCGAATATCGAGTACATTGAGATGCCCGAAACGATTCGCGATAAATACCAGTATTTTACCGAGCGAATATGGACAAGCTTGCCGCTGCCGGATGTGACGTGAAAATGACGTCGCTTGAAGATGGCGCAGCTGATTATGTGCAGAACTATCTGGATCAGGACAATCCGTACCTGAAATCCCGGTAGGCCGAGGGTTAATAGAGTTTGAAACGCAGACTGCCTTATATCGCCTTGATGGGGTGCCTCGCCGCAGCCCTCATCCTGTGCCTGCCGTGGACGCTGCTCGGGAAAAACCCGCAGCTGCACAACGTCAGGCGTTACGTGCCCGACGCTCCAGAGCAATCCCCGGAGATGGACGAGTGGACTTTTTCCGCCGACCGTGTCGTGGGGGATTATACCAGTGAGTATGTCGAGGCGTTCGGCAACTGCACCCTGGTCATGGGTGAGAATCAGCTGCGTGCCGATTTCGCCCGTTATTACCAGACCACGGGCTGGGTGTTTCTCAAAGGCAACCTCCGTGCCCATTGGGGTGGCGACTTTCTTCAGGCTGACGAGGGGGAGTTCGACCTCAACAACATGACCGGCTGGCTCAAGAACGGGAAACTGTTCATGGCCAAGCCGCATGTGTACGTCGAGGCGGAGCGTGTCGCCAAGAACAAGGGCGATTCCTATTCGTTCAAGAATGCCAAGGTAACGGCATGCGACGGCGAACAGCCTGCATGGTCCGTGACCACGGAAGAGGGCGATGTCCAGCTTGACGGCCGCGTGCGGCTGTACCGTTCCGCCTTCCGGGTGAGGGATATCCCTGTTTTCTACTGGCCGTACATGTCTCTGCCCGGTAGAAAAAACCGTCAGAGCGGCCTTCTTTTTCCTTCCATTTCATCAAGCAAGAAACTCGGTTTCCAGACAAATCTGCCGTATTACTGGGTTATCAACGAAGAGGCTGACGCCACGTTTTACCAGAATTACATGTCCCGGCGCGGGTATCAGCAGGGCGTGGAATTCCGGCATGCCAATGATTCCGCGACCAAGGGCATGTGGATGCTCGACGTGCTCAAGGACAGCAGGCGTGCCACCAAGGAATCCGAGGAGTGGAAAGACTATCAGGGAGACGGATTGGTCCGGCCCAACCGCAGTCGATGGTGGGCGCGCAGCAAATACGACGGCTGGCTCGGCAGTCCCCATATCAAGGTCAAGCTCGACATCGACATGGTGTCGGACCAGAACTATCTGCGTGATTTCGAAAACGGTCCGAACGGGTTTGAGACAACCCGTCAGGAATTTGTCGATACATTCGGACGTGATATCGAGAACAAGGATTCGCTGACCCGGACCAGTACTGCCTTCCTCAGCCGAAGCTGGGATCGTTTCGGTGTGACTGCAAGCGCAGTATGTCCAGAATCTCCAGTACATGAACGGCAACGGGCGCAGCGAGGACAACACAACTGTGCAGACGTTGCCCGAAATTGAGGCTTTCGCGTTTCAGCAAGGCATTCCCGGAACGCCGCTTGAGGTGTCCGCGGATGCCAAATATGATTATTTTACCCGCAACAAAGGCATAGGGGACATCGTTTCCGTCTGACACCGGAAGTCAAACTGCCGCTGTCCAATTCCTATTTCACCTTTATCCCGTCCGTGGGCGCAGACATCACTTCCTACAACGTGACCCACCATGAGGGATACGGCAACCAGACCATCACGAATCCCGGTGGACGGCAGGAACAGCTGAATTCCAACTCCACCAAGTCCGGGAGTCACTTGCGTACGGCTTTGACCGCCGGATTTACCGCGTTTTCGGAGATGACGCGGGTGTTCAGGCTTAACGAAGAAATCAAGGCCGAGCCCGGGTTGGCCGGTACTACGCGGTGGACGCGACTCAAGCATTCCATCGTGCCTCGCGTGGAGTATGCCTACACACCGACCATCACCGGACAGGATGAGCTGCCGTATTTCGACCGTTTTGACCGCCTTGAGGGGAAAAATCTGGTCACGTATTCGTTGACCAACGTGCTCGACAGACGGCGTGACAGCGTGATTCTTTCACCCGGCAGTGAGGGCGGTCCGCAGGCGTCGGTCGTGTCTGATTATCTTGATTTCCTGATATTCAGGGTGGCCCAGTCCTATGATCGCAACGAAGCCACTCGCAAGGATCAGCTCGCCCGGTACGGGCGCAGGCCGTTCGGCGATGTCATGGCGGAGCTTACTGTCAGACCGGAGGAATATATCGACATCACCAGCCGGTCATGGTTCTCTCCGTATCTGGGCAGCTTTACCCAGCATGAGAATGAAGTCCGTCTGTATAGGGACGGTCTGGGTGAATTTACCATCGGATATGATTATCTGGTCAAGATCGACGAATATATGCGTGAGCGGGATCAGACTATGTCCATCGTCAAGCTGGGAGCGAAATGGGAGATCAATGATTCGTTCTCCCTTGGTGCCAAATACCGGCATGATTTCAACAGCAGCAGAGACCTTGAGCGTACTGTCTCCCTTGATTGGGCTGCTCAGTGCTATTCCCTGTACTTCTCGTTTACCCAGAAACCCAACGACGACCGGTTTGAAGTCGGTTTCAACCTCTTTGATTTCTGATGATGTCTGATATTCGTACCATACAGGTCCTGCCTCCTGGGTTGAAAAACCAGATCGCCGCAGGTGAGGTCGTGGAACGGCCCGCCAGCGTGGTCAAGGAATTGGTGGAGAACAGCCTTGACGCCGGGGCCACCCGTGTGGATGTGACCGTGGAAAAGGGCGGGCGCTCGCTGATAGTGGTTCAGGACAACGGATCGGGCGTGGGTGCGGACCAGTTGAATCTGGCCGTGACACGGCATGCCACCAGTAAAATCCGTAGTTTCGAGGATCTTTCCGCCATTGGTTCTTTCGGTTTTCGTGGCGAGGCCCTGCCGAGCATTGCATCGGTTTCGCGGTTCACCATGACGTCTTGCGCCATGGGGGCGGACGAGGCTGCGTTCATTGAAGTACGGGCTGGCGAGGTCGCGGACGAAGGTCCTGCCGCGCTGGCGTCCGGCACCGGGTCGAGGTGCGTGATCTCTTTGCCAATACCCCGGCGCGACTTAAATTTCTCAAGACCGAGGCCACGGAAAATAAGCGGTGTCAGGATACCATGATGCGTATCAGTCTGGCACACCTTGATTCCGGATTTTCATTGAACGTAGGCGGGCGCGAAACGTTTCGTCTGCCGCCCGGGCAGGCGCTTGCTGCCCGACTTCAGACATTCTGGCCCCCCGCGGTCTGCGAAGGGCTGCTGCCGTTCGATTTCGAGCGTGAGGGATACCGTGCGCACGGTGTGGCGGGGTCGCCTTCTACTGCACAGGGGCGCGGTGACCGTATCCTGCTGTATGTGAACGGGCGGCCCGTGCAGGACAAGCTCATGCTCGGTGCGGTACGTCAGGCGTACCGGGGCATGCTCATCTCCCGTGAATATCCGCAATTGGTGCTGTTTCTGGATATCCCGAATGAAGACGTGGACGTGAACGTGCATCCGGCCAAGCTGGAAGTGCGGTTCATCGAGGAAAGCCGCGTGTTTTCGACCATTCGCGGCGGCATAATGCAGGCCTTGTCACAGATGGATGAATCCGGTCCGGTCTCGCACGGCGCGTCGGGATTTTCCCGTCCGTCCGGTTCTCCGGTCATGCCGCAGTCCGGCAGTGGTTCGCTGTCAAAGCACAGTCACCGGCCTTCGTCCTTTGGTGATGGACCGAAATTTTCTTCGTACCGCGAGTTGCAGGCCGGATACAATCCGCCCAAGGACATGCCGCTGCCCATGACCCCGCCGTCGGGAGCGGATTCGGCATTGCCGTCTGATGGAGGCATGCCCCATCCGTATTCGCCGCCTGTTTCGTCTGCATCGGCAGCCGTTCCGGACGCGACGCAGGCCGCACCTCTTGCCGGAACCGATTTTACCTATCTCGGCCAGATTGCCGATACGTATCTGGTGCTGCGACAGGGCGAGTCTCTCGTGCTCATCGATCAGCATGCCGCCCATGAACGGGTGCTGTATGAGGCCATGCGCGCGGAGCGTACCAGAGGGGACAGCCAGCCCCTCGGGTTGCCGCTTGAGATTTCGCTTCATCCGAGCGAGGTGGATATCCTTCAGGGGTTGTGGGAAGACCTGCGCTCCATGGGGTTCCTCCTTGAAATGGACGGGGCGTCCAAGGTGCTCGTGCGCGGGATTCCGCCGACCCTTGATACGGGCAAGGCCCGTGAGTACCTGACTGGCGCACTGGCGGAAAAGGCCCGCACGCTGGATGATCTCTGGATCATGATGTCCTGCAAGACCGCTATCAAGGCGCGGCAGGCCCTCGCGGTCGATGAAGCCCTGGCGCTTCTTGAAGTCTGGCTGAAAACACCGGACAGGGAATACTGCCCGCATGGTCGTCCCGTTGTTCTCAAGTGGAATCCGCTTGATCTGGAAAAGCTTTTCAAACGCAAATAGAGTTTTTTCATGTCCATCCAATACAACAAGATACAGGTGCAGGTGTCGCTTGAGAATCTGCGGCACAACTATCGTGTTTTCCGTTCAACCTGCGACAATGTCATTCCGGTCATCAAGTCCGATGCCTACGGGCACGGGCTGATCGAGGTCGGACAGGCCATGGAGCAGGAAGGGGCCGAAACCCTTGCCGTGGGATTTGTCAATGAAGCGGTGCTGCTGCGCGAGTCGGGCTGCGAAAAAAGGATTTTCGCCTTGCTCGGCCCAGTTGATGATGCGGATTTCGCGGCACTGTGGGATCATGATATTTTAGCGGCAATGGGGCGTTTCGATCAGTTGGAGCGGGTCGCGCAGATGGCGGAAGAGCGGGGTGAAGTCCGTGTCGGCCTCAAATTCGATACAGGCATGCGCCGTCTCGGGTTCCGGCCTGAAGATGTCCCGGAGGTCATCGAGTTCTTTCGTTCCAATCCGAAGGTCGTGCCGGTTATGGCGACCTCGCACCTCGCCCTGGCTGATGAACCGGAAAACGTTGCCGCCGTGAATGGACAGGCCGAAAAATTTCAGACAGCGGTTGACGCATTGCGCGGGGCCGGTTTCGAGATCGAAGCCAACCTGTCCAATTCCGCCGGGTCCATCGCCCATGAGCGGTGCCACTACGACAGCCTTCGTCTGGGCATTGCCCTCTATGGATGCAATCCGCTTCATGATACCGAGTGGGCGGGAAGGTGCGGCGAACTGCGCCCCGCCATGGATGTGTCCGCTCCGGTCATGCATGTGCACTGCCTGAAAAAAGGGGAAAGCGTCAGCTACGGATGGACGTACACCGCGGACCATGACCTTACCGTGGCCGTTGTCGGTGTGGGGTATGCGGACAACTACAGCCGCTCCCTGTCCAATACCGGGTACATGAACATCAAGGGACACCGTGCGCCCATTCTCGGGCGGATATGCATGCAAATGACCATGGTTGACGTGACCGGTATTATGGGCGAAGGGTTGGACGTCAGACCGGGGGACAGGGCGTGGCTGCTCGGTGGTCCCGGACCGGGAACCATTACCCCGGAAGATCTGGCGGGATGGTGGGAGACCATCACGTATGAAGTTTTCTGCCTGCTGGGAATGAACCGGCGGCAATACAAATAACATTTCTACTCAAGGAGTACCGATATGCCCGCAGTGAAAGAAGATGAATGGGTTGTTGCCGAGAGTTATCCCCTGGCCGACATGCAGGAGCAGGGCGTCTCTGCCAAGTGGCTGGAAGGCAAGTGGTTGAACGTTGCCGAAGACATGGCCCTGATTCCCGAGAACAATGTCCGTGTCAGCGAGAAAGACGGTGTCGTCACCGTTGAAGTCTCCATGTATCTGATGGAGTGCATGCGCGGTTTTTAGGCCAGACTGCCGATAAACCGCCATCTGCGTCGTTGCCGCAAAAAGTTCAGATCCTTACGTATGTATAAATACGCTTCGGTCCTGAACTTTTTTTTGCGCCTAGCATCTGACGATTTCTCAGCAGTCTGCCAGATGGGACTTTGTCATCAATCTGATGCACTGACCGAAAAAAACGCCCCTTCACGTGTCTCGTGAGGGGGATTTTTGTGCCGTGAGTCGTTTCTTTCGGCAGGTGGCGGGGCGATAATGGAATGTCAGCAAAATCATGCCTGCGCCGTAGAACGCCCTGAAATTTTGCTTCTCGAAAATCTCTTTTCGAAAACGCATGGACAGCTATAGAATCATCACATAAGGAAGTTCCACGCAGTGTTCTGTGTCCGGGATGTTGAACAGTCTTTTTCTCACGGCATCTTCGGGAGCCTGCGTCATGTGACATACAACCTGAAGAGATATTTCATGAATCAGCAACCAGTTTCTCCGCGCGGCAGTGCCCTGATCCCACTGCTGCTGTTCCTTGTCTTATTTATAGGTACCGGCGCAGCCTGACGGCACAGGGAAAGAGCATGGCGTTTTACCAGCTTTCCGCCGCTGTCGCCATCCTGCCCGCCATTGCACTGGCTCTTGCCATGGGCCGGGATAAATTCGAGAGCAAGATATCCGTTTTCCTTTCCGGTGTCGGTGACATCAACATCGTCACCATGTGCATCATTTATCTTCTGGCCGGTGGTTTCGCTTCGGTGGCAAAGGCCATCGGCGGCGTGGATGCCACGGTCAACCTCGGGCTGGCCTTTATCCCCGCCGCACTGGTGTTGCCCGGACTGTTTGCCATTGCCGCGTTTGTGGCAACCGCCATGGGAACGTCCATGGGAACCATCGCAGCCATCGCCCCTATTGCCGCCGGAGTCGGCCAGCAGACGGATATTTCCAGCGCCATGCTCATGGGAACCGTGGTGGGCGGTGCCATGTTCGGTGACAACCTGTCCATGATCTCGGATACCACCATCGCTGCCACGCGCACCCAGGGGTGTGCCATGAGCGACAAGTTCAAGATGAATATACGAATAGTGCTCCCTGCGGCCATCGGCACCATTCTGCTGCTCGGGGTGCTCGGTACGTCAGGGCAGTCAGCCATGCCGGGGACTGGGAGTTCATTCGCGTGGTGCCGTATCTGGTCATCTCGGACTGGCTGTTGCCGGGGTCAATGTGTTTGTCGTGCTTGCCTCAGGCATTGTCCTTGCCGGAAGCGTCGGTCTGGCCGCTGTGCCCGATTATTCTCTGCTCAAGTTTTCGCAGGATATTTATGCAGGTTTCAATGGGATGCATGAAATCCTCGTGCTTTCCATGCTCGTGGGCGGATTGGGTGAGTTGATCCGGCACAACGGTGGCCTCCAGTGGCTGCTGGAAAAGGTCAACGCCCTTGCCGTCAAGGCTGGAAACGGCAATACCCGCCGGTCCGGTGAATTCGGTATTGCCGCGCTTGTCTCGCTTGCCGATGCCTGTACCGCCAACAACACGGTCGCGATCATCCTGACCGGTCGTCTTGCAAAGGAGATCGCTTCGGATACCGGAGTGGACCCGCGGCGCAGTGCCAGCCTGCTGGATATCTTTTCCTGCATCGTACAGGGTGTGACGCCCTACGCCGCGCAGGTCCTGCTTGCCGGTTCCATTGCGGGCATCTCGCCGGTGGCAGTGGCTGCCAACAACTGGTACTGCCTTGTTCTTGCGGGAATATCGGTTGTCGCCATAATGACCGGCTGGCCGCGTGTGGCCCGGAAGGGAGCCACCCCTCCGGCAGCCTGATCGGACTCAAATGAAAAAATGCCCCTGAAAATAGATTTTCAGGGGCATTTTTTTATGATATGACAGACCGTGTTACACTGCTTTGCCTGCGTGTTGGGTGTGTTTGTGTATTAACCTGCTGCCATTGTTGACTAAGTGTATTGTCACAAAACCGTAACACTGAAATCCGTTACAATTCCGTGTCAATCATGGTAAAGACCCCTCGCGTCGTGCGGATGCGATATGCTCACGTTTTCCGGAACAGCCGTAAACCGTGAGAATGTAACAGGGGTAAGGGATTTATGAAGCTGCGTTCATTTAAAATGCGGATTCTGGTGTGGACCTGGGCACTTTTGCTCGGAGTTCTTGCCGTGGTCTTTTATTATTCCACCAGTGTGGTCAGCAGTGAGCTCGTGAAAGAGACCGAGCGCCGTTCCCTGCGTGAACTGGAGACGGTTCGGTGGCTTATCGAAGACCGTGCCCCGTTCGCGTCGGAAAAGGCCTTTGCCGAGTGGGTCGATGCGTTCGGCTTCAAGGCGGGGTCACGCATTACCTATATACATGAAGGGCGTGTCGTCGCGGATTCCGAGGTGCCTTTTCAGACCTCAAGACGCTTGATGACCACGCTTCCCGGCCCGAAGTCGTTGCCGCCCATGTTGACGGCAGCGGGGCGAACGTTCGGTATTCGGACACCCTTGGCAAGGACATGCTCTATGCCGCGGTCAAGATGGACTATGAATGTGTTCCCGGCATTCAGAGCGGTGTCCTGAGACTGGCCGTGCCTTTCTCCGAAGTGTCGGCACGGCTGGGCATGCTCAAGAAGAATTTCATCTGGATATTTCTCGGCGCGCTGCTGTTTGCAGGCATGGTCAGCGTACTCATGTCGCGCAACATGAGCCGCAGCATCGAGTCCTTTTCCGAATTGGCCCAGTCCATCGGTGAGGGAGATTATTCCACACGGCTGCGAGTCCTGCCCGGTGGCGAGTTCAAGCCGCTGGCCCGGTCGGTCAATGCCATGGCTCATTCCATTGAACGCAATATCCGTATCATCAAGGATCAGAAAGGACAGTTGCAGGCTGTCTTTGAAGGCATGCGCGAAGGCGTGATGACGCTTGACGCGAATGGGCGCATCGCCTCGTACAACTCCGCCCTCGATACCATGTTCAACCTTGCGGACACCACTGTCGGGCGTACGCCTATCGAAGTGACCCGTAGGTTCGAGATTCAGGACATGGTTGATGAGGTTATCGGTAACCCTGAGATCAGGGAACGCTCCATTCAGCTGGACCTCATGGACACGCGTACCGTGGAAATCAGTGCCGTGCCGTTTTTTGATGTCAACGGCGCGCGTAGGTTGATCCTCGTGTTTCACGACATCACGGAAATGAAGCGAAGCGAGAAGGGGCTCAAGGATTTTGTGGCCAATGCGTCGCATCAGCTTCGTACCCCGCTGACTTCCATCAAGGGATATACTGAAACCCTGCTCGACAATCCCCCTGCCAAACCTGAAGATGGTCGTTTCTTTCTGGAGACCGTTCTCAAGAATGCCGACCATATGGACAAGGTCATTTCCAGCATGCTCGCCCTTGCCAAATCCGAACAGATGGGCAAGCGGCTTGATCTCGCTCCTGTTTCCGGGCGTGAGACCCTGAACCGTGCCGTGGGCGACGTGACGCCGTGGGCCGGGGAGCGGAATATAGAAATAGTCAGCCATGCGCCGGACGGGGAACTGTTCGTCATGGCTGAAGTCGACGGACTGCTGCATGTGTTTCACAACCTGCTCAACAATGCGATCAAGTACAGCCCGGGAAACGGGCGGATCGCTGTTGGAGCGGAAGACGACGGCGAATCCATTGTATTCTCTGTGGAGGATCAGGGGCCGGGAATATCCCGTGAGCACAGCACCAAGGTTTTTGAGCGGTTTTACCGCGTGGATGAGAATACCATTGACGGCTCCGGAAGTTCCGGTTTGGGACTTGCCATTTGTCGCCGCATCGTGAAGAATTTCGGCGGAGAGATCTGGCATGACGGTTACGGCGAGAATACGCGCGGCGCGCGGTTCTGTTTCCGTCTGGACAAGCCCGCTTAGGCGAGGCAACCATCTAACCAACTCCCTCGAAAGAGGGAATGAAAATGGATATTTACGACCTGTTCTTTTACCTATCCCTGGGGGCCGGGTTTCTCATGGCCTTCAACCTGGGGGCCAACGATGTTGCCAACTCCATGGCATCAGCGGTCGGGGCCAGAGCGATTACCGTGCGTCAGGCCGTGTTCATTGCGGGCATCCTGACTTCGTTGGTGCGGTTTTCTGGGGTCCCATGTGACTTCGACCATCAGTAAGGGCATCATCAATCCGGCATCCATTCAAGATCCGAAGCTGATAATGATCGGCATGTTTGCCGCATTATTGGCCGCGGCGGTCTGGGTGCTCATAGCGACGCTCACGGCGCTCCCGGTATCGTCAACCCATTCCATTGTGGGAGCGATAACCGGGTTCGGACTGGTCGCGGGTGGACCGAGTGTGGTCAATTGGCTGAAAATGGGTGGGATTGTCCTTTCATGGATAATATCGCCTTTTTTTTGCAGCCGCCATCGCATTCCTGATTTTTTCGCATATCAGGAAATATATTCTGAACAAACGCCATTTCATCGTGCAGGCAAAGAAGTGGGCGCCTATCTGGGTGTCGTTCACCGTGGCCCTGCTTGCGCTTTCCTTCCTGTATAAAACTCCCGTGGGTAAGTCCTTGCATCTGCATTGGGCCGTCTCTCTCGGGATTGCCGCGTTTTTCTGTTTTATGGCGTGGGCCGGGGCACGTTTTTTGTGTCCCGCATGATTCTGGACGAAGAGGAAGGAGCCGAAGGCGTGGAGCGGGTTTTCCGCAAGATGCAGGTGGGAACGTCCTGCTACGTCGCTCTTTCGCAGGGAGCCAATGACGTGGCAAATGCAATCGGTCCGGTGGCGGCCATTTATCTGATCGCCAAGGAACACCAATTGCTCGCCAAGGCGGATGTGCCTTTGTCCATGCTTATACTGGGCGGTTTCGGTATCGCGTTCGGTATCGCATTGCTGGGGCACAAGGTCATGGCCACCGTGGGTGGCAAGATCACCACACTGACCAATACCCGCGGATTTGCCGTGGACTTTGGCGCAGCCTCAACTGTGCTGGTGGCGTCCAATATGGGGCTGCCGGTTTCGACCACACATGCCGCAGTGGGTGGCGTGGTCGGTGTTGGGCTGGCCCGTGGTTTTCATGCGGTTGACTTCCGTGTGTTGCTGCGAATTGTGGCGTACTGGGTGGCTACGGTCCCCATCGCCGCCCTGACCAGTATCATTTTCTTTGTGCTGCTGAAATGGTTGTGTTACAGCTAGGTTATACTCTTTAGAGAACTTTTTTCCCTTTTACGAGGTTTACATATGTCTTTCAAAATTCCCTTTTTCGGTCTCGTAGCCAGCCGCTCCCCCATGGACGGCCTGATTGAACACTATGACAAGATCGCCGAGTGCATTGCCACCATTGACGACTCTCTTGAGTGCTATGTGTCCGGCGGTGTGTGTCGTGAATTCGAGGACCTGACCCGGACCATTGATGCCATCGAGAATCACGCAGACGTCATCAAGCGCAACATCCGCAACCATCTGCCCAAGGGGCTGTTCATGGCTGTGGAAAAGACCCTGTTTCTGAACTATACCAAGAGTCAGGACAACATTCTTGATGCCGCACAGGATGCCCTGCACTGGCTCGGCATGCGTAAGGTGATTATCCCGGAGACCATCCAGAAGGATCTCATCTATCTGCTGGATGCCGTGGCCCGCACCACCGTGCTGCTCGGGCCTGCGCTCAAGGCTACCATTGCCCTTCTTCATGGTGAGTCCCTTGACCGTGACGGCACCAAGACCTGCTTCCGCAAGGTTCGGGCCGAGCGTGACAACGTGCGGCATCTCAAAAACGATCTGCACAAGAAGCTGTATGCAATGGATATCGATTTCAAGGATATCTACCAGCTCATGCACTTCATCGATTGCCTCGACGACATGGGACACAACACGGAAACTGCGCGGATCATCTGCGTGCCATGATGGCTCGCTAGTCCGCTTTTGCTGAAGAAACAAAGCCCTGCCCGATACATTCGGGCAGGGCTTTTCCTCTTTTAGCGACTCTATTTGCCGCGAACCGGGAGATGTAGCGGGTCACATGCTGTGATTATTGTGAATACTTGAAAAAAGACTTGATATTGAATTTCAATATCAGTAATGTCCATTTCGACATTGGGTGAATGAAGTGCGGCAAATCGTTGTTTTTACCATTGCTGATTGTATCATGCAGGAACAGGAGCGAAATAGATGACTGGTCGTTTGGCAGTGCTTATCCGGGTGAATACCGGCTCCGGCGGTCGATGTACCGGCCGGTCAGCGCGGGGGGCGTTGATCGGTGCGTGCATAACAAGACAAAGGAGTTAATCATGAGCGGATTGAAAAAGCTTGGTATATTGAATCGTGAAGGAATGAAGGCATGCAATCAGGGCAGGCTGGAAGATGCCATGTTCCAACTGGTGCAGGCCGGTCTTATTGCCAAGAAAATGGATTCTCCCCTGCATGAGGCCAAAGTGCGTAATAATATAGGGTTGGTGCATCAGCTTACCGGTGATTTTGACGGAGCGCGGGCGAGTTTCCGTTTGGCTCAGCATTTCGCAGTCAAGGGCGCGGGCAAGGGAAACTCTCTTGAGAAGACCATTTCGAGAAATCTGAACCGTCTTGAGCGGACAGTGGATGGCAGGGCTGCCTGAGATGTCGAAAAATCCTCATATTCCGGCAGCAGGCAAGCTGCTGTCGGAATTCTCCGGGCGTGATTCGGATTCCGCGCTCTTTGTGACGACCATTCTGCATCAGTTCGCAGAATCCCTGGGGAATGCCATAGATGCAAAGGACGCACATACCAGTGCGCATTCGGACGAAGTCGCGCAGATAAGTCATACTCTTGCCCTGACCATGGGGTTGTCCCCGCAGGAGGCGGATATCATCCATGTGGCCGGTCATCTGCACGACATCGGAAAGATCGGCGTGCCGGATGCCGTTCTCAGCAAGCAGGGGCCGCTTGACCACAAGGAATGGCTGGCCATTCGCAAGCACCCCGAAGCCGGGGCGGCTATTCTGCGTCCGGTTTCATCCCTTCAGCGGCTCGGTATCGTCGATATGGTGCTCTATCACCACGAGCGGTATGACGGCAAAGGATATCCTGCCGGTCTCAAGGGTGCCCAGATTCCGCTTGGTGCCCGTATCATCGCATTGGCGGACAGTCTGTCAGCCATGCTTCAGAACCGCCCCTATCGTTGCGCCCGGTCATTCGAAAGTGCCGTCAGGGAAATTCGTCACTGCTCGGGAACTCAGTTTGACCCGCGTGTCGTCGATGCATTTTGTGAGTGCACGGACATGGTGCAGGGGATACTGTCGGCTCTGGCAACGGACGAGGCAGCGGCGTAAAGGAGGGGACATACAAAAAATTTGCCCGTATGCTTCTCTTTGGAGGGAAAGTAGAATTTTTTGTACTGACGCGCTTTTTTGCGGGAGAAAGCAAGAGAGTAAAGTAGCCTCCTAAGTGCTTGGTTTTAGAGGAAATAAAAATAAATTTAACAGCCCGCAATGTTTTGGCATGGTAGGTGCAATAAAAGAAGCATCTTCCTTTTATTTGCACTGAGAAAACAACAAGCCTCCGCAAGGAGGCTTTTCTCATTTTGGGGAATGGGTAAAGAATACAAAAAAAGGCCGGTGGAGATATTCCACCGGCCTTTACTTTTTGGGGTCTATTTATTTTTCGTATACCGCGCCCGTCGAGGCGGAGGTTACGAGTCTGGCGTAGCGCCGGAGCAGGGGGGATTTGACTTCCTTGACTATCGGCTTGAAGTTCTTGCGGCGTTCTTCCAGTTCTGCGTCGTCAACGACCAGATTGATGGAGCGGGCCGGAATATCGATCTCAATCGTGTCGCCTTCCTGAATCAGGCCGACGGTTCCGCCTGCTGCCGCTTCGGGCGAGATATGGCCGATGGCAGCACCGCGAGTGCCGCCGGAGAAGCGTCCGTCCGTGATGAGAGCCACGGATTCGCCCAGTCCCATGCCAGCGATGGCCGAGGTCGGGGTAAGCATCTCGCGCATGCCGGGGCCGCCTTTGGGGCCTTCATAGAGCACTACCACCACGTCGCCCGATTTGATCTTCCCGCCGAGGATGGCTTCAACGCAGTCTTCCTCGGAATTGAAAACCCGGGCCACACCTGTGTTGACCATCATTTCCGGGGCCACGGCGGACTGCTTTACGCAGCAGCCTTCCTCCGCGATGTTGCCGTAGAGGATAGCGATGCCGCCCTCTTCGGAATAGGGATTGTCAATGGGGCGGACGATGTCGTTGTTGGTGACCTTGGCATCAAGGGCGGTCAGGTTTTCGCCCAGTGTCTTGCCAGTGACTGTCATGACGTCGAGGTGCAGCAAATCCTTTTTAACGAGTTCGCTCATGACGCCGGGAATACCGCCGGACTCGTTGAGGTCTTCGATATAGTGCGGTCCGGCCGGTGAAAGCTTGCACAGGTTGGGTGTCTTTTTGCTGACCTCGTTGAACATTTCGAGGCTCAGATCAAGGCCTGCTTCAGCGAATAGGGCCGGGAGGTGCAAAGTGGTGTTGGTGGAACAGCCCAGAGCCATGTCCATGGTCACGGCGTTGTGCACGGACTTTTCCGTGACGATGTCGCGGGGACGGATGTTGCGTTCCAGCATTTCCATGACCTGCATACCCGCTTGTTTGGCAAGGCGGATGCGTGCAGACATGACAGCCGGGATGGTGCCGTTGCCGGGCAGGGCGAGTCCGATGGACTCGGACAGGCAGTTCATGGAGTTTGCCGTGAACATGCCTGCGCAGGACCCGCAGGTCGGGCAGGCGGTTTCCGCGAAATCTTCCAGTTCCTCTTCGGACATGGTTCCGGCCTTGACCTTGCCCACGCCCTCAAAGACGTTGATCAGGTCGGCTGTCTTTTTGCGTCCGGCGAGCATGGGACCGCCGGAGACAACCACGGCCGGGATGTTCAGGCGCAGGATGGCCATGAGCATGCCGGGAACGATCTTGTCGCAGTTGGGGATGCAGACAATGGCGTCAAAGGGGTGGGCTGTTGCCATGATCTCCACGGAGTCGGCGATGATTTCGCGGCTGGGCAGCGACATCCGCATGCCTCGTGATTCATGGCAAGGCCGTCACATACGCCGATGGCCGGGAATTCCAGGGGTGTGCCGCCAGCGAGCATGATGCCCTTTTTCACAGCTTCGGTAATGGTATCTAGATGGACATGGCCGGGAATAATTTCGTTGGCAGCGTTACATACGCCGATAAGGGGCCTGTCCATTTCTTCCTTGGACAATCCGCTCGCATACAGCAGCGAGCGATGAGGTGCCTTTTCCAAACCACCGGTCATTTTCTTGCTTCGCATCAGATACTCCTTGTGATGAACGAAATTCGGATGAACAGTTCAAACCGTAAAGTGCTGCGCTGTCAACCTGAAGGGCGGCTTTTGGCGGTGAAAAGGGGAAAAGGGGGGATTTTGGTGGATTGCGCCATGAAAAAAGGGCCCCGCTCTGACGAGCGGGGCCCTTGTGTTTTCCTGTGACCTAGCGAGGTGACGTTGCGTGGCTAGGCATTCAGGGGGCCCTATTCGGCCGGTGCGGCTTCTGCCTCTTCGGCAGCAGCGCAATCGCAGCCGTCCTCAGTGGAACAGCCGCAAGGCAGTTTCTGGGAATGTCCCATTTCCTTTTTGACATCAGTGGCGACCTTGAAGAGGACTGTCACGATGAGAGCGCCGATGGCGTAGATCATCATGGAGACCAGAAGCTCTTTTCCGGTAGGCCAGTATGGCGTGATGGTATTAAAGGGAGTGGGGTTGAAACCACCGATCAGCAGGCCGAGGCCCTTATCAAGCCAAGTGGCGATCACGAGGATGACGAGAGTCCAGGGCAGGAGCTTCATGTTGTTGCGCAGCTTCGGCGTCACCAGCATGGTGATGGAGATTGCTGCGAAACCGATGAAGGTCCACATGAGACCGACCAGTTCATGATGACCGTGGACGCCTGCGAACAGGTAGACCAGCGGATGCGTGTGGCCGGGCATATTGGAGTAGAAGGCGGTGAAGACTTCAAGGGCGAAGAAGAACATGTTCACGCACATGGCGTAGGCAATGATCTTGACCAGAGTCTTCAGGGCGTTTCTGGGAATCTTGAAGGTGGTGACCCTCTCGACGACCAGCATGACGAGCGTCAGGATCGCGGGACCGGCGCAGAACGCAGAAGCAAGGAAGCGGCGCCAGAATGGCGGTGAGCCAGTAGTGGCGGCCGGGCAGGCCTGATAAGGAACGCGGTAACGGTATGGATCGAGAACGCCAGATGATGGATATGTAGATGAACGGCTTGAGCCACTTCGGGTGCGGCAGACGCGCACGGTCAGCGGTCAGGCAGGTCCAGCCCACGAACAGGTTCAGGAACAGATAGCCGTTAATGACCATCGCATCCCAGAACAGTACGGAGTTCGGAGAAGGGTGCAGGAACAGGTTCATCATGCGGCTCGGCTGACCGATGTCGACAACGACGAACAGGAGGCACATTATACAGGCGGCAATCGCCATGAATTCACCGAAGATGACCATGTGCTTGTTGGCCTTGTACCCGTGGAAGTAGTTCGGCAGCACGATCATGACACCGGAGGCGGCCAGACCGACAAGGTAGGTGAGCTGGGAGATGTAGAATCCCCAGGATACGTCACGGCTCATGCCGGTGGTTTTCAGGCCGACCATCAACTGGTCGAGGTAAGCCAGGCCACCGATTCCGATCAGCACCAGGAGGAATGCAACCCAGGCAAAGTATCTTTTGGAGCCTTTGAGAGCTAATTCAAGCATGTAGTCCCCCTATATGATGTAGTAAACACTGGGCTCGGTGCCGACAGTGGGTTACGACGAATGGTGACCGCTCGCGAAGAACTTGCGGACATCGGAATCGGGATCGGTGAGATCTCCGAAAACGATGGCGCCTCGAGGCTTCCACACAGGCGGGCAGCTTGCCCACGGCCAGACGTTCGACGCAGAAGTTGCACTTCTCGACGACGCCGCGCATGCGGGTGGGGAACTCGGGGTTCAGCTTTGCCAGATCGAGGTATTCGCGGGGTTCGCCCCAGTTGAAGGAGCGGGAGCCGAAGGGGCATGCAGCCATGCAGTACCGGCAGCCGATGCAACGGTGGTAGTCCATGGCGACGATGCCGTCAGCGCGTTTGAACGTTGCCTTGGTCGGGCAGACGCGTACGCAGGACGGCTCTTCACAGTGATTGCACAGCAGCGGATACGCGCGCTGGTGAACTTCTTCAGCCAGATGCGGGTTTCCTGCTCCGGGAAGGTGTGGGCGTATGAGTCGGCCCACAGCCATTTCACATCCTGATTGTTCGGAATGGTCGGAACGTTGTGGATGGAGTGGCAGACCTTCGCCAACTTGGCGATGGCTTCCTCGGTATTCAGCTTGGTGGTATCGATGACATGCCCAATGTTTGGCATGGATGGCATCCTTGTTGACCGAAGCCGGGGAATGTCCGCCGCCGGAAGCCATGGCCTTGGGGGCCACTGCCAGACCAGCCGCAGCAATACCGGCAAGCTTGATGAAGTTTCTTCTGTTGTTCTTCATTATTTCAAACCCTCCGGCTGTGTATGACAATCCCAGCAGTAGGGGGAGACGCCTGCGTCGGTGTGACACTTGTCGCAGAAGTCGGCCTTGTTGTTGTGGCACTTCATGCAGGTGTTCTGCAGGCTGATCTTGAACTCTTTGCCAGCGTGGTTGGTGTAGGTGCGTTCGCCATCGCGAAGTGCCCAGTCACGCCATTCGTTGAGGAGCTGCATGTGATTGGTACGCATGTACTCCTTGGACTCGATGCATTCCTTTTCACCTTTCGGCAAAACGAGCTTCGGTTCCTCGTACTTCTTGGTCACGATCGTGCCCATGGCGAACGGAGCGCAGAGCGCACCGATGAAGATGACCAGGCCGATAATGATCGGGAATCCGTAGTGCATTTTCATTTATGCATCCTCCATGTTCGGGGGCGTCCAGTTGTCGTCCTCGTCTTCGTAACCGGGAAGCGGTTCCTGGCGGAGGTCCATGGTACGTTCCTCGCCTTCCTCGAAGACCAGCGCGTTGGCTACGAGCTCGTGCGTACCGGTGATGGTAACGCCGGGAGCCCAGTAGTCGGCCAGCGGGATCAGGGTGGCGCGGTCGATTGCACAGATGCAGGCCATGACGTTGACGTCATGTTTCTGCTGGACATACCGAAGGGCGTTACCGCGAGGCAGGCCGCCACGCAGGCGGATTTCCATGATCTCGTCGGTGTTCAGGCCGGAGCCGCCCGCACAGCAGAATGTCTGCTCGCGAGTGGTGCCTTCGGGCATCTCGAAGTAGTTGTTACACACGTTCTTGATGACGTAGCGCGGTTCTTCCAGCAGTCCATGCCTCGGGCCGGGTTGCAGGAGTCGTGGAACGTGACGCGCAGATGGTCATTGCGGCTGGGATCGAGATTCAGCTTCTTGTGCTTCATCAGGTCAGCCGTGAATTCGGTGATGTGCAGCATCTTGGTGGCGGCGGCGGTATCGAAAACCGTGCCGGTGATCGGGGACTTCGGGGTGGTCATCTGGGAACCTGAGTGTCGCCGGTCATGGTGTCCATGTACTGGTGGACAACACGCCACATATGGCCGCACTCGCCACCGAGAATCCACTTACAGCCGAGGCGGTTGGCTTCGGCGTACATCTTGGCGTTGAGCTTCTTCATGGACTCGTTGTTTGTGAACGAGCCGAAGTTGCCGCCCTCGGATGCGTAGGTGGACATGGTGTAGTCGAGATCAAGGTAATCGAACAGCATCAGGTAACCCATGAAGGTGTAGATGCCGGGGTCCGCGAACACGTCGCCGGACGGGGTGATGAACAGGATCTCGTGGCCCTTTTCGTTGAGCGGGGCCTTGACGCGGCGTCCGGTGACTTCCTCGATGTCATCAACCATGAATTCCACGATGTCCGCGAAAGCATGGGGCTGAATGCCGAGGTGGTTACCGGTGATATTACAGTTGGAAACCGGTTCCATGATCCAGTTGGTGTTCAGACCGACCAGGTGCATGAGTTCGCGGGCCATCATGGTCATTTCCGCGGTATCGATGCCGTAGGGGCAGAACAGGGAACAGCGGCGGCACTGAGTGCACTGGTAGAAGTAGATGAACCATTCTTTCAGGACATCTTCTTCCATGACGCGGGAACCCGTGAACTTGGACATGATCTTGCCTGCCAGGGTGAATTCACCGCGGTAGACGGAACGCATCAGCTCGGCGCGAAGAACAGGCATGTTCTTGGGATCGCCGGAACCGATGAAGTAGTGACATTTATCTGCACAGGCGCCGCAACGGACACAAATGTCCATGAAGACCTGCAGAGTACGGAATTTGCTGAGACGCTCGCGGAATCCGTTGACGACTGTTTCCTTCCAGTTGGCCGGAAGCTTCCAGTCCATTTCGCCGGGATTCCATTCGCGGGCAGGACCCCAGAGACCGGGAAGCTTGGAGTCCATATACTCCATCTTTTCCGGCTTGGCGGGGTAGCACCAGTTGCCCGGTGAAAAGTCCACCGGTGTCTCCATCCAGCCTGTTGCCGGCGGATTGTAATCTATGCTCTTAAAGAGCTCATCAGCTTTTGGGATGTCGGACATATTTCTTCATCTCCTAATAAGTAGAAGTATCACCTGAGTTGCGTGAAGCCCTAAGCTTCTTCCTCGGGGGCCTTGCCGTTCTCGGGATTGTCGAGAGGCAGACCGGCCTCGGCCATGGGGACACCGAATTGCTTTTCGTAGTCCGCGTAGGCGTGGGCCTTGATGTTGGGATCATTCCAAGGGTTCACGTGGTGCTTGGCGCGCGTGTCGTTCGGCAGGTTTCTTGTCGGCGACATCATGACACCGGGCATGTGCATGAGTTTGCTGAACGGGAAGTAAACCATGAGCACGCTGACAAGGAAGACATGGACGAAGAAGGATACACCGATGGTTTCCGGGACCACGTAATTGAAGGTCACCATACCCATGGTCAGAGCCTTGACGGCGATGACATCAACCTTGGCATAGTAGCGCATGTAGATGCCCGACAGGGCGACACCCAGGATCAGGAACAGCGGGAAGTAGTCGGAGACATACGAGATGTAATTGATCCGGGGGCTGATAACCCTGCGGCCGAGCAGCAACAGGATGCCTGCGACGATGCCGCAGTCAGCCAGATACATGGTCGGTTCACCGATCTGCAGAAGACCGTCGATGAACTCCAGGCCGTTCACGAAGAACGGGACGGGCTCAAGGAACAGGCGCAGATGGCGCAGGGCAATGATGAAAAAGGAATAATGGAATACGATTGCAAACAGCCAGAGCCACTTGCTGGACTTGTAGGCGACCACCGGGCCGTCTTTGGTCTCATGCAGGCTTGTAGCCGTGTTGCGGAACAGAGACCGAAAGCAAAGACTTCCAGCAGCATGCGGAAGAAGGTCTGAGCTCCGGTCTGGGGACAGTCCAGTTTGTTCTGTTTGAACAGCTTCGGATCAAACGACTTGAACTGACCGCCGGTTGTGGGGATGCGGAACGGCACGGCCGAACGACCCCAGGTTATGACTTTATATACAAAGCCAATAATGAAGATGATGAACGCCGAAACGGGGATGCAGACACCGAAGAAAGTCCTCATGTGCGCTGCGTCCACCCCGAACAACGGGATCAACACCAGGAGAAAGACGAACAGAAGTGAGTAAAGAGCATTCATCTACCGTCACCTCGCTTGAAGGTTGGACCTGCCGGACTCTATCCCGGGAGGCCTGCCACTTGCGGAATGTAACCCAAGAAGTTGATGGCGATGAGAACAGCGAAGCAGTTGCCATGCGTGACCCGCGGTCAAACGAACAATCGTGACCGCGTGCCCCGGCAACGGAGACACATCCTTCCTCAAACCAACACAACCCCCAGGTCGCGTCCCTAATCGGTCGAATTCTCGACCGTAACGTCTGCAACCATACCGGCTTTCCTGAGCAGGCTGCTCTGGGCGCGTTTTACCTCTTCAACGCGCAGCCGATATACTTGTTCGCGACTTTTTGTATAGATGTCGAAGGACATCATGGCCAAGTTGTCAATCTTGGCTTCGAATCGGAGCAGATCTCCCAGGGTTCCGTCTTTCTTCATGGGCTTGAAGAACTCGTCGCGAAGGAGTTTCTTCAGCAGGAACACGAAGCTGACGGCCTGTGACGGAGTGAAATCCTGTACTGACCGGATGCGGATGAGTTGGTCCAGACTGACCGCAATTTTATCTGCGTCTTTCCATTCCAGCATCAGGTCAAAGATTTCCCGGGTGGCTTCTATAATGGATGCCCCGACCGGGTTCTGAAATCGATCCTTCTGTCGCCCCCATACTTTTTGGGTTTCTTTGGGGTAGGTCTGGAGAACCAGATCCGCCCATTTTTCCGACAGTTCAGACTTGCGCTCGGCAAGCACGGATTCAAATGTCATTGTCTGCTCACGAAGACGCGCGAAATTACAGAAGTTTCCCATCCGGAAGCAGGGGGAACTCTCTGCCTTCACGCGTCGTATTTGTAAAAATTGTGAAAAACGTCACGTAAAACTTAGAAACCATATTCCAAACCCCCCGGAAAACGTCAAGGTTTTTCCTTGAAAAAACGGCTTGTGAGAAGGCTTCTCAGTATCTGTTCAAATGTGCATGCATGAATAAAAACGTGATTGGGTTGTGGGATTTGGAGAGTGAAAACAGTGCGACAGATGCGTCCTGCCCGACAGGGGGCGTCAACCGAGGACGATTCTGTTTCGTCCTGTTCGTTTTGCCCGGTACAGGGCTTCGTCCGCTCTGTTGAGGGAGGTCTCTATGGCTGTGTCTGTTTTGTCCACTTCGGAGATGCCTATACTGACCGTGAAGGAGACGGAGTCATTGCCGCTTCTGACGGCCAGAGTCGCCAGAGCTTCCCGCAGTCGTTCTGCGACCAGTTGTGCGTCGTGGTTATCGGTTTCCGGCAGCACTGCGGCGAATTCTTCTCCACCGATGCGGCCGAAGATGTCGGTCTCGCGCAAAGTGGCTATGGCGGTATCTGCCAGTTCTTTCAGGACGATATCGCCGGTCTGGTGTCCGTAGGTGTCATTGATGGTCTTGAAGTAGTCGATGTCGAGCATCAGGACGGTGAGCGGTTGTTCATAGCGTTTGGTTCTGATCAATTCCTGCTCAGCCAGCAGGAAGAACTGGCGTCGGTTGTTTACACCGGTCAGTGTGTCAGTTGTTGCCATTTCCTTGATTTCCCGTTCCATGGCAACGCGTTGCGTTATGTCGTGGATGACCGAGTAGAGCAGTTGGTGTCCTCTGACCATGATTGGTCCGGAGTAGACTTCGACATCGCGAATTGAACCATCAGCCAGACGATGGTTGAATATGAAGTATGAGCGTTTTTCTTCCCGCGCCTTGGCCATTTCTTCGAAAATTGCCCGTTCATCAAGAGTGTTGATGTCGGAAATGGTCATTTGCTGCATGTCTTCCTGCGAGTACCCGTAGAAGGTGCAGGCCGCCGGGTTGGCATCCACGATGTGTCCTGTTTCCGGGGCCACTAGCAACATGACGGCATGGTTGTTTTTGAAGAATGCCCGGTATTGTTCTTCCTGTTCCCGAAGGACTTTTTCGGCCTCCACCCGTGCCGTGATGTCTCTGAAAGTTCCCTCCAGAGCCACTGGTGCGCCTTCGTCGTTGGCGACGATGCGGGCATTGGCTTCGGTGATGAGGATACTGCCGTCCTTGTGTCTGGCGGTGAGGTGGTAATTTTCAACACTGCCTTGGGTCATGAGGATGTTTTTGAATTTGGCTCGTTCCTCGGCACTGTCATAAAGGAGGCCCATGTCGGCACCAACTATTTCTGATTCGCTGTAACCCAGCAGGCGGCAGGTCGCGGGATTGATCATGAGAATCGTGCCATCAAGGTCGGTGACCACGTATCCTTCACCGATTCCTTCAAAGATGCGACGGAACTTTTCTTCACTTTCACGAAGAGATTTCTCGGCTTTTTTGGGTATGCTGATATCACGAATGACGTTGACGATGCCCAATGAAGCTCCTTCGTCATTCTTAATGAGGGAGACTGCAAAGTCTGCTGGAAATATTTCTCCGTTACTGCGGCGGAGGGGATACTCAAATCTGGCGATTTCGCCTTTTTCGAAGGCATCCTTGGTCTTTTCACTGAATTCTTTATGCCTTTTTTTTATCTTTATGCAGGTGTACCGTATCTTTTTGGATGAGGCTCCTTCCGTGAGTCCGAACATTTGTTGAGCCGCCGGGTTGGCCTGCAGCACGATTCTGTCCGGGGTCAGGATAAGCAAGGCCTCGCCGAGTGCGAGGAACATGTTGCGGAGCCAGAGTTCCTTTTCGACAAGATTTTTTTCGGTTTGTCGCTTTTCGGTAATGTCGTCGAGAATCATGGCAAATCCGGAAAACTTATCCGAGATGTCGGACATGGGAGAAATTGCCACGCTGAAGTGTCTGGTGTCGAGGGAATCGGGGCTGGTGGCCTCGAACCGGCAGGCGTGCGGAGGGCTCTCAAGAGCGCATGTTCGGGCGAGAGTGTCCATCAGCCATGGGGCGGTGTCTTTCAGATTGCTGGCTTGTTTTGGGAGCTGTTGTGCTCTGGCGGTGTAATGGACTTGCCCCGGTTGGCTGGCAAGACCTGCGAGTTCAGCTGCCGCGAGATTCATGAGTTCGATGTTCAGGTCGGTGTCGAGCAGAAAAACGGGAGTCGGCAGGCTTTCCAGAAGGGTGAGCAGTCGATTCTTTTCATTGACCGTGAGTCGGCTTTTCTTCTGAAGTTCTTCGATTTGCCTGTCACTGCCGACTTTGGCCCAGTCCACGCAGAGCGCGATTTCCAAGCGATCGAAAAAGCGTCCTACGAATTGTTCGTATTCCTTCGTCTTATTCGGTGAAGCATTGTTTTTCTGAAGAAGTTCCAGATACGACTGCCGATAATATTTGAGCAGCCCAAGAAACATGCCGAGGCTGATACCGCGCTGCCGGTGCAGTTCTGCCTCCCGGACAGCAAAAGCCGAGATGGGGTCATCTTCAAACGTGTCGTCCGGTGTGAACTCGATGCCCGTAGTTCCGAAAGAGTCTATGGCGGTGGCAAGTGCCTCGGTCAGTCCGGCAATGGACATGCGCCATGCTTCAAGGAGGGTGCTCGTGTATCGGGTGTAGTCCTGCCGTTTCGCCAGCTCAAGGATGCGTTTCATGAGCCAGTCTTCGTGTGTCTGGTAGAGGGCTTTGAGCTTTTTCATTTGTAACCTTTCAAGTCGACAGGTTTCTTCCATGAAAGAAGACAATAAAACCGAATGAAGTGCAATTAGATTATATATCGGTATGTTTTGATGTTTCGGTACGGCTCAGTTTGAAGCTGTTTTCGGTTTGAGTGAACCGAGATAGATGGCGACAAGGGCGAGGCCCACCCCGGAAAGTTCCACGGCGGTAACGGGTTTGTCGAAAAACAGGATGTCCCAGATATAGGACAGGGTGGGCTGCAAAAGCAGGATGAGGCCGATCAGGGATGTTCGGACTGTCTGGAGTCCGGTGGTTATGGCGTACCAGCTCCGGCGTGGCAGATCAGCGCCAGGGCCGCCAGTGCGGCGATGGATTGTGGATTGTCGACAATGAATGAGTCACCGCCCGCTGCGGCGGAGAGGCCGAGGTATACGCTGGAGGCGAGTGCCACGGCACATGCCATGGCGAGCGGGTCTGCCGCTATTCTGGAAAGAGTTGCTTTCAGGCTGAGGATATACAGCCCGTAAGCCAGTGCCGTCAGGAGTCCGAAAACAATGCCGAGCTGGAATTCCGGTGTGAAGGTATCCCATGAAACGCCGACCATGAGGTACAGTCCGACCAGAGCCGTGGGGATGGCGACGAGGTAGTTGCGTGTGACCTTTCCCGGAGAAAGACGATGGAGACGAGTGCCAGCACGATAACCTGAAAATTGCCGAGCATGGTCGCCAGTCCGGGGCCGACGCGGTCGATGGAGCGGTGCCAGAAATACAGGTCCGCGGAAAACAGTGCCGCCGAGAACACCGCCCATTTCCAGAGTTGTCCGGTCAGCCGGTTCAGGCTTCCTTTATGCCAGAGCAGGATTGCCATGCCGAGGCCGCCGCCGAAGACCGGTAAAATCCGGCGATGTCGGCCGGGACCCGGCCAGTTTGACCATGACCGAGGAAAAGCTGATGAGAATCGCGCCGATGAGCAGGAAGGTCACGGGCGCACCACTTCGAGGCGTTCGCCGAGCCGGATGCCGTCTGCGTCAACATGGGAGACGTACGGCCAGACTTCAACACCACGGTCGACCGCTTCATAAAAAGTTCCGCATATGCCGGGTCCACAACATCCGCCGGTCCGAAGCATTTGCCGTCGGGGCGCTGGATGAGAAAGAACAGGGCCACCCGTGCTCCTGTTTCGGCAAGCGTCATGAGTTCCCGCAAGTGCTTCTGCCCCCGTTCGGTAACGGCGTCCGGGAAGCAGGCAACATCATCCTCGACCATGGTGACGTTTTTACATTCCACCCACAATTCTCCGTGCGGCCCGGTCAGCAGGGCGTCCAGCCTGCTTTGACCTACCTTGGCTTCCTTTCTGAATTCAGTGTATTCTGCAAGTTCGGGGATGCTTCCGGTCTGCCATGCAAGATACAGCATCCGGTTAGGAGTCAGGGTGTTCACGCCTACGGAAACACCATTCAGTTCCAAGGCTTCCAGTGTGTACTTGAGTTTGCGTTTCGGGTTGGCAGCGGGAGAGAGCAGGGCCGTGCTTCCCGGCCTGAGCAGGCCGAGCATGGTGCCGGTGTTGTTTGTGTGGGCGAGCAGTTCCTTGCCCTGATCCGGTCCGTCGGAAGCGGTTGTCTCGACAGTGAACCGTTTATGGCGCGCGATGAACCGGGCCTTGCGGCATGGGCTCGGAAATGGGAGAAAACATGTGGGCTTGGTCATCCCGGAATCCTTTTTGCCGCAGCGGCTCATTTTTTTATGCTTACGGAACAGGGAATGATATAATGACATTGCCTGAAAGTATCAAATAGACTAGAAGTATAGAAGCGGCGATACATTACACTGAAAAAGAAGAGTCATGCCAAAGCTGAATATTGATGCATTGGAACCGGATATGGTTCTGGCCGAAGATTTGAAAACGGTCGAAGGGAGAATGCTTCTGCCTCGCGGTGCCATGCTGACGGAAGCGCATATCCGCACGTGTCGGGTGTGGGGAATTGCCGAGGTCAGTATTCAGGGTGACGAGGATGAGAGTGACGATTATCCGACTTCGTTGGATGAGCTTGATCCTGAAGTGCTTGAAGTATGCAAGATCATGGCGGCCCAGCGGTATGTGTTGAATCCTTCCTCTCATCCGGCCATCAAGGAGATGGCGAAGCTGTATGTGCTGCGTCAGTCCCGCGATCTCGATGCCGAGCAGGCCCGGTGGATGCTGACGGCCAGTCCGCATGACGATACTGTCGATATCTTTCAGCCGCCGCCGACCGACGAGGCGGGTATGGACCCGATCAGTGTGGTCGAGCAGGAAATGGAACTGGCCTCGCTGCCCAACATCTTTTTTCAGATATCCGAAAGCCTCAAGAATCCGCGCAGTTCTGCAGCCTATGTCGCCGAAGTCATAAGCAAGGACGTCGCCCTGTCCGCCAAGCTGCTCAAGATGGTCAACTCGCCGTTTTACGGGTTCTCAAGTAAGATCGATACGCTTTCCAGAGCCGTCACCATAGTCGGCACCAATCAGTTGACCAATCTGGCCCTCGGTGTTTCGGTTATCTCCGCATTCGACAATGTGCCGGAGGAGTTTTTCTCTCTCAAGGAATTCTGGCTCCACTCGGTGACCTGTGGCATCGTGGCCCGCCTGCTGGCCGGTCGCGCCGGTTTGCAGGGGGATGAGAAATTTTTCGTGGCCGGGTTGCTGCACGATATCGGACGGCTCGTCATGCTTCGCAACCACCCCAAAGCCTCCACCGAGGTGCTGCGGCAGGCCAAGGTCGGTCGCCGGGGACTTGTGGATATGGAAAGGAGTGTCTGGGGTTGTTCCCATTCTGAAATCGGCGGACGTCTGCTCAAGGCGTGGCGACTTCCCGCTTTCCTTGAAGTGCTCGTTCATTTTCATCATGACCCCATGGAAGCATCCATGGTCAGTGAGGCCGCTGTGGTCCATGTGGCCGATTTCATCACCCACGGACTCGGCATCGGTTCCAGTGGCGCTTCTCTCGTTCCCGAACTGAACACGAACGCATGGCAGGCGCTTGGTCTGGATACGAAAGACCTGTTCGGCATCGCCCGTCAGGCCGAGCGGCAGGCCAACGACGTCATGGCTGCATTTTTCCCCGAAGGGTAACATCTGATACTTCCGCATGAAAAGAGTCCCGGCAGTTTTTGCTGCCGGGACTCTTTTTTTATCACATGAACATCGCTGAAAGCGATATTGGGATTCTCAAGGCCCTCGGCCTTGAGCCGCCGGAGGCGAAATCACCCGTCATCGCCGCGAAGCGGCATCCCCTTTTGTATTCTTACGCAGTGGCAGGCCGGACTTTGCCCCGCAGTGCGGCGACGAGCGCGTACACGACCGGCGTGTCGAGGGCCGCGATGGCGAGTTTTACCAGCCACTGTCCGATGATGATTTCACCCACGGGCAGGATGCCGTAAAAGGCCACGGTGACGAAAATGGTGGAGTCGATGAGTTGCGAGAGCATGGTGGACAGGTTGTTCCTGAGCCACAGGGCGCGTCCGTTCATGCGGTCCTTGAGCAGGTGGAACAGCCATATGTCGTGCTGCTGGCTGACGAAGTAGGCGAGCAGCGAGGCCACCACGATACGCGGCGTGCTGCCGATGACCGAAGCGAAGGCCTCCTGATTCTGCCAGAACGGCGCTCCGGGCCAGTAGACGGAAATGCCGGTCAGCACTGTGACGGCCGTTAATGCTACGAAACCGCAGATAACGGCTTCTCCGGCGACTTTTTTTGCCCCAGATTTCGCTGATGACGTCGGAGACGGCAAAGGTCAGGGAATAGGCCAGCACCTGCGGGGACGGCCAGTCCGAAGACCATGATAATTTTGCTGGAAATGACGGCAGCGGAAATCAGCCCGCTGACGAACAGGCTGAGCAGCAAGGCATATGCCTTGCATTCGAAGGAATTCATTGTTTTCTCCCTTGGATTGAACTGTCCAAAAGTATGGTACGAACCTGCCGCTTGGGGGAAAGACTGTCCCCGGCGGCACCTCTGTCTGAGAGGGGACTTGCCAGTCGCGGCGCGAAAAGTCAAAGTAGGGAGGGCCGCACTCGGCCGAAGGAGAAAATATGTCAAAAAGTCAGGACAGGACCGGTCACCTGAAATCATTGGGCAAGGGCGGTCAGACCGAGTACCGGATGGATTCCCCGAGCACGGACATCCTTGAGGCGTTCCCCAATAATTATCCGGGGCGTCCATATATCGTCAGCATTTCGTTCCCGGAATACACATCATTGTGTCCCATGACGGGCCAGCCGGATTTCGGCACCATCGTCATGGAATACATTCCCAACGAGAAGGTTGTTGAGTCCAAGAGCTTCAAGCTCTACATGTTCGCCTACCGTAATCACAAGTCGTTCATGGAGACGCTGACCAACACCATGCTCGACGATTTTGTCGAGGTCCTCGATCCCCTGTGGTGTCGGGTGAAGGGTATCTTCGCGCCGCGCGGTGCCACGGATCTGCATGTGTTTGCAGAGCATTTCAAAAAGGATTCCCCTCAGTACGAAGATGTCAGGGAAATTGTCTCGGAATGGAAACGCGAAGCCCGAAAGCACGAAGCATAGCGTTTCATCAGGCAGAGAATGAACAAGGCTCCGGAGATTGTCCGGAGCCTTTTTTTTATTTCCAGCCGTGTCCTTTTTTCCTTGAGCATGGCGAGAATTCGGCTTCCCTCACCCTCATATCTTTCCCGCTCGTTGTCCGGGGTGGGGTGCGTCACCTTCGGCCAGACTCCGGCCTGCGGTTCCGGTCCCTTTCGCGCTTCGCGGCAGGGATCGGTATCTGCCATGACCGGTGTCTTGCGTACATCCACACCGGGAACGGGCGCGCTGAATTCAATGGCGATGTTGTTGGGATCGAACGTGTAGATGGATCGTATGAATCCGTGATCCACGACTTCTGAACACCAGATGTCGGCGGCATCGAACCGGTCCCGCAGTTCCCAGAGGTCGTCTTCGTCCGCCACCTCAAACGAGACATGGTCAAAGGCGAATCTTCCCGCAACCGGGACGCCGTGGTCTTTTGCTCAAGCGGTTCGGTTTCCGGCCATTCGAAAACGCGATCATGTCATGATCGGAAATCTCGAAAAGTAGTGGCGGTATCCGGGGTGGCCGAGGCCGGTTACAAGCCGCATGCCGAGGAGGTCCCGCCAGAACCGGATGGTTGCGTCCATGTCCCCTGTGGCCATGGCGAGGTGATTGATGCCGGTGTATTTGACCATGACCGCCTCCCGCCAAACGTGTAGCTATTCCTGAGAATCCTCGGCTTCCAGTTCGCGCTCCACCTGTCGCCTCTTGCGGCGGAACTCGGCTTCCTTGAAACGGCGTTCTGCGTGGGGGTCTCCAGACGCAGCGGCGGAACCGGAGTCGGTCTGCCGTCTTCGTCGAGGGCCACGTAGGTCAGGTAGGCCGAGTTGGTGTGACGCACTTCGCCGGTGCGCAGGTTTTCGGCTTCCACGCGGACGCCGATTTCCATGCTGGAACGGCCGACATAGTTGAGACTCGCCTTGAAGGTCAGCAGTTCACCCATGTAGGCGGGTTCCTTGAATGCCATGCGGTCGATGGACACGGTGACCACGTTGCCGCGTGAATGCTTTTTCGCAACCACGCCGCCTGCGGTGTCGATATGCCTGAGGATGACGCCGCCGTGCAGGTTGCCTGCGGGGGTTGGCGTCCTGCGGCAGGACGAGATGCGTCATGATGATTTCTGATTCAGTGGCGGATTTCGGTTCCATGTCATTCCCCTTTATGTTTTCCAAACTGGACGCGGGCTTCCCATACCAGCTTGCCTATCTTGCGGCCAAGGTCGGACTGCCGGGCCTTCATCAAGGCCTCGGCGGCTTCCTGATTGCCCTGCTGTTTGAGCAGGGTGGCGGACTCCAGATCACGCAGATGTTTTTCGCATTCACGGATTAATCCGGAAAGATCCAGTGTCTCCAGTTCCTTCGGCACTCTGACCGAACGTACTTTCCTGCTCATGTGGCAACTCCCCCGGTTTTCACTTTGTCATACCATAAAGTTGGCAGAACGTGATGCACGCTGTCAAGGCAGGTATTGCGGCAACCCGTTTTTTGAGGCATGTTTGCCCGAATCAGAAAAAGGAGTTTGACTGTGAAGAAACTGGTCCTGACTGTTTGTGCCGTACTGCTGATCGCACTCCCGGCGTTGGGGATTGCGACGGTTCTGCAAAAGCCATGGTTGCCAAAGGGGTCGCTCATATAGCTGACGTCGGCCCGGAACAGGCTGCATCCGACTTCATGACTCCGGGCGGAGCTTTCATCGAAGGCGATAAGTATCTTCTTTTCTACAAATATGACGGCACCTGTCTCGCTCTTGGAGCCAGACCGGAAATCGCAGGTAAAAACCGTTGGGATGTTCATGATCCGGACGGCGTGTATCAGATTCGTGAAATGGTAAAAAGCGCCAAAACAGGCGGCGGCTGGGTGAAATACAAATACGCCAACCCGAAAACCGGCAAGGTCCAGTTCAAGAAGACATGGGTGCAGCCCGTGCCGGGTATGGACGCCTTCGTTGGTTGCGGTGTGTACTACTAACCCGACAAAGAGACCGTGACCCTGTTTCGCTATTTCGCCTCGTTTGTGTCCCTCGTGGGGCTGTGCATGCTCGTCTTTGTCCTGCATGACGGGATGAACGGTGTGCTTGCCGGACGTTTTTCCCCGAGATAGATCATGCCCCGCCCCATCATTGGGGCGGGTTGCTTCTTGCCCTGCCCGTGCCGTTGCACGTCATATTCATCGGCCTGATTATCCAGAAGCGATGGCTTTCACCGCCGTGGGCGCGGTTTGCATGGTTTGGCATTACCGCGTCCGGTGTCTGGCTCGGGATATCCCTGCTCGTGAAACTGTTCGTTTTGCCGATTGGCTAGCCGAACTGTTCCCGCAACACCGTCTCAAGTGTCGGACTTGAGTTGTCCCTGTACCGATAGTGGACGCGTACCAGCGGCTTTTCGACTTTGAGCAGTCCCGTGATATCAATCGGCGTTCCTGAAATGACCACGTCACAGTCCGTGGCGTTGATCGTCGCCTCCAGATCCCGCACCTGCTGTTCGCTGTAGCCCATGGCCGGGAGCAGCGGGCCGATGTCCGGGTATGTCTCGAATGTCTGCTTCAGTGTCCCTTTCAGGTACGGTCTCGGGTCCACCATGTCCGCCGCGCCGAATCGTTGTGCCGCGATCATGCCCGCACCGTATTTCATTTCGCCGTGCGTCAGCGTGGGGCCGTCCTCAATCACCAGAACCCGCTTGCCGCGTATGGCGTCAGGTTCGTCCACGGTTACTTCCGAATCCGCTTCAATGATCAGCGCGCCGGGATTGTTCCTTTCAATATTGTGTTTCACGGTCGCCACATCTTCAGGCGATGCGCTGTCCACCTTGTTGATGATCGCCACGTCGCACATGCGCATGTTTGTTTCGCCGGGATGATATGTCAGCTCATGTCCGGCCCGGTGCGGGTCAAACACCACGATATTCAAATCCGGTTTGTAGAACGGCGTGTCATTGTTGCCGCCGTCCCATACGATTATGTCAGCTTCCTGTTCCGCAGCTTCCAGCACCTTCCCGTAATCCACTCCCGCGAAAACGACCGAGCCCATGGCGACCACGGGTTCATATTCCTCGCGTTCCTCGATGGTGCAGTGATGCTTTTCGAAATCCTCATACTTTTCATATCGCTGCACCACCTGTTTCATCAGGTCGCCGTATGGCATGGGATGCCGGATCGTCACGACCCGCAAGCCCATGTCCTTCAGTACGCGCACGGCTTCGCGGCTGGTCTGTGATTTACCGCAGCCCGTCCTGACTGCACAGACCGATACGATCGGTTTCTCCGCCTCAATCATGGTATACGGCGCACCTGCGATCATGAAGTCCGCACCCGCTGCCGTCACGATCGACGCCTTGTGCATCACCTCTTCATGCCGGATATCCGAATACGAGAACATGACCAGATCAATGCCGTTCTCCAGCAGCTCTTCCCGCAGCCGTTCATCCGAATGAATCGGAATGCCTTCCGGGTACAGTTTCCCGGCCAGTTCAGCCGGGTAACACCGCCCTCAATGTCCGGTATCTGTGTGGCTGTGAAGCACACCACCTCATACCGCTCATTGTCCCGGAAATAGACGTTAAAGTTGTGAAAATCACGCCCCGCCGCGCCCATAATGATAACTTTTTCGGTCATGTGGGATGCCTCTGGACTCCATCCCTCCATCTCCCTCCCCGCAACTTTATATATGCGCATTCGCGCGTGCGGAGGGGGAAAGGTAAGGGAGTGCCTTGTGTCTTAAAGGTTACGTTCAAGGTTAACCGACGAAGAGAAAGACAAGCAAGATGTATTAGATTTTGAAACGCCGCTGAGGCCTTTTTTCGGGCTGTTCCCGTAAAGCTCACGCGGCGTGGGCACTGTTCGGAGGGAATCGCGCCGGACAGCTTGACCGCGTGCCGAAGATGTCCGGTGCGATTCCCTCCGAACGCCGACCCTCCGGTCCCACACACCAACTCTCCAAACCAACGCACCCGCCGAAGGCGCACCAAAAAGCTTAGGAGATTCTTAAGAACCCTTCACGAAGGGTTCTTAAGCCGCCGGAGGCCTCTTCTTCTTCCTCCTACTTCCCCAAAATTGGCGCAATTCGTTCAAGCGCCCAGTCGATGTCGTCCTTGGTGATGACGAGCGGCGGTGCGAAGCGGATGATGGTCTCGTGCGTCTCCTTGCAGAGCAACCCGGCTTCCTTGAGTTTTTCGCAATACTGGCGTGCGCCGCCGGTGTTTTCGTGGAATTCGACACCGATAAGCAACCCGCGTCCGCGAACTTCCTTGATTTTCGGGTTGTCGATTTTCCTGAGCCCTTCCATGAAATACGCGCCCATTTCTTCGGCGTTCTGGATGAGCTTGTCTTCGGTCAGGACTTTGAGGGCGGTGCGGGCCACGGCGCAGGCGAGCGGGTTGCCGCCGAAGGTGGAGCCGTGTTCACCCGGCTTGAGCACGCCGAGGACCTCGGTGTTGGAGAGGACGGCGGAGACGGGGTAAAAGCCGCCCGACAGGGCCTTGCCTATGAGCGTGAGGTCGGCTTCGACGTTTTCGTGTTCTTCGGCAAGCAGCTTGCCGGTGCGTCCGAGACCGGTCTGGATTTCGTCGAAGATGAGGACGATTTCATTTTCATCGCAGATGCGGCGGACGTCTTTGAGGTAGCCGTCTGGCGGGATGATGACACCTGCTTCACCCTGGATCGGTTCGACGAGAAAGGCCACGGTGTTGTCGGTGATGGCGGCTTCGAGTGCGTCGGCGTCACCGAAGTCGATGACCTTGAATCCGGGCGTGAACGGGCCGAAGCCGGTAGTGGATGTCGGGTCGGTGGAAAGGAGATGATGGTGATGGTGCGGCCGTGAAAATTGTTGCGGCAGACAATGATTTCCGCCTTGTCCTCGGGGACGCCTTTGATCTGGTAGCCCCACTTTCTGACGGCCTTGATCGCGGTCTCGACGGCTTCGGCCCCGGAGTTCATGGGCAGGACTTTGTGGGAATTGGTGAGGTCGCAGAGTTCTTTGTAAAGCGGACCGAGCTGGTCGTTGCGGAAAGCGCGGGAGGTGAGGGTGAGTTTTTTGGCCTGTTCGACCATGGCATTCATGATGCGTGGGTTGCAGTGCCCTTGGTTGACGGCGGAATAGGCGGACAGGCAGTCCATGTATTTTTTGCCGTCAACGTCCCAGACCCAGATGCCGTCACCGCGTTCAATGACGACATCGAGGGGTTTGTAGTTGTGTGCTCCGAATTCATCTTCAAGCAGGATGTACTCATTGGAACTCATGTTTTCTCTCCTTTTGCCGCTGGCATGTGGGCGTGGAATTTACGTACATGATCAAGTGCGAGCCGCTCGGCTTCATCGGCATCGCCTTGGCGACGGCGTCGACGATGACTCGCAGGTCTTCCAGATTTTCCTTGGGCGTGTCTTCGCCCTCAAGCGTGTAGTCCGGGCTGAGGCTGAAAATGTTTTCGTGCACCATCTTGAGCACGGCGATGAGCAATGGATTGCCCGTGAGTTCGGCAATGGCGACATGCACGGCGGTGTCGCCTTCGATGACGCCGTCCGGGTTGTCGTCTGCAAAGGCCTTTTCTGCAACGGCGAGGGCGTCGAGGAGCGGTTGCGCGCCATGCTGGGCTGCGTGCTGCGCTGCGAGGGATGCGGCTTCCGGCTCGATGATCTCCCGAAACTGCTGGACGTGGTCGATGGAGATGGACCGTGCCTGCACAAACAGGTCGAGCTGCTGGGAAAGTTTGGTCGCGTCCGCTTCCTGAACAAAGGCTCCACCCGAGGCTCCGGCCCTGATGACGATGAGTCCCTTTTCTTCGAGCACGCGCAGTGCCTCGCGCAGGGTTCCTCGACCGACTCCGAACATTTCCTTGAGCTCCAGTTCGGGCGGCAACTGGTCTCCGGGGCACAGGTCGCCGGTAAGGATGGCGGCCTCGATTTCGTGTACCACGTGTTGAAAACGACGATTATGCTTGAGCTTACTTACTTTGAATGCCATATATTTCTCGAATTTCCGTCAAATTGTCTAATTGTACTACAATTCGTTCAGTATGCGCTGTGGTGGCGGGAAAGTCAAGGCGTGGCGCGGCTTCAGCGGCAATACGTGCGGGCGGGAAAATGTACCGTATGCAAGAAGGAGTGAGCGGCTGGCTGACGGGATGGCGGTGATGCACAGAGGTGAAAAGCGGGGGGTGATGAACTGATGATAATCATGCTGGAAGCGTTGTGCTGCCAGTGAATACAGTGTTCGTGATCACGATGTGATGATCGGTAGGAATTGAATGTTGCGTCAGAGAGAATCGGCACCTGATAACAGATTAAAATTTATAAACGAATTTTTCTGTTTTTTGGGATAATGGGAAACCTGAATGAGAAAATATTCGGATATTTCATATGACATCTGAGACCCGCAAAACAAAAGCCGAGCTTCTCAAGGAAATCGGACGGCTGCGAAGAATGGTCGAAAGCGACACAAACTGTCGTTTCTTCGAGTCCGCTCCATTGCCGTATCAGTCACTTGATGCCGAAGGGTGCATCCTTGATGTCAACAAGGCCTGGCTGGAGCTTTTTAAGTATCGTCGGGAGCATGTCACCGGGCGGTGGTTTGGAGATTTCCTGACGCCGGAATCGAAAGAGGTGTTTCGACAGAAATTCTGTATTTTCCTTGCCGAGGGCGAGGTGAATCATGCCGTTTTTACCGTACTTCGGCAGGATGGGTTGCAGGCCCATGTCAGCGCAGAAGGGCGCATCGTTTATGATGCGGACGGCAACTTTCGGCAGACCCAGTGCATTTTATATGACATCTCGGAGCAGCGTCGTGTCGTGGAGGTGCTGGCCTCAAGCGAGCAGCGGTTTCGGGGTTGTTCGAATCCAGTCTCGACGGCATCGTGTATACGAATGATTTCGGATCTATCCTGAATGCCAACCGGGCCTTTGTTCCATGATAGGGTTTTCGGTTGATGAACTGCTTGGCAGGCATATTCGCGACATCACGCCGAAAGAATATCATGAAGAAGAGTGGAATATCGTTCGGATGGAAGTCAGTGACAAGGGGTATTCCCGTGAGTACGGAAAGGAGTTCTTTCATGCAAAAGGGCATCGGATTCCTGTAACCGTGCGTGTCTGGCTTAATCGGGACGAGCGTGGAAATACTGCCGGAATGTGGTGCATGGCCCGCGATCTGAGTCGGGAAAGAACCGCCGAACTGCTCGCTGCCAAGTCGAACGCACGGTATCAGCTGCTGGCGGAAAATACGGAAGACGTCATCTGGTCCGTGGATAACGATTTCAGGTATACGTATGTCAGCCCCTCCATTGCCAGACTGCGGGGGTACCGGCCTGAGGAACTGGTCGGGACCAGTATACGTGATTCCATTGTTCCGGAATCTCAGGGAGTTCTGGCAACGTCAAATGTCGCAGGGTTTGAGGCGGATGCCCATACCAATCCTGACAAGGCACTGCGTATCGAACTGGAGCTTCGATGCAAGAACGGTGGGACTGTCTGGGTGGAGTCGCTGGTCAAGGTGATGTTTGACGACGCGGGGAACCGGAGCGGTTTTGTCGGTTCGACCCGTGATATTACCGATCGCAAGCGGACTGAAGAGGAACTGGCCGAGAGCGAACGGAATTATCGCAACATTTTTGAGCACTCGGTGGAAGGTTTGTACCAGTCTACTCCTGACGGGCGTTTTGTCAGCGTCAATCCGACTCTGGCCCGGTTGCTGGGCTACGATTCTCCGCAGGCCGTCATAAACTCTATTCATGAGATTACAACGGAATTCTATTATTCCCGGAGGACCGGAAAGCGATGGTCACGGCCCTTGAGCGGGATAACGAGGTTCGCGATTTCGAGGTCCGTGTCAGGCGTCGGGACGGGGGCGTCATATGGGTCACGGAGAACGCTCGCCTTATTCGTAATGAAGACAGCGTCCCCGTCATGTACGAAGGCAGTATTGTTGACATTTCCAATCGCAAACGGACCGAGGCCGCGTTGTTGCGAAGTGAAAGCTGCTCAATGAGGTGCAGCGGCTCAGTCTGACCGGCGGTTGGGAAAGCAATATTGCGACTGGAGAGGTCTACTGGACCGAGTCTCAGTACCGAATTTCGGATTGATTCCAGACGAGCATATCTCTGGCCATCTGAGTTTCATGGAAAAGCATGTCCTTCGAGATGATCACCGAGAGTTTCTTCGGGTCTGGAACCGGGCTCTTGAGTCCCGGCAGCGAGGTCAGATCGAGTTCCGCGCGCATCGTGCAGACGGAAGTTTGGGAGTGTATCAGTCTGTCATCATTCCGGATGTTGACAAAAGCGGCGAAGTTGTCCGTATCTACGGTTCCACTCGCGACGTGACGCTTGAGAAAGAGGCCGAGCAGGAACTGATTTCTTCTCATGAACGTCTGCTGAACATTCTGGACGGCATTGATGCGGATATTTACGTATCAAGCCTTGATGGGCACGATATTCTGTTTATCAACAAATATATGCGGGAAAATTTCGGCACGCCAGCGCCCGGGGTCAAATGTCATGAAATATTTCGTGGTGAACAGAGTCGATGCTCGCACTGTCCCAAGCCTGAATTGATCGACAGTGAGGGCAACCCCATGCCCACCATTATTCGTGAGCGTCCCAATCCGTTGACCGGGAAATGGTATCTCAACCATGACCGCGCGATTCGGTGGCTGGAGGGGAAGCTTGTTCACATGCATATGGCCGCTGACATTACCGAGCTCAAGGAACTGGAGCAGGAGCTGGTGTCTGCCATGGCCCGTGCCGAGACCGCCAGTCTCGCCAAGAACGAATTCCTCGCTAACATGAGTCATGAGATCAGGACTCCGCTGAACGGTTTGCTTGGCATGATGCAGTTACTGCAACTCTCCAGCCTTGTTGATGAGCAGCGCGAGTATGTGGATATCGCCTTGGATTCGGGTCGAAATCTTCTTCAGATTCTCAACGACATTCTTGATCTTTCCAAGGTTGAATCTGGCAAACTCGAACTTGAAGAGGAAGAAATCGAACTCGGAGAAGTGCTGGATTCGGTGGTTTCCGTTTTCCGGCATTCGGCTGAATCGCGCGGGTTGCGGATGACATGGACCGTTGACGAGGAACTGCCTGTGTATTTCCTTTCGGACAAGGGGCGGCTCCGGCAGATTCTCTTCAATCTGATAGGCAATGCGGCCAAGTTTACGGAATCAGGCAGCGTCACGGTGGAATCCAGCATTCTGCCCAATCCGATGAAAGATGGGCGAATGCGTGTCTTCTTTTCCGTGACTGACACCGGGATCGGCATCCCGGAAGAGAAGATCGACCGTATTTTTGATCCGTTCACTCAGGTGGACGGGTCTTCTACCCGCAAATATCAGGGCACCGGTCTCGGACTCGGTATTGTTCAACGCCTAGTGGGCCTCATGGACGGCTCCATCACCGTTTCAAGCGAGAGCGGGAAAGGGACGACAATCGGTTTCACCATAGCGGCTTCACAGCCCTCATTGGCAGCAAGCAGGGCGGTGTGTGCTCCTGAAACCAATACCGTCGAGCCTCTTAATATTCTTGTCGCTGAAGACGAACGCGTCAATCAGGCGGTCATAAAACGGTTGCTCGGAAAGATCGGGCATACTGTCGTCTGCGTTGACAACGGGGCAAAGGCTTTGGATATGCTCGGGAAGGCGAAATTCGATTGTGTGCTTATGGACATTCAGATGCCGGAACTCGACGGTATGGAAGCCACCCGTGCCATTCGTGATTCACTCGGGCTTGATGTTCCGGTCATCGCCCTGACCGCTCACGCCATGAAGGGAGACCGGAAGCGGTTCCTTGAAGCTGGAATGGATGGGTACATTGCCAAGCCGTTCGACATGATCGAGCTTGTTTCGGAATTGCACCGTGTTGTCGGCAGCCCCTGCAAGGACTGCGTCCGATAGAATATCCCTAAATAATGGAGATGGGCAGATCGTTCTCTGCCAATGCCCGTGCCGTGCCGACATGCGCTGCGAGATCGCCTGCGGCTTCAAGCATGTTCACGGCTTCATCGAGCTTTTCCGGCGGCACGGCCAGTATCAGGCCGCCTGACGTCTGTGCGTCGAACATGAGGTCCGAGTGGATGGGGTCGAGGCCCGCTGCGAGGTTCGTTTTTGGCTTGTAGTGATTGCGGTTACAGATGGAGCCAGCGGGCAGCATGCCCATGCCTGCGAGGTCCAGTGCGCCGTCGATGAGCGGTACGGCGTTCATGCGCAGTTCGATATGCACCCGGCTTGCCTCGGCCAGTTCGATAAGGTGGCCGCCCAGCCCGAAGCCCGTGATGTCAGTGGCTCCGGCCAGACCGAGTTTTCAATGACTTCTCCGCCCGCCTTGTTGAGCCGTCCGCATACCTGAAAAAGCGTTTCTTCCATCTCTTCCGAACCGGGCATTTCGCCCTTGACCGCCGTGGCGAGCACGCCCGTGCCGATGGGCTTGGTGAGCAGCAGTTCATCTCCCGGTTTCACTCCACGGTTGGATGCGAAACTGTCCGGATTGACGGTCCCGGACACAGCCAGTCCGTATTTGAGTTCGTCATCTTCCACGCTGTGACCACCAGACGGTACGGCTCCGGCCTCTTCCACGGTATCCTTGCCGCCGCGAAGTACTTCGGTCAGGACATATCCGGGCAGGGCTTTCATGGGAAAACAGACGATGTTCATGGTCGACCACGGGCGACCACCCATGGCGTAGACGTCGGACAGGGCGTTTGCCGCTGCGATGCGCCCGAATTTGTATGGGTCGTTGACGGTAGGAGTAAAGAAATCAACGGTTTGAACGAGAGCTGCCCCTGCGGGAAAAGACAATATGACAGAGTCCTCGTTGTCGCCCGGTCCTCCGGCCAACACGCGGTCGTCATTTCGGACCTTCACGCCCGACAGTGCCTGCTCCAGGTCCCCCGGAGCGATCTTGGCGGCTCAACCAGCCGCTTTGACTGTGCTCACGAGTTTCAGCTTCGTCATGTGATCTCCTTGTAGGGTGGTGTTTAGCAGAGTTGGGGGGGAAAGACAAAAGGCAAAAAGGCGGAAACAAGAGTAAAAGGCAGAAAGGCGAAAAGGCGGAAATCCAGTCGCTTTCG
>LQAJ01000124.1_pt1 | contig 42843 bp, 45 predicted proteins | sample 1535811 | NCBI WGS metagenome assembly LQAJ01 (sample SAMN04331587, study PRJNA305678) | bioreactor metagenome | isolation source: bioreactor_6 inoculated with Wadden Sea sediment 2nd replicate of a... | place: Germany: Wadden Sea, Janssand Flat
AAAACCCGACACCACCCTGGCAAAACCGGAATTCGTACGATTTTTTGAAAACTTGACATGTTGCATCAATTCTCTTCAGATATGCCAGTTCACAATGTACTCATATACCTTTGAACCTCCTTTATCAAAATATACTCCAAATCTCATATTGGCCTTACTTATGCAATACCTTCCGGCGGTGGCTGTCCGCTTAGTGGATTTCAGCCTTTACACTAAAACTTGGACAGCCGTGACCGGAATTTCCATTTCCAACTCTGAATTCTTAAAAGCTGGAGAAAGAGTTCATGTGCTTGAAAGATACATGAACACGAGAGAAGGAATTTCCAAAAAAGATGACACCCTGCCTGGCCGTATGTTGAATGAAGGGCGAGGGTGTGATGCAGAAGACAGGACTGTTCCATTAGACTCTATGCTTAAAAAATATTATAAAATAAGGGGGTTTAATCCTGACGGTATACCTACGGAAGAAACATTGGCAAAATTGAAAATTACGCCGATTATCGAAATTCGCAAATCACCTTCATCCACAAAGTATTAATTTGGGGAAGCAAGATCTCTCCTGTTCCCCCGGCACATTATTCAATGCCACCTGCTCCCGGCTATCCCTTGTCAGGTTTCCTCCCCAGGACATCCTGACTCTGCTTCACCGAAACTGTTAATCGGAAGTTTGAATTTACCAAAGCCAAGGACAATACCTTTCTGACCGATGCAAGCCTTGCATATTTCAAGGGGGCTGGGGGGAGCAACCCCTGCTTGCCCTGAAAAGGAAAAAAAGGCTGCCATGCCGCCGGCACCACCCCATTGGAATAGAAAATAAAAAACCGGTTAATTTTTTACATTAACCGGCTTTAGCCACACTTATTAAGCAGTGATTTCATACATTTTTCCGAGTCAACACCGCAGCAGAATTATGCTGCTTTCAGACCCTCTCCTCAATCTCCTGCCAGATTTCCTTCATGGTATGTTTGACCAGGCGTTTTCTGTCCTGGTATGCTGTATGAAGCAGGCGGTGGGATTTGTGGCCCAGGGGTTTTTCCAGATAATCCGCATACAACTTCCGAATTTGGGGGTTGTTATGGGATTGGCGGATTTTTGATTCCATGTCAATTCCGTAAAGTCCCTGCCGGCGGTGGGAGGCTGCCGCCTGGTAGGCCTGCTTGCTTCGGGGCTGTCCCCCCCCTCCCATGCATCCGCCCGGACAGGACATGACCTCCACAAAGGCATAGTCGGCTGTACCGTCCTTGAGCGCATCCAAAACCTTGGCCGCTGCCTTAAGGGTATGAACTACGGCCACTTTGACCTTGCCGGCTTCAGGCCCTAAATCCACCTGGGCTTCCCGAATATGGTCCATGCCCCGGACTGCCTCAAAGGTGATGTCAGGCAGCTCTTCGCCGGTCACCACCTTGTGAACCGTTCTTACAGCTGCTTCCATGACCCCGCCGGTGGTGCCGAAAATTACGGCAGCCCCGGAGTAGTTTCCCATCCATGGATTATCAAAATCTGACGGTTCCAGCTTGCCAGGATCGATTCCCTCCCGCCTGAGCAGCCTTGCAAACTCCCGGGTGGTCAGCACGGCATCTACCTCCCGGACTCCGTTGACGGTATGCTCTCTCCGTTTGGCCTCGCCTTTTTTGGCGGTGCACGGCATGATGGAAACCACTCTCATTTTGCCCGGATCAATTTCCATGTTATCGGCCAGATAGGTTTTGGCCATGGCCCCGAAACACTGCTGGGGGGATTTGGTTGTGGAAAGATGATCCCGCATTTCAGGATAATTCTTCTCTACAAACGAAATCCAGGCCGGACAGCAGGAGGTGAACATGGGCATCACCCCTTTTTGCCTTATCCGATGGAGTAATTCGTGCCCCTCTTCCATAATGACTATGTCTGCGGCAAAGTTGGTGTCAAGGACTATATCTGCCCCCAATTTTTTTAAAGAGGTAATGATTTTTCCCTCAAGGTTAGCCCCGGGCGGCATGCCGAATTCCTCGCCAAGGGCCGTCCGTATGGCCGGGGCAAACTGGAACACCGTGGCCACGGATGGGTCATAGAGAAAATCCAGCACTGTTTCAATGTCGTTCTTTTCTGCCAGGGCTCCCACAGGGCAGACCAGAATGCACTGGCCACAGCCCACGCAGTCAGACTCTTTCAGGGGCAGGTTGTCCCGGATGCTGATCTCGGTGCAAAGTCCTTTTTCCGTGATCACCAGGGTATCCACCCCCTGGATTTCCCGGCATACGGTCACACACCTGAAACAGCGGATGCATTTGCTCATATCCCTGGCCACACAGGGCGAACTGTCTTCCCTGGAGCGCTGGAGGTAAAAATGTGGATAATGGTACCGGGTCTGCTGAAGTCCCACGAACTGGGCCACATCCTGGAGTTCGCAGTTGCCGTGGCGGATGCAGGAAGCGCAGTCCTGATTGTGGTCGGCTAAAAGCAGCTCCACCTGGAGCCGCTGCATCTGCCGGACCTTGGGCGTCCGGGTCATCACGGTCATGCCCTCTTCCATGGGTGTGTTGCAGGAAGTGACAATATGATGGCCGGGATCGTTTTTTCGTTTAATATCCACCAGACAGACCCGGCAGGTGCCCGGCGTATGACTGATATCCGCCATTTCGCACAAGGTGGGGATGAAATGGCCGTTTTCCCTGGCTACACTCAATATGGTCTGGTCCTCTTTGAATTCTACAGGTTTGCCGTTAATCGTACCTATCATGATGCCTCTCCCCTATTGCTCTGTAATTACGGAATAGATCTGGTAGCAGCGCATACACCGATGGGCCTCGTGATAGGCCTCTTCCACGGAAATGGGCTTTTCAACCTCTTCAAAGATCTGTCGTCGGATCTCAGGATCCAGTTCCTTGATCTTCACCCGGTATTCGTGCTTCACGGGAATGGCAAGGCCTGGATCAACCATGGGCTGAACATGGGAGACCAGGGCGCTCATCCGGTCTTCGGAATAAAAACGGACCCTGCCCCGGGTAAGGTAATCATCGATGTTCCTTGCACCCTTTTCTCCCTGAGCCATGGCCTGAACCAGGGTGGCAGGCCCTGTGACACAATCACCCCCGGCAAATACGCCCTTGTGGGTGGTCATGAGGGTGTCGCCCACCACGTCAATGGTGCCCCAACGGGTAAAGGCCACGCCGTCCTTGTCCGGGGAAACAAAGCCCGGTTCCACCTTCTGGCCGATGGCCGGGATCACGTGGTCTACAGCAAGTACAAACTCTGATCCCTCTTTGGGTGTAACGCTGCGGCGGCCGCTTTCGTCGGGCTGGGCCAGCTCTGTTTCAATGAGCTCAATTCCGGTGATCTTTCCTTTTTCCGAGATGATCCTTACCGGATTGACCTGAAGATGGAAGATAACGCCTTCTTCTTCTGCCGCCTTGATTTCTTCCGGATCAGCCGGCATCTCACTTCGGCCTCGACGGTAGACCAGGTGAACCTCTTTGACTCCCATCCTCAGGGCAGACCTTACACAGTCCATGGCCACGTTGCCGCCGCCCACCACCACCATGCGCTCTCCTAAGCGCATGGGAATGCCCCGGTCAATGTGTTCGTGATTGATGCGCAGCAAAAATCCACCCCAAAGTCATATCCTTCATGGTTAGGATCTTCTCCCATGGCTCCGATCATCTTGCCTGGTGAGTGCCCACCCCCAGAAACACAGCCTTGTACCCGTTGGCGAACAGGCTTTTTAAGGTAAAATCCCGGCCCATTTTTCGGTTATAGAAAATCTGGCCTCCTAAAAGTTCGATAATACCGATTTCTTTGCCAAGAACCGCCTTGGGCAGCCGATATTCTGGGATTCCCGTGGCAGCCATGCCGCCGGGCACGGATTTGGCCTCATAAACATCCACAGGATATCCCTTGAGTAGAAGGTGGTAAGCTGCTGAAATTCCGGCAGGTCCGGTACCGATGACCGCAACCTTAAGATCCGGATCTTTTTTTTCCGGAACCATATAGGAAAAAAAGCCGGCACCGGTCATATCCTGTTCATGGTCTGCCACAAAGCGTTTGAGTACCTTGATGCCGACCGCCTCATCCACCTGGGTCCTGCGGCAGGCAAGCTCGCAAAACCTCACACAGACCCGGCCGCAGGTGGCGGCCATGGGGTATTTTTTAAGAATCACTCCCAAAGAATGGGTAAACTTGCCGTCCTTAACATAGTCAATGTACCGGGGCACATCCACCTTTGAGGGGCAGGCTTCGATACAGGGGCCGTGACATAGGTGGTGCAGGCTGGTGAGCGGCTTCAGATTCCTTTTCCGGGATTTCGGCTTCCATGTCTGCCCCGAAAAAGTTCAGAAGTTCCAGAAGCGCCACCGGAGCGGTCCGGCCAAGGCCGCAAAGAGAGGTAAGCTTTACATGCTCGGCCACGGTTTTGATTTCTTGCAGTGTTTCAAGTGTGCCTTGCCCCTGGGTCAGGGCCTTGAGTTTGGAGGTAATAATCTGTGTCCCCACCCGGCAGGGCGTACACTTGCCGCAGGATTCGGCTGCCACCCTTTCCATGTACTGGAGGGCGGTATCCAGGAGGTTGACGTTTTTTTCAAAAATGAAAAAGCCATGAGGCCCGAAAAAGGCCTTGATGGGATTGCCCGGGTTAAATGAATCAAAGTCGCTGAATTCCGGGTTTTCTTCTATCTCAAAAATTTTCTTTCCCCGGTTGTCAATGATCTTTCCGTCCCAGACCCCGAAAATTATCTTTGCCATAAAATATTCCTTATATTCCGTTCACATTGACACATATGGTCCAATCCGCAACACATCCTCGGTTTAACGGCCGCAGGCTTACTGGATTGTCCTCCTGGGATCAGCCCACAGCAAATATTAAAAGAAGTCACCACGTTTGTGACTCTTTCATTTACACAACCCGTTATGATCCACATCAGCAATGGGCATGCCAGAACCTCAACAGAATGCAAAAACAGTACATAAATGATGGTACTGCGGCTCCCCGGCGATATTTTTCCGGTTAAATTTACATTTCCGGTGTCACATTTTTTTCCAAGGTGTAAACGTTCGGCCTGGTTTTTTTTACCTGCGGCCTGAATGTTGGAGTGATCATAACCTGCTGCTTCAGGGTGGAAGTAATTTCAGCGTGGCAACGTTGCAATCAACATAAAAGGCCTGACTTCAGATGCCTGGGATCTGGTCACTGCCCCTTTCCTTTTTTTAGCCTCCTGTCTCTGGTCTCCCCCCACCTTGGCATGGATTTTGTTACACTATTTCACCAGGACAAAGGATGGTATTTTAAGGAAAATTGCCATGGGAAACTTATTTTTTTCTTTCAGCTTGAATAGAATTTTTCTTTTCCGAGCAATTGGTTTTTGCCTTTGTCTTTTAGCCATAGGGGCCATCCTGATCCACGCCAAACCTGTGGCCAGCCAATTCACCCTGGGCAGCAATCCGGATCTTCCCATTCTAAAATTTTACACCTCAGGCTCCGCCACCACACCGCAACTGGCGTTCTGGCATGCCGTAAAAAAAGGACGGATACTGGAGAGATGCAACCTTGAAATCCACTTGTGGAAAAATCTTGACAGTCTCAGGGGCAACATCTTGGCGGGAAAAGGTGACCTTTTTCTGGGTCACACCGAAGGGTTTGTCAGGCTGCCCAAAGGGGCGCGCCTGTTCAACTGTTGGTCACCACGGGATGGCGAAAATTTTATCTGGTCTGCCGGCCTGCTTTTAATAACGCAAAGACCCCGGCCCGGTTCAGCGATTTTTACGGCAAAACCATGGCCGTGGCCCCACCGGGTTCCCCGGCGGTGCCCATCCTCGATCATATCCGAAGTACAGACCAGCCCCCTATCAGTTTCAGCCTGCTTGAACCCCAGCTGGTTTTTACAAAATTTATCAAAGGAGACATTGCCGCAGCGCTGGTCCCCGAACCCCTGGTGACCATCCTGGTCTCAAAAATCCCGGATCTGACGGTGGGAGAAAATCTAGAAAAAGTATACGGGCTTTATACTGGGGGACCTGCCAGAATGCCTATTGCAGGAATGGCCGTTCATAAAGAAAGAGCCCGAAAGCATCCGGAACTGATCGCCTTTATCGTTGAACAGGTCCTGGCTTCTGCTGATATCCTGGCAAGGGACCCTGGCAGAGGCATTGAGAACCTTCCCCCATCCTTTGAATCCTTTGTTCCCCGGGATCTGGTCATAGAATCCCTTGTCAGGGATCTATTCCTGGTTGAAAAAAGCTGGACGGTCCGGAATGAAATCCGGCAGTACATGTCCTATTGCACAGCCCCGGATAAAAAAGAGCCGGTGCCAGACGGCTTTTTTTGGAGACAATGATGGGTTCTAAGGGACCACTTATTTTTCTGCTCCTGGCCATTATTGCCTGGAAAGGGGCCCGGTTGATGTTTGGCTGTGCCCTGGTTCCCGATCCTGTCGGCACCATGGTCTGTCTTTTCCATCTGGCAGCCACACGAAATTTCTGGTTTCATATCGCCATGACCCTTTTCAGGGGAGGAGCGGCCCTTGCCCTGGCTTTGGGCTTAGCCATGGGAACCGGCATTGTCGCAGGCCGGAAAAAAACCGTCATGGACATGATCATGCCCCTGGCTGCCGTGCTTCAAGCCACCCCGCCTATTTTCTGGATCACGCTTGTTTTGGTCTGGGCCGGTACGGGCAGCATCGTTCTCATCCTGGTGGTCACGGTCTCTCTTTTTCCACCCCTGTTTTTGTCAACAGCCATGGCTGCTGCAGACCTGGATCCCCGTTTGTTTGAACTTGCCCGGGTCCACCGGGTGGGAACCTTTTCTGTCATAAAAGACATTATCCTCCCGGGAATTTTCCCCAATTTTCTGGCAGGGTTTTCCTATGCTCTGGGCTCCTGCCTTAAAATTGCAGCAGTGGCTGAATTCTTAGGCGCGGATCAGGGCATGGGCGATAGGATCTACTGGGCCTTCAGGATGCTGGATATGGAAGCGCTCTTTGCCTGGGGACTGGTATTGATCGGCATAGGAACGGCCATGGATTTTTTTCTGTATCCGGCCTTTGCGGGAACGGTCTGAAAAAATGGGAAAAAATTGATGCTGGTACTTGAAAAAATATACAAATCCTATGGCCCGACCCCGGTGCTGGCCAACGTCAATATCAGGGTTACGAAAAAAGAAATGGTTTGTTTATCCGGCCCGTCCGGAACCGGGAAATCAACCCTGCTACGCATTGCCGCCGGTATCGAATTGCCAGATAAGGGGATAGTGAAACAAGGCAGCCGGGGCATGGGGTTTTCTTTTCAGGAGCCTGTTCTGCTGCCCTGGAAAACCGTTATGAAGAACATGGAATTTGTAGCAGGTTACCGTAAAAAAGATAAGGCCTCCCTTCACGAACTTTTGGCCCGTCTGGGCCTTGACCGTAAACCTGAGTGTTGTCCCAGCACCTTGAGCGGCGGCATGAAAAAAAGGCTTTCCCTTGCCATGGCCCTTTCGGCTGATCCTGATCTGCTCTTTTTAGATGAACCTTTTGCCTTTCTGGACACTGAATGGCAGGAAAAAATCGCAGGGCTTCTGATCCACCTTACCCTTGAAAAAGACGTAACCATCTTTATGGCCAGCCATCAACTGGCCCCTGCCCAGACAATGAAAGCCAGAATCATCAGCGTTGAAAAGACCCCCATCTGTCTGCCCATGGGTATGTGATCACCAACTGCTATAGTGGACCCCGAAAACTGGACAATATGTTAAGATGGAATGAAAACAGTTCCTGGGAGCTTTCACATGATCAGTTGCGCAAGGCCTTGAAAAATATTTTGATTTTTACAACCATGAACGGCCGCATCAAAGTTTTAATGGACAGACCCCGGCTGAAATGTATTATGGGAAAGATCAATTGAGATTGGTGGCATGAACAAAAGAGTGTGCAAGAAACCCGCTCCAGCGGAAGCCAATTCCCTCCGACGGGCAGATTTTGAGGTGCCCATTCTCGGGACCTGGCTTCCACTTCCGCACCGGATCGATGTCGTCAAAGATGAACAGACCGGCAATGCCGGCCAGCTGACCTGGAAACGTCGAACCGTCCAGGACACTCGGAAGGACCTGCCGGGTGTATACTGCCTGAGAACGTCCCATAAAGATCCGGGCGAAAAAACGCTGTGGCATTCCTATACAATGTTAACCGATCTGGACGCCGTATTTCGTTCATTGAAATCGGAACTGGGCATTCGACCGGTGTTCCATCAGGTAACCGAACGTGTCACCGGCCACCTTTTCATAAGTGTTCTGGCCTGCCATCTGGTCCACAGCGTTCGATATCGGCTGAAACAATCACAGATCAGCAGCGGCCGGACTCAATTGAGAAATCAGCTCAAAGGCCAGAGCCGGGTGACGGTTTCAATGCGATCCAGGGATGGGCAAACCGTCCATATCAGAAAAAGTACACGGCCCGAACCCAGACAACAAGAAATTTATAAAGCTTTGGAGATGGGTTTAAACCCCGGTCAGGTAATTAAAACAATTCTGAACAAATGTAGTGCCATAACGCGGGGCGGGTGAATGATAAATCCTGTGATTACAGCACTCTATAATCTGTTATCGAAAAGTTGGGTTAAGCATCACTTTAAAAAAAGATCCCAATGACAATTTTGATATCGAATGATCCTATTAAACCGGCTATAGCGGCATTGCTGGACTTTCAGTCCGCGAGTTTAAACCCACCGGCTTTGAGCCGGTGGATGTTTAGTTTTTTCGAGATCATGCTGCTGTCTTCATACGGCTTGGTACTCCATGGAGGCGGTGGGCTGCGCACCCCGGGCCGGCATGCATTATGTCCTGCTCAACCTGGTGGGAGTGGGCATTTTCTATGCTGTTCTGGGAACCCTTAACATGGCGGATCTGGCCGTGCGCATGTCACAGGCACCGTTGGAAAATGCGGCCTTGCTTCGGGCCGCGGGACTGATCCTGTTCGCTGTGTTTGCCCTGAAAGCGACCTTGCGGCATCCGGACCGGCCGGTGGAACAGCCTGTTTTTCTGGGCCTGAGTTGTTCATAGACGTAGGTACCGGTGCGTGAAAAGGCCTTCGCTGTCACCACATGGCGGTGATAATTTGTCCAGCAAAGAAACGTCTGATTTCGCCATAGTCCCGACAACCCAAAAGAACCCAAAAAACACAAAAAAACCTTTTGCGATTGACAGCGGCCCTCTTTTCATGCATACATCTTATACACCAATCCGAACGGGCAAAATACCCGGGACCGTAGGTTTTCCCCAAAAGCCGATCGAAGGAGGAAGAGAAACGTTCATGATATTAATTAAAAACGCCGATATCTTCAGCCCCATGGCACTAGGAAAAAAAGATGTGCTCATCGGCGGCAATGTCATCCTGGCCATAGAAAAAACCATTCATTCTGACAGATTGCCCCATGACACAACAGTCATGAATGCATCGGAAAAAATCATGGTTCCGGGGTTCATAGACGGACATCAACATTTTACCGGCGGCGGCGGTGAAGGCGGATTCCACACCCGGACCCCCGAGATGCAGCTGTCCATGAATATTGCCAACGGCGTCACAACAGCCGTGGGACTTCTGGGAACCGATGCCCTGACCCGGACCGTGGAAAGTCTTTATGCTAAAACCCAGGCATTCAATGCTGAAGGTATCACGGCATACATGCTGACCGGGTCATACTGGCTGCCTTCACCAACCATCTGTGGCAGCGTGGGGCGGGATATCGTGTATATCGGTCCTGTGATCGGCGTCAAGCTGGCCATGGCCGATCAGCGCGGCCCCTCTTTTGATTCGGCGGATCTTGCAACCCTGGCATCGGATGTCCGGGTCTCCGCGCTTATCTCCAACAAACCAGGGATCATCACGGTTCATACCGGTGTGAATCCCGATGGGCTGGACCTGATTTTTGAAGTGGTAAAAAACCACGCAATCCGGCCGGACATATTTGTCCCGACCCATATCAACCGAAAAAATCCAGGCCCGGGACCAGGCCCTTGAACTGGCACAAACCGGAGCGTGGTGGATGCCACCTGCGTATCCCGGATCCCCGATGATGCTGCCAGCCATATCTCTGCGGCAGACTTTGCCTGCCTGGCCGATGACAACAATCTCTTTGATCAGGTTTGCTTCAGTTCGGATGCGGGTGGTTCCCTGCCAAAATGGAATGCCGACCGCAGCCGCATCATAGGCATGGAAATCGGTACGCCGTCGTCCCTGCTGTTTGAACTTCGGCGCCTGGTAACAGAAAAAGGAATGGCCCTTGAAAAAGCTTTAAAGCCGCTCACCACAAACCCTGCCAGGATTTACGGTCTGACAGGAAAAAAAGGGAAGATCAGTGCCGGCTGCCATGCCGACCTGCTGCTGCTTGACCAGGACACCCTTGAAATCAGGGATGTTCTGGCAAAGGGCTGCTTCATGATGAAGAACGCAACGCTTGAAAGAAAAGGATATTTTGAGTAATTCAATCGACACCGCGCCGGTTATGGCCGACGACGACATTCTTTCCATTGAGAATCTGTCCTTGAGTTTTCCCACCTATGGCGGATACACAAAGGTTCTCCATGATGTCGGGTTTTCTGTAAAAAAAGGAGAAACCCTTGCCATTGTCGGTGAGTCCGGATCCGGAAAAACCGTTACCATGAGACGGGTCATGCACCTTCTGGCAAGGTCCGGACAGATTCCGGCAGAATCTGCCTGAGAAAAAGGGACGGCAGCATCCAGGATATCACCCGGCTGACAAAATCCCAGGCCCGTGAAATCAGAGGATTTGACATGTCCATGATTTTCCAGGAGCCCATGACATCCTTAAACCCCTTGTTCACGATTGGGAATCAGCTGACCGAAGCCCTTCTCACCCATCAGAACACCCCGAAAACCAGGTGGAGAAAAAGGCCATCGAACTGCTGGAACTGGTGCGGATTCCCGATGCGGTCCGGCGGTTCCGGGAGTATCCCCACCAGATGTCCGGCGGCATGCGCCAGCGGGTGATGACTGCCATGGCACTGGCCTGCAACCCTCAACTGCTCATTGCGGATGAGCCCACGACCGCTCTGGATGTGACCATTCAGGCGCAGATCCTGGCACTGATCCGGTCCCTTCAAAAAGACTTTCATATGTCTGTCATCTTCATCACCCATGATATGGGTGTCGTGGCGGAACTGGCAGACAGAGTCATTGTCATGTACAAGGGACGGGTCGTGGAGGAAAACGATGTGCACTCTATTTTTTCAAATCCGGGCCACCCCTATACACGGGCATTGCTCAAGGCTGTTCCAACCCTTGGCTGTATGACGGGAAGAAAGAATCCTGCCACGCTGCCTGTGCTGGAAATGGAAAAGGAATTGAACCGGAAGCCAGGAGAAAAACTGCCCGACGAGGAAGAGATTGAAACAGCGGATTATACTGCGGCGCCGGTTCTGTCCGTAAAAAATTTATCCACCCGGTTTATCTCAAAAAAAACGTTTATGGGCCGGCCCACCCATCTGGTGCATGCTGTTGAGGACGTAAGTTTCAGCCTTTTTCCGGGCGAAACGCTGGGCATTGTCGGAGAGTCCGGCTGCGGTAAGTCAACAACAGGGTACTCGGTATTGAAACTGGTACCGTCCACGGGAGAAGTCCTTTTCCAGGGAAAAAACGTCATGGAGGTTTCAGATAAGGAACTTCAGGCACTGCGCCAGAATATCCAGTTTGTTTTTCAGGATCCCTATGCATCCTTGAACCCCAGGCGGACTATCGGGGATTCCGTGGCCGAGCCCCTCGAGATCCATGGAATCGGAGACCGGGCTTTCCGGGATGACCGGGTAACAGAGCTTCTGGAGCGGGTCGGCATCCCGGCAGCCCATGCCAGCCACTATCCCCATGAATTTTCCGGGGGCCAGCGCCAGCGCATTGCCATAGCCAGAGCCCTGGCAACCAAACCCGAGGTAATCATTGCCGATGAAGCTGTATCCGCCCTGGATGTTTCCATCCAGGCCACGGTTCTCAACTTGATGATGGGGCTGCAAAAAGAGATGAACCTTTCCTACCTGTTCATCTCCCATGACATGGCTGTCATCGAACGGGTCAGCCACAGGGTTGCCGTGATGTATCTGGGACAGATCGTTGAAATGGGAACCCGGCAGAATATCTTTGAAGATCCCAGGCACCCCTACACGAGAAAACTGCTATCGGCCATCCCGGTGGCTGATCCGTCCAAGCGGACCAATTTCAGCATGCTGACCGGAGAGATCCCCAGTCCGGTAAGACGGGTCGACGATCCGCCGGAAAAATATATTTTGGAAGAAGTATCGGCAGGGCATTTTGTTGCAGGGTAACTGCCGACAGTGAGTTCAGCTGAAACATCCGATGCTGAAAAATTCAAATTTTAAAAAGGAGAAAACGATGAAACGAGTGATTCTGACTCTGCTGGCGCTGATGCTGCTGGCAGCCCCAAGTTATGCAGGCACCAAAGATCTGATCTATGCCTCTGATTCGACAGCCAAATCTCTGGATCCCCATGACACATCAGACACCTATTCCGGTGCCATTGAGCGCGCCATCTGCCAGGGTCTGATGGGATTTGACCAGAACCTGAACATCATCCCCCTTCTGGCGGAAAGCTATGAGTTCAACGATGCAGCCACCCAGTTTACCTTCAAGTTGCGAAAAGGCATCAGTTTTCATGACGGCACACCGTTTAATGCGGAAGCGGTCCGGGTCAATATCGAGCGTCTGATGACCGGTAAATATAAACGGTCCAGCCTCATGAAACCGGTCCAGGAGTTGAAAGTAATTGATGATTATACTGTCCAGTTCAACCTGAAAGAACCCTTTGGCGCCTTTGTCAATGCCATTGCCCACCCGGGAACACTGATTCTGAGCCCCAAGGCCATTGAAACCTATGGCGATGATGTCAGCAAACATCCGGTGGGCACCGGTCCCTATATCTTTGATGAATGGGTTTCCGGAAGCCATGTTAAAATTAAAAAGAATCCGGATTACTGGAGAGGTGAGGTCAAGGTTGATTCCATTACATTCCGTCCGGTACCGGAAAACGGTTCCCGGCTGGCCATGCTGAGAGCGGGTCAGGCCCACTATATCTATCCCATGCCGGCCGAACTGCTCAAGATTGCCGAAAAAGATCAGAAAATAGATATCATTAAACAGCCGTCCATCATTGCCAGATACCTGGTCATGAATACCCAGTACAAACCTTTCAGTGATGTCAGGGTCCGCCAGGCCGTCAATTATGCCCTGGACAAAGATGCTATTATCAAAATTGCCTGGGGCGGGGCTGCCGAACCGCTGGATTCCATTATTCCGTCAAACCTCCAGTTTTATAAGAATCAGTCTGCCTGGCCCTATGATCTTGAAAAAGCCAAGGCTTTGATGAAAGAGGCCGGATATGAAAACGGGTTTGAAGTGGTTTTCCTGACCCCAAATGCGTCCAACCGGATGCGCGCCACAGAAATGGCCATGCAGCAGTTAAAGGAGATCGGCATTACCGGTAAAATCGAATCCATGGACGTGGCCAGTTTCTACAATAAACTGGAAGGCCACCGGTCGGATGATCCGACCCCGCTGCCGTTTATTGCATTTGGCGGCTGGTCAGCTTCCACCGGGGATGCGGACTGGGGAACCAGACCGCTGATTTCAACCGATGCTTTTCCACCCGCCATGTCCAATTTCGGTTTCTTTTCAGATAAAAAAGTGGATGATTTTATCACTGCGGGCCTTGCATCTGCCAATCCGGATATCAGGAGACAGGCCTATGCCGATCTCCAGGACTATGTCTGGGAACAGGCACCCTGGGGATACCTGTTTGTTGACACCATGGTCGCGGCCAAATCCAAGAAACTCAAAGGAATCTATCCCATGCCGGACGGTGCTTTTCCGTGGAAGAAGCCGAGCTGGCAGATTAGCCTGACTTAAGTTATGATTAAATATTTTATAAAACGCTGTATTTCCATCATTCCGGTGCTGCTAGTGGTCTCCATTCTGGCATTTGCCTTTGTGCACCTGCTGCCTGGAGACCCGGCCCGGATGATGGCCGGAGACGATGCCGACGAGGCAACCATCGAGATGTTGAGACAGGAGCTCGGACTTGACCGGCCCCTGCCCATCCAGTATCTCACCTACATGGGCAATCTTTTGAAAGGAGATCTTGGCATCAGTCTGAGGACAAATCTCACGGTTTTCGATGAAATCAGTCTTCGGTATGGTCCCACCATGTACCTTGCCATCACCGGCATGGTCTGGTCCGTTGTCATCGGCGTGCTGTTCGGTGCTGTGGCAGCCATCTACAACGGAAAATGGCAGGATTACACAGCCATGCTGATTTCCGTATCCGGCATTTCCGTTCCTCAATTCTGGCTCGGCCTTCTGGCTATCCAGCTGTTTGCGGTATACCTGGGATGGCTGCCCGTGGCAGGATACACCGGTAAATTTTCCGAACTGATCCTGCCCTCTTTCACGCTGGGAGCCACTGTTGCGGCCATCATGGCCCGGTTTACCCTGTCTGCGTTTCTGGATGTTCTGGATGAAGAGTATATTTCCACAGCAAGGGCAAAAGGCGTGAGTGAAACCCTTGTCATGTGGAAACATGCGTTCAGGAACGCCCTGATTCCGGTCATCACCATGGTGGGGCTGCAATTCGGATTCCTTCTGGGCGGATCGGTGGTGGTGGAGACCGTTTTTGCCTGGCCCGGCCTTGGCAGGTATATGATAGAAGCTGTGTCTGTTCGGGACTATCCGGTTCTTCAGGCATTGCTTCTGCTCTACTCTTTTCATTTTGTTTTTATCAACCTGTTGGTGGACATGGTATATGCCCTGATTAATCCGGAAATCCGGTATGAGTAAAAATAACGCTATGACTAAAAAGAAAACGCCTTTTTCAATTTTCTGGCACAAGTTAAAACAGAGAAAAACAGCGATGGTGGCAGGAGTCTTCATTGTGCTGCTGGTGCTGACGGCCGTTTTTGCGCCGCTCATTGCTCCCTATGATCCGTTTAAAACCGATTACAGCCTCTCTATGTTGCCGCCAACCTTGATCATCCGGCCGGGACCGATGTCTACGGCCGGGATATATTAAGCCGGATCATTTACGGATCACGGATTTCCCTGGCTGTCGGATTTACCTCCGTACTGGTCGGTGCGCTCGTGGGCGTGACCCTGGGACTGATCAGCGGTTTTTTCGGCGGTTTTCTGGACGGGCTCATCATGAGGACATCTGATGTGCTGTTTGCTTTTCCAGGAATTCTTCTGGCCATTGCCATTGTAGCCATCCTGGGACCCGGGCTGGTCAATGTGGTGGTGGCTGTGTCCGTCTTCTCCATGCCCACCTTTGCGAGGATAGTCCGGGGCAGCGCCCTGGCCTTGAAGGAAAGTCTGTATGTCAAGGCTGCCCAGAGTGTGGGGGCATCCAAAAAAAGACTGATGTTCGTCCACATTCTTCCCGGAACCCTGGGTGGGGTCATCATCTATTTTACCATGCGCATCGGGACTTCCATCATCACGGCGGCAAGCCTGAGTTTCCTGGGTCTTGGAGCCCAGCCGCCCACACCGGAATGGGGGGCCATGCTGGCTGAAAGCCGGGATTATATCGGCGTGGCCGACCACATGACCATTTTTCCGGGGATTGCCATTTTCCTGACAGTCCTGTTTTTCAATCTGTTCGGTGACGGTCTCAGGGCCGCCCTGGACCCGAAAACAAAATAGGAGATGCGTGTGAAACCCCTTATCGGCATCATTGCAAATACGGATTTGAACCGGTTTAAGATGCCCACCACAATGATTCCCCTGGGCTATACCCGGTCTGTTGAGGCGGCCGGCGGAATCCCCGTGATTATTCCGTTTACCCCGGACAAAAACATCCCTCCGGCCTTGGTCGGTCTTGTACATGGAATTCTTCTGCCCGGCGGAAATGACGTTGATCCCGGGTTCTATAATGCCACGGCAATGCCGGAACTGGGAAAGGTGGACAAAGTCCTTGATATATTCCAGTTTGCGGTCCTTGAACTGGCTATGGCAGACCAGAAACCGGTTCTTGCCATCTGCAGGGGCGCACAGATCGCCAATGTCGCTCTCGGCGGGACCCTGTACCAGGATATTCCATCCCAGATCGGACCGGCAGCCCTGAAACACACCCAGGATACCATTTCCTTTGACACGGAACATGGAGTCTGTTTTGAATCGGGCTCAAGGCTTCACAAGATCTTTGGAAGCGATATCCGGATCAATTCAAGACATCACCAGTCCATCAGGACACCGGGAAAAGATCTTGTCATAACGGGAAAGGCGCCGGATGGCGTGGTGGAGGCGGCCGAACATAAATTTTTGCCCATTGACCTTGTTCAATGGCATCCGGAGTTGATGATGCACAAGAATGACCAGATGCTTCCCCTGTTTAAAGCGTTTGTTGACAGGTGCAGACCCAGATGAAACGGCTGGTGATCATCGGTCTCCAGCAGACTTTTTTACAGATGATCCATGACCAGATCACGGAGCTGGCCGGAAAAGAGATCTCGGCCAGGGTTGTTTCGCTGAATGAGCTGCATGAGAACCCCCTGGACCAGGATGAAACCGTTCTTTATTTTTCTAAAGGGCTCAAAGCTATTTTTGAAAATATGGCCTCCCAGTGCCGGCACTATATCTATGCCCGGCGGGAAAATTTGATTTACAACATGCGGGAACTGTTTGCCCTGGAAGCCGGCCAGGACATCCTGGTGGTCAATGATGTGAAAACCAACACCGATGAGATGACACAGGATCTTGAAAGTCTGGGACTTCCCCATACCTTTTTTCCCTATTATCCCAATGAACCGCTGCCAGGACATATTGACCGGATCGTTACGGCAGGAGAGCAGTCGCTGGTTCCGTCCCAGCTCAAGGGGACACCTGTCATCGATATCGGGCTCCGGTTTATCAGCCTTGAAACGATATACACCCTGTTTGACCATTTTAAAATTCCCTATACCCATGCCACCCTGGCCCGTTATTATATGCGGACTGCGATGATGTTGTCTGAAAAATGGCCGTTTTTCGGTAAAGAACGGTTCCGGCGGCCATCCTGGTTCGGTATCCGAAAGAACACGTCTGCTGCCTTCACATTTGAGAACCTGATTCAGAAAAGTCCGGCCATGAAAGCCTTGCGCAGGGAAGCTGAAACCCTTGCCGCTACGCTTTTGCCCATCCATGTCTACGGATGGATCGGCACCGGCAAGACAAGGGTTTCCCAGGCCATTCACAATGCCTCTCCGGTTGGCAGCGGTCCGTTCATATCCATAAACTGCGAGGCAAGAACCGCGCAGACCCTGGAACAGGAACTGTTCGGATGGGAGGATGGCAACCAGACCTACAAAAGCCTGTTTGAAACAGCAGAAAACGGTACCCTGTGCATTGAAGAGATCGGAAGCCTGCCGGAAAAACTCCAGGCCGGTCTTCTCCAGGCAGTGACGGAGAAAAAGATCGTCCGGACTAACGGCAGCGGCGTCGTGGATATCCAGGTCCGGCTGATTACAACATCGAGCCGGAGACTTGAAAAACTGCCTGCTTCGGAATTCAAACCGGAACTGCTGCTCAGGATTACCCGCCATATCTGCCGGGTCCCCAGCCTGACAGAGCGAATGGAGGATTTTGATGCCCTGGTGTCGGATTATCTTGAAAAACAGTTGAAAAAGCCGGACATGATTGTTCCGGAAGAAACCATTGCCCTTTTGCGGGCCTGCAGATGGGAGGGCAATGTCCAGGAACTTTACAATGTCCTTCAGCATGCGGCATGCATTTCAAAAAAAGTGCTGGATAAACGGAATCTGCCCTATTACCTGATCAAGGATGCCCTGAAATCAGCCGGAAGCAACCAGGCAGATCCATCCCGGGTGGGGGACGAGACCCTTTTGGCCATTACCCGGGATATCACTGCCCATGGATTTATCGAAGAGAGCCGAGAAATTCTCGCCATCTACCGGGCAGGCAAGCAGAAAAATCAGGCCTATGGCCGGACAAGGATCCTGGACAACCTCAGGCAAAAAGGATTTCACCTGTCCCAGCAGCAGTTAAGGCTAAAAGTGGAAAGGCTGGACAAACTCGGATTGCTGATTGTCAGACCGGGGCGCGGCGGTACCACCATCTCGGAAAAAGGAGACGCGTATCTTTCGTTCCTGCTTGCCGGTCCGGATTGATACGACAGGATCAGAGTCCCCAACAATCTGTAACCATAAGAGAGAAAACAATGATTGCCTATTTTAACAAGACATTTATGGAGAAGGACGAGATCAGGATATCTCCGGACGACCGGGGATTTTTATTTGCTGACGGTCTTTATGAGGTCATGAGAAGTTACAGAGGCCACCTGTTCAGGCTGATGATCATATCAACCGCATGAACTCCGGTGCCCGTCATTTAAATCTGTCCCGGACCGATTTTTCCTTTCTCAAGGATGTGGCGAAAACGCTGATTGCAAAAAACAACCTTGAAGACCGGGAGGCCACGGTCTATTTCCAGGTGACCCGGGGAGCGGCCAGGCGAACCCATGCCTTTCCCGATCCATTACCGGAACTGACCCTTTACGGGGCTGCATCTGATTTTAATGCAGATGCCCTCGAGAAGAATCTGTCCCAGGGAATTGCCGTCATCACCGTGCCGGATACCCGGTGGGCCAGGTGTGACATGAAAACAACCGCGCTGACGGCAAATATTCTCGCCAATCAGTTGTCGGTTGAAAAAGGGGCCAAGGAAGCCATCTTTATCCGGGACGGCGTCATGCTGGAAGGCACCCATTCAAATTTTGCCGCAGTGTTTGACGATGTGCTGGTGACAGCCCCTCTGTCCAATTATATCCTCGGCGGTGTTACGCGTAAGGCCGTATTAGAGCTGTGCGCCGCGGAAAAAATTGCTGTGGAAGAGCGGCCGGTATTTCAAAAGGATATTCACCAGGCAACGGAAATGATGATTATCGGCACCACCGTGGAAATATCTCCCATTGTCAGGCTGGATGGGGTCCTGGTCAGGGACGGGCAGCCAGGCCCGGTCGCACGGCAACTCCAACAGGCGTTCAAAGACGAAATCGACCGGCTGACCCGGAAATAATCTTGCCGGGTCAGCCCGGACGGGTCCGGGCATCCAATTATTCCGTTCTGTAGCAGGCTTTTATCTCGCCAAAAGAGAGGGTATGATAATCCTCGTTTGGAGGCAAACCGTTCATGGATGGATCGCTCTTTTTCTTCACGCTTTTCAGAGTGGCAGTACAACAGCACCTCATTGCTTTCAGGATTGATCACCTTTTGCGCCGTGACACTACCATTTTTATCCTGTTTGACGATTACCGACTTTTTCTCGGCAAATTCCCTGGGGCGCCGGCGGCTCACAACGATATATGGATACCCCCTCTTTTCTAATCCACTTGATATTTTTTCGGACGTAATCCCTGCATCCATTACAATTGTGGCTTTTTGAGCATCAAATATATTCGGAGATTTCCATCCGACATCCATGGTGTTGATTTGAATTTTCTGCTATCTGAGATTGATCCAAATATTCTGACTGAATCAGCTTCCTAAACCTGATTTGGTCTCAAAAAACACATATTCATCTTCAGCTTTTTCACAAAAATATTTTGACCAGGCAGTGATGCTTTTTTTCGGGAAAAAGCAATTCATAAGGATGCACTTCGCGCGATGATAGTGCGCCACGACGGCGCAGAAGGTAGGCCATAAAGGTCACCTGAAGCTGTGCTTTAGGCTGTCCCTCCATCAACGACGGGCGGAGCACTGGTTGGGGCGCATAGCACGCCGCGAACCAAAGCTTTTTGTCCACTGGCAGATGGGGGTTTTGCCTTCGGCTGGATGATGGGAGCCGGATGAGCCGAGAGGTTCACCTCCGGTTCTGAGAGGGCCTGGGGGTGCGATTTCCCCGGGCTACTCACCTTATTGGGTTTTTAAGGCATGTGCAGGAAAGCTTGAACAATACAGGAAGGGGAAGCAGGTCTCCCCGCTTCCCCTTCCTGTATTATTCAATGCTCCCTGCTTCCGGCTATCCCTTGCCAGGTTGCTCCCCAGCAGAGCCTGGCTTCGTTTCACCGGAACCGTTATTTTACAGACAAATCCCCGGTGATTTTGATTTTGAGAACCATGTCGCCATCCACCGTTTTTTCATCTCAGAACATGGCATAAGTCAGAGATTCTTCACAGATATTACCGATCAACCGCGGGAACCCATATGAATATTCGTGTATGGCTGCCAGTGCATCCTCTTAAAAATTTTTCCATACTTTATCATAGTCTTCATTTGGAACGTCAAATTTTGTATTGGTGGGGGAAGCGTTTCTTCCTTAAGCCATTGAGGCATTCGTCCTTGCTCAGAGTTCAAACCAGCTTTGCGATTAAAGTCTATTTCCATGCGAAGCATCTCTTTTCCCGTTTGAAGATAGCGTTGTGTATCCCAGTCCAATCCATACAATGCATTGATCATCGGATATAAAAGATTATGAGTTCCATTTATAAAGGTAAACCAACACATGCCAAGACAATCAAAGGCGGCCATACTGATTTGAGAATTTCGTGACCGCTCTGCCTGTCCATAGGGGCTTAAAGGGTCTTCAGCAACGGCACCGGCAGTGTGGTCTGCACCCTGGGGGCTAGTGGCGTATGTCATCCCCCAGCCTTTTCGGGAACGGGCCATGTGTGCGGGAATGCCAAGCCCCCGAATAGCAGGTACCCGATCAATTCCCAGAATTTTACAGGCTGTCTCTGTTCCTGAACCAAGAATCATACCCATGGGAGTCGCATTTTCAATTTCTCGGATATATTCTAAAGCTTTAAAGCCATCACCGAAGTTGAATAAACCCACATCGTTTAAAGCACCTATGGTATTGCCCGTTTCTATGGTGTCAATACCAATTTCATCACACATTCGATCCAGTTCTGCAATAATATCCAGATTATCTATTCCCAGGTTGGCTCCAAGCATCGCAAGAGTTTCATATTCTAGAGCACTGGTAACGTATTTTTTGTCAGGCCCGTTATAGGTGTTGGAGCAACGGACGATGCATCCAGGCATGCAGGAGTGGGCCATTTGTCCTCCCCTTTCAGTCACGATTTTGGCCAGCGCGGGGCCATTTATGGCATTTTTTTTTAACCCAAGCACCGTGGGAATGGTTAAGGGTAGGCATTTGACCTGAGGCATCGCAAAGATTAACCCAGATGGCTGAGCCGTGGGCTCTCAGATCCTTGCCTATCTGCATGGAGTTGATTGTTTTTACAGCATTTTTTACAGCATTTTTGAAAGCAGTTGGATTTTTAGGGATGCGGAATTTGGAGTCACTGCCATCTATAAGAATTGCTTTTAGACCTTTGGCCCCCATAACTGCGCCTAAACCGCCACGGGCAGCATGCCGTGCCGGTCTGCCCTGCATATCAGTCACTGCGACAGTGGAATTAGCCATACCCCTTTCTCCAGCCGGCCCGGTAAGAACGATACTGATTTTTTCGCCATATTTTTCTCGTAGCTTCTGGCAGGCTTCATAATTTTTTAGCCCTGAAACGAAAGACGCATCTCTAAACTCTGCTCCTTGGGAAGTCATAATTAATAATTGAGGCGTTTCACTTTTTCCTTGAGCCATGACTGCCATTATACCTATCCTGCCCATCGCATCACCGGCAGTGCCACCACTGTTGGCCTCTTTAATCCCTCCTGTTAAAGGACTTTTTCCGCCAACTGAAATCCGGCTGCTGTTGGGAGCTGAGGTTCCGGCCAACATACCACATGCAAGGACAAAGACACTGTCGGAAGACAATGGATGGCTGTTGGGGTTCATGTTTTGGGTGAGAAGATAGTCTACCAATCCCCGGCCACCCCATGTAAAATCCTCTGGCAATTTTTCTTCATCAATTTTACCATTGGTCATGTCAAGTTTTAATATTTTCATTTTCCTTCTCCAAGCCAGAATTATTATGGGGAATTTGTCCTATGTGTAATGTTTGAAGGGTTGCCGAGGTGTTAAATTACCTGCCAGAAATGCAAACCGGATTCTCCTGAAAAAAATCATACAAACACTGCATAAGCTTTTAATAAGATTTTTATTCGGCCCTGAATCTTTCTTTCTTTTCTTAATTAATTGGGTGTAGCGCTTTTTGAATACTCCTGCAAACGTTTTACTTGATCATGTAGTTTGGAAGCCATAAAACCAGTTGAGGAAATAAAATAAATCAAACTCACTCCAATTAATTGAATGAAAAGAAAAGGTATGACCCGCGGGTAATATGGCTGGTAAAATTGATTTCTTTTGGTGCTACTCCCTTGAGATAAAAAAGAGTTGGTGCCATTGGTGGTGTTAAAAAAGATGTTTGTAAAATCATACAAAACACGATTGCGGACCAAAGTGGATCTATGCGGCTTGCTGCGAGGATAGGACAAAAGATGGGAACAAGAATAGGAATTATACCCACCCACTCCATAACAAAACCCATGACAAAGAAAGCACTGGCCATGATTAAAAGCATTGCCATTGGCCCCAAATTTAGGCCCATCAAGACAGTTCTCACCATCTCCCCTCCACCCACGACCAGGAATGCCCCGGTGAAAACAAAAGCACCTAATACCGTCCACATAATCATACTGATCACTTTCAGGCTGTCAAATATTGACTTTTTTAAAACTTCCCAGGTGAGACTTCGATAAAAGGCTGCAAGAAGGATTGATGCTGCTGCTCCCACTGCTGAGGCTTCTGTCGGGGCCGCAACTCCAAATAGAATAGAACCGAGCACAGCGAAAATAACCAAAAGAGTGGGTAACAGGGAAGTGGCTATCATCCACAGTTTTTTTCTCAATTCAATATCTCTTTCTTTTTCGGGCAAAGGTGGTCCCAATTCCGGTTTTACGTAGCACCTAATGGCAATATAGATGATATATAAGACGGACAAGAGTAATCCTGGAATCAGCGCACCCATAAAAAGTTTTCCAACAGAAAGAGAGGCCATTGGGCCATACACGACCAGCATTATACTTGGCGGAATGATAATGCCCAACGTACCCCCGGCACAGACAGCGCCACAACTCAAGGCCGGATCATAATTCCTTTTTAGCATGGCGGGCAGGGCGAAAAGTCCCATGGAAACGACTGAGGCACCCACAATCCCGGTTGCGGCAGCCATTATGGTGCAAATAATCACCGTTGTTATTGCCAATCCTCCCCTTAATCCTCCCAAAGCAATATGAAAGGCTGAAAAAAAGTTTTTCTGCTGTTCCCGAAACAGTTAGCATCATTCCCATGTAGACAAATAAAGGAATTGCCACTAACTCATAATTTGTCATTACGCTATAGCATCTAAAAATCAATGTATGGGTAAAACTGGCCCCGCTTCCTAAGACGCCGACGATTAAACCACTTCCCAGCATGACAAAACCAACCGGAAATCCTAAGAAAAGTCCTAAGAGAAGCCCTCCGAAAAGCAGGGCTAATAACAGTTCAACTTCCATTTGAATTATCCTCTGCTTTGATAACCTTGATAATTAGTTCGATAAAAATAGCGATTCCCTGAATCAACATCAAAAGAGATGCCACTGGAATTGTACTTTTAAAATGGTATACTGGGGGACTCCAATAACTCACTGTACTTCGTTCCATCATTTCCCATGATTCCACAGTGTATAATACTCCAGAGTACAAAAGGATAATGAGAACAGGGAAAAAAAAATATAAGGTACCCGATTATGTCGGCAACTGCTTTTTGTCGTTTTGAAAAATTTTGTATAGAAAACTTCAATTCGTATATGTTCATCGTCTAACAAGGTGTAGGCTCCACCTATAAGAAAAATAATGCCATAGAGCATATAGGAGACGTCATAGGCCCAAACTGTCGGCTTGTTGAATAAATACCTGGCCGCAGTGTCGTAAACAAGTTGTAATATCAAAACTAATATTAACCAAGCAACCGCCTTGCCTGTTAATTGGCTCAATTCACTAGCAAAATGGCTTATTCTTTCGATAGTTTTCACAAAAATTCCTTTTTTAGTTTAGAAAAAAGGTCAGAGTGGATGCTTCCGTACTCAATAATTGAACACGGAAGCACTTAAATAATTGTTTTGACTATCAGCGTTTATTTTTTTATTCGATCTTTCAATCCGGTCCGATACAGCGCCATTTCTGCCCAGGGCCTAATTCCCCAGGGAGCAATTGGAAGCTTATAAATTCCTGAGTGTGCACCTCTTAACCCTTTTACCAGCTCCTCAAATTTGTCATATGGTACTCCGGCCTCCATTTCATTATCATAAGCCCCGGCAAATTTTCTTTCTCCAATGTCTGTAATAGCAAGCCGCAGCTCTTTATTCAGGTATGGGGCGGCAATACATTCGCGGCAACATCCGCCATGTCCACTGGTAAGTAATTTGACTCTGTCTTTCCCATGCCAAATATTTCCATACACCAGACTTAGCATTTGGTCTGGTGTGCCATATGCAAGGACGATATCGGGCTCCATTGTTAGAAGGCTTAATGGTGAGAATATAGCAGCAGAAAAAGTACCCACGTCTATTGCGTCTCCTTCACACAATCTGGCACAAGCTTTAGCATCTTCCCCCCAGAAACCAGGGTTGCGTTCGCCATTAAGTATATCTTCTTCAATATCATAAAATCCCAGTGACCTGCCGCCAACACAACAAGCCCATGCATCTTCTTTGGTTATTGCTACCTGCTTGTTATAATACCTGGCAGTACCAGCTGCCTGACAAACGGAACAAGTAAAGCCCATGGAATCAATTTCTTCAGGTATATCGTCAATATTTTTCAGCAATTTAACACCCAAAGACGGGGTGCGAGATTTTAACATTGTGTCAAGTTCCGCTCCAAGTTCACTCCATTTTTCCATTTTTTTCTCCGAAATTTAATTTGTTAACAGCTATGCAATCAAATCTTGTTACTTTAACTAACAAGAATCATTCAAACCTTTGAAGTATTTCATATTTTTCCACTCTTCATGAAATTTTCGTTTTGAATCTAACACTTTCTTGTAAAAAGAATCTTCTGATGCCCGCTCATCTAATACCTGATTAAAAAGAACTTGCAGCTTGTTTATTTCCTGGGCTCAAGCTTGATCGTTTGTACACCTTTTCTTCAAAAATTTCATAGCTTCAAGATCAGCTTTTGCCCAGCTGGTCAGGCCCAGGACAGCAACTTCACTCAGAGCTGCTTTCACAATTGCTTTCAAATCACTTGGAAGCGAATCCCACTTATCTTTGTTCACTAGTGTTTCTAAGGGGCCGCTGGTTTGGTGCACTCCTGGGAACAGCATGTATTTGCAGACTTCATGTAAGCCAATCCCACGATCTACAGCTGGAAAGCTCATGTCGGCAGCATCCAATACGCCTCTTTCGAGAGCAGTATAAAGTTCTCCTGCAGGCAAAGAGACAGCTGACGCTCCAAGTTTTGTTAATACTTCTCCATATTCGCCAACGGTTCTTATTTTAAGTCCTTTAAAGTCCTCTAACGTTTTGACTGGTTTTTTAAACCAGCCCAAACTTTCACCACCATACAGACCATTACAGGGAGCACTTTCACATTCCATTTCTTTCTATCGTACATTTCCTGCCACAGTTCGTACCCTCCGCCAGTCTCCAGCCATGCCAAAAATTCCTGCTGTTTGGCACCAAAGATTGAGGCACCAAAAAGGACACCACATGGGAATTTACCCTTGATATATATACTGCTTGAGCAGCATAAATCCAAAACCCCTTTTGATACAGCTTCCTGTTCTGAAAAAGAGGGAACAATCGATCCACCGGTGTTCATTTGAATGATCAATCGTCCATTGCTCATCTCTTTTACTCGCTCTGCTAAAAGAGCTGCGCCTTCAAATACAATAAGTCCACTTCCATATGCAGATGTCGCCTTCCAGATGATTGGCTTTTTAGTCTCTACAGCAATTGAGGTATTCACAATTCCTCCTAAAAACAAAACAACCAATGTTACCGTTACTGCAGCGGTCAGTGTTCTTTTCATAAAAATTTTTTCTTTTGGAATTCATAACCTCTCCTTTCGGGTCTGATAGCGGTCAGACCAGTTAGTGTAAAAAAATATACCTACACAGTATTCGTCTAAGCATTAAAAGCTTGGCTATTAGGAATCCAAGACCTTGAAATGTTCACGAATACATTCTTGAGCTTTGATTTCATCCCCCTTAACTATAGTGTCATAAACATTCTTATGTGATTGCGCAGCTATCTGCGCTGCATTTTTTAAGCTTTTTCGGCTCAACAAGGAATCCCATCTGTCTTTATAGTTGCGTTTGAGTAGCAAATGTAAAACTTCATACAAAAAAATTAAAAAATCATTGTGAGTGGCATTTATGATACCTTTATGAAATTCGAAATCAGCCTGTGCAGCAACTTGCCCTGAATTGCTTCTTTTTGCTTCCTCTTGCATAATAATCAAGGCGTTATTCATATATTTATGATCTTCCGGAGTTGCTCTTCTACAAGCCAATCGAACGGCTTCACATTCTATTATTTTTCGAACCTCCAATATACTTTCGAAAATAGTTGGGCGGAGAGATAGCGCAATACCAAAAATTTCTGCCAATGAATGCGGGTCTGGCGGCAAAATAAAAGCACTTTTCCCAGGAACGACAGAAATAATTCCCAACATTTCCAATGCTCGTAGCGCTTCCCGAAGGCTTGCCCGACTGACTTTGAATTGGAGGGCCAGCTCTCGTTCAGAGAGAAGTTGATCACCAGATTTGAGAGTTCCGTCGAAAAAAGCTTTTTTGAAATATTCCAAAATATCTTCAAAAACGCGATTTTTATTCTGAGTGACTTTTAATTTTTTTTTCCATTTGGAGCCTTTAGTTAATTCGGAAATCAATACTTATCAGACCATGGTATGACCACTATAAATCTTTAAAATTATATTTGTCAAGAGAAATTTTTTGTTTAAATCCTGAAAGTCGGCTAAAGCGTACACTATTCGTTATCCACTCCCAGGTACTTCAAGAATAGTCTGTCTCTGGCCACTGATTCGGTGGACCATCGATAGCTGCCCATGGCAGTCTGTACCTTTGTGGTTTCAATGCAATCGAACCAATCCGGGATCTGAGCGAGAGAGCGTTGCGCAAGCCAGTTTTCCAATCCTTTTTCGAGCTTGATAAATGATTTGGTTTTTCCGGATTATTTTTTCCCGAGCTTGGCCTGTACTTCCTTTATTTTTTCGTCAGGAAACAATGATAGCCCATCGAGACAAATTGTGTGAATTGTTTTCCGCGCAGATTGTCCGGGTACCATGTGCGCGGTCGCGCACCGTCAAGTCTCTCTTTTGCACGGCAAAGAGTTCTTCAATTTTTTCTCGCAGCCGATAGTTTTCAAGCGCGGTAAATGTGTCCATAGTCTGATTGCTGACCAGAGCGAAATAGCCGAAGTACCTCTTTGCTTCGGTAATGGCATTGTCGCAGATCCTTACGGAAGGCGAGTTCTTTCTTGGCTTCGTTGTACGGAGAATAGTAAACATGCACATACAGGCGGCGCGAGAACGTTTCTTTCTCACCTGCGGCCTTCCCGTTGCGTGATCGCTGGCGTGCCCGGCTGAACTGGTGCATCCTGAACGAAGCTGCTCCGCAGATTGACGTGTCGAACGGGCAGGTGCTGGCCATACCCGCTATTGTTGCACGGAGCGCATCAATCGTCTCGCGGATCCATATAATATTCGGATCAACCAGAGTCAGAAACTTCACATTACCCAAGGCGAATTCCATCATGTTTTTCTGGCTGTAGTAGCCGTTATTTGTGACGATCAGAGGCTTTTCCAGATTGAGACACTTGAGTTGTGTCAAAGTGTTTTCAATGGAGATGACATCCGGAATATTACCGGGTTGTTTAGAGAAGGCTATCGGTTCGCCAGCCTTGACGGAATATAAAGTCAAAAGCTTGATGGTGTTGAGTCCGTCGCCATCTTTGTTGAATCCCTGTCGTGCCTCCGATTGATTTTCAGAGTAGGTCGAAATAGTGTAGAGTCAAACGCCAGCATAGGAGACTGACTCAGGTGTGCCGCCCGAGCTGAAAAATAGCGCTGAACACCTTCCTCATTGCGACCAACATCCTTAAACAGTTTACCATATACATCCTCAGTGATCGCTTCACGATATGGAAGAGGGTGCATTGCCTGCCAACTCTCAAGACGTGGTAGCGTGTTGCCACCGGAACCGATCCAGTAGCGAGCGATAGAAAGTATCTTTGCCGCATCACCCTCGCTGAATGAAGCACATACATCATTATCAATGCCGGAAACCTTGCCAACCCATCCCAGGATGTCCGTGAGGCCAGTATGTTGACGTGTTGCATCGACAAGGCCTCCCTCGCCTTTGCATTTTTTTCGGACGAGTCGGCACAATTTTTTGTGTTCCAGCCTTTATTTTTCCTTTGAGTTTCTGATTGACCGTGTAAGTTCTTCTGGTCTTTTCATCACAGGCTGTGTAATCCGTTCATAGACGTAAATGTCGCCATTCGGACTCTTTTCACGCCGTTCGCCGACGTGAGTTTTTCCTGTTATTGGTTTAGCCATGCAAAAATCCCTCTTTAGGGTGTACGTATAAAAATAATACGCACATGTTAAAAAGTCGGGGATAAAGCATGTTTTCTCAAATAATTAGAGCGTTTGGTGATATGTTTTTTATTTAAAGTGTGCGCTTTGCCCGATTTTCAGGATATAAAAGGAACCGGCATACACTCACTTTTCCCAGTCGTTACGGTTCCTTAAAAGCTGTAGCCGGATTGATACTTCTGTACGCAGCACCCCATTGATTTTGTTGATGTGACCAATCAACCAGCTGAGTTCATCCTGGGACTTTGCGCTGAACTCAATATCAAAATCGAATGCCCCGGTAAGATGTGCGATATACCAGATCTGTTCAATTTGATGCAGTTCCCGTATGATTTCGTCTGTCTTTTTGATATCGGTCTTTATGCAGATGTTGCCTCTGAATACGTAACCCATTTTCTCCTGGTTCACAACAGCAACAATCTGGATCACTTCATCGTCGAGCAGTCTCCTTATTCGTTTTCGAATGGCTGTTTCGGAGAGTTCCAACTTTTTGGCGATTTCCGTATTGGGTGTTCTACCGTTTTGTTTCAGCAGTTTAATGATCCGGGCATCAATATCATCGACCTGTAAATTCAATGTTCCTCGCAATAATAATATTTCGTTGTGATCCAAGTTTTTCATAAGCAGTTTTCAAATCCGCAATTACAGATAAACATTTTTTCCGTTTTCTATCATTGGAAAATGTAAAAAACAAGTTCGAGTTTCGTACATTCGAAAATAACACCAATTTTTTATTAAATTCGCACTTAAATTAAAAAAATGTGTTGACAATCGAAGTTGTTTTATTTTATTTGGATCGATAAGGGTCAAGTTTCTCGATTCGACAATGCCAGGTTGTGCATCGGGTCGACAGAAATAAAACAAGTAAAACATGAAGCCGTTTTATGCGTTGAAGTCAATCATTTGAGGAGATGGGAAATGTCGTCGCATAGTCAAACACTCGTACAACGAAGAGAAAAGAATATTCCGCAGGGCCCGTTTAACACAACCCCGGCTTTCGTAAAAAAGCACAGGGAGCCACCATGACCGATGTGGATGGCAAAACGTATGTCGATTTTGCCGGCGGAATCGGTGTCAACAATGTCGGCCACAGCCATCCCAAAGTTGTGAAAGCCATCACGGAACAGGCCCGATTATTTATCCATACCTGTTTTCACGTGGCCATGTACGAACCCTACGTGGCACTGGCTGAAAAACTCAACACGCTGGCGCCGGGAAATTTTGACAAAATGACCATGTTTGCCAATTCAGGGCTGAAGCGGTTGAAAATGCGGTTAAGATTGCCCGGTATGCCACCCGGAAAACTGGGATTATCTGTTTTGAAAATGCATTCCACGGCCGCACCCAGCTGGCCATGAGCCTGACCAGCAAGGTAAAACCCTATAAACTGAATTTCGGACCGTTTGTTCCTGAAATTTACAGAATGCCGTATGCCTATTGCTATCGCTGCCCGTTCAAACTGAAGTATCCGTCCTGTGATACTGCCTGTGCAGATCATCTGGAGGATTTTTTTATCGGTAATGTAGCGCCCGAGAACACTGCAGCCGTGATCGCGGAACCCATCCAGGGCGAGGGCGGTTTTATAACTCCGCCTCCTGAATATTTCCCCAAACTTAAAAAAATATGCGAGAAATACGATATTCCGTTGATCATCGACGAAATACAGGCGGGTGCTGGTCGAACCGGCAAATTTTTTGCCATTGAACATTGGGGTGTTGAACCGGATGTCATCACCCTGGCGAAGAGTTTTGCCGGCGGGATGCCGCTGAGTGCCGTCATCGGGCGGACAGAACTGATGAATGTTCCCCATGCAGGAGGTCTTGGTGGAACCTACGGCGGAAATCCGGTTTCATGTGCCGCAGCTTTGGCAGTCCTGGAAATCCTGGTGGAGGATGATCTGTTGTCCAAAGCCAGGGCCCTTGGGGAAGTTCTCATCACCCGGTTTAATAAACTGCAGGAACAATTTGAAATTATCGGGGATGTCAGGGGGAAAGGTCCCATGCTTGGAATGGAACTGGTCAAAGACAGGGAAACCAAGGAACCGGCTGCCGATGACGCCAAAAACTGGTCCAGCTCTGCTATGAAAAGGGATTGATCATCCTGTCCTGCGGTAATTTCGGAAATGTCATCAGAACACTGATGCCGTTCGTCATCACGGATGACGAACTTGAACGGGGCCTGGCCATACTTGAAGAAAGCTTCCATGAGCTGGAACGGACATAGAGGATCTGAATGCGGAAAATGCTTGGTCACACATTTCATGCTTGAAAAGTGTCTTCCGGGCGCTGATCCCCAGGGACCTGACAATCATCTGATGATTGCAACAGGATCTTTTTCGGAAAGCCACAATATATGGGTCATGCCGATACGGTGTTTTTGCCAGATCACCCTTAACGGGTGGGTACGGCGAATCCTACTCAGGAGAGACCTTTGCCATATCCTTGAGCCGGACGGGAGTTGACATCATCACGATCAGAAGGGCGGCACAAGACCCCGTCTGGGTGGAAATCACGCCCGAGAAAGTGATGTTTCATGATGCCCGAAACCTCTGGGGAAAAGACATGTCTGAAAAGGCTGGTTTTGGATTATTATAAACTGAGAAGGTGGGATGCCGAGAGGATTCCAGCAGACTCAGAAACAAAATAAGTAGTTATTTATTGCACGTCTCAAGAACACCATAAAGGAGGGGTAACCTAAAATGATAGACTTGGAAGAATATCATCCGGACGATTACAAGATACGGGATATCAAAGCTGCCAAAAAGGAAGTGGATGATATTGTCAATATCATCAATATGCCAACAGATGAAATCTCTTTAAAGACAAGGGAAGAAATCTCCAAAAAAACGGTCCGCAATTTCCGGGACCACATCAACAAAGGGTTCCTGGAATACAGAAAATCGGTTACAGAGGCCACCGGATTCGCCGTTACCGAATGGACCGGGCAAGGGTCCATACTGGTGGATGCCCTGGACAGACAGTTTATCGATCTGCTTGGCGGGTTTGGTTTATATTCGTATGGTATCCGGCATCCTAAAATCATTGCGGCGGTTAAAGCACAGCTTGACCGGTCACCGCAGTACAGCCAGGAAATGCTCGATCCTTTGAGAGCCCAGCTGGCCAAAGTACTGGCACTGCTCACACCGGGAAAAATTCAGTACGGTTTTTTTGCCAATTCCGGAACCGAAGCGGTTGAAGGTGCCATGAAAGTGGCCAAGCTTTATACCGGTAAAAAAGGGTTTATTTCCATGCTCAAGGGCTTTCACGGGAAAACCCTGGGTTCGTTGTCCCTCATGGGGAAATATGTGTTCAGAAAACCGTTGCTCCCGCTTCTGGACGGTATCCGCCAGGTACCGTTTGCAGATTTGAAAGCCCTGGAGCATGAATTATCATCGGCCAGGGCCGTGGGTGACGATATCGCCGCGGTGGTCCTTGAACCGATCCAGGGGGAAGCCGGCGCAATTGTTCCGCCGGATGAATACCTGCCCGGAGTCCGGGCATTGTGCGATCATTATGGGGTGCTGCTGATCGCAGATGAGGTTCAGACAGGGTTCGGCCGGACCGGTGAAATATTTGGTGTGGATCACTGGGATGTCAAGCCGGACATCATGTGTTTCGGAAAAGCGCTTGGCGGCGGTGTCGTACCGATGTCCGCATTCATGGCAACGCCGGAAATCTGGAAGTGCCTGGAGCCCAACCCCTTCATGCATACCACAACAACCGGCGGGAACCCGTTGGCCTGTGCTTCTGCGCTGGCTGCCATTTCCGTCTGCTCGAAGAGGACCTGGCCGCTCAGGCAAAAAAGAAAGGGAAATACGTTCTTGAAAAATTAGGGGAACTGCAGGATCGTTATCCTGGTATCCTGGCCAAAAAGCGCGGTCTGGGACTTCTTCTGGGCATGGAATTCCACACCGACGGTATCGGTTACAAGGTTGCTTCCGGTCTTTTTTCGAGGGGGGTGATCACCGCAGGGACCCTGACCAACGCAAAGAACATCCGGTATGAGCCGGCCTTGAACATTCCCTGGAAATTGCTTGATGAATCCTTGAACCGGATCGAAGACGTTTTTAAATCCATCGAGCTTCCCAAAGGAAAACCCAATGAATTCATGTATGCCGGTCACATGCTCCATGTCGATCTAAGCAGAAATGACATCCAATCAAAAACGATTCCCAAAGAAATCCGGGAACAGTACATCGGCGGCTGGGGAATCGCCACCAAGTACCTGTACGACACAGTGGATCCCAAGATTGATCCCCTGTCAGCCGACAACGCCCTGGTGATCATGACCGGTCCTGTATGCGGGACCCTTGTGCCCACCTCGGCCAGGACCTGTCTGGTGTCCAAATCTCCCAAAACCGGAACCATATTTGAAACCAATATCGGCGGTTCTTTCGGTCCTGAACTCAAATTTGCAGGATTCGACGGTATTGTTATTACGGGAAAGGCTAAAAAACCGGTTTATCTGAGAATAGAAAACAACCGCGTGACACTGGAAGATGCAAGTGCTCTGGTGGGAAAGGGGATTTTTGAGACCGAGGAATGGCTCAAAGATGAAGTCGACGTAGAAGCCAAAACCCTTTCGATTGGACCTGCAGGTGAAAACCTGGTTGAATTTGCCTGTATCGGCTCAGAATCCTATCGTCAGATGGGACGTGGCGGTGCTGGCACACTGTTCGGGTCCAAAAATCTGAAGGCGGTTGTCTGCCGGGGAACCGGTGGGGTACAGGTCAATGAAATCGGCTCTTTTTATGAAAAAGTGGTTGAGCATACCGAAAACAGCCTGCTGACGGATGAAAACATGTGGGCCAAGAACCAGGGAACACCGATCCTGGTGGATGTGACTAATGAAATGGGAATCCATCCGACCCGGAATTTTACCAAAGGTGTCAGTGCCGGTCGACAGAATCTGAATGCCGATGCCATAGATGACGTCAAGATCGGTGACCGGTCCTGCGCATCCTGCCCCATGGGATGCGGCAAGTTTACCGAGATTAACGGGACTCGCCTGGAAGGACCTGAATACGAAACGCTTTGTCTGGGCGGATCAAACTGTGAAATATCCGATCTTGAAACTGTCATGAAATTTAACAGGGTCTGTGATGACTACGGTATAGATACCATGTCCTGCGGGAATATCATTGGTCTTGCAATGGATCTGACAGAATCCGGTATCCACGATTACGGCATTAAATTCGGAAACGGGGATGAAATGCTTTCCCTTGTCAAGGAAATTGCCACTCAATCCACACCAAGGGGACGAGACCTGGCACTGGGTGCCCAGAAACTGGCCGCAAAATACCATGCGGACGATAAAGCAGCCTATTCCAAGAACCTGGAAATGCCGGCATATGACCCCCGCGGTAACTATGGGATGGCCCTGGGATTTGCCACTTCGGAAAGGGGCGCCTGCCATTTAAGGTCCTTCACGATTTTTGAAGATGAACCGTTCAATATTAAACTGATGAGCCGGGCAGTTATGGACAAACAAAACCTGAACGCCGTCAAATTTTCCGTGGGGTTGTGTGATTTTTGGGGAAATGTGGATACCATCATTATGGCGGATTTCCTGACCAAAGGCCTGGGTAAGAAAGTATCGGCCAGAGATCTGGATAAAGCCGGAGAAAGAATCTGGAACTTGAACCGGCTGTTCAACCTGAAGGCAGGATTCAAAAGTTCCGACGACGTGATCTCGAGTAAGCTTCTGAACAAAGTTCTTGAAAACGGACCTCACGAAGGCCGTAAATTCGATATCGATGCGCTTGAGCAGATGAAGTCGCTCCTGTACAGCCTCAGAGGCTGGGATGAAAATGGAATCCCCAGCGAGGACAAACTGTCAGAACTGGATCTTCTGGATGCTTGAAAAGACCTCAAGTGACAACACAATGTCAATGATAAGGAGAATATCAATGGAAAAATTACTTTTGGCGATCCCGAACCGCTGCACAGGCTGCAACCGGTGCACTTACGCATGCTCTGCTGTAAAGGAGGGGATGTTCATCCCCTCGAAAGCCAGAATAAAGATTAATAATTTCGCCCATGAGGGGTATTCCGTTCCGAGTGTCTGTTTTCAGTGCCCGAACGCCGACTGCATGAAAGCCTGCCCGGAAGGGGCCATCATCAAAAATGAACGGGGTGTGGTTGCCATCAATATCAGCAAATGCACAAAATGCGGCGAGTGTGTAGCGGCATGCCAGTATGGGATGATCGAGCAATACGAGTCAGGAATGCCTTATAAATGTGATCTGTGCGGCGGCAGCCGGCCTGTGTCAGTGAATGTAATTTCGGCGCCTGGTGTTCAAGTCACCGGACAAAATTTTGAAAATCTTCGCGGACAACAGATGAAACAGCGCCAACCCAATGGCCAACCGGATCAGAAAAGACGGGAGCTTGCAAACGCCATCCTTAAGGCAGCCGTACGGGTGCCGCGGACAGCAAATTATATGGGATAGGGTTTTAACCCGGATCCATCCGGACATTAAGCCCGGTTGTTTTCGGATTAATCCGGTTCAACGTTCGGAAATCAGAGGGGAGGACAAGAAGAGACGTTCAGAAGCGGGGAAAACCGCACCTAAAAAAATTATATCCAGGCTCTTGACATGTTCCTCAAAGACGGGGAAAAATTAACCGGGCGGTTCCGGAATTCAAAAAGACCAGGACTATCGGAACGCGCCTTCAAAAAACAACATCAAATAGAAAAGGACGGAAAAGAGATGAAATCAAAAAAATGGTTGGTCAAGGTGGCATTCGCGATTTTTATGGTACTCGTTTTTTCTTTCCAGGCTGGTGCCGCCGGGATAAAATGGAGATTGCAGCACTCCTGGGGTGCAGCTGAGAACCACTTTTTCGAACATTATGCCAAAATCGTCAACGAGATGTCAGGCGGTGAAATCCAGATCAAGGTATTTGCCGACGGAGAGCTGGTCAACGTTGAAAAACTTTGTGACGCCGTAGGGGCCGGTACGCTTGAGATGGGGCACACTCATCCGGATTATCAGATGGGGTCTGTCCCTGTCGGCGAACTTGAAAGTGCGCCGTATCTGTTTGGAAATCTGAAAGAAGAAATGGCCGCCATTTACAGATATGGCCTGGGCGACATCTACAAGGAAGCGTTTGAAAAAAGATACCGCATCCAGGTGCTCGGCTTTCAGGCAGACGACTGCGGCGCCCTGATGTTTACCAAAGAGGTGAACAGCCTTTCAGATATGAAAGGAATGAACATCAATGTTCTGGATCCCTATGCCACTTTCCTGAATCAATTGACCGGTGCTTCCTCGGTCTATATGGGACCGGAAGAACTTTATACCTCTCTGTCCAGAAACGTCATTCAAGGGGTTGAATACGGCGGAGCAAAAGCCATGTTCGATATGTCCCTGCACGAAGTAACCAAAAGTTTTCTCCTTCCCAGGCATCAGGTCGCCTATTTCCCCTTCTACTTTATCAATAAAAAAGCATGGGACAAACTGCCTCCCCAGCAACAGTCCATTCTCGTGAACGCGGTACAGGCCAATACGGTATACATGGCGGCCTTTTATGCCGAAAAAGAACAGGAAGCCCTGAAAACCATGGCGGATAAGCATGGTATCAAAGTCACCCACCTGCCAGAGGAAGATGTAAAACTGATTACCCAAAAATCTGTTGACTGGATCAAAAATGATTTTGCAAAAAGAGATGAATTCTGCAAGAGAGCTGCGGATGCAGTATTGAAAGCAATGAAAGACTTCGGACGCATCGAGTAACACAAACGGGCTGGTAAAACAGTGGTTTTCAGGTTGAATCGCCTGCCTGCAAACCACTGTCCAATTGAGGCTGTGTCATATTTAACATTAAATAGGAACGAGATGGACATATTAAGAAAGACTGTTCGGTTTATGGACAGCTTGGGGACTGGGGCGGCAAAGTCTGTAAAGTGGCTTATTCTCTGCTTTGTGGTGATCACTATTTTCGATGTAATCATGCGATATTTCTTTAAAGCCCCCACCCTGTGGCCCGCGAACTGGTTGCGCTGCTGTTCGGTCCCCTGTGGATGCTGACCGGCGCATACCTTCTGATTATCGATGAACAGGTAAGAATGGATCTGGTATTCCACAAGTTCAGCATGCGAAAAAAAAGCCGTATTTGACCTGATCACTTTTACGCTTTTTTTTCTTTTATTTTGGAACAATCGTGTTCTACGGCTGGCAGGACTGGTGGAGTTCCGTCGTCAATAACGAACATTCCAGGTCTGTTTGGCGGCCTTTGCTGTGGCCCTTCAAGCTGGCCATACCTGTGGGGGTTTCATTACTTTTGATTGCCGGCGCGGCAAAATATATTCGCGACCTTTATGTAGCGATAACCGGGAGGAAATGGAATGGGAATTGAATGGATCACATTGTTGTTGTTTGGCAGCATGTTCCTGCTGCTGCTGACCGGTTTTCCGATAAGCTACGGCCTGGGCGCGATCGCCATGGTGTTTTCCCTGTGGTTATGGGGGCCCGAATCCCTGTTAATGGGGTATCTGGGGGCGGTGAGCACGGTGAAATATACGGCCCTGGTCTGTATTCCCATGTTCGTTTTCATGGGGATGATGTTGTATTATTCCGGAATCGCCGATGACTTGTATACCACCTTTCAGTATTGGCTGGCACCTGTACCGGGGGGCTGGCATCGGCGACCATCGGTGTATGCACCATGATTGCAGCCCTTGTGAGTTCCGAAGCCGCAGGGACCCTCACCATGGGGAGGATCGCGCTTCCCCTGATGCGCAAACGCGGGTATCAAAAGGAGATCGCCACCGGATGCATCCAGGCGGGAGCCGCTCTCGGATTCCTTGTTCCGCCGAGCTGCATTGCAATCCTGTACGCTGTTATTGCCAAGGAATCCATTGGAAGACTTTTTCTGGGCGGTGCGATCCCGGGCCTGCTCCTGGCGTTCATGTACATTGTCTACATCACCATCCGATGCAGTCTTCAACCGCATATCGCTCCCCCCATACCCAAGGAGGAAAGGCCTTCCCGGGAAGAGAAAATAAAAAGCCTCAGACACCTCGTCATGCCGTTGGCAATCATATCTTCGGTTATCGGGACCATCATGCTGGGACTGACCACGCCGGTGGAATCTGCTGCGATCGGTGCCCTGGGAGGTATGATCGCAGTTGCGATCAAGAAACGGCTGAACCTGAATCTGTTGACGAATGCCCTGCTGGACAGTGCAAAGCTCACCGCAATCATGATGTGGATATTTATGGGCGCCATGACATTCGGCCAGATCTATGATGCGCTGGGGGCCAAGGAAATCATCCACACAGTAACCCATGCGCTTCCGCTGGGGCCCTGGGGCGTGCTCATCATGATACAGATGACCTTCTTTGTTTTGGGCATGTTTATGGATGACACGGCAATACTGTTCATTACAATGCCGATATATGTACCGATTATCGGCCAGTTGGGATTTCACCCGACATGGTTTGGGGTACTCTACATTATCAATATGCAGATGGCCTACATGACCCCTCCCTTTGGATACTGCCTGATGCTGATAAAGGGCGTTGTTCCGCCCGATATCACCATGGCGGACATATACCGGTCCGTCATTCCGTTCGTCATCATCCAGGGGATGTGTCTTGTCTTGATCATGGTCTTCCCGGAACTTGTTCTCTGGCTTCCAAGAGTGATGCTGGGAGGAAATTAAATCGCTGCTGGCGGCAGGAGCGTGTCAAAATCCTGCCGTTGTAATAGCGTTCAATTATGGAATCAGATAATGAATAGTCTAAGTCAACCCGCTAAAGACGGTTACTGGATGCCGGGGGAATTCGAACTTCATAAAGCCTGCTGGATGGTCTGGCCACAACGCGGCGACACCTACCGCCTCAATGCGGAACCGGCCCAGAAGGCGTTTGTGGAAATTGCCCGAGCCATTCTTGAATTTGAACCGCTCAATGTCTGCGTATCCGCTGAACAGTTGGGGGCGGCAAAGGCAAAACTGCCCGGGCATGCCAACGTGATTGAAATGGAATCCGATGACGCCTGGGTCCGGGATACCGGTCCGACATTCCTTGTTAACCAGGCCGGGGATGTCCGCGGGGTCAACTGGCAGTTTAACGCCTGGGGTGGAATTTTTGCTCCGTTTGACAGGGACGCGGCAGTGGCTTCCAAGATCATGGCCCATGAAAAGATAAAACAGTATGATGCCCCATTGATTCTGGAAGGCGGTTCAATTCATGTGGACGGACAGGGCACCCTGATCACCACAGAAGAGTGCCTGCTCAACCTAAACCGCAACCCGGATCGCACAAAAGAACAGATTGAAACCTGTCTTAAAGCGTTTCTGGGCGTGAACAAAATCATCTGGATCAAAAAAGGAGTTTTTGAAGATGAGACAGACGGCCATGTAGACAATCTGTGTGCTTTTGCCTGCCCCGGGGAAGTGGTGCTGACCTGGACGGAAGATAAAAACGACCCTCAGTTTGAAATTTCCAATGAGGCCTATGAAGTCTTGACCAGGGCAACCGATGCCCAGGGTCGAAGACTTAAAATCCATAAAATCCATCAGCCCGGCCCCCTGTTTATTTCCAAATCGGAGAGTCAGGGGTTTGATGCCGTGGAAGATGCAAAACTGAGAAAACAAGGAGACCGGCTGGCCGGGTCTTATATCAATTTCTACATGGCCAACAAAGGAATTGTCATGCCGTTGTTTGACGATCCCCGGGATAATGCCGCCCTTGCACAGATGCAAAAAATTTTTCCGGACCGCCGGATTATCGGGTACAGACGCGGGAAATCCTGCTGGGCGGGGGGAATATCCATTGTATGACCCAGCAGCAGCCGATGTCTGTTTAGTCCATATTGGAATCACATCATAACTGGAGGATACGGGAAAATGAATGGGGTGACAGTGGCGGCAACCCAGATGGCCTGCAGCAGCAACCGGACCGAAAACATCGATCATGCCGAAAACCTGGTGGAAACAGCCTGCAAAAAAGGAGCACAGATCATCCTGCTGCAGGAACTCTTTGAAACCGGCTACTTCTGCCAGGAGGAAAAACAGGAATATTTCAGCCTTGCCACTTCACTTGAAGAGAACCCTGCGGTCAACCATTTTTCAAAAGTTGCAAAAAGCTGAACGTGGTGCTTCCGATCAGCTTTTTTGAACGCAGCAACAAGGCTTTTTACAATACAATTGCCGTGATAGATGCGGACGGGAGCATCCTGGGGATCTATCGCAAATGTCACATCCCGGACGCCCGGGTTATGAGGAAAAATTCTACTTCAACCCGGGCGACAAAGGCTTTAAGGTTTGGTTTACAAAATTTGCCGATATCGGTGTGGGGATCTGCTGGGATCAGTGGTTCCCGGAGGCGGCCCGGATCATGGCCCTTAAGGGTGCGGAACTGCTGTTCTACCCGACCGCCATCGGATCGGAGCCGGCTGATGGGGCCAACGATTCAAAAAATCACTGGCAAACCTGCATGCAGGGCCACTCCGCCTGCAACATGATTCCTGTTGTCGCTTCGAATCGAATTGGTACAGAGCAGTTTCAAAACTCCAGAATTACATTCTATGGTTCCTCTTTCATCACAGACCACAAAGGCCAGGTGAAAACGCAGGCCGGCCGGTCTGACGAATCCGTCATTACCGCCACATTCGATCTTGAGCAAATCCGGCTTGAAAGGGCAGCATGGGGGCTTTTCAGGGACAGGAGACCCTCCCAATACGGCCCGCTCCTTTCGAATGGCGGCTGAGGCTGTTTAATACTGCCTATAGTAGGCAATTTTACTCAACCGTCTGAAACCCGGAATCAAGTGGGTGACAAGAAGCATTGCCACCAGGTGAAGACCGAATATAGAAGATATCTTCAGATGGGGAAGGTATCTTTTCAATCTTTTTTTCAGAGCAAGCCGTTTGAACAGGAGCTGGAAAGCAATCATGCCGGAAAAAGATGTCAATTCCTGGTCTTCAAAACGGATTGTCGGAATTTTGTGGAATTTAGTAAAAATTTGTGCTTTATTGGATTTCACTTGAAGTTGTCTCCTGGATTTGGTTGTTTTTTTTGTTTGGTAAGCTCATTATAACCTTTATTCATTGGGGGCCTCAAGTCTTTTGCTTATTTTCTACTTTCTTTATGCAATGTCAGGGCTTTCATTGCATTCAATGAGGAAGGAGCCATGAAGTGAATTGGAATAGTCTAACAATTATTAAAAAAAATTGCCATAGGCTTTTGTATGGTTCTTTTTATTACCTTAGCTTTAGGATACGTTGGTTACTCAACGATATCAAAGGGAGTTGATAGTTCTAATTCTACAGTACAAATTGACATCCCTTATATGAAGATTGCGCATGAATTAAACATTTTGGCGTTGCAGCATAGACGATACGAAAAAGATTTTTTTCTGAATATTGGGGATACAAAAAAACAGGAAAGCTATATAGAGAAATTCAAAAAGGTCTCAAATGAAGTAGATAGTAAAATGGATTTGCTCAAAAATTTACTTTTAAATACTAATGATACAAGCAAGCAAATTGATAAGCTAAAAAAATGCAAGAAATGCATATGAAAGATACTATAATAGTTTTTTAGAATTAGCAAAAAAGGTCTATTCAGATACGAGTATTACTCCTCAAGAGGGTAATGAGCTCATGAGGCCCTTTAAAGAACATATATATGCATTTGAAACAAACTTGAAAACAATTTTGAAGGATAGTGTTGAATCTTCAGAGCAAAAGGCCGCTGAAATAAAAAAAACAAATTCGAATGCGATAAGGGTGATTATAGGAACAATGATTGTTGGTTTGGTGGTATCCATTTTGTTTGTTCTTCTTATAACGTTAAATATCAACAAGATATTAACAAAAATAATCCAAAATTTAAGTGAGAGTGCCACACAAGTTACATCCGCAGCTTCCCAGATGTCTTCCTCAAGCCAGTCATTGGCTGAAGGGACATCGGAACAGGCGGCTTCCATAGAAGAAACATCTTCATCTCTTGAAGAAATGTCGTCCATGACTAAACAAAATTCAGAAAATGCGAATCAAGCCAATCTACTTATGCAAGAGGCAAACAAAATAGTAACAAAAGCCAATAAAGATATGGCTATCTTGAATTTATCTATGGAAGATATTTCAAAGGCAAGCGATGAGACATCAAGAATTATAAAAACAATAGATGAAATAGCGTTTCAAACGAATCTTTTAGCGTTGAACGCAGCCGTTGAAGCGGCAAGGGCTGGTGAGGCTGGTGCGGGATTTGCTGTCGTGGCCGATGAAGTTAGAAATCTTGCTATGCGGACGGCGGAAGCTGCCAAGAATACAGCTATCTTAATTGAGGGTACTATAAAAAAAGTGAAGGATGGTACAGAGTTAGTCAAAAATGCAAACGATACGTTTAATGACGTAACTGATAGTTCTACTAAAGTAGGCGATCTTGTGAGTAAAATTTCAGCAGCGTCAAACGAACAATCTACTGGTATAGAGCAGACAAATAAAGCCGTGGCTGAAATGGATAAGGCAATACAGCAAAATGCAGCAAATGCGGAGGAATCTGCGTCTGCCGCCGAACAAATGAAAGCGCAAGCCGAACAAATGATGATACTTGTTAACGAGCGTCTATCGTTAATAGGCGGGAAAACGCCAAAAAAAGTTCATCCGATTAATACGTACTTTTTGTTGTAACGACCTAAAAACTTCAGTTTGAATAATTCAAACTAAGTGGACCCCGAAAACTGGACAATGCGATAAGATAGAACAAAAACAGTCCGAGACCAGAAAGGGGATCATTTTAAAGCGAAATGATACAGCAGGGAATTAAAAACAAAGGTGGCATTGGCAGCTATAGCTATAAAAAGCAACCAGACAACCAATAAAATTGCCTCTGAGTTCGGCATTCATGTTGACCTAATGAATTCGGTGGAAGAAAGAAGCGATAGAAGTGCTTCCCCCGGTATTCGGCGATATCCAGGCAGAACACCGCAAAGAGATAGCGATTGAGAGGAAGCGCCTGTATCAGAAGATTGGGAAGCTTCAGATCGAGCTGGACTGGTTAAAAAAATCGGTCATCCTTTTTATGGCACCCGCCAAATATGCAATGTTTTGAGACGTAGAGGGCATAAAATCAACCGTAAGCGGATTCAGTCCATTTCATCGAAACCCAACCAAAAAAGTAAGGGACGGGCAAAACAGAAGGTCAGTCCCCAGAAGCCCAAAGATGACCTGGATGTTGAGGTCCGTTCCATCTCTGTATATGAAGAAATACTGCAGGAGGTGTTTGCATGAGTGATACCCTTGTAATGGATCACATTGAATCCAACCATGCCCGATTAAAGCTCCTCCGGATCCATGAAGTTTTGGGCGGC